>Ga0302308_10003263_pt1 | contig 12934 bp, 12 predicted proteins | sample III_Palsa_E3_3_FD_200531 | JGI IMG/M metagenome (GOLD analysis project Ga0302308, IMG submission 200531) | Peat permafrost microbial communities from Stordalen Mire near Abisko, Sweden - III_Palsa_E3_3 | ecosystem: Environmental > Terrestrial > Soil > Palsa > Peat permafrost | place: Sweden... | reverse complement strand
GTATTGAGCTACTCGCAGCTGCGGGATGCTGCGGGCCGTGCGACCTGCCTGCTGGCGTCTTTGGGGGTAGCGCCCGGTGACCGTGTCGCCCTCATGGTGCCCAACGTGCCCGCCTTCCCGATCGCCTTCTACGGTGCGCTCGGCGCCGGGGCCACAGTGGTGCCGATGAACCCGCTGCTGAAAAGCCGCGAGGTCGCCTACTATCTCCAGGATTCGGGTTCGAAAGTCCTGCTGGCCTGGCACGTTGCGGCAGGCGAAGCGGCCAAGGGCGCCGCAGGGACGGGCACGCGGGTCATCAAGGTCGACGAGCCCGACCTCGCCGGGCTGCTCGCCAGGCTGACCCCGGTTCCCCCGACCGCGGATCAGGCCGCCGGGGACGACGCGGTGATCCTCTATACCTCGGGAACCACCGGCAGGCCGAAGGGCGCCGAGCTCACCCACGCGAACCTGACCCGCAACGCCGAGCTCACCGCCGCCACCATGCTGCACGCCGGCCCCGGCGACATAGTCATGGGCTGCCTGCCGCTGTTCCACGTCTTCGGACTCACCGTCGGCCTGAATGCGACGATCGCCGTAGGCGGGACGCTGACCCTGCTACCCAGGTTCGACGCCGGGAAGGCGCTGGAGATCATCGGGCGCGACAAGGTGACGATCTTTGAGGGCGTGCCGGAACCCAGATGCGTGTTCTCGACGACGACGGGAACGCCTTGGCCGCCGGCGAAGTCGGCGAGATCGTTATCCGGGGGCACAACGTCATGAAGGGCTACAGGGGCATGCCGAACGCCACGGCCGAGGCAATCCGGGACGGCTGGTTCCGCACCGGCGACCTGGCCAGGGTGGACGACGACGGCTACTTCTTCATCGTCGGCCGCAAGAAAGACTTGATCATCCGCGGCGGGTACAACGTGTACCCGCGCGAGATCGAGGAGGTCCTGCACGAGCACCCGGCGGTCGCCGAGGTGGCTGTGGTCGGGATTCCGCATGCCGAGCTCGGGGAGGAGATCGGCGCCGCCGTCCAGCTCAAGCCGGGAGCGACCGCCGCGCCGCAGGAGCTGCGCGCGTTCGCCAGGGAACGGGTGGCAGCATACAAGTACCCGCGCCATGTCTGGCTCGTCCGCGAGTTGCCCAAGGGCCCCACCGGCAAGATCCTCTACCGCGAAGTGCAGCCGCCGCCTGACACCCTCCAGTGACCGCGGGCGCCGCCGCCCGGCCGTCGAGCACCCTAGCCAGCCGCTCCTTTGGCGTGACCGGCATCCCCATACCTCCCGCAGTCAGTCAGCCAGGCTACCCGGGGGGAGGACGGCATTCATCCGAACGGCCAGGTGCTTCGCCGAGTGCGAACTCACAGCACCCCGGTGAATCGGCCAAGGCGCGGCCGATTCGGGGAACTATATCCGTATGCCGACGCAGCAGCTGCGTGACCGTGTGGAGGCTGGCGAGGCTGGACCGATCATGCATCCAGCGTGACAAAACGGTTGATGAAGGTACAGGCCCGACCGGGTCGGCAGGCAGCCGTCGGCAAACTCACGAACCAGGGGGCTGCTGCACAGTCGTTACGATCTCGTCATCGATCCCGGTCACCCCGAACGTCTGCCAATTCTCATCGATCATGTGGGCGAGAATGATCAGGTCGCGGAAATCGCCATTGCGGTCGCGGATATGCGAGCGAAGCAGGGCCTCGGGATCGAAACCAAGTGCGGTGAACATGTTGATGGCGGGTTGCTGGTCCGCGACCACCTCGACGATGATCTTCGATAGCCCGAGCTCGAGCGCCTGTACCAAGGCTGCCCGGGCGAGCTCACGGCCGATCCCCTGGCCGCGGTGCGCCGGATCGACCAGCAGCCGCAGCTGACCCACGTGATCGGACCAGCCGAGTCCCGCGATCACTGACGCCACGCCGAGGAGGATTCCCGCTTCGTCTATGGCGGCCTCACGGCGGGCCGGGCCGGACCCGCGCCAGGCGGCGACGGTTCCGGGATCGCGGACGTTCTCCTTGAGAAAGGCCTGCTCGCCGTCTGGTATGCGACCGAAGAACTCGCTCAGCTGGTCAGAAGAGAGTTCGCTGGCCGGAATGAGCTTCACGAAAGCTCCTCGCTGTGCCGGTAAATCCAGTCAACGATGCGGGGGATGGTCCACTTCGACGCGGTACGACCCGCCATCAGGCCGACGTGGCCGGCCGGCAGCCGGATCTCCTCGACGTCCGCCGAACCGACCAGATCCACGACCGGTCCCACCGACGTCACGGGGGATATGTGGTCACGCTCGGCCAGCACCGAGAGGAACGGGCAGCGGATATCCGTCAGATGCACCGGCTTACCGCTGAGCAGCACCATGTCGTTGACGATGGCATTGTCCCGCATCATCTGGACGAGCTGGCGGAAGGCGGCACCGGGAAATGGCACGTGGTCCTTGGTCCACTGGCCCATGGCCTGGTAGGCCGCCATCTGCTCGTCGCTCCACAGGTTCTGCCACAACATCACGTAGGACGTGACGTCGCCGGTTGGCTTGATGACCCTGAAGGCGTTGCGCATGCTCTCCGGTGGCACGTTCCCCGTGGCGTCGATCAGCGCATCGGCATCGAGCCGGCCGTCGCTGAACAGCCTGCTGAACATGCCCATTTCGGCGAAGTCCACGGGGGTGGCCACGGTGATCAGGTTGCGGATCGGCAGCTCAGGATGACGGGCGGCCAAAAGGAGCGCCAGGTCACCCCCCAAGCAGTAACCCAGGAGGGTAAGACCATCCGCTCCAGCCTCGGCCAGCAGCGCCCTGACCGCCTGCGGCAGGTAATAGTCGACGTAGGTCTCCAAGCTGTTATCGGCGTCCCGCTCGTCGGGCACCCCCCAGTCGATGAGGAACACGTCCAGACCGGCCTCGAGCAAGTGCCCCACGAACGAATTGTCCGGCGAGAGATCCAGCACGTAACTGCGGCAGACCAAGCTGTAGACGACGAACACCGCAGGCCGCCACCGCCGCCGGTCGCTGCGGTAGCGCCACAGCTCGACCTTGTCCCGCTTCCATACGACATCCTTGGGCGTCTGCCCAACTTGCGGGCGCCCGATTCCGGCGAGGTACTTTACCCCGTTGCGTGCGCGAATGGCCTGGCGCCCGGCATCAGTCCGGACCCGCGCCAGCATCTCCAGCGGACTTGCCATCACGGTCATCGGTCTGCCCCTCCCATTTTGCCTGGTCCAGTTGCCGGGAAAGGTCCCGCACCCGCCGGTCCAGGTCGCGAACCTCCGCGCGCAACCAGGTAACATCGTCGGCTGCGGGCAGGTTGACCAGGTGAAGGCCGCGGGCGCTTACCGTGCCCAGGCGGTCCGCGAGCTGTGATCCACGACGGCTCAGTCCAGCCTGGGCCTTCGTTACCGTGGCCAGGGTGCTCGCAAACATCCCGGTCCGCACGCCCGCCTCGAGCCGGGGGCCGACCGCACGCTCAACCCGGTCATACATCTGGCGCCACAGCGGCGGTCCCGGCACGCCTTATACCTCCCGCCCAGGTGGCGGGCACTGGCTGGCGTGATGCCATACTGTGCCCCTGACGGCCTCCTCTGCGGAGACCCGCTTGCGGCTGTACTCGCTCGCGTGACCCATAACGACATACCCTCTTCTCTGGTCGGCCGACCTGGCGGCACCATCAGCATGAGCTGCTGTCCACCGCGGCAAACAGGGCCGAAAGCCTCTACCTGACCAGGCCAGCCAGCTGAAGCGGCCAGGCGGGTCTGGCCGGGAAGCGGCCGCAAAGATGTCATACGAGGGGAGACCTGCCGCGCTCTGCTGGTCCCCCCGCACCCGGGGCCCGGGTCTCCGGCGGGCTGGGCCCTAACGGCCAGCAGCACGCGCGCGGATCAGCCGGCTCTGCACCGGCCGCGAGCGGCATCCTCGGGTCCCAGCGATCGTGCAGATCGTGCGGATCTCGCGCGGTGCGTGCTAACGCTCCGTCGTTGGCGTCAGGCACTCGCTGCGGTGGTCGTGGACCGGTTCGTGGACCGAGCCACCTGTGCAAGCGGTGCAATTAGCGTCATCGGCGGCATGAATCCGTGGTATCTGTGCAGCTAGCGCGTCCGGAGCGCCGGGCCGGGCTTCTCATAATCCGCCGGTCGTGGGTTCGAGCCCCATCCGCCCCACCCCTCGTGAGCTGGGAAGATTCGCTTATTGCGAGCTGCGCCGGGTCGGCTTTTAGCACCCGACGGACGCAGAATGTACGCACGCTGTCATGGTGCCGCCTTCTTCCCGGCCCGCCGGACTAGCGCTGCCGTCTGCTCGGCGGCCAGGTGCGCCTCGATCAGCACATGGGTGTACGGGTCGTTGATGTCCTTGCCGGCGTGGCCGACCTCGCTATGCGGACCTCCTGGTCGACCCTGGCGTCGCGCATCAGCGAGTTGCCGGTGTGCCGTCCGCCCTCGTGCAGCTTGATGACGGGTACGCCTGCCTGCGCGGCCGGCTTCTTGAACCGCTTGGACACGTGATCGGGATTCCACGGGCGCCCGTCGGCCTGGCAGAAGATCAGGTCGTCATCCTGCCACGCCTCGCCGGCCCGGAGCCGGGCGGCGAGCTGGACCTGGCGGTGCTCCCGCAGCTGCTGCGCCGTCTCGGCGTCGAGGAACACCAGGCGGTCACCGGCCCGCCTCTTGGCTGTCGCCTCCTCGTGCAGCTTGCCGCCGAGCTGCAGGATCGGCCGCTTCACGGTGAACACTCCCTGGTCAAGATCGGCGAACGACCAGCGGAACCCGCACAACTCGGCGCGGCGGCAGCCCCGCAGCACCATGACGCGGAACATCAGGCCCATCGGGTCGTCTGCGGTGTACGCGAGAAACCGTCCCGCCTCGGCGGGGGTCCACGGCCCCGCCTCCGCCGGGTCTTCCGGTTCCAGCTCGATACCGGTGGACGGGTTCCACGTGAAGTCGACGAACTCGTCGCCGGTGGGGATCCCGCCGCGCAGGACCATGTTGCGGTAGTAGTCGCTCATGCCCTCCCACGGCGCGATCGCGGCCAGGTGAGGCGGGCGTTCGGCAGCGCTGAACTATTGCGAGACCGCTGACGTTGCCCGAGGAACTGCCGCGCAAGCAGCCTCCGGCCCGCAAGCGCGGGCTCTCCCCCGGCACACCCGCGCCGTCAGCGAGCGCGTCGCCCGGCCCGCGCCGTAGCGCCTCGCTCGGTTGCCGTTTCTTGCCCGCCGCGCCGGGTTGGCACGGCCCTCGCTGTCCTCTATAGGCCGCTACGGAATGTTCTGGGTATTCCTTGCGGCATATGTGGCAGGTGAGACTGTGGTCGCTTGGCCGATGCGGCCGCGGGAGCCCGGCCCATAGCGTTGGTGGTGCCGGGGTACCGGCGCTACCGATGGAGGAACAAACGATGATCAAGGTAGAAAACCTCAGTAAGCGATACGGAGAGAAGCTGGCTGTTGACGGCCTGGATTTCGTCGTCCAGCCGGGCATCGTGACCGGCTTTCTTGGCCCGAACGGGGCCGGCAAGTCCACCACGATGCGGATGATCGCCGGGCTGGACGAGCCCACCGCCGGGCGGGTCCTGGTCAACGGCCGGAACTACCGGTCGGCCCTGGCCCCCATGGCCGAGCTGGGGATCTTGCTGGAGGCCAAGGCGGTGCATACCGGCCGCTCGGCCCGCAACCACCTGCTGGCCCTGGCGCAGACCAACGGGGTCAGCCGGCGCCGGGTCGATGAGATGATCGATATGGTCGGGCTGCGGGACGTGGCCAGTAAGCGGGTTGGCGGGTTCTCCCTCGGTATGGGCCAGCGGCTGGGTATCGCCTCGGCGCTGCTCGGCGATCCCCAGGTGGTGGTCCTCGACGAGCCGGTCAACGGGCTCGACCCGGAGGGGGTGCTCTGGATCCGGAATCTGCTCAAGGACCTTGCCGCCGAAGGCCGCACGGTGTTCGTGTCGTCGCACCTGATGAGCGAGATGGCGCTGACCGCGACCCGGCTCGTGGTGATCGGCCGGGGGCGGCTGATCGCGGACACCACCGTCGAGGACTTCGTGAACCGCGCCGGGGGAAGCAACGTCACGGTGCGCACCCCCCAGACCGCCCAGTTGCGCGACCTGCTGCTCGCCCCGGACATCACCGTGACCAGCGAGCAGTCGGGCGTCCTGCGGGTGCAGGGCCTGTCCGCTGAGCAGATCGGCACCGCCGCCTGGCAGGCCCACCTGCCTGTCTTCGAGCTCACCACCAATCACGCTTCCCTGGAGGAGGCCTTCATGCGGCTTACCGACGACTCGGTGGACTTCCGGTCGTACGATGCGGCGCAGACGGTGGCGGCCCGATGAGCACCGTCCTGGTCCCCGCCGCCCCCGCCGTTGCTGCCCAGAGCCGGCCCCTGAAGGTGACCCAGGGCCGGGTGCTGCGCTCAGAGTTCACGAAGTTCCGCTCGCTGCGATCCACCCTGTGGACCCTGCTGATCGCCGTGGTCCTGATGGTCGGCATCGGCGCGCTGTTCGCGGCCGTGAGCGGCAGCCAGTACCACACCTTCAGCGCCGCCAGCCGCGCTAGCTTCAGTCCCATCAGCACCAGCCTGAACGGCACTAGCTTCGCCGTGATCGCGTTCGGGGTGCTGGGCGTGCTGCTGATGAGCGGTGAGTACAGCACCGGCATGATCCGGTCCTCGCTCACGGTCGTCCCGCGCCGCCTGCCAGTGCTGTGGGGCAAGCTGGCCGTGTTCGCGGGCGTTATCTTCCCGGTCTCGCTCATCGCCAGTTTCGCCTCGTTCTTCCTGGGGCAGGCGCTGCTGAACAGCCATCACCTGGGCGTGTCCCTCACCGCTCCGGGCGCGCTGCGGTCCGTCGTCGGTGCCGCCCTGTACCTCACCGTGGCCGGCCTGATCGGCGTGACCCTGGGCGCGCTGCTGCGTAACACCGCGGCCGGGATCTCCGCCTTCGTCGGGGCGTTCTTCGTCATCCCGCCCCTGGCCGACCTGCTGCCGAGCTCGATCAGTGACCACCTGGCCCAGTACCTGCCCTCCAACCTGGGGCAGGTCATGTACGGTGCGACGCAGGGCGTGCATCACGCGTTGTCACCCTGGACCGGATTCGCGTTTCTGTGCGGGTACGCCGTGGTGCTCATCGCCGCGGCCGCGTGGCGGCTGCGGCGCGCCGACGCCTGACCGGGGGACAATGCTGAGCATGGGGTTGCTCCGGCCGGCCGGATACCCAGTGCACCGCGCGGCGGGACGCTGGGTATTCGACGTGCTCGTCGCCCTGGCGGCCGCGGCCTCGGCGGTGCCGGTCGCGATCCACGACAACGGCCGCCCGCAGACGCCGGTCATTGTCGTGCTGGCCGTGGGAGCCGCGCCGCTGCTGGTGCGCCGGGTCTGGCCCGTCCCGGTGTTCGGCGTGGTGCTGGCCGTAAATCTCGCGGCCGGGTTCGCGGGTCATGCCCACCCGCTCAACGGCGCGGCCCTGCTCATCGCCCTGTACACGGTGGCCGCGATGCGGCCGCGCCGGGACGCCCTGGTGTGCACCGCCCTGCTCGAGCTGCCGGTCATCGCCGGGTTGCTCGTCTTCGCGGGCGGCACGTGGTGGTATGACGCGATCTTCGTCTCCGGCTTGGTCGCCGCCGCCCTCGGGCTGGGCCTGTACTCGGCCACCCGCCGCGCCTACCTCGCCGAGCTGCGCGACCGGGCCGAGCGGCTGGAACGCGAACGAGACCAGCAGGGCGCGCTCGCCACAGCCGCCGAGCGCACCCGGATCGCCCGCGAGATGCATGACATCGTCGCCCACCACCTCACCGTCATGGTCACCCTGAGCGAGGCGGCGATCGCCACGTCGCCCGCTTCCCCGGAGCGGGCCATCGACGTCATGCGTAAGGTGTCGGCCACCGGGCGGCGCGCGCTGGCCGACACCCGCCGGCTCCTCGGCGTCCTGCGCCCAGGCCAGGATCCCGGCGAGGATCTCCAGCCCGTCCCCGGTCTCGCCCAGCTCGACACGCTCATCGAGCAGGTCAGGTCCGCGGGACTGGACACCACGCTGGAGATCCGCGGGGCCGCGCCGGACGTGCCCGTCGGTGTGCAGCTCACGGCGTACCGGCTCGTGCAGGAGGCCCTGACCAACACCCTCAAGCACGGCGGGACGGCGGCCCGCGCCTCCGTACGACTGCAGTTCCAGCCCGGCGAACTACGGATTGACATCGCCGATGACGGCGCAGGCGCCACCGCCCCGGCCACCGCCAGCATAGGCAGCGGCCTGGTCGGCATGCGGGAACGAGTCCACGCTTACGGCGGCGACGTGCAGGCCGGTCCCCGCTCGGACGGCGGCTGGAAAGTCTCGGCGCAACTGCACCTGGACGGCGGCGACGCCGCATGATCCGGGTCCTGCTCGTCGAAGATCAATCCCTGCTCCGGATGGGGTTCCGGCTGATCCTGGAGGCAGAGCCCGGCATCGAGGTGGCCGGTGAAGCCGCAGATGGAGCGACCGGGGTCAGCATGGCAGCAGCCCTGCACCCCGACGTCGTGCTGATGGATGTCCGGATGCCCGGCATGAACGGAATCGCGGCGACCGCCTCGATCGCCGCCGCCGACCCGGCCGTCAAGATCCTCATCCTGACCACGTTCGACCTGGACGAGTACGTCATCGCCGGGCTCAAAGCAGGCGCCAGCGGATTCCTCCTCAAAGACACCCCGCCCGCCGAACTGCTCACCGCCATCCGCACCGTCGCCGCCGGCGACGCGGTCCTGGCTCCCTCAGCGACGCGGCGGCTCATCGACCAGTTCACCCCCCTGCTCCCCGATCCCGGTCGGCAGCACGACCGGGACGCCCTAGTCAGCACGCTCACCGACCGGGAGCAAGCCGTCTTCGGCCAGCTCGCCGCCGGGCGGTCCAACCGCGAGATCGCCACCGAGCTGCACCTGGCCGAGGGGACCGTCAAGGTTCATGTGGGCCGGATACTGGCCAAGCTCGGCCTGCGCGACCGGGTCCAGGCCGTCGTGTTCGCCTACGAATCCGGCCTGATCACGCCGGGCAGCTGACCGGGTACACGGCGGTCAGCGGGTGGCGGGCTTCCTGGTCATCGGGGGCTTCGTTCCGGCGGCGTGCGCCACAGCCTGACTGCTGACCGGAAGGAACAGGGAGTAGCTCGTGACGGCGGCGGCCGCGACGGCGACGTGCATGCACATGAGGGCAGCGACGCCGCCCCAGGTGGCGTGCAGTCCGTGGGTGATGCCGATAAGCAGGTCAGGGATGAAGCTGAGCAGCAGCACAGCCGGGACGAGCCGGGACAGGAGACGTCCGGGGCGGGCCGCACTGGTCCGCACCAGCTGCCAGCCGAGTCCGCCAGCCAGGACGCCCACCACGATCAGGGCGATGAAGGTAGCCGGCTGCAAGGGGCTGAAGGAATGAGCGACACCGGCGGCATGAGCGATCGCGGAGATGACGTAGCTCGCCAGGTCCCCGACGACGACGGCAGAGATGATCGCGGCGGGAAGGGCGGCGGCACGGGGCAGCCGCCGGACAGCGGGAGTCACGGTGATCGGAGCGGACATTTCGGTCTCCTTATGGTCGGTGCCTCACGGGGAGGCTGAGCGGCGGTTGACAGGTCTGCCCTGGAGGGTGAGCGAGGGCCGGCCTGCGTGGCCGGCGTGCTCTCCCGCCACTACCCACGCTAGGCACCGGCCGCCGGGGCAGGCATAAGCCAGCTGGCCAGAACTTCCGCCGCCATATATGCCGCGAGGCCTATCCGTTATCGCCGCGGCGCCATAGGCCGCGCCACCGTGCGTCCGCGCCACCGTGCGTCCGCGCGGCCTGCTCCCGGCTACCGACCCCGCCCGGTTCGCGCCGCCGCCGGGCAGCCACCGCGGCGAAACCCAGGGGGAGAACCGGGGGGCAACGTTCAGCGGTCCTGGCTGGGATGCCGCGGACTTGGTGGCGGGCGGCCTCGGCGCGCTGCTCAGGCATGCGCCGCACCTGCTCGGCCACGGCGCGGTCGACGAGCAGCCGGAGGCGATGCCGTCGCCCGACCCGGCCCCGCTCGAGCCGGCCGACGGCTCACCGCCCCCCGACGAGGTGCTTGAGCTGCTCTACCGCAGCGGTGAGCCTCGTAACCTCGGCGCCATGGCGCGGCAGTGGCTCGACGTGTTCGCCATGGCGGCACCGGTGCCAGAAGGATTCCGCGCCGCCGGGCGCGGCGGCCTCGGCGACCTCCTCGACGCGATGACCCGCGGAACGAACGTGGCCCGTACGGAAGCCCGGCTGCGCGTCAGCGGCCCGGACCGGTACCGCTTCGACTTTTCGCCCCGCCCGCAGCGCAATGCCTCGAAGACGATCGCTTGTGACGGCGAGCGCCGCTGGCGGGTCTTCCGCCGTGCCGATGGCTGCCCGCTCCGTGAGGCATGAGCGCTAGGGAGTCGTGACCTCAGGGGTAACACGTGCCGGGCGTCCTTGTTTGTCCAGTGGATTGGGCGTAGCGTCCGGATCAGGAAGGTGTACCCGTCCATCCTGCGGTTGGACGAAGTCGGTAACCCTTCCGGCTGCCCTAGACCTCGGTAGCGCCTTATTTGCGCGTAGCCAAGCCGAGGTGGCTTATGGCGGCATCCGACCTTCCCGTGCCCGCTTTCCGTCAGCGACGCACAGCGTGATGAGGCGCGCTGTCATCGCGCGACCCCGAGGTAACGGTGCTGCCCCGCAGCCTGCCGCTGCGGGCACATCACGCTGGGCTTGGCCTGATCCCCGCGGCTGCTGCGATGCCTGACAGTTCACCGGGAATGAGCGCTGCCGAGACCGCCGCGCCGGTCCCGCTTGAGGGCACCGGCGGGCTGCAGGTAGTTTTCGGCGCGGGGCAGGTCGGCCGCGTGCTCGCGGCCTTGCTCGCGGAACGAGGCGCCACGGTCCGGGTAGTGTCGCGGCGCAGGCCGGCGGGGCTGGCTCAAGGCACGGACTGGCGGGCGGCTGATGCGGCCGATCTTGACGCGGCCAGCGATGCCGCGAAGGGCGCCGCCGTCATCTACCAGTGCCTCAACGCTCCCTATGCCCAGTGGCCGGAGCGCTTCCCGCCGCTGCAGCGCGGCGTGCTGGCGGCCGCTGAGCGGGCCGGCGCGCTGCTGGTGAGCCTGGAGAACCTGTACGGCTACGGCCCGACCGGCGGCAGGCCGATGACCGAGGACCTGCCGCTGGCCGCCACCGGCGTCAAGGGCCGGACCCGGGCGGCGATGAGCGCGGAACTGCTGGGCGCCGCCGAAGCCGGCCGGGTCCGCATCGCTATCGGGCGGGCTTCGGACTTCTTCGGCGCCGGCGTCACCGGGGGGTCAGCGCTCGGCGAGCGGGTCTTCGGCAACGCCCTGGCCGGCCGGCGAGCCGACTTCATCGGCCACCCTGACCTGCCACACACCTACAGCTACGTGCCCGACATTGCCGCTGGCCTTGTCACCCTCGGCACCGATGTCCGCGCGGCCGGCCAGGTGTGGCACCTGCCCGGCCCGCAGACCGTCACCACCCTGGCGCTGCTGGATCTGGTGGCCGTCCAGGTCGGCCATCCAGTCGGCGTCCGGTCAGTACCCAAGCTGGCCGTCCGCGCCCTCGGGCTGATCAACCCGGCGATGCGGGGGCTGGCCGAAATGTCGTACCAGTTCGATGAGCCTTTCGTCCTGGACACCAGCAGATACGAGTCCGTCTTCGGGACGGCCGGCACCCCGCTCGCCGTCGCCGTCGCCGCGACCGTCGCCTGGTACCGGACCCAGAACAGCACGCCATGACATCCAGACCAAAGGCGATGAACGCCATGACCTCCCCAGCGAGCCACATAAAGCCCGTCAGCCCTTCCGTGCTCGAAAGGTGGGGCCGTACCGCTTACCGGCGGCGGCGGCTGATTCTGCTGCTCGCCCTGCTCGTCGCCGTACTCGGCGGCGTGTGGGGGACCACCATCTTCGCCAAGGTGCAGACCGCCGGCGGGTTCAACGCCCCGGACAGCCAGAGCCAGCACGAAGCCAACCTGGCCACCCAGGCGTTCGGCCGCGACGCCGGGGACGTGGTCGTGCTGTACTCCAGCCCGGCCCTGACCACCGCCTCCCCGGCGTTCCGGTCCGCCGTCACCACCACCCTGGCCAAGCTGCCAAACCGCCAGGCCGAGTCGTACGCGACCTACTGGTCGACCGGATCCCGGCAGTTCGTCAGCGCCAGCGGCCACCAGACCTACGCCGTCATCGAGATGGCCGGCGCCACCGACACGGCGCGGCAGGCCAGCTATGACGCGATCAAGACCCAGCTGAGCGCGCCCGGCCTGCGCACTCAAGTCGGCGGGGTGGTCCCGACCAACGAGACGATCGACCAGCAGACCACCTCGAGCATCACCCGGGCCGAGGGACTGTCCTTCCCGATCCTGCTGATCCTGCTGCTGGTGATCTTCGGCAGCCTGACCGCGGCCTGCCTGCCGCTGGCCATCGGCGGCCTGGGGATCCTCGGTTCTTTTACCGCGCTGCGGCTGCTCACCATTTTCACAGGCGTGTCGGTGTTCTCGCTGAACATCACCACGATCCTGGGCCTGGGACTGGGCATCGACTACGGGCTGTTCCTCGTCGGCCGGTTCCGCGAGGAACTGCACCGGCAGGACTCGGTGGAGGATGCCGTGGCCCGGACGGTGGCCACCGCTGGCCGGACAGTGGCGGTCTCCGGGGTTACCGTCGCGATCGTCCTGGCCAGCTTGATGCTGTTCCCGGAGCTCTTCCTGCGCTCGATGGGTTACGGCGGTGTCGCCACGGTCCTGGTCGACATGCTCGCCGCCCTCATCGTGCTGCCCGCGCTGCTGGCCGTGCTCGGACCTAAGGTGAACTCGCTGCGGATCCGCCGCTCGGTGCAGCGCCCGCCGGCCGCGGAGGGCAGCGGCGGCTGGTACCGGCTGGCGCACAGCGTGATGCGCCGCCCGGTGCTGTACGCGGTCCCGATCGTGCTGGTCCTGCTCGGCCTCGGCTCGCCGTTCCTGCACGTCGTCTGGGGTGGC
>Ga0302308_10003251_pt1 | contig 12957 bp, 9 predicted proteins | sample III_Palsa_E3_3_FD_200531 | JGI IMG/M metagenome (GOLD analysis project Ga0302308, IMG submission 200531) | Peat permafrost microbial communities from Stordalen Mire near Abisko, Sweden - III_Palsa_E3_3 | ecosystem: Environmental > Terrestrial > Soil > Palsa > Peat permafrost | place: Sweden... | reverse complement strand
GCCGGAAGCCCTTCAGACCCAGATTTTACCCACGCCGTCCGAAGCCAAACAGGCCGAGGAAACCAGCCGTCTACTCTCCTCCCGGCTTCGCTCGAAGACTCCGCTCCGGCTTCGGGTCGTCGGAGCACCCGAGGAAGAGACCGTGGTTCTCCCCGCTTCCGCCCTCAAGATGCTGGTCGGAATCCTCGATGAAATGGGACGCGGAAACACCGTTACGGTGATCCCGGTTCACGCCGAATTGACCACCCAGGAGGCAGCCGACATGTTGAGCATCTCGCGGCCTTCTCTGATCCAAATGCTCGACGAGGGCAAGATCGAATACCGCAAGGTCGGCACCCATCGCCGGGTACGTTTCGAGTCCGTGATGGCCTACAAGCGGAAGGTTCATGCCGAACGGCTCGACGCGCTCAACGAACTGGCCGCCTACGACCAGGAGATCGGGATCTGATTCGTGGCGACACTCGGGGCCTTCTTCGACGCAAATGTTCTGTACCCTTCCGGGCTACGAAACTTCCTCATGCACCTCGCACTGACGGGCATCTTCCGCGCCCATTGGTCTGCCGAAGTACACGAGGAATGGATACGCAATCTGCTCAAGAATCGTCCCGACATCACGCGCGACAAGTTGGAGCGCACGCGGCGCCTGATGGAGCAGGCGTTGCCGGATGCCATGGTAGTCGGATACGAACACCTTACTGACACTTTGAGTCTGCCGGATCGCGACGATCGGCACGTCCTCGCCGCCGCGATTCACTCCGATTCGAGCTTGATCGTGACGTTGAACCTGGCGGACTTTCCATCTGCTGTCCTTGCCGCTTTCGACATCGAAGCCCAGCATCCGGATGACTTTGTTCTGGCGCTGTTTGAGGCTTTCCCCGACGTCGTCTTGGAAGCAGCAACGGCCCACCGCGCTGGTCTCAGAAACCCACCCAAAGACCAAGACGAATATCTTGATGACCTTCGACAGCAAGGTCTGTGCAAGAGTGTCGACGCGATGCGCGAGCACATCAGAGATGGATTGGCAGACCTCTGACCCAACGTCAGCTTCTCGTTCGAATACCGTTCGGTGCGTTCCGGCGGGCTGTGCCGAGCGCTTCACCGAAAGCCGCCAGGTGATCCAGTATCGAGTGAATCTGAGGTCGCATGTCCTCGGTGAAGTCGTATTCGACATGGCGGACTGACCCGCCGAGATCACTTCGAAGCACCAACCCAGCGTCTTCCAACTCCCGCAGATTCTCCGCCAGCACTTTCTTTGAAGCGTGCCGAAGTTCGCGCCTTAGCTGCCCGAGGCGAACGGGGCCGGCCCGTATAGCGCACAGGATGTTGATCTTCCATTTGCCTTGGACGAGGTGGACGGTATCGGTACACGAGCGGCAGTAATCCTCTGGAGTGTGGCTCATGCTGGGGCCCTCGGCGTATGACCCCGGCGATCGGGTGTCGTCGCCCTGTGTTGCTCAACCAATTCCGTCTTCAGGAACAGGCTCTACAGCTGTACTAATACAGACGCTTGCTACGCGCCGAGGTTGCGGCGGTTGAAGTCGCGCGGCACACCGCTGCCCAGATTCTTCGATAGAGCGAACTCGCAATCGACACAACTTCGGTAAGACCAAAGCCCCAGTTGGTCACGCCTGCGGCCTTCGCAGTCGGCGTGGTGTGCGGACAGACCACCTGCAGGCGACGCTTCGACCTTGGCGACTAATTGCCAAGTCGAATCGGATGTTCGATGATGGAGTCGGGACGGTCACGCGCCGTCCTGGGGTGTGGAAACCCCTAACAGAGTAAATCGCGCTGAAGAGCGCGATGGATTCCCTTGCCTTTGCGGTCGGGGAGCCTGAGACGTATGTCCAGGCCCCTAAAGCTAAAGGTCTCAGGAACCGTACTCTGTTCGGTTTTCCAACTCCCCGATCACGGGTTTATAGGGCAGTTTGCGGGGGCGCACCGCAGACGTTTCTCCCCTAAACGAGTTGGATGGGCCTCCGTTGATCTCTGGACCGACACAGGGACGCAACAACCGATCCGCGACCCAAAGCGAAGATATCGTTTTTGCCGGCGCGAACACCATCCTCTTCCCATACGCTGTAACGCGGACGGCTGCGAGGCTAGAGAATGTGCGGTAACTACCTCCTCAATTTTCATCAGCATGAAGAAGGAAGGCTTCTCCTCCCTTCGAAATGCGGTGTGTCCATCACCTGCTATGACTCGAAGGAACTCCGGGATGCGATTGCGGGCTCTATTGAGCAGTCGCTGTACGCGCTCGCGCTGGTCGGTATGGATTTGCGAGCTCTCGACGGCGTCACGGTTGCAAGCGATGCCCGGAAAGCAGCTTGCGACCTCCAGAGTCTCCCGGATGGGGCTGTTCCGCTCGAAATGACGGATCAACCGGAGACGATGGAACTTGCACACACGGTAGCTGTGCGGCGGGGGAACGTGTTCAAGTTTCACATTGTCTTGAGAGCAGGATTAGGACTGATGACGCTTTCAGCAAAACCTGAAGAGCAGGCGTTAGCGTGCGGGTGTATCGCCCATGAGGCAGCCCATGTCGAACATGAAGGGCATCTGTACCAAACGTTTCCCGACATTTACGGTCGCACGCTCGACTGTGGTGATCGTTCCCGACAGTCGTTCATCAAGGCGCTGGACGTTTGGAGTGAGTACGCCGCATGTCGGTCCTCTGCGCAGTTCCGACCCGAAGCCATGGATGATTTCGACAAGGCATTCTGTCTGGCACTTCAAGAAAGTCGCTCAGAATCGCAACGGTGGATCGAGAACTTTCGGGATGGCGGGAGTGCGGCCGAGGCGTTCCGCGAGATTCAACAACTCTTTGGAGATGCTTTCATCTGTGCAGGGTACCTGTTCGGTCACATTCACGGATTGGAGATGCATGGAGTAGAAGCAGCCCCAGGCGCGCGACAGCTGCTCTCGGAGAAATCCGCTATTGCGGACCTGATCGCTCGATTGGAACGGGTGCTGAAGGAACTCTGGCTTTCCGAATTTGGCTGGTCTTCAATCGAGGTTTTTGTGCCCATCTACGATTTGTTATGCGAGTTGATGGCTTTACACGGCATGGCGTTCGCTCGCCATGGGGACGAGTGGCGGATCGTCATGAGCGACGAAGCAAGTAAGACGTCGGCTCTCAAGGAATTCCTACTTTCCAAGGCTCAGCGTTAGTGTGACAGAGACAACAACGCCGAGCTTGACTGCGTGGCCCGATAGCTGGCCTTCCGCTGCTCCGCCTGATGCCGCGACTGGCTCAAGGGGTGACACCACCGCCACCGGATGGCCCACAGGCACCTCCCGCTCTCAGGGGTTCGTACTTGGAGACCGCTATCTCGGAAAGCCGCGTTGCTCACCGTGAGCTAACCCCTTCCCAACTGCACAGAAGCAAATAAAGAGCCTCTCATGAGCATGGAGTTACCGCCATACGGTCTGCCGATATGGACACTCGATGCGGTTGCTTCAGAGAGGAAACACCAATGGCGACTGAGAAGAAACTTACCGTTTGGGATGCGACTTACGATCTATTGAGGTCGCTTGGGCTGACCACCATGTTCGGAAATCCGGGGTCAACCGAGGAACCCTTCTTGAAGAACTTCCCTGAAGACTTCGAGTACATCCTTGGACTTCAAGAGGCGACGGCTGTAGCGATGGCTGATGGCTTCGCCCAGGCCACCGGCCGCCCAGCACTCCTGAATCTCCACACTTCGGCAGGTACAGGAAACGGCATGGGTAACATCATGACGGCCTTTCAAAACAAGACTCCGCTCATAATAACGGTTGGACAGCAGACGAGAGAGATGGCTGTATGCGATCCACTCCTCACGAATCGTGACGAGACGATGCTCCCAAAGCCCTACGTCAAGTGGGCCTATGAACCAAAGCGTGCCCAAGATGTGCCGCGGGCGATCATGCGTGCATACGCTCTCGCCTTGCAGCCACCAGCGGGCCCGGTCTATGTGTCGATTCCTCTGGATGACTGGGATCAGCCGGCACTCGGCGTCGCAGATGTGCGAACAGTGAGTTCGCGTGTTGGCCCCGATCCCGATCGCCTCAAGGAGTTCGCAAAGAAAATCTCCGCCGCGAAGAACCCCGTCCTTGTATATGGCGCGGAGGTCGAGAAGTCGGGAGGATGGTTTGCTGGTGTGGCTCTCGCCGAGAGACTTCGTGCGCCCGTGTTCCGCGCCCCTGCGGCCGAGCGAGCCTGCTTCCCGGAAACCCATCCACTGTTCCAAGGCGAGTTGGTAAGTGCGATGCTTCCGCTCAGTCAACAGCTGAGTGGTCATGATCTGATCGTGGTGATTGGGGCTCCTGTGTTTCGTTACTACCCCTTTGTCCTTGGCCCAGTCATCCCTGAAGGTTCCGAGCTTCTTCAGATCACGGAAGACCCAACCGATGCCGGCAGCGCATTGGTTGGCGACAGCCTGCTTTCAGACTCGAAGCTCGCGATTGAAGCCCTGCTGGAACTCGTTGAAGATGGCGTCACCCGCACAGCACCGGCCCCTCGAAAGGTACCGAAGAGCCTCCCCGCGACACCTGGTTCGCCGCTCACCGCTATTGAGGTGTATGCAGCTTTGAGCGAGGTTCGTCCTGACGGAGCCATTGTCGTGCAGGAATCTCCATCGAACTACAACGACTTTCTCCACTGGTGGCCTTCCACCGAACCGGCCGCATATTATACGTTTGCGAGCGGAGGCCTTGGACACAACGCGCCGTCGTCAGTAGGCGTGGCGCTTGCGCAGAGAAAACTCGGAACGAACAGGCCAGTGATTGCACTCATCGGTGACGGGGCACTCCAGTATTCGATCCAATGTCTCTCGGCGGCGGCGCACCACAAGCTGAAAGTGATCTTCATCGTGCCTTGTAACGGCGAGTATGCCATTCTCAAGGAGTTTGCAGAGCTGGAGAAGACGCCGGGAGTTCCTGCGCTCGACCTTCCGTTCTTGGACATTCCTTCTCTCGCCAAAGGCTATGGCTGCGCAACGACTGAGGCCTCGACGAAGGAAGAGATCCAGAGCGCCTTCAAAAAGGCTTTGGAAGCTGACGGCCCGACTGTCATCGCCATTCCCATAAAGCGCGAAAAGAAGTCCCTCGTCCCAGCGTCACCGGCAAAGTAAACGCGTATCAAGAGCCCCCACGACCTCGAGGTTGTGGGGGCTCTTCTTGTCTCGCCAAGGAGAAGCCATGCTTATCGCAAACAACAATGCCTGGAGTTCAATTACCTCTCAGGTCTACGGATTTGCTCCACTAGCGTGGCTCATTTGTTTCGCTCTTTGCCTTACGCCCTCGTTGAAGTCGCGCGCCCAGACAATTGCTATTCCATCGCATATCGACGCAAAGACCAGCTCCGATCACAAGACAAGACCAGTGATCGGTATTGCGTTTGAAGGGGGTGGTGCACTCGGCTTGGCGCATGTTGGAGTGTTGCAATGGATGGACGAACACCACGTTCCTGTTGACCGAATCACCGGCACAAGCATGGGAGCACTCGTGGGTGCCCTGATCGCGACCGGGTCTACGCCAAAAGAGATTGAGGAACTTGCGCGAAGCGGAATTCTGAATGATCTCTTCACGGTCCAGCCGTCCTTAGCTCACTTGAGCTATCGCCGCCGCCAGGACAGGACAGAAATGCCAGGCGCTCTTTCATTTGGTCTGAAGGGCGGCGTCACAATAGGCAGTGGGCTTATCTCGGACAACCAGCTCAATGCATTCCTCACTCGAGAGTTCGTTTCTTATGACTCTGCAAATCTGAACTACGACGATCTCCCTATTCCTTTTCGATGTGTGAGTACCGATCTGACAACGCTTCAACCAAAGATCTTTACTTCAGGCCCCCTTCCTCTGTCTGTTCGCGCATCAATCTCTATCCCTGGCGTCTTTCCGCCGGTTCATTTGAACGGCCACGTCTTGATCGATGGGGCCACCGTCGACAATCTTCCGATCGACGTACTCCGTGAGCAATTCCACCCGGATATTGCCATTTCGGTTTATCTCGGCGACTCGGCTTTTGTAGAGTCTGATGCGGCATCACTCACGGGAGTCTTCGCCCGGGCATTGAGTACCGGGGCCAGTCGGAACGTATCCCTGACGCGGAAGATGGCGGACGTCGAAATCGCTCCCGACGTTACCGCTCTATCCGTCACAGACTTTGCCAAGGCGGACGTACTGATAAGGGCCGGATACGAAGCCGCTGAGGCACATAGCGCCGAACTCCTACGTTACGCGCTCAGCAACGCTGATTGGGTCGAATATAAGGCCGAGTTGAAATCGCGTCAGAGACACCCACCCACTCTCATCGAGTCGGTTCGCTTGGATGATCCGAATCATGTTCACTCCAAAGCTTTGCTGGCTGAGGCAAACAGGCTCCAGAACAAGCCCTTCAGCCAAAACCAAACCGAATCGCTAGTGTCGGATATTCGCGGAGCGGGCGCCTTAGACGCTTACTATTCCACGTTCCGCGTCCATCCAGAGGAAGCAACTAACACCGCCGGCGAACCGCCGTCAATGCCCGACGACGGGATCCTGTTACATCTGCGACCCAACCGCGAAGGGCCGCCCTACCTACTTTTTGGGACCGACGTCACTGCAATGAACGGCAACCTAACGAGCGCACTCTTCAACGCCAGATTTGTCGACGAGAATCTTGGCAGTTCTGGCTCAGAACTGCGATCGGACATCCTGATCGGTTATCTAACTCGGCTGGGTGCCGAATACTACGTACCTCTCGTATCGACAGCGTGGTTCGTTCAACCTCACCTCCGTTACCTCCGCGAACCCGTCTACCTTTGGCAGAATCAAAAGCGAATCTCGGAGATGCTCTTTCAGCGGGCCGGGGGAGGTCTCGACCTGGGGTATGCTTTGAACAAGAATTTTCAGCTTGCGGCGATCTATCAGGCCTCAACAATTCGATGGGTGTTGAAAGACGGCGTAGCCGAAAGTCCGACGCCCCATGCGTCGGGAACCAGTCAAAGTATTGCTGGACATCTGGTTTTCACTAATCGAACGGCCGAGGTCGCTTCACCTTCTGGGACGCAAGTCGATCTAACCGCCGGCTATCTGTTGCATTCAGTGGCCAGCAACGAAACACCGTTTCTCGACCTGAAAGTCCGGCAGTCGCTGAAGCTTACGAACAGTGATCTCGTGATCCTCTCAGCAAATGGCGACACATACTTCCGGCGCAACGTGGCCGACCCGCTTCGGTTCACGCTCGGCGGTCCACTTCATCTGTCCTCAGCGTCGGTAGACGAGTTCAGGGGAACGGATACCGTCCTCGCCCAGGCGATTGAGTTGCACAGAATTGCGAACCTGCCGACGGGCCTGGGTCAAGGAATTTATCTGGCAAGCGGCTACGAAGCCGGTAGCGTGTGGTCTCCCGAGCATAGGTCGTTCATACGCCAGGACGGATTGCTTGGATTGCTTTTGAACACTCCCTTAGGCGTCATCACGATGGGAGGAGCCGTTGGAGATGCTGGTCACAGAAAGGTCTTCTTCACGCTTGGTCGCCTCTTCTGAGATTGTGTTAGATCGATGACGTATAGGCATTCGGTATAGCATCTGACTCAAATCGCACCGCGACCGAATAGGCGCCGCCGAGCGCCGACTCCATTCTTTGCGAATGCGATCCGCGCACCGAGCCTAACTTCCAACACGGTTCCCTTGCTGTCGGCTCCAGGGGTCAATCTCATCTTTGCACCGATTTTTTCGGCACGTTCCCACATCCCAACGAGACCCCAGTGGCCTTCTCGTCCGCCTCTGCCAAGATATTCTGGCGGCGTGCCGATCCCGTTGTCGCTACAGGTGAGCAAGAAGTATGTAGATGTAAATGACAGATGGCACCGAACCGCGTCGGCTTTTGAATGCGTAAAAGCATTCGCGAGGGCTTCTTTTGCGATTGCCTCAATCTCGTCGCGCACAACCGGATGAAGCGGGCACGGAACTCCTGTGACCTGCAGTTGAAACGTTGCAGGGTGCGCAAAGCTTAGATCATCACCAACCTTGGTAATGGCTTCTGCGAGAGCGGCGCCGTCACCGTGTTGCGAGCGCAAGTCCCGGACGCGCTCTCTCCCTTCCGCAAGCACGACATCAGCGCGGTTGAGCGTGTCTTCCATCATTGAGCGTGCGCGTTCACCCGGAGGGATCGCATTCGCTGCTAATTGGAACCTCAACAGCAATCCCTGAAACCCTTGAAGGAGAGTATCGTGCAGCTCTCTAGCGATCCGATCCCTTTCCAATAGACGCTCGGTCATGCGATTTTCAATCTTCTCGGCAACCTGACGGATTCTCAACCTGAGCAGAAGCCACGCTGCAAGGAGAACCGCGATCAACTCCAATGCTCTAAACCAGATCGCTTGATAATAGGCCGGCGCAATCGAGAACTGCATAGTCTCGGCAAGTGGAGTCCAAACGTTACCATCATTCGAAGCCATCAACTCGAACGAGTAACTTCCTGGACCGAGGTTCGAGTAGTTCGCTATCCTCGTGTCTCCACCGTCTTGCCAATCCTTGTCGACTCCATGCAAGCGAAACCGAAGTCGCACACGTTCAGGAACAGACACATTCCAGGCCGTATATTCAATCTTAAGATTTGTAGTGTGAGGCGGGTAACGTTGGAGTGGAAGATACGGGAGTTCTTGGCCATTGGAGGTAACTGAGATAACGGCAGGTTCAGCCCTAAAGTTCTCTGCTCCACGTTTCGGATCGAACCAATATACGTTCTCGTCAGTCGCAAACCACAGACGGCCATCTCCAGTCTGGATCAATCTCTGGCCGTTGGGAGTCGTGGCGAACCCCGACGTCAAACCGTCGAGGCCCCCAAGAGAGCTGAAAGCCACCAAGTGATTGGAATTCCTCCGAAAACTCTCGACTTCGCCCTGCTGGATATGGATCAGTTCCGTGCCCGCGGAGAGCCAGATGCCATCTTTTTGTGTTTCAAGAATGCCTGATACATTTTTGAAAGCGCTCCTCCCCGAGGGGAGGACTTTATGAAAGTTCTTTCCATCCCAAAAGCTCAATCCCGACGGTCCGCCGATCCAAAGCGTATTATCGCTACCGGTTATTGCGGATATGGATCCGACTCCGACTGCTTTCGCTTCGTAGGTAGCGGTTCTAATTCCATCATCTTCCAACTCAACCACCCCATCGCGGCGACCGAACCAGACTCGTCCGTGATCATCTGCATAGGCAGCTCCCACCTCCTCCAGAATTCCGACCCGCTCTTCAAATTGCGTCCATTTTCTTGAGGCAAATGTGTAGACTCCGCCGTCTCGAAATGCGACCCATAGCTTGCCATTCGTGTCCTGAGCAATTGCATCAGGAACCTTTTGGGTGGCCGCGGGGAAAGGAGGAGGGGAAAATTCCAGTTTCGAGCCCACTATGTGTGCTATTCCTTCGTCGCAGCCTACCCAGACCTCTCTCCCGCTTCCAGTTGTTGAATCACACCCTCCGTACTTCAACGACGTGAACTTGTCTCCGTCGAGTTCACCGAGATGGCGATTCTTCGCAGCGATCCACATCTTGCCATTCTTACCTTCCGCTAGCGTCGAACCGGACGCACCGGTGACCACATTGACACGCACAATGGGCGTCTGACGAAACCGATCGATGCCCACGGAGGTAGACACCCATACATCTCGGTCTCTGTCTTCGAAGACCTTACGAGCGTAGTCATGACTCAAACCATCTTTTTGAGTGAAGATTTGAGCGGAGGTGTCGAATTCAGTTATCTTCTGACTTCCGAGCTTCTCGGGGTTCGCGATACGACGAAGCCCATCTCCCGCTGTAGCTATCCAGAGATTGCCGTGATCGTCAAACAGGATGCTGCCGGATCCTACCTTGATCTCTGGAAATGAGTTGCGACCGCGCAGCCATGGCGCCTGAAGGGGATGGACGCTCCTTCCTTCCTCGGCAACCCAAAGCGTGCCATCGGCAGATTCGCGGATGTCAGTGATCAACCGTTGATGATCAGCGGCCAGTTTAAATTTGTGTCCGCCATTCTCAAGAAACCAGAGACTATCCGGGATGCTGACCCATAGGCCGCCCTTGCGATCCAAATATGCCGTGACGCAGGGCCCTGATGGTAACTGCCAATTAGAATCGAGATTGGTCCAGCGCGCCCCATCAAACCTCGCAAGTCCCGCAGTTGTAGCGGCCCAAAGGATGCCTTGTCGTCCCCTCACAATTGCCCTGGTATTCCCATGAGGAAGCCCGTCCGCTTCGGTATAGTTCGTCACTACGCCAGCCTTAAGGTGGCTCACGCCGCTCGGAGCGTATCCAATCCACAAGCTCCCGTCGCTATCGAGCATCATGGAAGCAATGGGGCCCGTCGGCAGCGACGGGCCGGTTGACGGAGCAAAGTGCCTGAACCGAAGTCCATCGAAACGATAGAGTCCGGCACTTGTCCCCAGCCACAACGCACCATCGTCCGTTTGCGCGAATGCGCGTACATCTGGAGGGACACCGTCCTTATGGGTCCAGGAAGTATGTGAAAGCTGATCCAGACGAACGTCGCGATCCACGGCAAACGCCAGTCCGCAATGCCCGATCAGGAAGACAAAGAGCCAAAGACATGCTGCACATGTCTTTCTCGGCCACAGCATAAACGATGACCGAGCCGGTTCGTTGAGGTCAATGCAAGCGTTCACGCGATTTATCTCATGGGGTTGCTGCCGCGGCATTTCAACCCGAAGTACAACATTAGCCTAGTTCTGAGGCTGGCGTAAGAAGATTTGAATTTCCGCTACGGCTTCACCAACGAGGGAGCCTGCGTGCCGTTCAGTACCGCGTCTATATTGTCCAGACAGAGCATTCCCATGTGCGTCCTGGTCTCCAACGTGGCGCTGCCGAAGTGCGGCAGGAGGAACGTGTTCTTCAGCGCCAGATAACCCGGGTGGACGTTCGGCTCACCTTCAAATACATCGAGTCCCGCTGCGGCAATGTGCCCGCTCAGCAGAGCGCCAATAAGGGCCTCGTCGTCCACCAGGCCTCCCCTTGCAGCATTTACTACGATTGCACCGGCAGGCAACTGAGCGAGTGACTGTCTGTTGAGCAGATGATGCGTCTCTGCGTTCTCGGGAGCGTTCAGACTGAGAAACTGACTCACTGCCAACAAGGCAGGAAGTTTCTCATGGAATACCGCGTCGCCCACTTGCGAATCGTCGAGCTTTCGGGGATTTGTGTAGTGGATTGTCATTCCAAACGCCTTCGCGCGGCGCGCTACGGCCATTCCCACCTGCCCCATGCCGACGATGCCAAGAACCTTGCCGGTAAGTTGCCAGCCGAGCAAGATGGTGCGGTTCGCTGCCCAGCTTCCCGATCGCAGCATCTCCTGCCCTTCGTATGCCCTTCGCGAAGCCCCAAGCATGAGAAGCATGGCAACGTCAGCAGTGGCGTCCGCATTCACACCGGGAGTATAGGCGATATCGATGCCTTTCACCACTGCCGCATTTAAATCGATGTGATCGAGACCCACGGAATAGGTCGCGATGACCTTCATCGTGGAAGAGACTCCGCTGAAGAATTGGGCATCTAGGTGATCGTTAGGCGTTATCAACATAGCGTCCGCTCCCGAAGCAAGTGCGCTTAGCTCGCTTGGCCCAAGCGGACTAGTTCCTAATCCACGAAGGGCTTCATAGTCTCGTTCAATTCGCTCCTCAACGGGGTCGGTAAAGCGGCTTGTTATGACCAGCTTCGGCTTCTTCATTTCAGTTCTCCAAATTTGGGTGAGATGCAATTCACAACGTGAAACAACGGATTTAGCTTGCAACAAGACTTCTCAGCGCCTGGCTGGATAAAGAGGGGTGATCGTGAATTCGAGACCACAGCCCTTGGGCTGGTATTGCGGCGACGTTACAGTGCAACGTGGAGCTCCGCCAATGCTCATTCGCTGGCTCCCGATTTTGACCAGCTTCGAGACTCGGAGGGGCATAACAATCGCAGTCCACCTCCCCGCATTCCAATCGTATGTGTCATACGAGGTAGTCGCGAAGGTCCAAGCCTTCTTCGTGGTGTAGGTAATGAACGTCTGAGCGTAGGTCTGACTCACGTAACCGCGATTGCTGCTTCCGGCGACAGACCAGACTTGGTTACCGAGAAGACCAAAGTTTGCATGGCCCTCATGCAGTAAGACAACGCCGGTTGGTCCCATGCCGAGTTTCCTGGTGCCCAAGGCACCGTAGGTTGCGGTCGGAAGAAGGAAGATAGGGCCCGTGCCCCAAATGAAGTGATTGGTATGCGTCGGTGATAGGAAGAGGCTTTCTGTTGTGTCGCTGAGTCCTGTCTGGGTCGTTCTTCCATAGAGGTTCTGCTGGTAGATGATCGGAATGGTCGTGCGACTAATGAGGTTCCAGCTCTTTGATATCTGCATTGGGTACACCGGCTGTGCCTCCATGGTGTACCTGAAGCCATCTTTTTTCGGCCCCAGATTGAAGTCGAACCAGTTCTCGATCGGGATGCTGATGAGTGAGGCGACAGGGTTGGTCAGCTTCAGGGCCAGCTTCGCCGATTCGTTCGCGCCCACATCTTCAGACTTTTCCGGAACGACCTTCGCGGATGCGGTGGCGTCAGTTGCAGAGGTTTGCGCGATCAGGTGTATGGGCGAAAACAACAGCATGCCGGCAGTGATGAAGCCAACGAGCCAAGTACCTATGCTGGACTTGGACTCGAATGGGCGACTTCGCAGACGAATGTTGGAATCGACAAGGCAAACTTCCATCGCCGTTTCGACTATCGGGACTCTTGGGATCATATTGCCGTTGTGGTTTCTCATGAGTGAACCATAGCGGCAGTTGAAGCATGACTCGCAGTGAGGTAGAGTCACCTCACGGTGAGGATCGCTGAGCTGGAAGAGCAGATACGCTGTGATCAGCGCAGTTCTAAGCTACGCATTCCAACCGGCTACCGCCACCAACGAAATGAACGATCTCTATGCGGTCGCCACTCACCACGGGTGTCTGTTCCCATTGGACT
>Ga0302308_10003249_pt1 | contig 12959 bp, 10 predicted proteins | sample III_Palsa_E3_3_FD_200531 | JGI IMG/M metagenome (GOLD analysis project Ga0302308, IMG submission 200531) | Peat permafrost microbial communities from Stordalen Mire near Abisko, Sweden - III_Palsa_E3_3 | ecosystem: Environmental > Terrestrial > Soil > Palsa > Peat permafrost | place: Sweden... | reverse complement strand
CGGTGATTGTCGCGGCTTATCCGGGACGACCGGCTAGCCCGATATTTCCGCCCGGACGAGAGCCGCCCCGTCGTTGAGCGCGCGCAGCTTGCTGGCTGCGATCATGCGGGGCAGGTTGATCAGGCCACAGTCGGTAGACAGCGCGAGCCGGTCCGCCGGGACATACTCAAGCACCTGCCTGATCCGGTCGGCGACCTCGTCCGCGCTCTCGGTGACCGTGGACTTCACGTCGATGACCCCGGCCACGAACGGCTTCGTCCAGTTGTTGTCGGTCAGCGGCTTCAGGTCGTCGGGCCCGGTCCGGCCCACCTCGTAGTTCAGCGCGTCGATGTTGGCGTTCAGCACGTGCGGGAAGATGGCGTGCGCCCGCTCCGGGGCCGGGGCGTCGGCGGCCCGCTTGTCCAGCACGAACGCGCCGAACTCGGTCGTCGTCTCGTCCGGGAAGTAGGCAGGTGTGCCGGAGTAGTTACCCCAGCAGGTGTGCACCCAGAACTGGCAGTTCACGCCCTCGACCGCGGCGTTGAGCGCATCGATCTCCCAGTCGCCCATGCCGTACGGCCAGACGAATTCATCCAGCTGGATGATGTCGCAGCCGTTGTCGGCGAGTTCCCTGAAGTCCTCGTTGAACGCCTTGGCCAGCGCCATGGCCACTTCCCTGGTGTCCTTGTAGTGCAGGTTCGTGGTGGCCGCGGCGATGACGCCCAGGCCGGTGTAGGACACCTTGACCGGCTTCTTCGTGGCCTTCCGCACCGCTCGCAGGTTGACCAGGTGGAAGGGGACTTCCCGGCGGACTTCGCCGATACAGGTGGGGGAGTAGAGGGTGGAGTAAATGGGCAGGCCGATCGGCGGCCCGGAGAGCCGGTAGCCGGATACCCGCTCGAGGTAGTAGTACAGGATCGTTCCGTACGGAGAGTCGCCGCCGTATACCTTGCCGTCGCTGATTATGTCCAGGCCGGCTGCCTCCTGGTCGTGCACAATTGAGCCGACGGCGTCCTCGAACGCCTCCTTGCTGATGGAGTCGTGGATGAACTCGCCCTTGGGCAGGGTGGCGAATCCGTGTCCGTCGTACCACCGGGGATTGGGGTAATTGCCGACCATGGTGGTGGGCAGCAGGATGTCCTGACTCCCTATGAGCATCGTCGCTCCTTCCGATCGCGAGATCGCGGTTGTGTGCCAGGAGCGTAGGCCGGCCGCGGAGCGGGATTCTTCCCTCCCGGGGGACCGTTCTTTTCGCGCCCGTGCATACGACGGGGCCAAATTCGGCCGGCCGCGGCGACCGCCGGCTGGGCCCGGCGACCGCTGGCTTCCTCAGCCGATCCGGATCCGCCAGTCCACCGCCGCGCACCCGTCCGGGCCGGCCAGCACGGGGTTGAGGTCCAGCTCGGCGATTTGCGGGTTATCCGCCATCAGCTCGCTGACCGTCGCGATCAGGTCCGCGACGGGCCCGAGGTTTACCAGCGGGCTGCCCCGCAGCCCGCCGAAGACCGCCGCCCCGCGCAGCGTCCGCAGCATCGCGGTGGCCTGCTCGGTGTCCACCGGCGCGACCGCGAGCTGCACGTCACGCTGAGTCTCGACCAGTACCCCGCCGAAGCCGGCCGCCACCATCGCTCCGAACTCCGGATCGCGGACTCCCCCGATGAGAAGCTCGATCCCCTGGTGCTGACGCTGGACCAGCACGGCCGCCCCGTCGGCGAGGGTCAGCAGATCCGCTGCGGCCGCTCGGACGGCGCCCGCGCTGGTCAGGCCGAGCCGGACGCCGCCCGCATCGCTCTTGTGCGTCAGGTCGGGATGGTCGACCTTCGCCACGGCCGGGTACCCGAGCCGGTCCGCCGCCGCCTGCGCTTCCGCCGGGCTGGTGCACCGGACCGTCTCGATCACCGGGACCCCGGCCGCCGCGAGCAGCGATCGTGCGGCTCCGGTGGCCAGCAGTCCGTCCGCGGTGAGTGGGTGGCCGGGAAAAGCCCGCGGCGCTGTCCGGCGTCGGGTCGGCGTCGGGGCATCCGCCGATTCGCTCACCAGGACCCCGCACCGCACCGCCGCCCCGACGGCTTGCGCGGTTCGCTGCGGCCACGCGAAACACGGTATGCCGGCCTCCTGCAGCAGGCCGGTATGCGCATCCGCGGAACGCGGTGCCACCCAGCAGACGTAAACCGGCACGGTGATCCCGTCCGCCCGCAGCTTGGCCACCGCGTCCCGGACCGCCACCGCTACCTCCGGCGACGCGGAACGCTGCAGCAGCACCGGCACCACCACGTCGATCTCGCCCGACCGGGCCAGTAGCTCGACCGCCGCCGGGTACACGGTGGTGAACAGGCTCCATGCGGGGGTCATGTCCACGGGGTTGACCGCGCTGCCGTAGCCGGGCAGCAGCGCCCGCAGTTCCTCCTGCAGGGCCGGGCTCAGCTCCGGGACCTCCAGTCCCTCGTCGGCCAGCAGGTCAGCGAGTTCCACTCCGGTGCCACCGGAATTGGTGACCACGGCGACCCGCCGCCCGCGCGGCATCGGCTGGCCGGACAGCGCCCGGGCCGCGTCGAGGACCTGCAGGCCGGTGCGCACCCGGACTACCCCGGCCTGGCGCAGCGCGGCGTCGCGGACAGCGTCGTCGGCGGCGAGCGCGGCCGTGTGGGAGACCGCCGCCCGCTGCCCGGCGCCGGTGCGGCCGCCGACGGCCGCGATGACCGGCTTGACCGGGGTAGTCAGGCACGCCTCGGTGAAGAACCGGCGGGCGTCGGTGATCGATTCTAGGAGCAGGCAGATCACCCTGGTCTCCGGGTCCTGCCGCAGGTAGCCGAGCAGTTCCGCGTCGGTGATGTCCGCCTTGTTGCCGGCCGCGAACACCTTGGCGACGCGCAGCCCCTCGTCCTGGCCGAGCGCGTGGACGGCCATGCCGTAGGACCCGGACTGGGTGACGATGCTGACCCCGCCGCCGCCGCGCGGCGTGCCGGCCGCGATGGAGGCGTTCAGCGGGAGGTCGGCGTTCTGTACGCCGAAGCAGTTGGGGCCGACCAGGCGGACGCCACCCGCGCGGGCGGCGGCCACCGCTTCGTGCTGGAGCTTCGCCCCGGCCGGGCCGGTCTCCGCGAATCCCGCGCTGAGCACGACCACTGCCCTGACCTGCTGGCGGGCCGCGGAGCGGATGATGTCCGGCACGGTAGCGGCTGGTGTCACGATGATCGCCAGGTCCACCTGGCCGGGGACCTGCCGCAGGTCGGGGTAGGCCGGCCGGCCGCCGACCGTGGCCGCCTGGCTGACCGGCAGCACGTCACCGGGAAAATCAGCCAGGTTGTCCCAGAGCAGACGGCCGACGGAGCCTGGCCGGTCGGAGGCGCCGACCAGGGCGATGCGCCGCGGCGCGAACACGGCGGCCAGCCCGGCCTGCGTCAGCATGCGCAGTCCTGGCCATCCCCGTGCTGGAAGACCCGGGTGAGCTCGCGGGCGGAGAACTCGGACTTGCGCACGCCGAGCGGGTCCACCGAGCGGACCGCGGCCAGTTCGGACACCGACGGCGGCGGTACCGTGCGGAGGTCTCCGGCCGCCTGCAGCGCGAAGCCGGTGACGGCGCGGATCTCGGCCACGCTGACGTCGGGAAAGACCTGGACCAGCCGCGGCTGGCTGTCGCGGAAATCGAACACGCCTAGCTCGGTGACCAGCCACTGCGGGCCGCCGCCGGTGAAGCCGAGGTCGGCCCGGCTGCCCCGCGGCGTTCGGTGCCCGATGTCGGTGATGAAGTCGCACGCCTCGACCAGGGTCCGGCCGGACCTGTGCCGGGTGGTCCACTCCGTGAGCTGGCCGATTGTAGCCGACAGGTTGCAGCCGCCGCCCCCGCCGCCGAGTTTCACCTTCGGCTTCCCGGGCGGCCCGATCGCGGTGACGTTGGTGTTGCCGAACCTGTCGATCTGGCCGCCGGACAGGAACATCCGGTCCACGTCGCCGCGGATCGCGGCGTCGAAGAACTCCTCGAACCGCATGCTGTAGACCGCGCCACGGCGCAGGCTCTCATCGTTGCTGGTCGGCGGGATGAACGGCGGATCGGGGTTGATTGCGTACATCGCGCCCTCGACCAGCAGAATGTCCGGCGCATGGGTGCGCCGGGCCACGTGCATCGCGACCTGCGCACATGGGCTGCCGAAGCCGTGGAACACAGTCTCCCGCGGTCGGATGGTCCGGGCCAGCGCGATCACGAACCACTCATCGATCGTCCAGCTCATCGGAATCGCGGCGTGGAGACCCCGGCCTTCAGGTCGAGGAGACAGCGCCGCTTCACCTCCCCGAAAATGTCGCCGGTACCCGATAGTGTGTTCGCATGTCCCGGTACCGGCTCAACCCCGCCCCCGCCCAGGAAGCGGTGCTGCGGGACCACTGCGGCCACGCCCGGTACGCCTGGAACCTGGCCGTCGAACAGCATTCCCACTGGCACCCGGGCCGCACGAGCGCGCCGGGCCACCTGGAACAGTGCCGGCAGCTCACCCAGGCAAGGGCCGGGCACCCGTGGCTGGCGGCCGGCTCCCAGACGGTCCAGCAGCAGGCCCCGCGCGACTTCACCCAGGCGATGGCCGCGTTCTACGACCCGGCCCACCCGGCCCGGCGGCCGTCGTGGCGCAAAGCCGGCCGGGATGAGGGATTCCGGGTTGAGGACCTGCAGATCACGAACATGACCCGGTCCGGGAAAGGGACCCGGGAGAACCCGGGCCGCAGCGTCCGGGCCAAAGCCGGGCTGAACCGGGGGATCCTGGCCTCGGGGTGGGGCTTGCTGGTGCGCCGGCTGGAGGAGAAGGCTCCGGGCCGGGTGGAGAAGATCAAGCCGCATTACACGAGCCAGCGGTGCTCGGCGTGCGGGCGGGTGGACCGGGGCTCGCGTGAGAGCCAAGCCGTGTTCCGGTGCACTGCCTGCGGTTTCGCCGGTAACGCGGATGTGAACGCGGCCGTCAACATCGCGGCGGGGCACGCCGTGACTGCGCGCGGAGGCGACGGGGTTACCCGGCCTGTGAACCGCGAACCTCAACTGCTGCTCCCATCGGGGTAGTAGCTGGAATCCCTCGCCTTCGGGCGAGGGAGGATGTCAACGGAAGATCTCCTGCCATGCGGTGACGGACTGAGACCAGCCGGCCAGCCCGTCAAGCCGGTCCGGGCCGATCGCGTCCCGGTAGTCCTCCTCGCTGCCCTGGACATAGGTGGCGAGGTACTTCTCCAGGCCACCCGGCCCCGACTCCGCGGCGGACAGGTAATCACGCAGGTGGCCGCGATCGTATGCGTACCGCGGGTAACAGGAGGATGGATGCGCGCCATACGGCACCTCCGCCACCGCGGCCACCAGGTGCGCCGGAATGGTCACGCCTGCCAGCACCACCTCCTCGGTGGACACCAGTTCGTCCACGGTCGCAATCACCAGCCGGGACGCCGAGGCGAACCGCTCGTCTAGCACGTAGGGCTGCTCTAGGTGCAGGTTGCCGTACCGGTCGCCGGCCGGCGCATGCAGCAGCGCGACGTCCGGGCGCAGGGCGGGCACCGCGACCAGCGTCTCGCCGGTGAACGGGCAGGTGATCTCGGCGTACTCCGGATGCAACCGGCCGATGTCCGAGCCGCGTACCCCGCGGACCGGCAGGAAGGGCAGTCCCATCTCCGCGGCCCGCAGCTGGGCCAAGATGGTGACGCAGCAGCTCTCCGCCACCTCGATCGTGCCTGCTTCGGCGGCGCGGCGGTAACCCGGCGCGAGGCCGAGATCCTGCTCGAAACCGACGTAGCTTTCTTCGCAACGGCGGACCCCCCCGGTGGCGACGAGCAGGTCCACGTCAATGCTGTGCGCCGACCCGATCAGGTGCAGGCCGCGCCTGCCCTGCCGGACCAGCTCGCGGACCATCGCCATCGGCAGCCGGGCGCACAGGCCACCGCCGAGCGCGACCATCGCACCGTCGCTGACCAGGGAAATCGCGTCGGCAAGACTGGCTCGCTTGTCACGGGGCGATTGCAGGCTCATGCGGATCCTCCGGGGGCGGCACGTCCGATCGTAACGGGAGTGGCGGGAGCGGTGTGAACCGCGTGATCGGCCTTGATGGCGGCGGCGAGTACCGGGTCGTAGACCGGTGCGAACGGTGGCGCGTAGCTGAGGTCGAGTCCGGCCAGGTCGGACACTGTGAACCGGGCGTGCAGCGCGGTGGCCAGCACGTCCACGCGCTTGGCGGCTCCCTCGCGGCCCGCCAGCTGCCCGCCGAGCAGCCGGCCGTCCGGCGCGTGCACCAGCCGGACGTGCAGCGGCGAACCGCCCGGATAGTACTTGGCCCGGGACCGGGAGACCACGTCGGTGGCGGTCGCCGCCAGGCCGGCCGCCCGTGCCTCCGCCAGGGTCAGCCCAGTGCGCGCCACCTCCAGATCGAACACCTTCACCACCGCCGTGCCGACGATACCGGGGAACGCCGCGGTGCCGCCGGCCGCGACCGTGCCGGCCACCCGGCCCGTCTTGTTGGCCGCGGGTCCCAGCGGCACCCAGGCGGGGGCGCCCAGCACCAGGTGCGGAAGCGCCACGCAGTCACCGGCCGCGAACACGTCCGGCAGCGAGGTGCGCATGCCCGGGTCGACCAGCACGGACCGGTCCGGCAGATGTTCCGCGCCGGCCCGGATCAGCAGGTCCGTGGCCGGGCGCACGCCCGTCGCGATGACCACTAGGTCGGTGCTGATGCCCGAGCCGTTCACCACTGCGGTCAGGCTGCATCCGGACCCGTCTGTGCGTACGGCATCCAGCCGGGTGCCGAGCCGCAGCCGGGCGTGCCGTTCCAGCTCGGCCCTGGCTAGCTCGGCGATCGGCTCGTCCACGTTGCCCAGCACGCGCGGCAGCGCCTCGACGACCTCGACCTCGATTCCGGCGCAGGCCAGGGCCTCCGCGGTCTCCAGGCCGATATAGCCGGCGCCGACCACGACGGCGCGGCGGACTGTGCCTCCGTCCAGGAGGCGGCGCAGGTCGATCGCCTCGTCCAGAGACCGGATCGTGAAGACGCCTGGCCGGTCGAGCCCGGGCACCGGCGGCCGCACGGGGCTGGCTCCGGCGGCTACGACCAGCGCGTCGTAGCCAACCGGGCCGCTGCCCGCCATGTGCACCTGATGCGCGCTGGCGTCGATCGCGCTGACCCGGCGGCCCAGCCGCAAGTCGATGCCGCGCTGGTCACGGAACTCACTCGGCGGGTAGGCCAGCAGGTCCTCCGCCCGCGGCACGGTCCCGCCGAGAAAATAGGGGATGCCGCACATCCCGTAGGCCGCGAAACCGCCTGCCTCGAAGACCGCCACGTCGAGCTCGGGGGCAACCCGGCGGGCGGCCGAGGCGGCCGACATCCCTGCGGCCCCTCCGCCGATTACCACGAGCCGCGCCACTTGCTGCCCTCGCCTTTCGCCGGTCATCAACGAGCATGCGGGCCGCGTGCCGGTGCTGGTCAGGTCTCCCCGGGACGAAGTGACGGCGCAGGCTCGACCCGCCAGATCAGTGGAATTGGCCGCCATGCGAGTCACGCTGGCGGCATGAGCGAGCGCAGCGAACAGGCGAACGACGGCGACCCGGTCCGGGACGAGATCGCGGCGGTGGTGGGCCGGGCCCGCGACGCGGCCCAGGCGATCGAGCACTACACCCAGGAGCAGGTGGACGCGCTGGTCACCGCGGTGGCCTGGGCGGTGGTACGCAAAGACCACGCCGAGACGCTAGCCAGGCTCGCGGTGGACGAAGGCGGGTTCGGCAACTATGCCGACAAGGTCGCGAAGATCAACAAGCGGGTGACCGGCGTGCTGGCCGACATGTCCGGGATGGCTACCGTGGGGGTGGTGGAGGAGCAGCCGTCGGCCGGGCTCGTAAAGATCGCCAAGCCGGTCGGCGTGGTGGCCGCGCTGATCCCGACCACCGGACCGGACGCCACCCCGCCGGTCAAGACCCTGTTCGCGCTGAAGGGCCGCAACGCGATCATCTGCGCCCCGCACCCGCGGACCCGGCAGGCCACCGAGGCGGTGGTCGGATTCATGCGCGCCGCCTGCGAGCAGGTGGGCGCGCCCGCCGACCTGGTGCAGTCACTGCCCGCGCCGTCGCTGCCGAAGACCCAGGAGCTGATGCGGCAGGCCGACCTGGTGGTAGCCACCGGCGGGGCTGGCATGGTGCGCGCCGCGTACAGCTCCGGCACCCCTGCCTACGGGGTCGGCGTCGGCAACGCGGTGCACGTGGTCGACGAGACCGCTGACCTGGCCGACGCGGCGACGGCGATCATGACCGCGAAAACGTTCGACTACGCCACCAGCTGCCTGGCCGACAACGCGGTGATCGCGCACGCCGATATCCACGACGACCTGGTAGGACGGCTGACCGGGGCGGGCGCGTACCGGTGCGATGAGGCGCAGAAGGAGGCGCTGCGCGCGGTGATGTGGCCGGACGGCGGCCCGGTGCCCGCGATCGCCGTGGTGGCGAAATCCGCCGCGCACATCGCCGGGCTGGCCGGCTTCAGCGTCGACGCGGGCTGCCCGATGCTCCTGGTCGAGGAGACGGGCACCGGCCCGGATCATCCGTTCAGCGGCGAGAAGCTGAGCGTCGTGCTCGCGGTCTACCGCTACGCCGGCGACATCTCGGCCGCCGCGGAACTGGTCAACGCGATAACCGCCTACCAGGGCCTGGGCCACACCTGCGGCTTGCACACCAGCTCGGACGCCAACGTCGAGCGGCTGGCCCTGGCCACCAGAACGGCGCGGGTGCTGGTCAACCAGAACATGAACGAAGGCGCGGGCAGCCCCCGCAATGGCCTGCCGTTCACGCTGAGCCTCAGCTGCGGCACCTGGGGCGGCAACATCACCACCGAGAACGTCAACGCCCGGCATTTCGTCAACCTCACCTGGGTGTCCCGCCCGATCGAACCCAAGGTGATCAGCGAGGAAGCCCTCTTCGCCGCCCACTGGCAGGCGCATGGCCGCTAGCCGCACCCGGCTAGCGGCCACGATGGCCTTCATTCCACGATGCCTTCAATCGACTTGCCTACAAGGTGGCGCGTACCGCCGCGGCCGCCTGGCCCATGTTGCGCAGCTTCGCGTAGGCTGCGGTCCGGCTGAAGTAGCCGAGCCCGCAGTCGGGGGCGACGAGCAGCCGGTCGGCCGGCACGACCTCGAGCGCGCGCCGGATCCTGCCCTCGATCTGCTCCGCGGTCTCCACCTGGAGGTTCTTCGCGTCAACCACGCCGACGCCGAGCACCTTGTCGGTGGGGAAGTCGCGGAACGCCTCCAGTTCATCGAAGCCCTTGTTGGTGAACTCCAGGTGGACCACGTCGGCGGGCGACTCCTTGAACAGCGGCATCATCGAGGCGGCGTGGTTGTCGAAGACATCGCGCTGGCCGTCCACGCTGCCGTAGCAGACGTGCCAGAACTTGATCGCGTCCACGCCGTCGAACAGGATGTTCTGCATTTCGATCTGCCACATGTCGGTGGTGTACGGCGGCAGCACGTCGATCAGCTGGACCGCTTCCAGGCCCAGGCTGACCAGGTACTTGAGCTCGGAGTTCAGCGCGATCGCCAGGTCCCTGGCCACCGCGACCTGGTCGCCGTAGTGCTCGTCCTTGACGATGATGCTCTGCTGGGCGGGGCCGAGGAACGCCACCTTGAACGGCTTGTCGGTGGCGTTCTGCATGGTCATCACCACGCTCTCGAAGATCGGCCGGTCCCAGGTGATCTTCCCCTTGACCACGGCCTGGTAGAACGGCCGGTACTTCGGCCCGTCACCGGGCGGGCCGTACGGGGCGAAGCCGCCCAGGTTCTCGGGGATGAAATGGAAGATCGGTTCCAGCTGGAAGCCGGGCGCCTCCCACTCGTAGTACTGCGCGCCGTCGCAGAGTATGTCCAGGCCCGCGTTCTCCTGCTCCCGCGCGCAGATCTTGCACGCGTCCTCGTATGCCACCCGCAGGTTCTGGCTGCGGTAGACCGGCTCGGCCAGCGAGCCGAGGACGCGTCCCTGCAGCCAGTGCGGCCGGGGAAAGGCCGACACTGCCGAGACGGGGAGCAGGACTTCTTCGCCGCGAATCTCCATTGATTTTCACCTTCCGTGCCGACGGGTTAGTTGACGGTAAGTCTTGCTTGGCTACGGATTCCGGTGTGCTGGCTGACCTGCGGATGGCGGTCATGTCCCACGACGGCCAGGGCGGCCGCCACGACGCGCGCGGCGGTCACGTCCACTTCGGCTTCCAGGGACGCGGCCACGGGTAGCGGCACGTTGCCGCCGCTGACCCTGGTGACCGGGCCGGCCAGCGAGTCGAACGCCTCTTGCGCCGCGATGGCCGCGACGGAGGCGCCCCAGCCGAGCTGACCGGGATTCTCCTCCGCGACGACCAGCCGGCCGGTCCGCGCCACCGAGCCGAGCACGGCGGCGGCGTCCAGCGGCACCAGCGTCCGCAGGTCGATGACTTCGGCGGAAATGCCCTGGCGGTCGAGCTCGTCAGCAGCGGCCAGGCAGGTGGCGACGGTAATGGACAGCCCGACCAGGGTGATGTCTGCGCCCGCCCGGACGATGCGGGCCTGGCCCAGCGGCAGCACGTGCTCCCCGTCAGGTACTTCTTCCTTGCGGGCGTACAGCGCCTTGTGCTCGAAGACCAGGACCGGGTCGTCGTCCCGGATCGCGGCGGCGAGCAGGCCGAAGGCCTCCGCGGGGCTGGCCGGCGAGACGATCTTGAGTCCCGGCACGCACATGGCCCAGTTCTCCACCGACTGGCCGTGCTGGCTGCCGAATCCCAGGCCACCGGATCCGTTCGTGCCGCGAAGCACGAGCGGCATGCCGACCTGACCGCCGGTCATGTACCTGACCTTGGCGATCTCGTTGGCCACCTGGTCCCAGCAGGTCGCGTAGAAGTCGGAGAACATGATCTCGGCCACCGGCCGCAGCCCGTTCATGGCGGCGCCCATCGCGGCGCCCGCGATGGCCTGCTCGGAGATCGGGGTATCCCAGACTCGGTCCTCGCCGAACCGGTCGCGCAGTCCGCCGGTCGTCTTGAATACCCCGCCTGAGGCCACGTCCTCGCCGAGCAGGACGACCCGGTCATCGCGCGCCATCTCCTGGGCCAGCGCGGCGTTGACGGCCTGCCGGTAGGTCAGTTCCGCCATTGCGAGCTCCCGTCGCTCCACATGTCGGTCCAGGCGCCGGCCGGTTCTGGCACCGGCCACTCGAGCACCTGCCGGGCCAGTTCGGCCAGGTCCGACCTGGTCCGCGCGTCGATCTCGTCCAGCACCGTTTCCGCGGTACCCGCGTTGACCAGCGCCGTCCGGCTGAGGAGCAACGGATCCCGCTCTCGCCACGTGGCTACTTCTTCGGCCGGACGGTAAGCGGCGGCATCCGCGGCCGAGTGGCCCTTCAGCCGGTAGGTCTGCGCCTCGACCAGGCTCGGCCCGCGGCCGTCGCGGGCCGCGGTCACTGCGGCGCCGACCACGTCGCGGACCGCGGCTACGTCGTTGCCGTCGACGACGATCCGCTCCAGGCCGTACGCTGCGGCCCGGTCCGCGGCGGGCAGCGCGACCGGGATGACGTCTCCGATCGGCGTGTACTCCATGTACCAGTTGTTCTCGCAGACGAAGACGACCGGCAGCCGCCACACCGCGGCCAGGTTCACCGCCTCGTGGAACGCGCCGATGTTGGTCGCTCCGTCACCGAAGAAGCACACCGTGACCTGGCCCGTTCGGCGGATCTTGGCCGCCCAGGCGAGCCCGCAGGCGACCGGTAGGTGCGCACCGACGATGGCGTACGAGCCGTAGTACCCGTGCGGCACGCTGGTGATGTGCATCGAGCCGCCCTTGCCATGACAGATCCCGCCCGCACGGCCAAGCAGTTCCGCCAGGACCGCGTCGGGCGGCGCGCCGCGGGCCAGGGCGTGCGCGTGGCCGCGGTAGGTGCCCAGCGAGCAGTCGCCGGGGCGGAGCACGGCCGCGGCGCCCACGGCGATAGCCTCATGGCCGAGCCCCAGGTGCACCGGACCGTGGATCAGCCCTCGCCGGTACAGCAGATCGGCGCGCTCCTCGAACTGGCGCAGGAAGCACATCCGGGTGTACAGATCCAGCCCGTCTTGGACATCCATGGGCAGGACGTTACGGCGGGGCGCTGCGGCGGGCCACGTCCTGACGGGGCCAACCGCGGCTCGTGCCCAGCCACCAGATGCCAGTCGCGAACACCTCCGTATCAGCCGGGAGCCGCGCAGTTACTGTGAGGTCATACCGCCATCGGCGGTGATCACGGAGCCGGTCAGGAAGGAGGAATCGTCGCAGGCGAGGAACAGCGCCACCGCGGCGATCTCTTCCGGCGTGCCGAGCCGTCCGATCGGGTACTTGGCTACGGTCAGCGCCAGCCCGGCCGCCATGTCGCCGCCGCCGCGCGCCGTCAGCATCGGCTCCATCAGCGGCGTGTACACGGTGCCCGGGCAGATGACGTTGACCCGGACGCCACGCGGCGCGAGGTCAACCGACATGGACCGGGTCAGGGCGACGACCGCGCCCTTGGACGCGCAGTACGAGGCGAAGTTCGCGATGCCGACCACGGCCGCGACGGAGCCCTGGTTGATAATCGACCCGCTGCCTGCCGCGACCATCAAGCGGGCCGCCACCTGGGAGCACACGAAGGTGCCCTTGGCGTTCACCGCGAAGCACCGGTCCCAGTCGTCCTGCGAGGCGTCGATCACTGAGCCGCTGCTGTTCACGCCGGCGTTGTTGTAGAGCACATCTACCCGGCCGTAGTCGTCGGTGACCTTGCCGAAGGCCGCGCTGACCTGCGCCATATCGCTAACGTCGGCCTTGACGGCCAGAGCGCGGCCGCCGGTGCCGGCGATCTGCTCCACCGTCTGGATCGCCGCGTCGGCGACCAGGTCAACGACCGCGACGGTGGCTCCCTCGCGGGCGAACAGGGCCGCGGCGGCGCGGCCGATCCCGGAGCCGGCCCCGGTCACCACGGCCACCTTGCCGTCCAGCTTGCCTGCCATCTG
>Ga0302308_10003230_pt1 | contig 13002 bp, 14 predicted proteins | sample III_Palsa_E3_3_FD_200531 | JGI IMG/M metagenome (GOLD analysis project Ga0302308, IMG submission 200531) | Peat permafrost microbial communities from Stordalen Mire near Abisko, Sweden - III_Palsa_E3_3 | ecosystem: Environmental > Terrestrial > Soil > Palsa > Peat permafrost | place: Sweden... | reverse complement strand
TCTGGGCCGTGATCTCGTCCGCGATCCTGCTCTTCGCGGTCATGGCCGGCGGGACTTACCGCTACTGGGAACGGTTCCTGATCTTCCTAGTGATCGCCAACTTCGTGTCGTTCCCGCTGGCCCTCCTGGTGCACCCCAGCGTCACCTCGGCCGTCGCCGGCGTGGTCCCGAGCATGCCCGGCGGGCTGAACGCGACCCTGCTGCTGCTGGTCGTCGCGGTGGTGGGCACCACCGTCGAGCCATGGCAGATGTTCTTCCAGCAGTCCAACGTGGTCGACAAGCGCATCACCCCGCGCTGGCTGAACTACGAGCGGCTCGACACCGGGATCGGCGTCGCCATCGAGGTGACCGGCGCCCTGGTGGTCATGGCTGCCTGTGCCTTCGGCCTGGCGCACACCCGTGCGTTCGGCAACTTCAGCGACCTCAGCACCACCATGGCTGCCCTGCAGGCGCACGTCGGTCACGGAACCGGCGACCTGATGGCGCTCGCCACCCTCGACGGCTCGCTGATCGGCGCTAACCTGACCGCGCTGACCACCAGCTACACGCTCGGCGACGTATACCCGAAGATGCGGCACTCGCTGCACTGGAAGTTGAGCCAGGCCCCGTGGTTCTACGGCCTGTATGCCATCCTCATCGGCGTGGCCGCGATCGTGACGCTCCTGTGGGCCAGTGACCTCGACGTGGTCATCAACGGGGTCGAGGCGCTCAACGGCATCTTGCTGCCATCCGCCCTGGTCTTCCTCATCCTGCTGGCCAACGACAAGCCGGTGCTCGGGCCGTGGAGCAACAGCACCACTCAGAACTGGATCGTCGGCGTCATCGCCTGGGTCGTCACCACCTTCTCGCTCGCGCCCCTGGTCACCACGTTCTGGCCGGTCATCACGCTCAAGCAGTGCCTTTACGGGTTCATAGCCTGCACCGTGCTGGGGATCGCGGCCCTGGGGCTGCTGCTGAAGTTCAGGTCCGGGCGCGGTGCGGCGGCAGAATCGGGCCCGGACAGCAACCGGCGCCCGCCGGGGATGAGCCGCGCGCAGTGGCGAGCGGAACTCAGGGTGCGCCGCGTCGCGTGGCGCACCCCGGGTATCGACACGCTTCAGCGGCCCGCGCTCAACATGGCGCGCCGGATCGGCCTGCTCACGCTGCGCGCGTACATCATCTTCGCGGTCGTCATCATGGTGATCAAGCTGATCCAGGTGACCACCGCGCACAACTGAGCGAACTGTACCTGCGGCTGACGGCCATGACCGTCAGCCGCACACATCGAGACCGGGACGCTGACCTGGACCTCGCTGCAACCTGCTGTCGTTCCCGACCGGGGTAACAGCCAGCCCATCGCCATCGCGCCAGAGATGCCGATCAGCACGACCGCGCCCACGACCTCGCCGTGTTCGCCGGCCGCCGTACCCAGCTTCCCGCCCAGCTTCAGTCCGATAATCGACATGATGAAGCTCATGGCTCCGAACAGGGTCACCGCTAGGACGATGTTGAAGCGCACCGTTCCGAGTGCGAGTCCCACCGCGAGGTCGTCCAGGCTGAGCGCGGCGCCGCTGACCAGCAGCCGCCACCCGTGCCAGATCTTCGGGGTGTCATCGTCGCCGCGCAGTGCCTCGATGAGTCCCCAGACCGCGGTCACGAACAGTATCCCGGCGCCGGCCCAGCGGGCGGCGGATCCCAGCGGGCCGGCCAGACCGGTGCCGATGAGCATCCCAGTGGCCGGCATCACGACGTCGCACAAGCCGAAAACCGTGGCCACCTTGATCTCGGTACGCCGGTCCACGCCGCTGACCCCGATGGCGATCGCCGCCCCGAAGTTGTTCAGCCCGAGCGCGACCGCTACGACTAGCAGCGCCACCATGGCTGAATTCTGGAGCATGCGAACGGCCTCGGTCAGCCCAAAGCTCGGCCCGTAATCACCTCGTCGGATCTCACCAAGCACCCCGACGGCTCCCCTGACGGCCTGCCGAGCTTCCCGTTTGCCTGATCCCTAAGACGGCGGGCACGCGGGTTGAGGAGGCGTCACCGGCGACCCCGGCCGTCCTCGGCGCGATGGTGCTCGTGCTGGTAGTCACGTCAGCTAGGCGCACGCCCCGCAACTGGTCGCGGGCAGGCCGCAGAGACACTCAGGTCCGCGCTGTGCGCTAAGCCGGTAACCCGGTGGCAGGCGCAGACTCGGGCAGGTCAGGTAGTGCGTGCCGACCGCACCGCACCGTATGCACCGCCTGCCCAGCAGCTCACCCGGCCGGTCCGGCGCGACCTGAGGCCCTTCGCGGCGGGGCGTCGGATCAGCAATCCTGTACGAGGCGGACTGCATGGTCATGATGATGAGTTCCTTCCTGCGCCATGCCCGGCACCGGGCCGGGGCCAGTTGCCGGTCATCGCGACCTGCGCCGCATGCCGCTCCGGAACAGCGCTTCCACATCCGCGCGCCGGTACCGGGGCCGGCCGGTCTCGTTGCGGACCTCGGGTAGCTGCCCGCGCCGCGCCCACGACGCTACCGACGCCGAGGTCACCCGGAACAGGACTGCCACCTGCCTGCGGGTCATCAGGTCCTCATTCATGCGGGTGCCAGTCATAGCCGCGGCTGTGAGTCGGCCAGCAGCCGGACGCGGCCGAAGTACCCCCCGGCCGACCTGGTGTCGGCGCCGTTACGTTCATCGGGTTCCCTGGTTAGATCGGATCGGCTGATCCGGGGACAGCGCAGGTTTCCTGCGCGGCTGTCCCCGGGAAGGCCCGGGCCAGGTCCTGCAATGCCCGGTGCCGCTTGCATCAGAAATGGTGCTGCAACTTGCAGCGAGAAACATCGGTCAGCTGACGGATATTGAACGACTTCGCCGCTGGGCTGGGCACGGGCGGCGGCTCTGTCCTCGGTGGCGATGGCGAGGATCAGCCCGACACGCGGGCGCCGGATGACATATGCGGCAGCACCACCCGCCACCGCAGCCACGCCGACACCCCCAGCACCCAGGGCACCGAGCTGGGGACAGGCCTTCGGATGGGCGAACTCGGAGCGGGGGTGTCCGCATCGAGGCGGCAATCGAGGTCGCGCTGAGTGTCGGCGGGGAATGGACGATAAAGTCACAAGCTAATCCTTACCGGATGAAATTTACTTAGTGAGGCTCGGTAGCTAATATTCATGATCTTCTCATTTTGGTGGTAATTTCGGGCCGTAATGGCGTAGATGAGCCCCGCTGACAACTTTCTCGGCGTGTCGCCCGGCCGGTAAGGAGTCGGCAGGTCAAAATGGGCTATTGTGCGGTTCAGGGCCTTTGCAGGATGGCTGAAACATAGGAAATCCTGCCATCGCATCGTGTCATTAAGTACCTTGAAGTCGCTGAGATGTTAGGAGCAGGGTCGTGCGTTCTCGCGGGGGGGGAAAAGCAATCGGGTCTCTGGGTCCTGGCGACGACGGCTTCGGGCTTAGCCGTCGCGAGGTACTGGCGGGCGGCATTGGCGCGGGTGCGCTCGTAGCGTTGCCTGATATGGGCATAGGCGACCCTTCGGGCGCCCGGGCCGGCAAGTCTCGCCGTACCGCTTCGCGCTATGTGTTCCTTTACGGTACGCCGACACCCGGCCCGGCCCCCAGCGGGTCTCTGGTCGCTACGACGTTCCCGGTATCGCGGCCGGCATCGCCGCCTGCGCCGGTCCCGGTGGCCATCAACCTTGCGTCCGCGCCGGTCTTGTCGCCGGACCAGGCCGTCACGGCCCTGGCCACCGTAGACATGGTGGCCGACGGGGCCAAAATAACGCTGACCCTCCTCGACGCGACCTCGGCTGCTGCCGCCCATCAAGGGTCGGTGACTGTGTCCGGCGTCCCGGACGACGCGAACGTTCTCGTGACGCCGGTTTTCGCTCCCGGCTCCCCGATTGTTTCCCTGGTCCTGGCCATTACGGTACCCGCGGGCAAAAACCTGATGCGCAAGGCGGACCCGGGTACGGGCAGCCTGGCGACCCAGTGGGCGACGACCTGGGTGTCGCATCATGCGCTGGCTTATTTCGATCAGCGCAGCGGGGATATCACGGGACCGTTCCACCTTTCCGGTGAGCCGTCCCTGGCGTTGACCTCCGCAGCGGCTAATGGCTCGGATCTGGTGATATGGACAACCAGGGAGCCGCAGGCAGGTGATCCGGCCGAGATCCGGGCGCGGGCATCGCTGTCCCGGCTGACCGTGTTTCCCCTGGGCTCGGGAGCGGGCAGATTGTCGCGGCCGGCTCCCGCGCCGTGGCCAGGCGGAGAGCCTCTCATAACGCTGCCGACCGGCGACGTGGCGCGCCTGGTCAGGGGCCGCGATGTGCAGGTGTGCTCGGCCCGGACCGGAGAGGTGACCGAGCTGGGGATCCCGGCGTTCGGTCCGGGGCGCGCGAAGCCGAGTGCCGTCACCATGCAGAACCGCTTGGACGGCACCGTGTTCATGACCAAGCCGGGGATCGGGGTGGCCGTGATAGCCGATCCGGCGAAGAAGTTCCGGACGACGGCCCAGATTCAGTTTCCGCTGCCCTGGGCGCCGCTCGCCGCCCCGTGGAGCAAGGCGGTGCTGTCAGCAGCCGGTGATACCTGCTATGTCCTCGGCCCGGCGGCCACCGGCGGCATTTGCGCCTACGATGTGGGATCCGGCAAGCTGGCCGGCTCCTATAGTGAGGGCAATCAGTACGCCGGGCTTTACCAGCTGCCCAGCGGGACCCTGCTCGCGGTGCGGCCCGAGAACCCGCGTCTCGCGTTTTTCTCTTCTGGCCTCAGCCCCCTCGGAACGGCGGACGCGAACCTTGACGTGTCAGCTGTCTATTTACACCGCAGCATTCAGGAACCTAACCCGGGTGGAGGAACGGCAGTTATGACGGGATATGACACCGCAGGCCCGATACAAAACACCTACGCATCAGCGAATAAGGAATTCGGCGTGGACCCGACCTTCTGGATTCGCTATTTCACTCCGTCGCCAGCTGCTGACTTGTTCAATGACGACGCCGTGGCGGAAAGCCAGGGCGCCTGGGACAGCGGAGGCCCCTACGTGGGCTGCATCTCCGCGCCCAGGCAGTCCCGGCTGAGCGGATCCGCGGCCGAAGGCCAGGCTGACGCGCAGGCCTTCGCGGCCGCGATGCTCGTCGCCTACCACGCGGTCGGCCCGCTCCAGCTGCCATCGGGCGGCCGGCTCTACTGCTGGCTCGATCAGGAGTATTCGACGTCGCTCAGCTCAAATTACTGGAATGCGTGGGCGAATTACATAGCGAACTATGATTTCGCGGGCCTGGGCATCTACCCGCTGTACCCGTGCCTTTACTGCAACCCTTATGCGCCTTATCCAAGTTGCTCGACCATCGCCAAGGCACGCGGTGTCAACGTGCCCAGCGCCATCTGGTCGAGCGAGCCTGAGCCGTGCGGAGGCCCGCCTGGGCCGTCTAAGTGGAACCCGCAGAAATGCGCGACAGTACCCACCAAGCTCTGGCAATTCGGCGAGCAGGACGCGTGCAGCTACGCCTCTAATGTCGACCTCGATATGGGCGCCCCTGGATTTGCGACAGCCCACTATTGCTTCCACGTCCACTCGAGGCCCTAGCAGGCAGCCGGATGATCGATATTAATCAGGTCATAGAGTCGGTCATCTCCGGATGTGCCATCAGCAGCGGCGCGGTTCTCGTCGTAGCCGGGGCGAGCAAGCTGTACCGGAGCATACGGGCCCTCGAGGATATGACCGCCATCAGGCGGGCGCTGCGGATGCCGCGGCGCCAGTGGAGACTGGTGGGGCTGGCCGCCGGCGGCGTGGAGTGCGTGACGGGCCTACTCGTGTGCAGCGGAGCCGCCCCGGTGCTCGGGGGCGCTGGCCTGGCCGGCCTCGGGGTCGTGTTCTGTGTTCTGCTCGCATACCTGCTGGTCAAGCGGATTCCTGGCGGCTGCGGCTGCATCAGATGGCGTACCGGACCCGAAACGGCGGCCGAAACGGTGACCTGGCGGGCCATGGCCCGCGGCGCGTCGCTGCTCGGCGCGGGCATCGCGTACCTGCTCGTCGCAGGCGATGCGGCGAATACCCCTCGCGGGGACTGGTTCGGCGGCGGGGTTGTCGCCAGCGGAACTGTCCTGGTGCTGCTGAGCATGCGCCTGCCGCTGCGCACTCCGGTCTGCCGCAGGCCGCTGTGGCGCCAGACGCACACCACGCTGCGCGCACTGACCAGCCATCAGATGTTCGCGGCGATGGCCGCCTCGGCCGGACCTTTCGAGCCCGTGGCCCGGTACCGCCGGACCGGATGCACGGACGAATTCTGGTTTACCGCGGCAACGGGTCCAGACAGCGAGGCAGTGGTGTTCCAGGTCCATCAGGCGGTGCCCGGCGCCCGGCTGGCCGTGCACACGTCACTGCGGGACACCCGGACACCGGGAACGAGCTGGCCGGCCCGGGCCATCGCCGTGGCGCAGGCCCCCGGACAACGGAGGGAGACACAATGAGGTTTCAGGTAGTCAGTGATCCCAGGGCACGATCGGGGGCCTGTCGTGGACTCACCCGAGCGGCGGCTCGTGGCCGCACGGCCACCATCAGGGTTCTGGCCACCGCGGCATGCGGGCTGGTGATGACCGCGTGCGGCAGCCAAGGCTCGTCCAGTGCGGCATCGTCTGCGACGTCGTCCACATCGCCGGGTTCGCCGTCAGCGGCCAGCGCCGACGCCTGTGTCACCTCTCAGCTCACAATCAGCATCACCGGCACCGGCGCTCTGGCGGGCCAGGCCGGCGGCTACCTCAAATTCACCAATCACAGCCGGACCCCGTGCCGCGTGAGCGACTGGCCTGCCGTGATCGGGCTGACGGCCGCGGGAAAGGCCACTCGCCTGCGGAACCTGCAATCGACCATGTTCGGGGCCTGGCACTACACTTCGCCCCCGCCCGTCATAACCCTCCAGCCGGGAGATTCCGCCTACGCGATTGTCGCGGCCGACGACCACCCCGCCGGAGGCAGCACTCGTTGCCCCGCGCCATACGTGCGCCTGCGAGTGAGCCCGCCGGGCGATTCAGGAAATGTGACCATCTCCGCGTGGCTGCCCGGCGCACGCTCTTACCTGCCGTCCTGTACATCAGCCAACGGCTCGCCGACGGCTGGGACATCGACGATAACGACGCTTTCCAGCCTTCCGCATTAGGTACCGCCCGGACGAGGCTCACATCCCGCTGCACCAGTCGGCTGACCGGAACGCGGCTGGGTCTCGGGCTGGATGTGGCGAATGCGGGCGCGGGCGCAGCTGGCCGGCGCACCCGGGTCCGCCGGGCTCGACGCGGCCGGGGGTGAGCGGGTTCCGGGGGGACGCACCAGTGCCCGTTCCGTTAAATGATCTGGATTTTGCGTGCCGCTGTAAGACAATATGTCTTACACTGGCAACATGGCTGACACCATCACCATCCGGACCGACCATGAGACCGAGCATGCTCTTGAGGTGCTGACCCGTGATGGCAGCTCACGATCCGCCGCTATCCGGCAAGCGGTTCTGGAGGCAGCCAGCCGCCGCGAACGCGCGGCCGAGATGCGCAGGGACGTGCTGAGGATGAACCTGGGGCAGCCCGACGGCGTCAACGTGGCGGAAGAACTGGCCCGCGATCGCGCCGACGAGCGCTGATGATCTACCTCGACCCGGCAGCTGTGGTCAAGCTGGCCCATGCCGAGCCGGAATCGCCGGCGCTGCGTAGCTGGCTGGATGAGCGGGCGGAGACGGGTTGGATCAGCTCCGTGCTGACGGAGATCGAATCGTTCCGGGCCCTGGCCAGGTACGCTCCGGACGCCGTGTCCCGCCTGCCCGCCGTGCTGGACCAGATCGACCTGATTGACCTGGGCCCGGCCATCCGGATCCTGGCCCAGACGGCTAAGCCAGTGACAGTCCGCAGCCTGGACGCGATCCACCTCGGCACGGCCCTGCATTCCCGCTCTGGACTGACCTCGTTCGTAACCTATGACAAGCGCCTGCTGGAAGCGGCCAGGGCGGCGGGTCTCCCGCTCGACTCGCCTGCCGAGCCGCAGCCCGCGACGCCGCAGCCCGGCCAGCCTGCGCAGGCCACCGTCGAGACCCACCTTCGGCATGCCTTCCATAAGCTCGGCCTCACCTCGCGCACCGACCTGCCCACGCGACTTCCTGGTGGAACCGACGGCTAAGGTCAGGGGGGCGAGACGGCCGCCGGCGCCGTCCGCTGCTGCCGGTGCCGCCGCCGAAAGCTGCGCGCCAGCTTGACCAGTTTGACCAGCACCAGGACGGCGGCTCCTTCGATCAGCAGGCTGACGGCAACGGCGATGACGGCGGTCCCGTCGCTGTCGATCAGGGCCAGGCCAAGACCCCACCTCCATACCGGCACGCGGACCTGGAATGGCCTGCCGAGCGGTACCACGTTCTGCCAGCTCGCGCTGACGCCGGCGTCGCCGGTCTCCAGGATGCCGTCAGTGACCGTCTCGCAGCTGTACCGGTCGCAGTTCGTCTGGTACGAGACCGGGTCGAAGGTGACGGTTCTTCCGGCGCCGGCCAGGTACGCCGCCCCGTCTACGACAGCGGGCACGCTGACCACCGCCACGACCAGGATCAGCAGCATCCCGACCCAGCGCAGGGCCCAGGTGACCAGGTGCCTGGGCGGATAGTGGTGGGCATGCGGGCGGCTCGGGTGGCGCGCGGCGATCGGGGCGGCCTGCGCGCGGACCGCTGGCGGCCTGCGCCGCAGGAGCACGGTGTCCACCACTGCGGCGATGATGCTGGCGGCGGTCAGGGCGCCCAGCGCGATGGTCATGTCCAGGAACCACGACGGAGCAGGCGTCCCCTGCGACTGCGCGTCGGCGCCGGCACCATACGCCAGGAGGAACGCTATGAGGCTGGTGACGGCCGCCCGGCTCCAGCCCTGGCGGCGGTGTAGCAATCGCACCGTCGCGGCCACATCCGGGTCGGCGGCGAGGGGGCCCGGCTTTGACGTGGGTGTCGGGCCCGGACTCTGGCGGGGGCTGTAGTCCGGCTCTGGCGGCGTCGCGGTCACGGCTCCCTCCTCGCTTTCATGACTAGGGCGGTCCACCCCGTGCCGCCCCGTTCCACGCGCCCAGGCGGCGCGACCGCGTCAGCAGTCAGAGTGGCAGAAGCGCCATCTTGAATAAATCCCCTAAAGCACCGGTCAAGGAGCCGGGTCCGCCGTCAGCCGATTACAGCTGCCGATCATCCCCTAATATCCGGTTTACCGTATTCACCGGCGGGTTCTGGTGGTGGATCCGGGCCTGGTGGTGGATTGGGTGTATGGGAATGCACCGGATCCGCCGCGGAGCCCGGATCCACCACTGTGGTGCTAGCGGGCGGACGAGCTGTGCCGGGCGGCCCGGATTGGGACCGCCTCGCCGAGGAAGCGCAATATCTCCGTCACCGGCATCTCCGTCACCGGCAGATCCGGTGCCCGGTCGAGCCAGTTGTGCTGCATCGTCTCCGGTCCGGGCGATGTGTCGCGCGGATATCCCGACAGGAACACGCCCCCACCCACGAGGCCGCGATCCCCGACTCCGATCCTCAGTACCACCATCATCGTTACCGTGTCGTGGCATCCCAGGTCCCTGACGTTACGCCTGGTCCTTGACTGTGCTGTTTCCTGTCAACCGGATGCCTGCGCGGCGCGTCCAACTCCTCACGCAGTGCCCGCAGCAACCCATCCCAAAGGACGAACTGATTCAGATGACAGCTATCGAGCCGGGGCTACCCGCCAGCGCCGCCGGAAATGCCCTCGGGCCCGGGTGCCCGGATGGCCGTCTCCTCGCGCTCAGGTGCCTGGGTATCCCTCAGCTGATCACGCGGGCACCGATGAGCAGGCGCCGCGCGCTCGCGCGCAGACTGGCCGCATTCTGCGCCCGGATCCGGCCGGGTAACACAGCCGAGCTCGCGTCACTGGTCCTGTACCTGGGCGATGAAATTGACCGACGCGAACGGATGCTTGATGCGGCACTGCGCTCCACGGCCGAAGTTCCCGGCGAGCGCGTTCCGGCCCGGCGCTAGAGCATCAGCCGCCCACTGCGGAGCAGGAGGATTACGCCTTTCCCGCGTTGTATTTATCGGCCCACGCTGATCTCCGTGCAAGTGGTGGCAGTTCTTGTCGAGATAGCCAGTCGAGGTAGCTGATGACAGGCCTCCGCGCCCCCGCGCTGACTGACGTACCTGGTCCAAACGCCGTCGCGGCAGCCGCACCCGCCGGTCTGGTCACATCGCTCGGGCACGCGGCGGCTAGCGCACAGGTGGCACATGCGGCCGGGCCGCAACTTCACCTGCTCGGCGGGTTCGGTCTCCAGGTCGGCGACAACGCGGTGCCGCTTGCCCCGAGTCAGCAACGGCTTGTCGCGCTGCTCGGCCTGCGCAGCGGTGCCTTGCATCGCGGATACGTGGCCGGGTTGCTTTGGGGCGATTCGAGCGAGTCGCGCGCTCACGGCAGCCTGCGATCCACGCTGTGGAAACTGCATGCCCTCAGCCCCGGGGTGGTGCGGATCAGCGGCGACAGTTTGACGCTCGCGCCTGATGTCCCCGTAGACGTCCGCTGCGCCACCGAACTGGCCAGGGCGTTGATCAACGACCGGTTCGATGACGAGACCACGTCCGCGTTGCTTGAGCCCAGGTTCTGCCACGAACTGCTGCCTGGCTGGTACGAAGACTGGGTGATCGTCGAGCGGGAGCGGCACCGTCAGCTGAGCCTGCACGCGCTTGAACTCGGGTGCGAGCACCTCACCTCGCTGCGCCGATACGGTGCGGCCATGCTGGCCGGCCTCGCGGCGATTGACCGGGATCCGCTGCGGGAGAGCGCGCACCGGGCGCTGATGAAGGTCCACATCGCCGAGGGCAACGGAGGAGAGGCGATCAGGCGGTACCGGCAGTACGAGAAGATCGCGGCCAGGGATCTTGGCGTGCGGCCTTCGCCCATGATGCGCGCCCTGCTCGGCGAGGTCGCCGCGCTCTGACCCGCCGGGCCAGCTCCCCACATGCTCCGAGCGCAAACCCACGGCCCGTTCGGCATCATTGGCACGGTCAGACGTCGCCGGCCGCGGTACGGATGAGGTGCAGGGTCTCGGTGATCGTGGCGGCCTGCTCCTGGCTGATGCCGGACATGCCGAACGACGCCTGGTTGAGGGTAGCGGTCGCTTTTTCCGCGAGCGCCTCTCCGCCGGGGGTGATGGTGGCCAGGATGACGCGCCGGTCGTCGGTGGACAGGTTCCGCCGGACGAGGCCGCGTTGCTCGAGCTTGCTGATGGCGTTGGTCACCGACGCGGGGTGGACCATGAGCCGTTCGCCCATCTTTCCCATGGGCAGGGTCCCGTGCCGCGCGAAGGCCAGCAACCGGAGCGCCTCGTAGGCGGCGAACGTCAGGCCGTAGGGCTTGAGCGTCTCCTCGACCTGGCTGAGCAGGAGCTGCTGGACGCGCATCACGGAGGTGACGGCGGCCATATGGTCGGCGTGTTCGGGCCAGCGGACTTGCCACTGGCGGCGGGCTTCAGCGATGGGGTCGAACGGCTCAGCGACGGGCACGCCGCAACCGTACGCCACACTGGACCCCAGGTGGTGCCCGGACGGTCCGTACTTGACGTGAACTGCCCCTTTCTTTTAAAGTCCAAATATTGGCCGTTCAAGTACTGGTCTCGTTGTCTGGCCGGTCGGCCGATTTCCGGGAGGGGCTGTGCCAGCTGGTCGCTACCGCTCAGCTGACCCGTGCCCCCGAGTGGGACAAGAAGTCCCAGCCGACGCGGGTGCGCGGCTTCACCGGACGCCACCAGGAACAAGCCCGTGCGGCGCTGCCGTCGCGGCCGTCGCGGCCCGCGCGGCCAGTTTCCGGCGGCCACGTCTTCGCCGCCTGGATGGATGCCGCGCGCGGCAGCCCGCAGCAGATCACCGAAGCGTTCTTCGAGGCCGGCGGCCAGTGCCGCCGCAACATCGGAAAGGACATGTTGACATCCTCCATCGCCCTAAAGGGCCAGGATTCCAGCCGCGACCGGTGGTCGCGCTGTAGGTTGGCGGTTCGCAGGCCGGGCAGTCCCGTCGCCTCCCCGCGCAGCCACGGCATGCCCTGCCGCGGTTTCATGCTGGGTCGTGCATGTGCCCGCTTGGCTGTCGCGGACAATTCGGATATACCATCCAGCACCGACATTTCAGAGGAGGTGAAGCGGCGTTTCCTCCCCGGCCTGAAGGCCGGGGTCTCCACGCCGCGATTCCGATGAGCGACATCACCCGAGTCGGTGTCATCGGCTGCGGCCTGATGGGGTCCGGCATCGCCGAGGTCTGCGCCCGGGCGGGCCTTGAGGTCATCGTCCGCGAGATCGACGACACCGCGGCCGCGGCGGGCCGCGACCGGATCCGGGCCTCGCTGGGGCGGGCCGTCAAGGCCGGGAAGCTCTCCAGCCTCGAACGCGACGCCGCGCTCGAGTGCGTCACGGTCACCACCGAGCTGAGTGATCTGGCCGACCGCGACCTTGTTATCGAGGCTGCCACGGAGAACCCGGAGGTCAAGGCGGCGCTGTTCGCGGAGCTTGACCGTACCGTGAAGCAGCCGGAGGCGATCCTGGCGACCAACACCTCCTCGATCCCCATCGTCCAGGTCGCGCGGGCCACGTCCCGGCCGGCCCAGGTTGTCGGCCTGCACTTCTTCAACCCCGCCCCGGTGCAGAAACTGGTCGAGGTGATCCCCTCCGTGCTCACCGGCCCGCAGACGGCCGAACGCGCCAGCGCATTCGTCACCGGGACCCTCGTCAAGACGGCGATCACCGCACCCGACCGGTCGGGATTCGTGGTTAACGCGCTGCTGGTGCCTTATCTGCTGGCCGCGATCCGCATGCTGGACGCCGGGCACGCTACCGCCGGCGACATCGACACCGGGATGGTCCTGGGCTGCGCCCACCCCATGGGGCCGCTGCGGCTGGCCGACCTGATCGGCCTGGACACGCTCAGGGCGGTCGCCGACTCGATGTACGAGGAATTCAAGGAGCCGCTCTACGCCGCCCCCCCGCTGCTGTGCCGGATGACCGACGCCGGGCTGCTGGG
>Ga0302308_10003220_pt1 | contig 13032 bp, 12 predicted proteins | sample III_Palsa_E3_3_FD_200531 | JGI IMG/M metagenome (GOLD analysis project Ga0302308, IMG submission 200531) | Peat permafrost microbial communities from Stordalen Mire near Abisko, Sweden - III_Palsa_E3_3 | ecosystem: Environmental > Terrestrial > Soil > Palsa > Peat permafrost | place: Sweden... | reverse complement strand
CCGTTAAGGCGTTTGGTAAGCTTCGCCGCGACTTCAGACGTTTCGCTGCCGATCTCTGCCATATACCGTGCACTTTTGCACGCCTTGCGGATTGAATGCAGGTCTTCGTCATGGTGCGGGTCGAGATTGCGTAGAGCTGGCGCAAGCCAGCCTCTTGTAATCTGGATGAGTCTTCCACCGCTAAGGTTGAGATAGGGAAGTCCGACAAAGATGATCTCGAGTCTCTCCAGGGTATGACGAATCTCAGCTTCCTTCGCGCGGATGTGTTGTTGCAGTCTCTTCGCCTTCTTCTTTCTCTTGTTCTTTAAATTTGTATACAACTCGGTCGCACCAACTATCGATTGATAGTGGCTAAGTAATTCGCGGTGAACGTCTAAATCGCGAACGTCACCGGCAGCTCTGCGAATCTTGTGAAGCAAACGTTTGAAGCCGCGGGATCTCTTAGTCAGGGATGGCAGATCGGTGGAGGCGTTTACTACTTCGAGTACGGCTTCCAATCGTCGCGTTGTGGAGCGAAGCTTATGTACGGCTTTTGGATTGGGATCTTCGAGGCAGTCAGCCAGCGCGGTCTTCAAAATCAGGGAGTGATGAAGAAATGCAGCGACTGGTTGCGGCATAAGACACCTTACTTCTTTACAGATGCAGATTATAGGCTCGGGCGCCAAGACACCGGATTGCCGCGATAGTTGCGCGCAACCGATATCATGAAGGCGGGTTTCATTGGTTGTAGGCAGGAGGTTGTTATGAAGATCACAAACGTAAAAGCGATGGTTGCAAAGGGTGTAACGGTTGGCTTACTGGCAGGGGCTTTTGTGTTGGCTGTACCTGCGAAGGCTAACGCACAGCAGTTCGCCGTGGGCGTACAAGTTGGCTATCCGTACCACGGCTATTACGGGCCCGACTACTATGCTCGCCTGCGCTTCGAGCAGGAGCGTCGGCATGCGGAATGGGTGCGGATGCACGAGTTTGATCGCTATCACTACGATCACCGCGGACGCTGGTAATCACCGCGACGTTGAGGGGTTCTAGCAGCTAACAATGTTCGCAGGCCGGTTGCGGAGAGGTTTCCGCGCCGGCCTCGCTGTTTGTGGCGAACTCCCGCTCGGCAAGCGATCGATAGTATCGCGCTTCCGGGAAGGCGCAGCCCTGGCAGAGAATTCGCCCGTCGCGCATGTGTTCGCGATCGTAGTTGATCCCTTCTCCACACTGAGCACACGCGATACGTGCCGACTTGTAGCCGGGCATCTCGCGAGGATGGATCGGCACTGCAACCCACTCTTCGTGGAAGAGGTCGTTCTTCGGAAGTTCGCGATAGGCAAGCATCTGCTGCTCGTTTTTGTTCTCAATGTGGGGGAACAGTTCGCGAGCGCGTTGCTTGGAAGACTCGAGCGCTGCAATCCGTAGACCTTTGAAGACGGGAGTGTCGCCCTGCGGCGCCAGGGGCGAAGTGAGATCGACGAAGGTAGCGGCCATCTTTCCCCAGTCGCGAAATTTGATGGCTCGCTTGCCGAGACGGCAACCAGTGACAACGGCAATCGCGTCTGTAGCGCAGCGATCAATCTCAATAAAAGTCACCAGACGTTTGCGATCGGTGCCCTTGGGATCTTCGACTCCAAGCCGTTCGCACCCCAGCATAGCCATGCGAACCCCGAGAATCTGCCCGGCACACAGGTGGCCGTGGGCGATCTCAGCTTCACGAAGAAGGGCGTCAAAAGACTGCATATCTTGATGATACTGCTGGATACGCAAGCGCGCATTTTTAGCAATTGCGTGAGATTGCACGCCGGAGGTACTATTCGAGGCCCGAGGTGCTCCATGAGTGAATTTGCCACGACGATCGGTATGGTGCTGAAGCAGAAGTCAGGGCCGGTTGCGTCTATCGCACCCGACGCCTCCGTGTATCAGGCAGTCGAGATGATGGCAGCGCGTCAGGTCGGTGCGCTGCTGGTGATGGAGCAGCAATCGCTTCTCGGAATCATCTCCGAACGCGACTATGCGCGGAAGGTGATTCTGCAAGGCCGTTCGTCAAAGGAGACACAGGTCGCAGAGATCATGAGCAGCCCCGTCATCTCTGTATCGCCAAAGCACACCGTAGGCGAGTGCATGCGCATCATCACTAAGAATCGCATCCGGCACCTGCCGGTAATCGAGGCCAACTCGGTCGTCGGTGTGGTTTCGATCGGTGATCTGGTGAACGCAGTCATCAGCGATCAGGAGATGACCATACGGCATCTAGAAGCCTATATCTCAGGTACGGCTACGACGTAGGGGTTGTTTGCGTCGGCGAGCTGGCTGGCTTCAGCGCCTCGAACGCATCGAGTGCGTCGTGAAGTCGTTTGAATATCCACGAAGGGCCGATCGCCTCAGTTACATGATGGCGGTCGAAGTCCGCTCTTGTATTCCAAGGAAGGCGAGCAAAACCCAACGCGACGCCGGCATCTGTCAGATTTTTCTTCAACTCCTCAACAACTCGAGCGGCGCTATAGTCCAGGTTGGTAATTGCCTCTGCGTCTACGATGAGCCAGCGAACGGTCGTCGGCGACGGGCCCACCAGTCCGAGGATCTCGTCGGAGAATCGACTCGCGTTTGCATAGAACAGTGCCGCTCCAAAACGATATATGACGAGCCCTGGCTCGGTCACCGCACCCTGCGTGGGAGGAATCAGCTTCCAAATATTCGTCTCGTCCGGGATCATGACGCCGGTACGCGGGTGATAGCTATGGTGCACGATGCGCAACAGAGACAGGACCATCGCCAGCAGGATGCCTTGCTCAACGCCTGCGGTAATCACTACGACGGTAGTTGTCACGGCAAGCGCGAATTCCGCAGGGCTTTCGCGAAGAATGCCCTTGAGACTCCGCAGCTTAATCAGCCGGATCGCGACTAGAAAAACCAGAGTCCCTAGAACGCATTGGGGAAGATACTGCAACGGCCGAGTCAGAAACAGCAGAACCAGCGCGACCATCGCTGCAGTCGTTACCTGCGCAATCTGGCTGGTACTGCCCACACTTTCAACCATGGCCGTCTGTGTAGGGCTTCCGTTGACGACGAATGTCCCGGTAAAGGCGGCGGCGGCATTGGCAGCGGAGAGGCCAATCAGATCCTGATTCTCGTCGAGTCGTTGGTGATGGCGCGCAGCGTAGACCCGCGAGGTTGCAGCACTCTGAGTGAGGATCATGACCGCGCATGACCCGGCGACAGAGAGAAGAGGTGGGATGTCTGCCCAACGGATATCTGGCATTACAAAGTGCGGCAGACCGCCGGCCACGGGACCGATAATAGCAATGCCGTGTCCTGCAAAGTGAAACGCCGCGCTGACAGCCGTAGCCAGAATCACGGCCAGCATAGGACCTGGTGCCTTCGGCACAACTCTGCGGAGAACAAAAACGAACGCAAGCACGACCAGCGTAACTGCGAGTGTTGGCAGATGCACCTTCTCGAGGTTGCGGCCTATCTCCAGTAGCTGGAGAATCGATCGATGCGAGGCGACCTGGAGGCCGAGCATCTGCCCTAGAACCGCGATGCCCACTTGAAATCCGATGCCTGTCAGAAAGCCAACGAGTACTGTCTGCGAGAGGAAGTCGGCGACGAAACCTAATCCACATAGTCGCCCCAGCAGCAGGAAAACTGCTGTAAGCAGCGCCACCAGACCCGCGAGCGCGACATATCGTGCGCTTGCTGCGGGCGCCATACCAGTCAGCCCGCCGCGAAGAATAGCTGCCGTAGCTGAGTCGGCTGCGACGACCAGAAACCGCGACGAACCAAAGGTCGCAAAGGCAAGTAGAGGCAATAAAAGGGAATAGAGTCCAGTTACGACTGGCATTCCTGCGATGCGGGTATACCCAAGCGCTTGAGGAATGTTCATCGCGGCAAACGCAATGCCGGCAACGGCATCTCGTACCGCGCCGGCTCGCTTCAATGGCCTGATGCCCTGGAACAAATTCAACAAATCGAAGACTCCTGCACAGAACGCAGCGCAAAATTCGCAGCTTTGTGCGTGTCACTTAGCAAGTAGACGTTGATGCTAAACCAAATACCGCGTATTTAATCTGCTCGTGTTGACGAGAGAGGTCCTCAATCAGCGTGCAGCTAAGCGAGCCGAACTGCCACCTTAAACGCCGTTGTCAGGTCAAGCAGAAGCATGAAACCTAAACCATGCTGTCCACCGGCTCCGTGATGGAGACCTTCTGTTTCGTGGCAATCGCAGTGCACTTTCCACATGCCGGACAGCTCCGCCCCTTGCGATGCAACACGGCCGATACGATGAAAACCTTACCGCAAGAGGTGCACTGAACCGCAGCGTTGTCCCCGTACCAGTCTTCAAATTGGCCCAACGCAGCCTTGTCCAGATAGCGCATACGTAAACTCCTGTCCTCAATACTAGTTCTTGAGGCGGCCTTCTACTGTTCGTCGGAGTTATCGCCTTCTTCCATCAGCGAAACGGTGCCGACCACATCGTAGGTAGTCGCCTCGCCCCCGGTCGGCTTCAGCGTGACCCGCATCGGCAGCCGCTGCCACTGCGCAGGCTGGCAGACCGGGATAAAGTGATCAGCCTCAGGCCACTTCCCGATCTGCTTCTGAACTACAGGCCGGCGTGCTCCGAGTTGCGCCACGATAGCAAACAGGCCGCCTTTGGCGGTCGTCGCAATGCCACAGTAGGCCGCGTAGTCGCGGAACCAGACCACATCGGAGACAGCAAAGTCGAAGTCGGGTAGGTGGAGGACCGTAATATGGCCGGTCACGCGATCTACAGAGAGCCACGGCCCGGGCTGCCAGATCCAATGCGCCGCGGCATCGCTTGGCAGCGCGTCATTGAGTCGCAGTGCGCGGCGAACAGTAAACGTGCGATCAGTGACGTCATGGATCTCGCCTGTAGTCCACTCCTTTTGGCGGTCATCCACGAAGAGAGGACGTACCTTCAGACTGCTCGTTTCATCCACTTTCGTGTCGGGAGTGGCATCAGGTTGGGTGTAGGGAACCTTGCGGTAAGGCCCCAGCGTGACCGTATGAACCTTCGGACCGGCCGCGAGTAGGAGCCCTTCTGGAAAAATAGTCTGCAAAATAAGGAAAAATGTTGCCGGCAGAAGATAAATAAGAGGGAGCTTGGACGGGCGCTTTCGGGGAGTCGAACTCAAGGGATAGGGCTCTCAAATGAAAATTTCGATTTGTAGCCATGCTACCTGACGCACAGTCTTTTCTATGCGGTAGCGGATACGATCCCCTTACCACTTTTGGGGTGGAATAAAAGGCCGAAAAGCCAGAAAAAACTTCACTGGAGCCGGAAAGAACTCCATAGGTAACGGAAAAGGTACAGACGTTGTGGAATAGATTGTGAATACTGGGCAATCCGCGGGCCTTTGCAGAGTAGTATCGTGGAAAGTATGCGTGCTGCCGTCGTGGTAGCGCGTGCGACAGACCGCGGCGGATCATTTGAAGCAGTACGAAAGGATACAAACGAACATGTGGAAACCGAATCAGACTGGAAGCAACACTCCCTCGACTCCTGAACCGGTGCGTCCGTCGACTCCAGCGACGAACTTCGAGGCGAGCCCCACCCGTCCCGCGACCGTTGGCACTGGCAATGCAGCTGCTGCCGTACCAACCGGCGAGCAGGCCACTATCGGCAAATCCCTCATCGTCAAGGGTGAGCTGACAGGTTCTGAGTCACTGTACATCGATGGCAAAGTCGAAGGCGCAATCAACCTCCCCGGCAATCGCGTAACCGTAGGTCGCAACGGACAGGTTGCAGCGAACATTGTTGCACGCGAGATCGTTGTGCTGGGTAAAGTTCGCGGCAACTGCCAGGCCAGTGACCGCGTGGATATTCGCAGTGAAGGCTCGCTCACCGGTGATGTAATCGCAGCTCGTATCTCAATTGAAGATGGCGCGTTCTTCAAGGGCAAGCCTGGTGGAACTGATCTCAAGGGTGGCAGTGCTACCCCGGCGTCCGCCGAACCAGTCGCCGTCGAGGCATAAACGCTTCGCCGAAACTGTTCCTTTAGTGAGTCGAACGATCCCTGCTAATCGTAGGGATCGTTTTGCTTTTTAGTAGAACAGCCGATGCGGCAGGTTGCGCAGAACTGTAAAGATTGAAGCCGCAGCAAGCGCCACATAGATGGCCCCAGGTGCAATTCGTGGCCAGGGATCAGCTTGGCCTCGCACAAAACTCAAATACCCGCGCAAGCTCAAGGCCGCAACGATTGGGACCAACAGCGTCACGAGCGCGTTGAAGTGTATCGCGTCGTTCAAGCGCCCATGCAGTAGTGCAGCTATGGCTCGCGTAGCTCCGCAACCAGGGCACTGGAGGCGAAACGTCTCGTAGAACGGGCATCGTGGATAGAAGCTGTATTGCGTTGGCGGAAAGTGATGCAGAACGCCAGCGGCTGTTCCGAGTATGGCTAAAGGCACAGCCGCTCGCAGAATTACTGCCCCGCGGCTGCCCAAACTCTTTGAGATCACCGCGGCACGTTCTGATAGCGAAGAGTCTGCTTCACTTGGTTGATTTCGTTCAGTTTGTATTGGAAATAAATACCGCCGAAGAAGAAGGTCATCACGGGGTTCAGGCGAAGCCCCAGCGGCTCGGGACCGTTGAAGTGCTGCTCGAGCGTATCGCGCAGCGTAAACCGGGCGACCAGACGCGCGACCCAGGACGCAATGCTGAGAAAGCCTCCCACAAAATTCTGATGAGGCTGTTGATGGTGGCTCATCGAGATCATGACTCCCCACGAACCGCCGAAGTTCAGCACAACCAGCACGGTAGCGATGATGTAAAACATCAAAGCTTTGCTCGCCGGCTGTACTCGGTTTGCCCATGCGGCGATAATCAGATTCCACACAACCACAAACAGCCCACAGGTGAAGAACCCTAACAGCAACTCAAGTACCCAGTTCAAATTCGGCGGGTCTGGATAGACGTTGCCTGTCTGCGTGTACGCAACAGGAGCAGCGTAGGATGGGCTCGCTGGCGCACCAGTTGTACCAAGAATCTGAGAGACAGGCACCCAATCGGGCATCGCGTCACTCTTGGCCATGTCAGTTACCAGAACATTTCCCGACGCAACATAGCGCTGAAGATCTTCAAGGGTATACGGTCCATAAATCTGTCCATTGCGTGAAACCTGATAGGTCATGCAAAGCTCCTGAACGTTGTGAACTCCATGTATCCGCAGCCTCGATGAAATCATGGACTGGCGGTTTCGCACAATCAGATTCGGCGGCCCACCCCCCACCATGTCAAAATCTGTTCAGCCGTATTCAAATATGAGAGCCTTGCACTGTGCATCGAGCGACTTTGGTCGTCAACGCGTCGGCGGGACGAAGGAAAGATCTGCGGATGCTGGTCCCAGCTCTAACGCGAGTCCTCGAGCAAAATGGGATACAGGCGAGCGCGGCTATAACAACAATCGCGGGGCATGCTCAGTCGCTCGCAACGGACGCAGTGGCCGATGGATGCGACACGGTCTTCGCCTGTGGTGGCGACGGCACAGTGCACGAAGTCTTACAGGGCTTAGTCGGCACGAAAACCGCCCTGGGAGTTATACCGCTCGGGACTGCAAACGCCTTCGCGCGCAACCTCGGACTATCTCTCGATCCCCTGAAGGCCCTGCTTCAGCAGCTCAGCTTTGAACCGCGGCCCATCTCAGTGGGCGAGGCGCGTTACACCACGAAAGAGTCGAACGCAATCAGGTATTTCATCGTCATGGCAGGAGCCGGCCCAGACGGCGCGCTCGTCTATCAACTCCTCTCAGGGAAGAGGTCCCGGCTCGGTCGAAGCGCCTACTATGTCCACTCGCTAAGGCTATTCCTCACGCGCAAATTCCCCGCGTTCCGAGTGGAATATCGAAGCAGCGACTCGAGCCAGTGGCTGGAGCAGCGCGGAGTTAGCGTGATGTGTTCCCGCGTCGCCAACCTTGGCGGCATATTCAGTCGTTTGACAACAGAAAGCTCTGCAACTGAAAACGAACTTGTCCTATCAATTGTTAAACCACCTGCGAGCATCAGTTTGCCTGCGTGGTTTGCCTTGGGCCATGTTGGACTCCATGCCCAAAATCCGTGGCTCGAACAGGTTCGTGTCTCGGGGTTTCGCTGCACGCCGCTTCACCCGAATCATCGTATCCACGCCGAACTCGACGGGGAGTGGATTGGCTATCTGCCACTCTCCGTTCTGCTCGTACCTCAAGCGGTTCGGCTTTTGATGCCTGTTCCTGACAAGGTCTGAAGGCAATCTAAAGCCGCCTGTTATCGACGCTGTCTAACTGTGTATCCTTGGCAGCACGACTCAGCAGGATACGCAGGTTGGTGACGTTATTCAGTTGAAATGCCGCATGGTCGGTGGGCGCGGTGACGGCAATAAAGTCCGCACGGCTGACACTCTCCAGAAAGAAACTAGGACGCGGATCAGGCAGGATCGGCCTGATCTCAACATGACTCATCTCTAGATTGCGGATATGTCGAAGATAGAACCCCTGTGCAGGCATCGGGCCGAACATGTCTGGATCCGGATATCTCTCTTCGTACTGCGGCGGACGTATAGCGAGCGCATCCTCAGACGCCCCACCAGCATGTTCCTGGTAGATATTCGAAAGCTTGATATCCTCAATGGCATGATCGGGGATGCCGCTGAGAATCGAGCAAAGCTTCGACCCAGCGTTAGAACTGACGACGTTATTGATCAGGATGCGCTGCATCTTGCCTGCATGAGTGGTCTCCTTTGGTCCGCGCAGGCGAGCGCCCAGGCGCAGGAAGAACGGCGCGGTAAAGATGTCACGCATCGTAATGTTACTGATCGTAATGTCTTCACAGAGAGCGCCATCTTCGCTCTCAAGCGCCAGCCCCTGGCAACCGTCAAATACGCAGTTCGAGATCGTAATATTCCTGAAACCGCCATTCGACTCCGTCCCGCATTTGATGCGGCCCGTATGCGGAACCTTCACATCGGCTCCAAACTTCTTCAGCGTGCCGTCAAGAACGCTTCCCAGTTCATAGTTGCCCGTAACATAGCAGTTAGTGATGGTGACGTTTTCTGTCGTCCGGCTGTAGCCAAGAGCGTAGCTGCTCTTAGGACAAATTCCGTCATCCCATGGCGAATTCACTGTGCAGTTCGAAACGTGAACATTCTTGCAGCAGTCGATATCCATCCCGTCACGATCCGTATCAATCTTCAGACTGTCGATCGTAAGGTTGTCGACGCCGGTAAGAAGCAGCCCAAAGTGGCCACCCTTCAGAATTGAAAAATCTCGGAAGATGACGTTCCTGCAGTTCTTCAGAGCGATCGCTTTATTCCCGACGCCAGCCTGCTCGGCTACGTATACCGGATAGTTACCCCGGGCTTCGCGCCCGCCTCCGAAGCTGAGGCCTCTTCCATAGATAAGTCCTGGTCCCGTGATGCTGACGTTATTCAGCGACTCGCCCCAGATCAGCGAGTTATGCCAATGATTGTGCCCGTAGTCCTGATACGCTTCCCACATCGTGTTGGGTTCAGCGGTGTCGTAGACGCCGCCGTTATATCCGGTAGACGCACCAGGCAACGGCGAGTCCGCGGCGACGATCGTAGCTCCCTGTGACAGGTAAAGCTCTACATAACTCTTTAATCGAATCGAGAAGCAAAGCCAAGTGCCCGAAGGAATAAAAACTGTGCCTCCCCCCGACGCTGCAGCTGCTTCAATTGCTTTATTGATTGCTGGCGTATCGACGGCTTTTCCATCGCCGACTGCGCCATAGTTGCGGATGTCGAAGTGTGCAGTTTTAGAGCCTGCCTGGGTATTGGCGCCATAGGCTTTGGGGTGAGCACCGGTCGCGGCTGCTGCTAATCCAATGCCTCCCAGCCGAAGAAGATCGCGGCGAACAGAGTTGAAAGAGTCCATTGGGAGACGATCCTAGCAGATCGATGGTTCCATCAAAAGTCGTGCCGAGAATCCGCGAAATTAGAAATCGTCGTTACCTGTCGGACGAAAACGGTAGCCAATCCACGGCTCAGTAACGATATAAGTCGGTTCTTCCGAAAGTTCGATCTTCTTCCGCAACTGTCCAATGTTGACCCGTAGATACTCGGGCTGATCGGCATTGGTCCCCCATACCGCGTGGAGCAGCGCTCGATGCGTAAGTACCTGTCCCGGGTGCTGCGCCAGGCAAACAAGAAGGTCAAACTGCTTCGGGGTCAGATGCGTGTCTTGCCCGCGAACGACGACCCGATGCTGCGGGATATCGATGTAGAAGTCGCCTGCTGAGATGATCTGTGGAGTCTCGGACTCTGCCGCTAAACTGCGACGCAGCTGCGCGCGGACACGAGCCTGCAGCTCCTGAATGCTAAATGGCTTCGTCACATAATCGTCCGCACCAGCATCCAGAGCTTCGATCTTTACCGCCTCTTGGTTGCGAACCGAAAGAACAATGATCGGGACGGTAGATACAGCACGAATCTCTCGGCAAAGCTCAATCCCGTTCATCTCAGGCATCGAGACGTCTGTAACAACAAGATCAGGCTTCCACGCGTGAACAGCCTCCATGCCTTCAACGCCGTTTGCCGCTATACGCAACGAGTAACCTTGAGTCGAAAGTGCGGTGCGAAGTACGCGGGTGATCTGAGGTTCGTCATCCACAATGAGAATTTTTGCGTGTTGCTGCTCCTGCAGGTTCTGTTTCATTCGCGCTCCGGATGTTGCGTAACGATGTGAACATCCACATTCGGCGACTCTTTCAGGAAGTGTTGAATCGCCCAGTAATAAAGATATTTGCGAAAGCCATGGACGGCAGTTCGGCCGAAGACGATATGGGTGATTCGTTTCTCGCGAACGAAGCTGGCCGCAGCGTGTGCGATGCTCTTTCCTTTGACGGTAAAGACCTGCGCATCGAGATTGCGTGCAAACTGCACGTTGGCCGCGAGTGTACTTTTCTCCTCTTCGAGCAGGTCTTCATCCGTGTCAACGTGCAGAACAAACAGCTCCCCGCCGACGCCTTCTGCCACCCTTGCTCCACGAGCGATCAGCATCTGTGAAGAGCTGTTAGAACTAATGCAAACAGCCACACGCTCGCGCACCGCCCAATGCGCCTCGATACGTTTCGCATCCATGTAGGCCGTCAGCGTGCGATCAACAGCCTTGGTCACGTGCTGAAGCGCAAGTTCTCGAAGCGCAATCAGATTTCCCCGACGAAAGAAGTTCGCCAGCGCCTTCTCCGCCCTGGCCGTTCCATAAATATCTCCGCGACGCATCCGCGTCTGCAGAGCTTCGGGAGTCAGATCGGCCATTACAATCTCATCCGCCCGCTGCACCATCCAGTCGGGGACGGTTTCGCGAATGATCACGCCCGTCACACTCTGAACAGTTGGTGCGACGCTCTCAATGTGCTGCACATTCATCGTGGCCAGCACGTCAATATTAGCGGCCAGGACATCAAGCACATCCTCAAATCGCTTACGGTGCTTGCTGCCTTCAATATTGCTGTGCGCCAGCTCGTCGATCAGAACAATCTGCGGCCGCCGTGCCAGGATGCCATCGAGATCCATCTCCTCGAAAGTCACGCCTTTATATTCGATTCTCCGACGAGGAATCTGCTCTAGTTGCTCAGCCAACTCAGCGGTACGCGGCCTACCGTGGGTCTCGACCACTCCGATGACAATATCCTCGCCACGTGCATGTCGCCGTATCGCTTCACTAAGCATGTTGTAGGTCTTGCCCACACCTGGCGCGTAGCCGAGGAAAAGTTTGAAGGTCCCTCGCATCTTTTCGGGTGCGACTTTCTCCAGCCATTCTTCCGGGCTCTTTAGCGCTGGATTCGAGTTATCGCGAGTACCCATAGAGATAAGATAATGGAGTGCAGCGAAAGCTTAAACTAAGTATCGTCCGCTACAGTATCTCCACAGCGAGCGCAGCTGTCATTGTAGCCGTCTACTTTTTCCGCCTGCATGTCAACGAAACAACGGTAGCGCTGACGTTCCTGATAGGCATCCTTCTCGTAGCGGCGAACTGGGGCCTGCGCCACTCGATCTATCTATCCATTCTCTCGTCCGCCGCATTCAACTTCTTCTTTCTGCCGCCAGTTCTTACTTTTACCGTTGGAGATGGTCGCAACTGGGTAGCTCTGTTGGCATTTCTAGTGACCGGCATCGTCGCCAGCCAACTGGCAGAGCGCGCCCGTCGTGAAGCGAAGATCTCCCGCCGCCGCCAGCGCGAAGCGGAACGGCTATACGAATTCAGTCAGCAAATGCTGGTGACCGGCAACGTCATCGATCTTCTCAATGTCCTTCCCCAGATGATCGCCGTCACCTTCAACCTCGCGGGAGCAGCGGTCTATCTTCGCGAAAAGGATCGCATCTATCGCTCCAGCCCCGATTACATGGACGTCACAGCCGCAGAGCTTCGTGATGCGGCGTTCACCCGCGACCATCGCTATGACGAAGCGCGCGCCGTGACGCTCGTTCCTATCCTCCTCGGAACCCGCCCAATCGGCGCTGTGGGAATCACAGGAAATAGAACATCTCCGGAGGCCCTGGACGCGGTCTGTGGCTTGGCGGCTATCGCGATCGAACGAGCGGGCGCCGTAGAGACGCTAACGCGGGTCCAGGCATCACGCGAAAGTGAGCGCCTGCGCAACGCCCTGCTCGATTCCGTAGCCCATGAGCTGCGAACACCTCTGACCTCCATTACAGCCGCCGTCACCACTTTGCGCAGCGAGCCCGCACTGGACGCAGAACAGAGCGGAGAGATGTTGCAGGTTATCGAAGAGGAGGCTGCGCGTTTGGACCGTCTCGTCGGTCAGGCGATGGAGATGGCGGAACTCGACGCGAACGACATCAAACTCGACTTGCGCATGCACTCAATGCGTGAAGCAGTAGATTTAGCGCTCGAAGCCGTTCAGGGACCGCTCAAGAATCATCCGCTGGAGCTTCGCCTCCCTGATACGCTCCCTCCTGTACAGATGGATTTAGAGCGCATAGCCAAGGTGCTCCAACATCTACTGGAGAACGCCGCAAAATACTCCACAGAGGGTAGCCCGATCTTCGTCAGCGCCGAAGTCTCCCGTGGCCAACTCGTC
>Ga0302308_10003213_pt1 | contig 13040 bp, 10 predicted proteins | sample III_Palsa_E3_3_FD_200531 | JGI IMG/M metagenome (GOLD analysis project Ga0302308, IMG submission 200531) | Peat permafrost microbial communities from Stordalen Mire near Abisko, Sweden - III_Palsa_E3_3 | ecosystem: Environmental > Terrestrial > Soil > Palsa > Peat permafrost | place: Sweden... | reverse complement strand
CCCATCCGCGTGCTCAGTCCCTGACTGGCAGCCCGCCGGGGACGGCACGTGGTCGGGCCCCATACGGGCCCGGTGGGCACCGTGACGGCGGTTGCCGTGGGCGGCAAATGGCTCATCCTGCGGTCCTGAACCCGGGTGGGCCAGCGACCAGAACCAGTACGTGGCTTACCCGTTCCGGCCCGTGCAGCGCAGCCCAGCCCACGCTGCCGCCCGCCGGTACGGAGCTTTCATAGTTTTCCAACCTGTTTAGTTGACTTCTATCGGCATGACGTGCTGAGGTTAGGGTGGTGAGCTTTGCGGAGGCAGCGGAGGGGGCGTCCTGATGTCCGTACCTGACACGCCCGGCCCACTCCCCCGCCCGCTGCTCGGCCGGCTCGGCGATCGGCCGGACCACGCCGCTACCGACCTGGACCTGCTGGCCCGCGACATGGCCGTACTCAGGGACAGCGGATACCTCAAGCTAGCGGTGCCCGCGTCCCTGGGCGGGGCGGGCTTCAACCTGCGCCAGGTCGCCTGCGCGCAGCGCCAGCTCGCCGCCCGCGCTCCGGCGGCCGCGCTCGCGGTGACCGCCCACCACGCCTGGGCCGGCGCGGCGGCCGACATACTGGCCAGCGGGGATCCGGATGACGCGGCCGCCAAGTGGGTGCTCCGGGAGGCCACCCGGGGCCGGTTTTTCGCCGGTCACCCGGGCCAGCTCCGTCCTACTGGCCAGCCTGATGGCGCCGGTCATGACGGGAGTGCTCAGGGGGACGACAGGCGCGGTGGGCGGCCCGGGCGGGCCGAACCCGCGGTACGGCGAATGCGCGGCCAGTGCGGGCTCGATGAGCTGGCGGCCCTGGCCGCCGATCCGCCGTCCTGGGACTGGCTCGCGGTGCAGGCGCCTGACGGCCGGAAGGGGAACCGCCCGGAGATGGTGCACACCTTTGCCGGGCGGGACGGGGTCGGCGGCGGACCAGCGGGGGCGCTGGCGCTCCGGACGCTGGGTGAGCCGCTGGTGGCGGGCATGTTCGGGTGGGCCCTGCCGCTGACGGGCATGGCGTGGTATGCGGTCGCGCGGCAGGCGTTCGATCTGGCTGTCGGGCGAGCTGGCCCGCAGGCGGAGGGCGAGCTGCGGGCCGGGCACCCGGGCTCTGCCGCGGCGGGGCATCCGCTGGACCGGTGGGAAGTGGCCGAGGCGGCATTGCGGCTGGACAGCCTGCGCGGGCGGCTCGACGAGGCGATCGACGGCTGGCAGCGGCGCACCGCGGCGGGCGGCGCGCTCACCAGCCTCGACCCCGGTGGCCAGTGGCTCATCAGCCTGTTCACCGTCCGGCACGCCGCCGCCGACGGTGCCCGGCGGGTCATCGAGCTGGCGGCGGCGATCGCCGGCGAGAGGACCGGGCTCGCCGATCTCACGGGGCCAGTCGGACCCGTCGGGCCGGTGGGGCCGGTAAGGGCGTAAGGGGCACGCTCACGGGGCTGGTAGGCCCCCGTGAGTGGGCGACGTCGGCCCGGTCAGGGTCTGGGATGGCTCCAGACGGCTGGCCCGGCGCAGGTGATGAGGATGTCCGCCTCGCCCGCCAGGCCCTCAGCGTCAAAGTCCGGGTTGGCCAGGTCGACGCCCCACGGCTGGCCGCCGATCTCGGCGGCTACGGTCTTGGCCCCGGCGAGGTTGACATCGGCCACGATGACGTGCGCCCCGGCCTGCGCCAGCCGGGCCGCGCAGGCCGCCCCGATACCGTCCGCGCCGCCGGTGACGACAGCCCGGCGGCCGCTGAGGTCAAGTCCGGGAACGCCCGCGGCCGCGGGCGGGACCCCGGGCCCGCCGGGCTGCGCTGTTCCGCCGGGCTGCGCCGCCCCGCCAGGGGAAGGAGGCGCGCCGGGCCTGGCCTAGACCTCCACCACGACAGGAATGATCATGGGGCGGCGGCGGTAGTGGTCGCTCACCCAGCGTCCCACGGTCCGCCGCACCAGCTGCTGGATCTGGTGGGAATCGGTGATGCCCTCGGCGGCCGCCCGGGCCAGCGCCTCCTCGATCCGGGGCCGGACCTCGGCGAACGCCGCCTCGTCGATACCCGAGCCGCGGGCGTGCATCTCCGGCGGGGCCACCATCTTGCCGGTGGTCGAATCGAGCACGATCACCACGGAGACGAACCCCTCGTCGCCGAGGATCCGGCGGTCCTTGAGCTGCTCGTCGGTGACCTCACCCACCGACAGGCCGTCCACGTAGACGTAGCCGCAAGGCACGGCGCCAGCGATGGTGGCCTGGCCCTCGACGAGGTCGACGACAACCCCGTCGTCCGCGATCACGATGTTGCCCTCCGGAACGCCGCTGAGCGCGGCCAGCCGGGCGTGCGACCGCAGGTGGCGCCATTCCCCATGGATGGGCATGAAGTTGCCCGGCTTGGTCACGTTCAGGACGAACAGCAGCTCGCCGGCGTGCGCGTGGCCGGACACGTGCACGAGAGAGCTGCCCTTGTGCACCACCCGGGCGCCAAGCCGGGTCAGGCCGTTGATGACCCGGTAGACGGCGGTCTCGTTGCCCGGGATCAGCGACGAGGCCAGGATGACCGTGTCGCCTTCGGCGATCCGGATCGGGTGGTCACGGCCCGCCATCCGGGATAGCGCGGACATCGGCTCGCCCTGCGACCCGGTCGAGATCAGCACCACGTCCTGCGGCGGCATCTCCTCGGCCTCGCGCATGTCGACCAGCATGCCGCCGGGTACCCGCAGGTAACCCAGGTCACGGGCGACGCCCATGTTCCGCACCATGGACCGGCCGACGAACGCGACCTTGCGGCCGTGCCCCGCCGCCGCGTCCAGGACCTGCTGCACGCGGTGCACATGGCTGGCGAAGCAGGCGACGATGATGCGCTTGCTGGCGGAAGCGAACACCTGATCCAGGACGGGAGCGATCTCCCGCTCGCTGACCACGAACCCCGGCACCTCGGCGTTGGTGGAGTCCGACATGAGCAGGTCGACGCCGTCGGCGCCGAGCCGGGCGAACCCGCCGATGTCGGTGAGCCGGTGGTCCAGCGGAAGCTGGTCCATCTTGAAGTCGCCGGTGTGCAGCACCAGGCCCGCCGGGGTGCGGATGGCCACCGCGAGCGCGTCGGGGATCGAGTGGTTGACGGACAGGAACTCGAGGTCAAACGGGCCGGCCTGCTGCCTTGTGCCCTCGGCGACCTCGTCGACGACCGGGGTAATGCGGTGCTCGGTGAGCTTGCTCTTCACCAGCGCGAGCGTCAGCCGGGACCCGATCAGCGGGATGTCGGCGCGGTTGCGCAGCAGGTACGGCAGGGCGCCGATGTGGTCCTCGTGGGCGTGCGTCAGCACCACCGCGTCGATGAGGTCGAAGCGGCCCTCCAGATAGCGGAAGTCAGGCAGGATCAGGTCGACGCCCGGCTGGTCGGGCTCGGGGAACAGGACACCGCAGTCGACGACGAGCAGGCGGCCGTCGTACTCGAAGACGGTCATGTTCCGCCCGATTTCGCCGAGGCCGCCAAGGGCGACGAGGCGCAGGCCGCCTTCGGCCAGCGGCGGGGGCAGGGGAAGTTCGGGGTGGGGATGACTCACGTTGCTCTATTCCGCTCTGTTTCAGATGGTCCCGGCCGGTACGGGTCTCGGGTCAGGGCCTCTGTCCGTCATGCTTTCGATCACTCCTATTTTCCAACATCATGATTGGTCTGTGCCTTCCCGCTGGGCCTTCCCGCCGGTCCGGGGCGCGGAGTACCCGGGTGCCCGGCAGGCGGTCGGTGCGCCCGCCTCGCGTGCGCGAGGCGGGCCCGTCCGGCCTGCGCTATCCGTCAGGACCCGCTGTCCGGCAGCTTCAGACCGCCCAGCTCGAGGTCCTCGCGCAGCCGCCGGACCTCAGCCGGCGTCGCGCTCTCCAGCGGCGGGCGCACCGGGCCGCCGGGCAGCCCGAACATGGTTAGCGCGGCCTTGGTCATGACCAGCCCCTGGTTGCGGAACATGCCCGTGTACACAGGCAGCAGAGAAAGGTGCAGCTCCCGGGCCCGGCCGGTCTGGCCGGCCTCGAACTCATCGATCATCTCGTGCAGCCGGTCCCCGACGACGTGCCCGACCACGCTGACGAACCCGACGGCGCCGAGCGACAGCCACGGCAGGTTGACCATGTCGGTGCCGCAGTAGTACACGAGATCGGTCTGGGCCAGCACCTGCGAGGTGGCGGCCACGTCGTCCTTGGCGTCCTTGACGCCGACGATGCGGGGGTGCTCCGCCAGCCGGATGAGCGTCTCGGTGGCGATCGGCGTCCCGGTGCGCGCGGGTATGTCGTACAGCAGCACGGGCAGCTCGGCTGCGTCCGCGACCGCCCGGAAGTGCCTGAGCAGGGCGTGCTGCGGCGGCTTGCTGTAGTACGGGGTGACGACGAGCAGCCCGTCCGCGCCGGCCCGCTCCGCCTGGCGGGCGAGCTCCCGGCTGTGGGCCGTGTCGTTGGTGCCGACGCCGGCCACGATGGAGGCGCGGTCACCGACCGCCTCGACCACCGTGCGAAGCAGCCGGTCCTTCTCCTCGTCGCTGGTAACGGGGGCCTCACCGGTGGTACCGCTCACGACCAGGCCGTCGTTACGCATGTCGTCAACGAGGAAGGACGCCAGGCGCGCCGCCCCGTCGTAGTCGACGGCGCCGTCCGCGGTCAGCGGCGTGACCATCGCGGTCAGCATCCGGCCGAACGGTGCCGTGGGCGGCGCGGCCGGCGCTTCAGCAGGCGTGGAAGACGTCATGTACCGACCGTACCCGCCGGGCGCGCACCCGCGTAGTCAACCTGCCGCCACATCCCGCCCGGATCCTGCCAATCTGCCCGCATAACGATCAGCGACGGCGCGGCGCGGTTCCCGGGAGGGTCGACTCTCTCATCCACGGAGGGTGATGCGGGCAGGTCGGGGTGGCGCAAGGGTTGAGCACAAGCGGCAGGGGGCCGCGATCCGGGATGTCCACATGGCGGCAGCTCGCTTCCGCCCAGCGAAAACGGAAGATGATCATGACGAGCGTATCTTTGGATGAACTGGGTCCCGTCGACTACGTCGTCGTCGAGTTCCCGGCCGGGGCGAGCAACTTCACCGGCGAGATGGCGGCGGAGTTGCGGGCTCTGGTCGACTCCGGCACCATCCGCGTGATCGACGTGCTGATCCTCACCAAGGACGCGGACGGTACCGTCGAGGCGACGGAACTTTCCGACGTTGGTGAACTCGGTGAACTGGAGACCATCGAAGCGGAGCTGGCGGACCTGCTGGCCGCCGATGACGTTGACAACCTCGCCGCTGCGATGGAGCCGGGAAGCACGGCCGGGGTGCTCATCTGGGAAAACCTATGGGCCGCACCCTTCGCGTCGGCGGCGCGGCGGGCGGGTGGCCAGCTGATCGCCGACGGGCGCATTCCCATTCAGGCCATCATCGCCTCGATCGAGGCCGATGACGAAACCGCAACGGCAGGAGACTGACAATGCCACTGAGGCCAGCACGTGCCGGAAGAGTCGGCGTCATCCGCGCGCCAGTCGCGAAGACCGCGGTCGTAGCAAGGGCCGTGACACCCGGGCGTGCACCGGTGGCCAAGACCGCGGTCGTCGCCGCGGCCGTCACACCCAGGGTGGGCCGCCGCCGAATTTAGGCGCCGCATTTAGGCGCCGCAGCGGGGCCGGGACGATTCGTCGCGCTTCGGGTTGCGCGTTGGAGCCTGAGACGCCGCCTTGACGCCGCGGCTGCCGTGCCCCTCGTAAGGGTGATGGCAGACGCCTGATGAGCGGTGTTTGGCGTAGGTCGCCCGCGAAATGGAGCTGAGCAACATGTCAGATGGCCGCGACCGCTCGAAGCTGCCGATGCCGGACCCGCCGTTCTCCGGGTCCGGCCTAGGCGGCTGATCAAGATGGGCCAGCCATCCACCGTCGCGACGCCTTCGGTCCTCATCGTGTACTACTCCTACACTCAGCAGACCCGACGGGTGGCCGAAGAGATGGCCGGCGTTCTTCGAGATCGTGGCTGCGCGGTCAATCTGGCGGCGATCGAGTTCACCGACCCGCGCTACCAGAAGCGATTCAAGGAGTTCCCGATGCCACGCCCGTTCCTTGAGGTCGTGGCGATGATCCCCGCCGAACTGCGCCGCCGCCCGGCCCAGATCCGCATCCCCGACATCGTGACGGAACAGAACTACGACCTGGTGTGCATCGGCTCTCCGACCTGGTGGCTGTCGACCGACGTCCCGATCCGGTCGTTCCTCGAGTCAGACACCGCACGCCAGGTGCTAAAAGGCACGCCTTTCGCCGCTGCCGTCTGTTGCCGCCGGTACTGGCGTCACAACCTGAAGACCGTGCGCAGGCTCGGGACCAAGAGCGGCGGCATCTTCGCCGATGGCATCCACTTCCGCTACCAGGGCGGCCAGGTGCGCTCCCTGCTGTCGCTGCTCAGCTACCTCGGGTCGGGCGAATACCGGGACCGATACCTCGGCGTCAAGATCCCGCCGACCAACCTCCAGAACTACCACCTGGACGCGGCACGGACATTCGCGGACGGGCTGGCGGACCAGCTTCTGGCCGGCAGCAAAGGCGCCCATGCCAAAGGGCGAGCGGTTTGAGTCCCACGATCGTCATCGTGGGACGGGACGGGTGACGGCCGTTAGCGTGCGAGGCCCGCGGAGTCGCTGAAGCTGCGGCGGGATCTCGGATCATTCCGGGCTTGGCGCTGCGACGCGCACGTCGATGAGCTCGAGGCCGAGGCTGCTGATCCGCTGCAGCAGTCCGTGCAGGGCGCCTTGATCTAGTAGCCCGGCATGCAGCGTGGTTGTGCCGGGGCCCACGCTGACGTCGCAGTCGTCGAACTCCGCGCGGACTACGGGACCCGCCTGGCCCACGAAAGTGATCTCAAACGTTCGTGCTTGCATCGTTGTGCGCCTCGCTGCCTGCTGCCGGGTCACGCATCCCGCGAGCATGCCTGACGGACCAGCCGGCGTCATCACCTTCTGAGGGCGACTAGCGGAGCGCACCGCCCCGCGTAGCTTGCCCAAACGCGGTTTTTGCTGCGAGAATTGCGTTTTGGTACTGTCCCAGACCCCGGCAGCCATAAGGACTAGTGGCGGGGGGCGTTAGTGAGCCGCAAAGAGCGGCCAGGGGCGTTAGTGAGCCGCGAAGAGCGGCCAGGGGGCGTTAGTGAGCCGCGAAGATCAGCGGGTCGTGGCGAAGAGTCAGTCGACCGACCTTTCCAGCGCTGTCCCCCCGGCGGCGGGATCGCGCCGTGATCACGATCGGCGCCATAGCCCTGAGGGTGCTCAGGCAGCCACCCGCCTAGCTTCCGTATCAGCCACGGACGGGACGGTGGGACACGTCACAGCGCAGCGCGCCGCGAATAGGAAAGGCGCACGGTTCGCGGCGGCGAAGTTCCGTCCGACAACCCTGCCCACGACGTTGCTCACGAGGTCGGCCCTGCACGGACGGCTGGAGGCGGGGACCGGTAAGCGCCTGACGGTTGTGGTGGGATCAGCAGGCGCCGGCAAGAGTGTGCTCTTGTCCAGCTGGGCGGCGGCCCGAGAGGCCGGCGTGACGTCGTGGCTGTCCTGCGATGAGGCCGACGCGGACCCGGTTCGGTTCTGGGCGGGCTTCATTCAGGCGCCCCAGGCTGTTGCGCCGGGGTTTGGCACCGACGCCGCCGAGTTGCTCGCGATGGACGGCGTGATGTCCGCGGATGTGACCGCGTCGATCGCGAACGACGCCGCGAAACTGCCGACCGGGTCGGCGATCGTGGTCGACGACTTTCACGCCGCGGCCGCTTCAACCGCCGCGAGCATGACCGACCTGGTAGAACGCTGGCCGGCTGGTACCGCGCAGCTAGTGCTGGCCGGCCGCGCCGACCCGCCGGTGCGGCTGCACCGGCTGCGCCTGTCGGGTGAGCTGTGCGAGCTTCGTGACAGCGACCTGTACCTGTCGTTGTCCGAAAGCGGCGCCCTGCTGTCGAACTTCGGCGTGCAGGTCGCCGCCGATGACCTTGCCCTCTTGCACGGCCGAAGCGAGGGCTGGGTCGCGGCCCTGCAGATGGCCGCGCTCACGTTGCGCGGTGCCAGCGACCCGATCCAGGTGGCACGTGCGCTGGATGTCCGCGGCCATACGATCGCCGAGTACTTCATTGATGAAGTCCTCAAGCAGCAGCCAGCAGAGGTGGCGCGTTTCATGCTGGAGACTTCTGTTCTGGATGAGCTGACGGGGGACGCTTGCGCGGCGGCAACCGGCCGGCCGGATGCGCCGGCGCTGCTGCGAAGCATCGAGGCGGCCAACCTGTTCATCGTGGCGCTGGATGACGACCGGACAAGCTACCGCTATCACCATCTGGTCCGCGACGTGCTGCGTGCGGAGCTGCATGCCACCGACCGGAAGCGGGAGCTTACGCTGCAGCACCGAGTTGCCGACTGGCTCGAGTCCACCGGGGACACACGGGGAGCGACCCGTCACTTCCTCGCGGCTGGACAGGCTGACCGGGCACTCGGCTTGCTGCAGGACCGGGTGGCGGCGGACTTGCTGCATGATCCGGCCGCGCCGACGGCCCTGGACCTCAGCATGATCAACCCCTCGCTGCTGACCAGCGTCCCTGAGCGGCTGCTGGCCCTGGCGGCCGATCTTCTGCTGTGGGGTGACTGGACGCGTGGCGGTGAGTACCTGGACCTACTGGAACGCACCCAGCCGGCGATCCCGCCGGACTCCCGGCTCGCGTCCCGGCTCGCGGTGATGCGAGCACTGCGCTGCGCGCTACGTGGTGAGGCGACCGAAGTGGTGGGCCATGCCCTCGCGGCACGGAGTATCGAAGAGCGGACCCAGCTCGGGGATGAATGGGGCTTCGGCGTGCCGCTGCTCCTGCTGCGCGGCTACACCTGGCTGGAGGACTTCGAGGCGGTCGACCGTGAGGCGGCCGCAGCGCAGGCGGTGCCCACGGTCACTGAGTCGGCCAGGCTGGTGGACGTGCGGGGCGCCCAGGCGCTTGCGTGGTTCGAGGCCGGCCACCTTACCCGGGCTGCTGAGGCGGCTCGCAGGACTGATGCGGACGCCAGGCGGCTGGGATTCGAGCAGCACCCCTTCGCGGTGGATTACCTGCGCGTCCTGTCCGGTGTCGCGCTGGAGCAACGGGACCTCGACACGGCGGAGCGGCTCACCGAGCGTGCACTGGCGATATCTGAACGTTTCCGGCCGGTCTTTGAATTCCTCACGCTGCTGGACCGGGCCCGGATCTGGGCTGCCCGCGGCCAGATCCACGAGGCGCTGGCCAGCGTCGAAACGGCGCGCCTGATCCTGGCCGGAACGAAATCTGTACTGCTGGCCCGGGCAGACGAGCTAGAGGCGATGTTGCGCCTGTCGCTCGGCGACCTGCGCTCGGCAACCCGGCTGGCGGGCAGCCTTCCCGCCACCAACCGCAGCCTGCTGCTGGCCAGGGTCGCGCTCGCCGCCAACGATCACCTAGCCGCTGCGAAACAGCTGGACCTGCGGTCCTTGGGGCACTTGACGCCGCGAGCCGCACTGGTGCGCCAGGTGCTCCTGGCCGCCGCCGCCATCGAGCGCGGCGACCCCAAGGCGGCCAGCATCGTGGGCGATGTGCTCCGGGCCGCCCGCCACGAAGGCTTCCTCCATACGATCGTAACGACCGCGCCTCAGGTGACGCGCTATCTCGTCGAGCACTCGGCCCAGCTGCAACCGGAGCCCTTCCTGGACCGGATCATCGACGCGGCCCTGGAGGTCCGCACCACCCAGCCGCGTACCGCACGTGTCGCCGCGCGACTGACCACGGCCGAGCTGCGGATCCTCGAACTGCTGCCGACCACCAACTACGTCCAGATGGCTGCCACCCTTTACATTTCCCGCAACACGGTCAAGACCCACCTGCGATCGATCTACCAGAAGCTGGGAGCGTCCTCGCGCTCCGAGGCGATCGAGCGGGCCCTGGACCTTTGCCTGCTCTGAACCGCCCGCATTGGCGGGCCCGCATTGGGCGGCGGCATTGAGCGTCGCTGTGCGGCCAAAATGTGGCAGCATGGCCGGTGGCAGCGCCGAGTACCTCGCCGTACCTGGTCCGAAGGCTTTCCAGGTCAGAGGCTGGACACGGCCTCGGCCAGCGGGGCCAGGTCCGGGTAGGAGAACCCGCCGTCGGGACCCAGCGGCTGCAGGAGCACGTGGTCCGCGCCGGCGTCCAGGTGCTGCCGGACCCGCGCGGCGATCACTGACGGGCCATGCGGGATGAGCGCGTCGATCAGCCACTCGCTGCCCGGGCCGTCCGTATCCTCGGTCCCGTACCCGAAGCGGCGCAGGTTGTTAACGTAGTTCGGCAGCTGCAGGTAGCGAGACGCGTAGGCGCGAGCGGCGGCCAGGGCGGCGGCTCGGTCGGTTTCGAGCACCACCGCCATCTCGGGGATGAGCAGCGGGCCGGGCCCGAGGACCTGCCGGGCGAACGACGTGTGCTCGACCGGCACGAAGTAGGGGTGCGCCCCGTCGGCCTCGTCGCGGGACAGCTCCAGCATCCGCGGCCCGAGGGCGGCGAGCACGCGCGGCGCCCGCTCCCCCGCGGGCGGCTCAGCGGAATGGCCGGCCGGGTGGTCCATCTCGTTCAGGTAGTGCACCATCGCCGAGTAGGGGCGCTCGTAGGCCCGGCCCAGCCTCTCGACCTGGTCGGCGTGGCTGACGCCCAGGCCGAGGATGAACCGGCCCGGGAAGCCCTTGGCCAGGGTGTCGGCGCCCTGGCGCATGTCGGACGGCTCGCGGGCCCAGATGCTCGCGATCCCGGTCCCGATCACCAGCCGTGAGGATGCGTCGAGCAGGCCCACCAGCTTTGTGAACGCATCCGGCGCCGGATGGCTGCCGCCGATCCACAGCGAGCCGAAGCCGTGCTTCTCGGTGCTGGCGGCCAGGTCCCGGCCGTCCGCCCCGAAGCGCTCGGGCGGCGGCGCCCAGATCCCGGTGGGCCCCAGGCTCTGGCGCAGGGCGGCGAAGCGGTCAGCGGTGTCCGGCGCGGTCATCACGGCTCCTAGCTGCAATCGGGAACGGCGTCCTACTGCGTGTAACGCGGGCAGGGGCGGAACCTTCCCCGCGGCCCGGAGCGAGATAAGCGGGGAAGGCCAGTGGCGCCGGTCAAGGGGCGCCGGTCAAGGGGCGCCGGTCAAGGCAGGTACAGGTCAGGCCGGTGAGAAAGCGTCGGTGATGGCCGCGACCTCGCCCTGGTCCAGCTTGATGCCGGCCGCGGCGACGTTGGCCTCGACGTGCTCGGCAGATCCGGAGCCGGGGATCGGCAGGATCTGCGGCGACCGGGCCAGCAGCCACGCGAGCACGATCTGGCGGGGCGTGAATCCGTGGTTGCGGGCGGCGTCGGTGATCACCTCGACCTCGTCGGCCTCCTGGATCGGGGCCCAGGGCAGGAAGGTCAGCTCCTCCTGCTCGCAAAGGTCCACCATGGTCTCCGAGGTTCGGTCGACCACGTTGTACCGGTTCTGCACCGAGACGATCGGTACGATCTGCTCGGCGGTCCGGAGCTGCTCCTCGGTCGCGTTCGAGATGCCGATATGCCGGACCTTGCCCTGATTCTTCATCTCGGCCAGAAAGCCGACCGACTCTTCCAGCGGGACCTTCGGGTCGGGACGGTGCAGCTGGTACAGGTCGATCATGTCCACCCGGAGCCGTCGCAGGCTGCCCTCCAGCGCCTCGCGCAGGTGCTCGGGGCGGCCGTCCGCGTCCCAGCGGCCCGGGCCGGGCCGGACCAGGCCGCCCTTGGTCGCGATGACCAGGTCATCGGGGTAGGGGTGGAGGGTCTCCGCGATCAGCCTCTCGCTGACGTCCGGGCCGTAGGAGTCCGCGGTGTCGATGAAGTTGACGCCCAGCTCAACCGCGCGCCGCAGCGCGTTCTTGGCCCGCTCGGCATCCGGCGGCTCGCCCCAGATACCATCGCCTGTGATCCGCATGGCGCCGAACCCCAGCCGGTTGACCGTCAGGTCCCCGCCGACGTCGATCGTTCCTGCTTCCGCCGCGTTGGGCTTGCCACTCATTCAGAACCTCCTTGGTTATGACTCAAGCTTTCCAGCCCCGCGCTGGCGCACCGCGCGCGGGAGACCGCCCGCGGGACACCGTCGGCCCCAGCGGGCGTCGCGCGGGGACCGCCCGCTGGACGCCGCCGGCCGAGCGGGCGGACCCGCGGCCTGACCGGCCGGCCGGGCCGGTCGTGGCCCCGCGGGCGGGTACCCGGGTGACGCGGCACCCAGCGGGGACTCCGCCGCCGTGCGTCACCCCGGGCCGGCCAGCTTTCCCGGACGCGGGCCCGGTGCTCCTCCTGAAGTTCATACCGCAGCCGGTCGAGCAGCATCAGCAGCTCACCGCGCATCGACCAGTCCGGCGTCGGCCAGACTGGCTGGCCCTCGGGGCCGCCGGACGGATCCGGCTGGCCGGGACCGGGCTCGGCGCGCAGCAGCCCGGCCAGCTCGTCCTGGATGAGCTGCGCCCGGCCCAGGCTCTGGTCCAGGCCGCTTTCCACCTGGTCCTGATCCGCGTGGTCCCCGGGGGTGGCCGCGCTGGCGGGCCAGCGCAACGGGGGGCGGGCGGCACCCTCGACGGCCGCCGCGATCCCGGCCCGGACGTGGTCCCCGATGGCCTCGACCGAGGCCGCGAGCTCACCAAGGACTTCAGCCAGCCCATCGCGGATGGCTGGGTCCCGCAGCGGGCTGTCTATCCGCGGCCGCGACGCCTCGGCCACCCAGCGGCTGATGGCCCGGATGGTCATCGCCGTATGCTCCAGCGTCTCCAGGCCGGTCCGCAGCGGGATCGCGGCCTGCGGCAGGATCCGGGCACGCGGGTTCAGCCGCAGGCTTTCCTCGGAGTCGGTCAGGGCGCTCTCCACCCGCTGGACCTCCCCGCCCAGGGTCCGGGCCTGCGCCAGGCGCTCGGCCGACCGGCCCGGATCCGCGCCGTCCGCGATGTCAGCGGCGGTCTGCCGCAGCAGGCCCGCGAGCCGGGCGCTGAGATCATCGATCGCTTCCTCGGCGGGCTGCAGCCGGACCGGCGCGAACAGCAGGCCACCGGCCAGCCCCGCGGCGGC
>Ga0302308_10003197_pt1 | contig 13081 bp, 11 predicted proteins | sample III_Palsa_E3_3_FD_200531 | JGI IMG/M metagenome (GOLD analysis project Ga0302308, IMG submission 200531) | Peat permafrost microbial communities from Stordalen Mire near Abisko, Sweden - III_Palsa_E3_3 | ecosystem: Environmental > Terrestrial > Soil > Palsa > Peat permafrost | place: Sweden... | reverse complement strand
CTTACATCACGCCGGCGATCGCACGCATCCGCCTGCACGCCGACGGAAAAGTCGATCTGTCCGTGGGTGCGCATGAAATGGGGCAAGGCATCCGGAGTGCAATAGCGGCTGTTGCCGAGGAAGAGCTCGGCGTGCCCGCGGGTCAGCTCAGGATTCTCATTGGCGATACCAGCGTGCCGCCGCAGCACGTAACCTCAGGTTCGACCGGCGCCGCGACGGTATCGATCCCGATCTCCAAGGCCTCGTCGCGTTTGCGGGACACGCTGGCCGAACTGGCGGCCAAGGGCGGCAACGCCGCATTTGCAGGCGTCGATCCGTCCTCGACCCGTTTGCGAGGCGGCCGTCTGTGTCTGCCGAGCGGCGAGAGCGAGAGCGTGGCCAAGATCCTCGCGGATGCTGGCGTCGAATATGTTGATGGTGAAGCACACGGTACCGGACCCGGCATGACAGCGGATGCTTTCACCCAGGCCGCCCTCGGCAAAGTCACATTTCTGGGGCCGGAGTTCCCGGAGTATGTGAGCTTTTCCTACATCGCCCATTTCGCGGAAGTGCAGGTTGATCCGCTCGTGCCGCGACCTCGGGTCACGCGGATGCTCTCCGTCGCCGATTGCGGCCGCGTGTTGAGCCGGCGCACCGCGGAGAGCCAGATGCTGGGTGGGCTGGTCTGGGGCATCGGAGCAGCCCTGACTGAAATGAGCGAGGTTGATCCGCGCTTCGGCGGATTCCTCAACAACAACATCGCCGAGTATCAGATTGCGGTGAATGCCGATGTGCGGCATCTGGAAGTCGAACTGCTCGATACGCCGGATCTGGTCTTCAGCGAAATTGGCGCGAAAGGTGTTGGCGAAGTGGCCAGCGTGGGGGCAGCGGGTGCGATCGCCAATGCGATTTATCACGCTACAGGCAAGCGGATTCATCATTTGCCCATCCGTATCGACGATCTCATCTGAGTCGGCGGGTAGATACGGCCTGATGCCAGCCGCACCACAGTTTGTAGTCGCCCAACAATCGGTTCGCGGTAATCCCCAGGATTCGCCGAGGGGCGCTCAACGTAGGCATTGAGATTTTTAGAAAAGCCATCGACCTGAACGACCGCTTTTATCTCGCGAGAATTGGGGATTGAGTGGCAGCTCCTGGCCCACCTGAGACATAGGGGCAATTTCCTGAATGCTGCCGTTGGTCGTAAATCTAACGCCGGAAGGGTTCACGCCGACCGGCCGGTTAGGGCTGGTTTGCGACGTGTTTTCGTCTAGGCCCCAATAAAAGCCGACATGTTCATCGGTAGTTGCTCGAATGCTGCCTTACACATTTTCTTACACAGTCAGCCGTTTATTGAAAAATAATGTATAATAATCAATAAGTTATAGTAGACGCATGGGACTTAAAATCCCCCGGCCGCAAGGCCATCCCGGTTCGAGTCCGGGTTCGGGCACCAGGGTGATTTTCCTCGGCGATTCAGCTTTGCTCCGCTGCCGGCGCGCGCCTGCTGCCAGGTGCATGCGATCAAAAATCCCCAGCGTCTATAAATCACTTGTTCCGTCAACAGCTTGTAAAGCTCAATCTTCAAATAGGTCTCACGCGCTTTTTAAGTATTCTGCTAAAAAGCCTTCACCCTGCCTCAATCCGCTCGGGCTCGCTCGGCGGAGCTTTGTTGGCTCCATCGGACCCTACGATCAGGCGAGCCCCACGTCCGTAGGTCAGATAGCTGAACAGCCACTGCGAGGCCACCAGCAGGCGGTTGCGCGCGCCGATCAGGAAATAGATGTGCGCGAGACCCCAGATCCACCAGGCGAACCAACCTCGTAGCTGGACCTTGCCGAAATCGATCACCGCGCTGTGGCGGCCGATGGTGGCGAGGCTGCCGTAGTGCCGGTAGCGGAAGCCCGGTAGCAGGCGCTTGCGCGGCAGCATGGCGCTGCGGATGGTGGCGGCGACATAGACGCCTTGCTGCTTGGCAGCCGGCGCGATGCCCGGGATCGGTTTGCCGTCCTGGACGAAGGCGGCGGTATCGCCGATGACAAACACTTGCGGATATCCGGGCACCGTCAGGTTGGTCTGCACCTGGACGCGTCCGGCGCGGTCGGCGGCGGCGCCCAGCCAGCGCGCTGCTGGAGATGCCGCGACGCCCGCAGCCCATAACACGGTGCCGGCCGCGAGCTTCTCGCCGGACACCGTGATGCCGGACGCATCGCAGCCGCTCACCGCGCGGTTCAACTGGATCTCGACGCCCATGCCTTGCAAGGCATCGTGCGCGAACTGAGACAAGGATGGCGGGAATGCGGCGAGCAGGCGTGGTCCGCCCTCGACCAGGACGATTCTGGCGCGGCGAGGATCGATCATGCGGAAGTCCGCTGCCAGGGCCTTTTGCGCCAACTCGGAGATCGCCCCGGCCAGCTCTACGCCCGTGGGACCGCCGCCGACGATGACGAAGGTCATCAGGCGGCTGCGGTCTTCTTCATGCATCGCATTTTCGGCGCGCTCGAACGCCAGCAGAATCCGCCGGCGGATCAGGGTCGCGTCGTCGATACGCTTCAGGCCAGGTGCAACGCCGCTCCATTCGTCATGCCCAAAATACGTATGCGTGGCGCCAGTGGCGAGAATAAGCCAGTCGTAGGGCTCTTCCCGGCCGTCGGACAGCTTGACTCTGCGAGCGGGCAGATCAACCCCACAGACTTCACCCAGTAACACGCGCGTATTGGCCTGATCGCGCAGCACGCTGCGAATGGGCCAGGCCACATCGGAAGGATTCAGGCCTGCGGTAGCGACCTGATATAGCAGCGGCTGAAACAGGTGGAAATTGCGACGATCGATGACGGTCACATCGACCGGCACGCGTGCCAGAGCCATTGCCGCCGACAGGCCGCCGAAGCCCGCTCCAACGATGACCACCCGAGGCCGCGGTTTGCCGGCGTCGTTCACAACATCCATGGGAGCTCCCACTGTCGCATTGGCTTGTCCTGCGGACGCGGCTAAGAAAGCCAGCCTTCCATGGAAGGCTGGCAATGTTGCCACTTCGGAGGATTACTTGGCGGCTTCGAACTTGCCGCCGGCCTTGGCGCAGTCGTCCTTGGTGGTGGCGGTGAAACCCTTGCCCTTGCAAGAGTTCTGACCCTTGCATGAGTTGCTGGCGCTCTTGCACGCGCTTTGGCCCTTGCAGGAATTGGCGCCTACGCAGTGCCCGACCGAGGCGGCGGCGCTATCGTCGGCGTTGGCCATCGGCGCTCCGAGAAACATCACGGCAGCGGCGGCGGCCAGGGCAAAACCATTCACTTTTGTCGTCAGTTGCATTGCAAACTCCTAGAGGCATTGATAGCCCGATTCGATTTCGTTTGGACAGGTGACCGGGCCGGATTCGGCATGAACCGGCTCTGGTCGAAACGTATGGTGTCCAACGTGGGGCGGGCGCGATATCTCCTTGCACCCGAAATTCATATCCAGGCGTCCCGAGAATGTCGGAGAAGTGACCTTCGCTATGTTGTTCGCACACCAATTGCGCCGATCGTCAACGCCGGGGCCGTTTCCGTCCGGGATCGCGGGCATTGCCCAGATGCAACTTCCAGTCCCGGCCGCTATCGCAATACACTTGCAGAGTCCGATGAATTTCTCCGCATTCCGGATCGTCGATTATCTTGCAAACCGCTCTCGACCAAATACCGGTGGATGCTGTGGACCTGCCAAGAATGCCCAATGCACCCGGAACGATGTCCTCTCCGGCATCGGCTCCAGTAGGGATCCGGGGCACATGGACTCCGTGCCATGAATCCGGGGTTGTTGGACATATCTTGGCGATGTGGAAAGTCCTAAGCTGCGGATTCATTTCTTTAACAGGCTGGAATCGAACGTGAAGTCAAATTTCCTCGTTCCATTTTTGTTTCTTGCCTCAATCTCGATTCCGGTCCCGGTATGGGCGGGCGTTGGGGTGGCTGTTGGCTTGCCGATTTATTTCCCTAACTACAGCAAGTCGCCAACCGTGAAGTTGAACGCTCCCGTTGCGACTCAAGTAACGCAGGCCACCGGAATGGGCGACGAAAAGCCGGGCGTGCATCTCACCAATGCAAATCCCCCGATTGCGGGAATATCGTCAATCTCGCCTATGGAAGCACCGCCAGCGCCCTAGACCGGCACGGATACATCAGGTCGGCCCCACCGAGGGCAAGTGATCGAGCGGATCTTGCTAATCTTGCGTTGGTCGCCGAAGGTGTGACCGGAGGGCGACATGCGAATCGAAAGCAGGCTTGGCGTGACATTGCTCCTCGCGGTGTTGCTGGCCGCATGTCATGAAAAAGTGGCTCCCGATCTGGCTAGGCTCTATGCCACCGGAACGGAACAGACACTGACGCCGCCGGTAATCCTGATCCCCGGCATTCTCGGCTCGCGCTTGTTTGACAAGGCCAGCGGCGCCGAACGCTTGCCTGGGTCGTCGTTCAATCTGCTGCTCAACGCCAAGCAGGATCTGGCACTGGGAATCGATCCGAAAACGCTGCGGCCCATCGATGACGGCGTACGCCCTGATGGGCTATTCGAGGAGGCGTTCAATAACGACTTCTATGGTGCGATCCTGCGCACCCTGCAACAGGCCGGTGGCTTTGTCCCGGGCAAACTGGGTGAGCATGCCGATCCCCGTCTGCGGAGGTTCTATGTCTTCGCATATGACTGGCGGCTGGATAATGTCGAAACCGCACGCCGCCTCGACGCCATGATCGAGCAGATTCGCCGCGATTACGGCAACCCGCAATTGAAGGTCAACGTGATTGCCCACAGCATGGGTGGCCTGATTACGCGCTACTACCTGCGCTACGGCACGGTGGATGCTCTGGAAGGCGATGGGGACTTTCCCATTAACATGGATGGAGCTGACAAGATCGGCACGGCGGTGTTGCTGGGCACACCCAATCTTGGCTCGGTACGCTCCTTGCAGAGCATGATTCTGGGACACAAGGTGGGATTGAGCCGGGTTTCTCCGGAAGTGCTGGCGACCATGCCCAGCGTATACCAGCTATTGCCGCATCCACTCAACGACTGGTCGGTAGATTCGAACGGCAAGGATCTCGACCTGGATCTTTATGACGTGCAGACGTGGCAGCGCTTTCAATGGTCAGTGTTTAACCCGGAGGTGCTGCGACGGGTGCGGGCGCGCTTCAAGAAGCCCGAAGAAGCGGATGCCTACGTCGCGACCTTGCAAGCCTACTTTGCCCGGAATCTGGAGCGGGCCCGCCGTTTCATCTGGTCGCTGACCTTCGAAGAACCGGTCTCGCCGGTGAAACTCGTGGTCTTCGGCGGCGATTGCGCGCTCACGCCGGCGCGCATCGTGGTTGAGCAAGCCGGGGCCAATTCGATGGCCCGCCTGTTTCCACAGGATGTATCGCGGCCGATCGCCGGAATCGACTACTCAAGGCTCATGCTGGAGCCGGGCGACGGCGAAGTGACCAAACCTTCGCTGCTGGCCCGTCAGGCCCTCAATCCGCTGGCGCCGCGCCAGGATGCCCTGTTCTTTCCGCTGGCTTACGCCTTCTTCCTGTGCGAAAGCCACGAGCGTCTCACCGGCAACATCAATTTTCAGGACAACCTGCTGAATATCCTGCTGACCCGCGAGCGCGCCTGGGATGAGCCCGAGCGCATGGAGCCGTCAATGAATCATCTCAAACACAAGCATTGAGCCGCAGCAGCCTGATTAAAGTTGAGTGCCGCCTGTTCCAGTTAAGTACTACGAGCCCGGCGGTGACGCATATCGATCATCTACGGGAAGGTTTCTTGGCTGTTGCGTTGTTGTCGAGCAGAGCAAAGACCGGCCGCGCCAGGCCCTCCAGCAACTCACGTTCGGGCCTGCTCCGCGCGAGGACCCGAATGCCGAGGAGGACCCCCAGCAGGAGCCGCGCAAGGTCGTTCGCAGGCTGCGACGTGGTGATCGTTCCACTTTTCTGCCCGGCCGTCACGCAACGGAAAAAGAACGCTTCGACCTGAATCAGTACGTCGGCAATGACGCGCTGAAACATGGAATCGTGTGGGGCCACTTCGAGCGCCGAGTTGACCAGCATGCAGCCTTTGCGCTGCTTGTCGCTCAAGGATCGTTCGATGATCTCTCCGAAGAATGCGCTCAGGGCCTCTCGCGGCGGCAGGTGCCCCTCGAAGCGCCCGACGCGATCGACAAAGCTGTGTTTGACGTAGTAATCCAGCGCTCGCCCGTAGAGTGACCGCTTGTCACCGAAAGCGTTGTAGAGGCTGGCAGCGGTGATGCCCGTCTCCCCGGCGAGATCGCGAATCGATGTGGCCTCATAACCGCGCATCCAGAAACATTGAACTGCCGCATCGAGGACGGCGGCTTCATCGAACTCTCTTGGCCGTGCCATTCCTTGCTTTCCTGGTATTGGGCGGGGGGATGTTGCCATCTCTCGCGGGTTGTTGCATTCTATATCAGTCGTACTAAAACGTGCGCAATTACGTACATACAAGAAGCCGGCTTGCTTTATCCCATTGGAGCACCTGCTTCGCGGAACCCGGATCACCTGGGAATCGTAGCTGAAGATCCTGCTTATGGGAGCGCGTCTCGCTTTTCGTGCCTGCCCAATCGATGTGGATGCATGGACATAAAGAGCGAACGCATGTGCCTGCTGTAAATAATGGCTGGGGCGTACCGTAATCGACATGAATACGAACCCTAGAATTGGCGTGGTGGCGGGTGTGCTCAGTTTCGCCTTATGCGTGTCGCTGAGCGGACCGCTTGCGCAAGCCCGGTCCGTCAGGATCGGAGCACCGTTGCCCGAGTTCACGCACCGTGGCGCCCAAGACTGGCTGAACTCGCCTCCACTGTCGGTCAAGGCGCTTCGCGGCTCGGTGGTGCTGGTGGATTTCTGGGCGCGTGAATGCTGGAACTGCTATCGCTCGTTTCCCTGGTTGAATTCTGTTGCAGACCGCTACCGGGATCGTGGGCTGGTCGTGGTGGGCGTTCACACGCCGGAGCTCGACTCGGAACGGGGCAGGGACGGCGTCGAACAAAGCGTTCGCAAGTATCAACTGGCAAATCCGATCATGCTGGATACCGACTATTCCTACTGGAATGCTCTAGGAAACAGTTATTGGCCAGCCTACTATCTGGTGGATCGCAAAGGCGTGATCCGGTACGTGGCGGGCGGTGAAACCCACGCCGGCGACGCCAATGCGCAAGAGATGGAAGCCGCCGTCGAGCAATTGCTCGCCGAGTCCGGAGGTACCTAGCCGTGTACCCGGATGCCAATGTCGACTGGAATGAGCGTCTCTCCATGAGCCGCGAACCCATCGAAGCCGTGCTGGAATCGGCGCTGAGTTCGTATCAGCTCCGCGTGGAAATCATCACCAGTGCCCGCTATTGCGGCGACTGGGTCGATCACGAGCCGGAAACCGCCCGCGGGCAATTTCACTTGATCGAAGAAGGCCAGTGTCTGGTAAGTGGGAGCTGCATGAGGCGTCCGATCGTCCTGAGTCCTGGCGACTTCATCGTCTTTCCCAGGGGGGCGGCGCATAGGCTTTCCGCATGTCCCCATACTACTGATGAGGCGCGGCGAGCGGGCGATGCGACAACGATTCTTTGTGGTGAACTCCAGTTCATATCAGGGCAAAGAAACCCAATATTCGCGGCATTGCCGGACTATTTTGTAGTCCAGGACGTCACGGGCGGAGGGATATTCCGCTCGTTGGCCAGGAGCCTGACATCGATCTCCTCTTCGGGGTCCTTCGGGTATCAGGTGGTCCGCAACAAGCTGGCGGACAGCCTGTTCACCATGGCGGTACTCGACTACGCCCGCCATGCCGGGGATGCCAAGGGTATCTTTGCGGCGCTCGCGGACCGAAGGATCGCCTTGGCTCTATCGGCGATCCATTCAAATCCCGGTCACAACTGGAGCCTGCACGCGCTGGCGAGTATCGCCATGATGTCGCGCACCAGCTTTGCCGGCAGGTTCAGCGAATTGATGGGTTTGGCGCCAATGCAGTATCTGGCGCGCTGGCGCGTGACCGAAGCACAGCGCTTGCTACAGGATCGGTCGATCTCCGTGGCGACCATCGCCGAGACTCTTGGCTATCAGAGCGAGCCCGGCTTCCGGCGTTTTTTCAAGAGGATTGTAGGGATTGGGCCCGGCGAGGTCAGGGCCCAGGGGCGCCGGACCATGACCCCCGAATCACTGGACCAATAGGATGGCGGAAATATGGCGGCGTCCAGAAGCGTATTGCTTCCAAGTTGCATTGTGTAACCCGATGACATCAATCGCTTTGAGAGCACCCGCAAAAGGAACATTGTCATGGACCAGCTGAGAACACCGGACCAACACTTTTCCGATCTTCCCGGATACAGGTTCGCACCCCGCTACGTGGAGACGCTGCACGGCTATGAAGGCTTGCGCATGCACTACATCGATGAAGGGGCGCTCGATGCGCCTGTCGCTTTGTGTTTGCACGGGCAGCCCACCTGGAGCTATCTCTACCGCAAGATGATCCCGGGTTTTGTCGCCGGGGGCATGCGGGCCATCGCGCCGGATCTGTTCGGGTTCGGCCGCTCCGACAAACCTGCCGACGAGGCCGTGTACACCATAGGCTTCCATCGAAGCGCGTTGATGCGCCTGATCGAGCAGTTGGACCTGCGCGACATCACGCTGGTTTGCCAGGACTGGGGCGGTCTGCTGGGTTTGACCCTGCCGATGGATATGCCGGGGCGCTTTACGCGCCTGATCGTGATGAATACGGGTCTGGGCACCGGCGATCAGCCGCTCGGAGAGGGATTTCTCGCTTGGCGTGCGTTCAACAACCGCAGCCCGGATATGGACATCGCCGCGTTGATGAGGCGCTCGGTCCCCGGCATCAGCGCTGCCGAGGCGCAGGCCTATGCGGCGCCCTTCCCGGACGTGCGCTACAAAGCAGGCGTGCGCCGGTTTCCGAATCTGGTGCCCGATCGGCCAGATGCCGATGGCGCCGAGCTTTCGCGACGCGCCCGCGACTGGTGGAAGACGGAGTGGTTTGGAAGAAGCTTCATGGCGATCGGCATGCAGGACCCGGTGTTGGGACCTCCGGCGATGAGGGCGCTGCAACGCGTGATCCGCAACTGCCCGCCGCCGCTGGAATTGGCTGATGCGGGGCATTTCGTGCAGGAAGCGGGATCGATGATTGTCGATCGCGCACTGGATAGCTTTACGAAGTGAGTGTGGATCTGGCCCAAGGGCCTGTAACGAAATAGTGCAACTGATGATGTTTGGAGTAACAACGATGATCTCGATCAAGAAGCAGTGGTTTGTAGCCGGACTGGTGCTGCTGGCCACCGCGGCAAGTGCCTCGGACGAACGCCCGTTCACGGCGGAGGCGTTCTCACAGCTAACCAAAGCTGGCCAGGAGGTCGTGGTCGATGTCCATGCCGACTGGTGCCCGACCTGCCGCCGCCAGCAGCCGGTGCTGGAGGCGCTCGTGAAGGACGACAAATACAAGGGCTATACCATCCTGGTGGTCGACTTCGACAAGCAGACCGATGCGCTGAAGCAGTTCCGGGTTTCCACCCAGAGCACTCTTATCGTCTATCACGGCACTCAGGAGAAAGCGCGGGCCACTGGCATTACCACACCGCAGCAGATCGGTGCGCTGCTCGACCAGGGCCTTTGAGCAATAACAGTGGCCGCGTCCGATCTCCTGCTGGCACTGCTTTCCGGCATATTGTCCACGTTGTCGCCGTGCGTTTTGCCGCTGCTGCCCATCGTTATCGCATCGGCGGTGCTGGCGCATCGCTGGGGCGGGGTGGCGCTGGGGGTTGGGCTAACCCTGTCATTCACCATCTTGGGCTTGTTCATCGCCACCATTGGTATTGCCCTTGGCCTGGATCAGGTCCTGTTCCGCTTCGGCGCCGGCTGCATGCTGCTCCTGTTTGGCGCAATGTTGCTGATTCCGCCCTTGCAGGAGCGGTTCATGGCCGCCGCAGGTGCAATTGCTGCCCGCGGCGGTGAACTGTCCGGGCGTATCCGCGGTGACGGTCTGTGGGGTCAATTCGTCGTTGGCCTGGCGCTCGGCGCAATCTGGACACCTTGCGTTGGCCCGACTCTGGGCGCTGCGGCCACGCTGGCAAGTTCCGGCCAGCAACTGGGCCATGCGGCCTTAACCATGTTCGTCTTCGGGATTGGCGCCGCACTTCCGCTGGTGCTGCTCGGAACTATCTCTCGGCAGACGCTCAACCGTATCCGCGGGCGTCTGTTGGGCGCGGCTGTGGGCGGCAAGAAAGTGCTGGGCGGACTGTTGCTGCTGATCGGCCTGGGCATCGTTACCGGCTATGATCGCGCAGTGGAGAAGGTGCTTGTATCGGCGTCGCCGGACTGGTTGAGTGAACTGACTACTCGATATTGAACTGAAGATTATAAAAAGCGCGTGGGACTTAAAATTCCCCTGCCGCAAGGCCATCCAGATTCGAGTCCGGGTTTGGCACCAGATCAATATGCGGAGAAGTCCGGGTGAATCCGGCGCAGTGCCGAAAGCCACGCAGCGTCCATCCGCGCGCTTTTCACGCCAGGCCTTTAGCACGAAGCGACGAACCCATTTGTGCGATGTTGGACTCGCCTCTTTGCAGTGCTTCCAGGCTTGTGTGAACCGAATAATTCCCCAAAACCAGATCGTGTGGGTGCTTGCGCGCTGATCCGGAAACAAACAGCGTTTCGGTGAGGGCCAATATTTTTACGGAGACGCAGGACTCCTCGAAAAGCGCGACATCTCCCGCGCCGACATTCACCGGCTCGGACAGTTGACCCGACAGCACGGAGAGCCAGGCGATCGTGTGCGCATCCGGAGTCTTGAACAACCACCGCTCGCCGGGCGCCAGGCGCACGTACAAGTAGACCATGTCGCTCGGAGCGGGGATCGGTCCGGTGGTCCCCTCGTAGTGTCCCAGCACGACACGCGCGGGACCGAAAGCCGGAACCTGTTCGGGCTCCAGATAAAGGCTCGAAGCCGGCTTGAGTTCAAGCTCCGGCGGCAGCGCAACCCATAGCTGGAATCCCTTATTGCGGTTCACCGATCCGCAAGTCGCGAAAACTGTTTCCGCATGCATTGCGGGAGATCCGCCCGGTTGACAGATGTTCCTGTATTGCCAATACTTCACTATATAGTGAAGTATTAGACCGGAGGGGGCTTATGCGAAACAGAAATTGGGGAATCGAGTCTGTCTGGGGATTGGCTTTCTTTTCTTGCGTGGCCGGTGCGGCCGGCGCCGAAGCCGCAACGCCCTCGTATGCCGCCATGGCGCCCCTTGCGCAATACCGCATCGCAAGCGCGTCCGAGGAAATCGCCCTGGCGCGCAGCGCCGCGCCGGCGTCGATCTCGGGCAAGGCCGATATCCTGATCCTCGGCGACGGCGGCTACGAGACCGCCGTCAAGGGCGAGAATGGCTTCGCCTGCATCGTCGAGCGCTCCTGGGCCGTCGACTTCGACAACGCGGAGTTCTGGAATCCAAAAATCCGCGGGCCGATCTGCTACAACGCCGCTGCCGTGCGCAGTGTCGTTCCCGCTTATCTCGAAAGAACCCGGTGGGTTCTCGCCGGCGTGTCCAAGCCGGACATGATCGATCGCACCAAGGCCGAGCTTGCCGCCGGCGCTATTGCGCGGCCCGAGGCCGGCGCGATGTGCTACATGATGTCCAGGCAGGGGTACTTGTCCGGCGCGGATGGACACTGGCATCCGCACCTCATGTTCTTCGCCGCCGACACGGACGCGGCCTGGGGCGCGAATCTCGAAGGCTCACCGGTGATCGCCGCCCCGGGCAATCCCGGGGCGTACACGATCTTCATGGTTCCTGTCGCCCGCTGGTCCGACGGGACGCCGGCGAAGATGATGGCGATGCATTAGGGAAACTCCGATCGAATCGTCACCCCGGCGAAAGCCGGAATCCAGGGAACCAAGCGCTGTGCTTGGGGCTCTGGACCCCGGCTTTCGCCGGGGCGACGATTTGATTAGAGGTTGCCTAAGGCTTTGCCGGCGGGGCGGCGGCATCCGCGCCCAGATTCTCCTGCACGATCTTCGCCACCCGCGCATCCGCTTCCTGCGCTTTCTGCGCATAGACATCGGTTTCATGGGCGGGCACGGCCGGCGAGGTGGCGATGTCCTTGCCGCTCTGGTCGTGCACGTCGATGGTGGCCTGCATCGACAGGCCGATGCGCAGCGGATGATCGATCAGCTCCTGCGGGTCGAGGCTGATGCGCACCGGCAGGCGCTGCACCACCTTGATCCAGTTGCCGGTGGCGTTCTGCGCCGGCAGCAGGGCGAAGGCGCCGCCGGTGCCGGGGGAGAAGCCGGCGACCTTGCCGTGATAGCGCACGTCGCCACCGTAGAGGTCCGCGGTCAGCGTCACCGGCTGGCCGACACGCACGCGCTCCAGCCGCACCTCGGTGAAATTGGCATCGACCCAGACCTGGTTGAGCGGCACCACCGACATCAGCACGCTGCCGGGCGCGACGCGCTGGCCGACCTGCACCGCGCGCTGCGCCACATAGCCGTCGACCGGCGAGGGCACCGTGGTGCGGACATAGTTGAGGTAGGCGTTGCGCACGCGGGCCGCCGCCTGCAGCACGTTGGGGTGATCGGCCACGGCGCCCTGGCCGCTGAGGGCCTGGTTGGAGCTGAGCTGCGTCCTGGCGACGATCAGGTTGGCGTCGGCGGCCTTGACCGCGTCGCGGGCGTGATCGAGTTCCTCGCGTGACACGGCGCCGCCCGCGGCCTGGCGCCGCCTGAAATCTTCCTGCGCCCGAGCCAGCTCGGTTTCGCGCGCGCCCACGGTGGCGCTGTACTGATCGTTGTTGCCGTAGAGCGTGCGCACCTGCCGCACCGTCTGCGCCAGGTCGGCGTCGGCCTGGGCCAGCGCCACCTGCGCATCCGTGGGATCGATCTGCACCAGCGCCTCACCGGCTTTCACCGACTGCGTATCGTCGGCGTTGACCCCGACCACCATGCCGCCGAGCTGCGGCGTGATCTGCACCACGTTGCCGTTGACGTAGGCGTTATCGGTCTCTTCGTAGAAGCGGGCGTGCAATAGCCAGTACAGCCCGTAGAGCAGGCCGGCGACGATGATCAGCGCGCCGAACGCCAGCATCGC
>Ga0302308_10003181_pt1 | contig 13125 bp, 7 predicted proteins | sample III_Palsa_E3_3_FD_200531 | JGI IMG/M metagenome (GOLD analysis project Ga0302308, IMG submission 200531) | Peat permafrost microbial communities from Stordalen Mire near Abisko, Sweden - III_Palsa_E3_3 | ecosystem: Environmental > Terrestrial > Soil > Palsa > Peat permafrost | place: Sweden... | reverse complement strand
CCAGAGCATTAGCGGGAAGGCGGCCGCGACGATTTTCGGGCGGATCAAGATGCTGGGCACGGAGGGACGGTGTCCCACGCCGCAGCAGATTCTGGCGGCGACGGATCTGGCTTTGCGCGAAGCGGGGCTATCGTATGCAAAAGCCGCGTCGATGAAGGATCTGGCGCAGAAAACGATTGAAGGGATTGTGCCGACGATCAAAGAAGCGCATGCGCTGAGCGACGAAGAGCTGGTGACCCGGCTGATTTCGGTTAAGGGGATCGGCGCGTGGACCGTGGAGATGTTCCTGATGTTCCGGCTGGGGCGGCCGGACGTGCTGCCGATTCACGATTACGGCGTGCAAAAAGGTTTCGCGCTGACTTACGGGAAAAAATTCATGCCGAAGCCGCGCCAACTGGCGGCGTTCGGCGAACGCTGGCGGCCGTACCGCACGGTCGCGAGCTGGTACATGTGGCGGGCGATCGAAATTTACGGCAAGAAGCGAAAAGTAATGAAAGCGGTCAGCGCGAAAAAAGCCAAGAAAGGCAAGAGGATTAAGGGCACCGACAGAACCACAAAGAAAACGCCGAAGACCAGATCGAAGACGAGACCGAAGAAAACTGCGAGAAAAACAAAATCGGCGCCGAAGCGAAAGAAGCGCTAGCTTCGCTCGTCAGTCCACCGCGCTAGGTCGTGGAGTTTCGCACCGTAAAAAACAACGAAGCAATTCCGATCAGCAGCACCGCTACCTCCAGGCGGACCGACCAACCATGCAGGCGATCGAATTCGACGCGCAGCGGGTTGTCCTTGGGCGTGGCGTCGACCGAAACCATCTGGACCCGCAGGTCATGCATGCGCGAGGTGACTTTGGTTTGGGAGAAAGCCGTCAGCAGAATCATCAGCACCACGCCGAGGATCGCGGGATGGACCAAGTCTTTTACCGCGCGGACCAGTACGAACGCGGTGACCAGATACAGCAATCCCACAATCATGCCGAACAAATGCAGGCGCGACAACGAATAGCCCACCATGGCCCCGGCCTGCTCGCGATCTTTCAGCGTAGCGAAAGCTCCGGGCGCGACGACGAAGCTGAGATACATGATCGAGCCGATCCAGGTTCCCAGCGCGAAGACTTGCACGAACTTCAGCACCGAATTCATGAGGTGAATTCTCCGAAGAGAGTATAGCGCATCGGGGGAACATGGCGAGCGGGGCGCGCCGGCTATCAAAAGTGTTAAGAGGCTTGTGGTAGTATCGCGGCTAGGCCAATTGCGGCGCTTCATTCGGCCATTGGCGATGCGAACGCATTTCCGAGAGTGAGAATGTCGCCTCGACAGAAGGCCCGGCTCATCTTTTCGCTGGCTCTGCTCCTGCTGATTTCCAGCGGCATCGCCACCTCGTTCAGCATCGTGAGGTTGGTGAACAGCACCAAGTGGGTGGCGCACACCTACGACGTCAAGCAATCCATATCCAAGATCGGATCCGTGTTCGCGCTAGCCGGGCGGACGCGCGCTCGTTTTGTGGCCTCGGGTGACGCCAGCGCGCGCGAGCAGTACAACTCGGCGATCACCCTCCTGCAGGCAGAGCTGCAGGACGCCGAGCGGGATATCAGCGACAATCCGGTGCAGCGCGAAAACGTGGCGCAACTGCAGTTGCTGGTAAACAAGCGGATCGAAGTGTTCACCAGCTCGATCAACACCTACATCTCTGGCAAAACCGACCCGGACCAACAGTTACTGTTCAACGCGCAGAGCCTGCAGCTGGCCGACGATTCCAACGAAGTGATGTCCATGATGCAAGACGAGGAGGACCGGCTGCTGGTGGAACGTCTGCGGGTATCGGACCGGTTATTTAAGGTGACGGTGGCGGTGTTGAGCGCGATCTTGTTTGTGGTGCACTACCGGATGCTGACCGCCGAGGGCGCCAAGCGCGAGGAAAGCGAGGAAAACGCGCGGAGGGTGAGCGCGCAGCTTTTGCGAGTGCAGGACCACGAGCGTCGCAAATTTTCGCGCGAGTTACACGACGGACTGGGTCAAACGCTGGCGGTAGTGAAGTGGACGCTGAGCAGCCTGCTGGAGAAGCATCCGGACGATCCCTCGATCGCGGAATGCGTGAAATCGGTGGACGAGGCGATTCTGGGCACCCGCACGATTTCGCATTTGCTGCATCCGCCGCTGCTGGACGAAGCCGGATTTGAATCGGCGGCGCGCTGGTTCGTGGAGGGTTTTTCGCAACGCAGCGGGATCCCGGTGTCGCTGACGATCCAAGACGCGGGGCGCTTGCCGCGCTCGGTGGAGCTGGCGTTGTTCCGGGTGCTGCAGGAATCGCTCACCAACATTCATAAACATTCGAAGAGTCCGCGCGCCGAAGTTTCGCTGCGACCGGATCGGGCGAACGTGATTTTGCGGGTGAAAGATTTCGGCGACGGGGTACCAAAAGAGACACTGGAAAATTTCGTGCACAGCGGGACCCGCGTCGGGGTGGGACTGGCCGGGATGCGCGAGAGAATCCGGGAGCAGGGCGGGCAGTTCAGGATTGATTCCAACGGCGCCGGGACTACGATCGAGGTCAGCCTGCCCCGCGCCGGGCGGCCCAGCTTTGAAAGCGAATTCACCGATACTTCCATCACGTAAGGCTTCGCCCACGATTACCCTTCCACGGCCCGTCAAGAGCACCGATTCGCCTAAAGTTTCGCGACTGACCCTTTTTCGAAACTTTTTGAACACACCTGTACTTGCTCGCCATCATTACGCTGCGATAATCGTGCTAAACCTTAAAGATGCCCGACACCTCAGTCGCGCCTCTCAACGAAATCATTCGAAAAAGATACAAGACTGGTATGTGGCTTTCCTGGCTTTCGCTTCTTGCCGGACCGGTGGGCCTTCTCGCTATTGGTGGCGGACCCTGCGCGGGTCCAAGAAACGCTCTTGGGTCTGCCATTCTGTTCACGGCCGGCCTATTTGGGTCCGGCGGTGGACTCACTGGGATCGTTAAAATCGTCCGAGGGAATATGTCGACGCAAACCCGAAGGTGGGTTGCCGGAGCGGTATCAATCATCGCTGCCAGTCTCGCGACTTTCATCGGCGTCGTGTATCTCTTCATCGGATATATGTCGTTACAGGCTTTTACGACCTACTGATTCGAGGACGTTGGGAACGAACCGGCGGCCGCGCAACTGAGCCGTAACTCCTCAAACTTTTTGAACACACCTGTACCTGCGGGCGCTAACGCGAATCTAAGAACAATGTTAAGACTGGAACGCGGGGGAATTGGTGGGCGACCAAGGACTTGAACCTTGGACCTCTCCCGTGTGAGGGGAGCGCTCTAACCAACTGAGCTAGTCGCCCTTCTAAGTAACTTACTTTTTGTAGCAGAAGGCCGCGCCAATTGCAATCAACGACGCAAACGACAACCTTGAACGCCAGCGCGCGGCTCGGCGAATTGCTGCGCTCGATCGCCCGGGTGGTGAAAGGCAAAGACGAAGTGATCCAGCTGGCGCTGACTGCGCTGCTGGCGCGCGGACACTTGCTGATCGAGGACGTTCCGGGCGTGGGCAAGACCACGCTGGCGCAGGCTTTGGCGCGTTCGTTCCGCTGCTCGTTCCAGCGCATTCAATTTACTTCGGACCTGCTGCCCAGCGACGTGATCGGGGTCAGCGTGTTCAATCCGGTGAGCCAGTCGTTCGAATTCAAACCCGGGCCGATTTTCGCAAATATTATTGTCGCGGATGAAATCAACCGGACCACGCCGAAGACCCAGTCATCTTTGCTGGAAGCGATGAACGAAGCGCAGATCACGATGGACAATCACACGCACGCGCTGCCGAATCCGTTTTTGGTGCTGGCCACCCAGAATCCGATCGAGCATCACGGGACCTATCCCTTGCCGGAATCGCAGCTGGACCGGTTTTTGATGCGCATCAAAATGGGTTATCCCTCGCGCGAGAACGAGAAGGAAATTATTCGGAACAACGCCGGACATTCGCCGGTGGAAAAAGTGACGCCGGTGATGGACGCCGCCGATGTGGTGGCCATGCAGGAATCCGTGGCGCGGGTAAAAGTGGACGAGAGTTTGCTGGATTATGCGTTGGAAATTGTGGACCGCACCCGGCAGACCGAGCAGTTGAGCCTGGGCGTGAGCCCGCGCGGCGCCGTGATGCTGCATCGCGCAGCACAAGCGCGCGCATTTTTGGAAGGCCGCGATTTCTGCTTGCCCGACGACTTCAAACGGTTGATCGTGCCGGTATTCGCGCACCGCGTGGTGGTCAGCTCGCGCTACGTTTCCACCCAGAAAAAATCCGAACAGGCCGAGGCGATTCTCGGCGAGATCGTCGACTCCACGCGCGTTCCGGTGTAGCGCGTAATGCCGGCGCCCACCAGAGCGATGCCCAGGCCGCAGCCCGCGGCCGGATCCGCAATTCTCCGCATGTGGCAAAACCGCGACCGGCCCGGCTGGCGGAGCTTTGGCGTGGCCATGATCGTGCTGACGGGCGCGCTGCTGATCGCGCTGTTTTCGGCGGCGGTGGCCCAACAGGGGCGCGTGACGCTGGCGGCCGTGTCTACGGTGATCGCGCTGGGCCTGGCGGGATGGGTGGCGATTGCGATTGTTCCGAACCTGGCGCGGCGGACGAATCTGCGCTGGGTGGTTTCGCAAATCGATTACAAGCTGACGCGCGAGGGCATGGTGTACCTCGGCGTGGTCGGCATTTTAATCTTGGCCTCGGTGAATACCGGAAATAATTTGTTGTTCATGATTCTGGCCTGTTCACTGGCCGGGATTGTGATGTCGGGCGTGTTGTCGCGGGCGGTGCTGGTGGGCGTGGAGATGAAATTCGACATGCCCGAGCATGTTTTCGCCGAGCAGCCGGTGATGGCCGAGCTGGAATTACGAAATGGCAAGGAATTGTGGCCGTCGTTTTCGCTGCGGGTGGTGGGCAAGGCCAGGAAAAATCTCAGCAATGAAATCCTGACGACGCCGGTATTTTTTCCGTACATTCCGGGGCTGGGCTCGGCGCGGCAGAAGGTGGAATTAAATTTTCCGCGGCGCGGATCGTATAAACAGGATGCATTCGGCATTCAAACGCGATTTCCCTTTGGATTTTTCGAAAAGACGCGGACGGTGGAATCGCAACTGGAGATTCTGGTTTATCCGCGAGTGGAACCCACCGATCAGTTCTACGAAGTGCTGCCGCTGCTGAGCGGCGAGATGGCCAGCAATTTCCGGGGACGGGGCCACGAATTACATTCGCTGCGCGATTATTTGCCAACGGATAGCGCGCGGTTCGTGGATTGGAAGGTCACGGCGCGCGCGGGTCACATGGTGGTGCGCGAATTCGCGCGGGAGGACGAGCGGCGAGTGATGCTCGTACTTGATCCGTTTATCGGCGCGCCACGCGCGGACCTGGGCCAGGCGGCTGCGACGGGGCACGCGGAGCAATTCGAGCGCGCGGTGGTGATGGCCGCTTGCATCGCCTGGCATTTCAACGAAATTAACTCGGCGCTGCAATTTCGGACGAATCGTTTTGAAACGCGCATGGCGCCCGCGGGCGAGATCATCTACGACGCGCTGCGCGAACTGGCTACGATCCAGCCCGACATTTCCGCCACGGGCGGCAAATTCCTCGATGACCTGGCCAGCGAGCACGAAATTTTCAAGATCATTATTACCGCGCGGCCGCAGCACACCATTCCTACGGCTTTGTGGTCCTCTTCGTATTTTATTTTCCTCGACAAGCTGTAAGCTGCGATGTCGCTGGTAGGAAACCATGCGAGAATATCGGCCGCATGAAGACGTATCTCGCCGGCCGCGCACTGCCACAATTTCAAAAACGCCTCCTGACTTGGTTTCGCGCGCACCAGCGCGATCTTCCCTGGCGCAGCAGCCGCGATCCTTATCGCATCTGGGTGGCGGAAATCATGCTGCAGCAGACGCGCATCGCCGCGGTGATGCCCTACTACGATCGCTTTCTGGAACGTTTCCCTACGGTAGATTCGCTCGCAGCCGCACCGCAGCAGGAAGTGCTGAAACTCTGGTCCGGGCTGGGGTATTACAGCCGAGCGCGGAATTTGCATTCGGCGGCGAAGCAAATCGTCGCGGAGCATGCCGGAAAATTTCCGCGCACGCTAGAAGCGGCGCTAGAGCTTCCGGGAATTGGTGTGTACACCGCGGCGGCGGTGCTCAGCATCGCGTACGACGTGCCGTTGGCGGTGCTTGATGGCAACGTGGCGCGGGTGCTGGCCCGCCTTCACGCCATGCGCGGCGACCTGCGCGTGCCGCGCACCTGGCGGGCGCTAACCGAAACGGCTGAGCGGCTTCTGGCGCGAAGAGCGGCGAGCGATTGGAATCAGGCGCTGATGGAACTGGGCGAGGTGATTTGCACGCCGAAATCGCCGCGCTGCCTGGTGTGTCCGGTGGTGCAATCGTGCAGGGCATTCGCGGAAGGAATTTCCGGCGAGATTCCCGCGCCACGAAAGAAACGCGCGCCGGTCGCAATGACCATTGCGGCGGTGATTCTGCTCGACTCCAAAGACCGCACGCTGCTGGTGCGCGATCCTGGGGCGCACGATGAAGTTTTGTTTTCGCGCATGTGGCAATTCCCCGCGATTCAGGTTTCGCGGGAGGCGAAACCGGAACTGGAGAAATACTTCGGGGAAACATTTGCGTTGAAGAAACTGACACTGGAGGAATTGCCGTCGGCGCGTCATGGGGTGACCTTTCGGAATATTACGCTGCTTCCGTTTGTTGCACGGGTGGCGGAGCTTCCGGCCGTTCCGCGCTCGCGGATTCTGGCATTGAAGAGACTGGGCAGTGTTCCGGTTTCGAGCGCGACGAAGAAGCTGGCTGCAGCAGTGGTGGGCGCCAGTTCCAAGGCTTAGTGCGAACGACGGGCGGATTCGCGTAGCGATCGCTTCTTGCTCGCAGAGCACAACAGCAGATCCCTCGCTGAGCTCCGGATGACAACGATGTGGTGGCGGGCGGCAATAGGATCGATGAAAGCGGAATCGGCATAATTCATTGAACATTGGCCCATTTCCGCGGGGCGCGGGTGATGGCTGCCGCTGCTATCATTGATGCAGGCTTATGGCTTCCACAGCGCGCATCAGCGCACCACCGCTGCCGGCGGTGCAACGGTACTTCGAGGTGTCGCTGTTTCTGCTCGTCTCGACCGGAATTCTGGCGGTCATCACCACCGGCAAGCTTGACCCAGTAACGACCATCCTCGCGCCGCTGGCCTTGATCTACAAATTCATCCGCATCTGGCGCGGGCGCGGGCCGGAACTTTCGGTGCGGGTCGCAACCGGCCTGGTGCTGGCCTACTTTCTATTTTTCCCATTTGACCTCTGGGTGATTTCGCGAAACCTTTCGGTGGGCGCGCCGAATCCGACGCTGTACGCCGCGCTGCTTTCGGCGATCCACTTGATGTTGTTCGCGACACTGGTGCGATTATTTTCGGCGCGCACCAACCGCGATTTCGCGTTCCTGGCCATGCTGGCGGTGACCTGCATGATCGCTTCGGCGATTCTTACGGTGGAGACCACCTTCCTGATTGCCCTGGCGATATTTCTGGTGCTGGCGGTTTCGACGTTCGTGGCGCTGGAAATCCGGCGCGGCGGCGACCACGCGATTTCGCCGCCGTTCGAACCCGGATCGCCGCTGGCCGGTCGGTTGAATCGCGCCCTGGGCCTGACTTCCGGACTGGTCGCGATCGGCACGCTGGCGATCGGGTCGGTATTCTTCTTCGCCATCCCGCGTTTTAGTTCCGGATACCTGAGCGCGCTGAGCCTGCAGCCCAGCCTGATGACCGGATTCAGCGACAACGTGACGCTGGGCCAGATCGGGCAAATCAAACAGAGCAGCGCCGTCGTGATGCGCATTCACGTGGACGGCGATCCGATAAAAAACGAGGACGTCCACTGGCGCGGAATCGTGCTGACCAATTTCGATGGCAAGCGCTGGTTCACTCCGCCGCACGAGTACGTGATGGTCTTTGCGGATTCAGCGGGCATGTACCAAATCAATGCCATGCCGTTGCCGGCCGGCGATTTTTACGAAATGCGCTATTCGGTATTGATGGAGCCAATCGCTTCCGATGCGATTTTTGTGGCGCCACGCATCCGGAGCCTGGAAGGGCGATTCAGTAACGATGCCCAACCGATCGGCGGGACGCGGCGGCAGAGCGAACTGGCGATCGACGCGACCGGGTCGCTGACCAATCCGCTGCACAACGAAACGAAAATCCGTTACGTGGGAACCTCGATCGTTCCGTCGGTGCCGGCGGCCCACCTGCGGGTCGCGCCGGTTAATTTTCCGCAGCCAATCCTTAACACGTATTTGCAACTGCCCAAGCTGGACCCGCGAATCAAAGAGTTGGCGCAGCAGATCACGGTCAAGGCGCCCACTGAGTATGACAAAGCCGTGGCGATCGAGCTGTACCTGAAGAGCCACTTTCAGTACACCTTGAACTTGAACGGCGCGCAGACCGATGACCCGCTGGCCTATTTTCTTTTCACCCGGCGCGCCGGACATTGCGAATTTTTTGCGGCGGCCATGACCGTGATGCTGCGGTCGATTGGCGTTCCCGCGCGCTACGTGGGCGGATTTCTGCCCGGAGAATACAACGACGTAGGCGGCGACTGGATCGTGCGCGCCAGCGACGCGCATACGTGGGTGGAAGTTTTTTTCCCGGGCTATGGCTGGATTACCTTCGATCCCACGCCTCCTGGTGACAATCATCACTCGGGATTTCTGGACCGGCTGAATATGTATTGGGATGGATTTCAATTCGCCTGGGGCGAATGGATCATCAGCTACGATTTTGCGCACCAGGTTTCGCTGGCCAGCACCGCGCAGAAAACCGGGCGCGACTGGGTCGACAGTGTGCGGAAGTTTTACCGAGACAAACAGCGCCAGGCGATTCACTTGATTCTGGAGTGGGACAAGCGAGCGGAAAACTCACGGTATTTCCTGCCGGGCATTCTGGCGATTCTGGTGGGGATTCTCTTGTATCTCCGGGGACGCGCGCTGTTTGTGTTTATGATGGCGCGCTGGAGCCTGCGTGCGCGGCGCAGCGGAAACGTCACGGCAGCTTTGGCGACTTTGGAATACCGCGAAATGCTGCGCATGCTGGAAAAGCGCGGATTGATTAAATCGCCTGCGCAAACCGCGCAGGAATTCGCCGCGGCGATTCCGGCGCCGGAGATTGCCGCACCGGTTGCGCAACTGACGCAGTTGTACGAATCCGCGCGCTTCGGGGATCACGCCGCGCCGGCGCAGCAGATGTCCGCGCTGTTACGGGCCATCCGCGAAATTCTCCGAACCAACGCACCCGTCCGCTCGTAACCGCTCAACCATCCCGCATTTCGTTAATTCCATCGAACAAATCGAGCCGCTCTTCCGTATGTCATCTCAGAGCAGAGGCAGACCTGCGGGTTGTCTCCACGGTCAGACCAGGGTCAGGAGCAGAAATGGATGCTTTAATGCAGGACATTCGCTACGGAATCCGCATGCTGCTGCGCAACCCGGGCTTCCTGATCACCGCCGTGCTCACTTTGGCGTTGGGCATCGGAGCCAACACCGCCATTTTTAGCGTGGTCAACGGCCTGCTCCTGCGGCCTTTGCCGGTGCCGGAGGCGGCGCAAATCACCGTGCTGGGGTTTCAGCAACAAAAAGGAAATGTGCTGGTGCAATTTTCGGAACCCACCTATCACGATATCCGCAGCCAGTCCTCGGCGGTATTCTCGGACGTGTTTGCGTACCAGATCAGCCTGGATGGGCTAAGCGTCGATGGCAAAGCCGATCGCATCCTGACCAACTACGTTTCCGGCAACTTTTTCAGCGGGCTGGGAATAAAGCCGCAGGCGGGGCGGTTCATCCTGCCGACCGAAGGCGAAACCGCCGGCGCCGACCCGGTAATGGTCCTCAGTTATGCGTATTGGAAAACGCGATTCGGAGGCGATCCTGGAATTGTGGGCCGCCAGGTTTCGGTCGATGGCCATCCCATCACGGTCATCGGAATTGCGCCGAAAGGATTCATGGGAGTCACTCCTTTCGTTACGGCGGAGGGATATTTGCCGCTGGGGATGCTGGGGATGACCGGAGTGCCACCGGACATCGCGACCGATCGACAGGTCCGAAATCTGAATATCATGGCGCGATTGCGGGGCGACACTACGCTGGCTATGGCGCAGGCGTCACTGGCAGTGATCGGGCAGCGGCTAGCGCAGGAATATCCGCAAGCCGAAAAAGATTTGAATCTGCAGGTATTCGCGGAGTTGCGCGCGCGCCCGCAGCCTGATCCGCAAAATACGCTGCTGATTATCGGGACACTTTTTCTGGGCCTGGCGGCCCTGGTATTGCTGTTGGCGTGTGTGAACGTCGCCAATCTGCTGCTGGTGCGGGCTGCGGCGCGCGGACGCGAAATGGCCATTCGTTCGGCGTTGGGTGCGGCGCGATTTCGATTAATCCGGCAGCTACTGGTGGAAAGCGTTTTGCTGGCGCTGCTCGGGGGAGTGGCGGGACTTTTTCTGGGATATTGGGGCGGCTCGGCGCTGACTTCGATCAACGTGCAGACCGACTTGCCGCTGAACTTCGGATTTGGTTTTGACTGGCGGGTTTTTGCCTACGCATCGTTGGCCGCGCTGCTGACTGGGGTGCTTGTGGGCATTATGCCGGCGCTGCGTGCGTCGCGCGGAAATCTGAGCGCGATCCTGCATGAAGGCGGGCGCGGCGTAGTGGGCGGCAAGAACCGGCTGCGCAGTACGCTGGTCGCCGCGCAGGTCGCGGGTTCGTTCGTGATTCTGATCATCGCCGGGTTGTTTGCGAGGAGCCTGGGCAAAGCGCAGCAGGTGAGCCTGGGATTCGATCCGGATCACGTGGTGAATTTCGTGATGGACCCGTTAGAGATCGGCTACAACCAGGCGCAGACCCACGATTTTTACCAGAACCTGCTCGCCCGGCTGCGTTCCCTGCCCGGCGTGGTTTCGGCCAGCACGGCGAGCAGCGCGCCGATGGGCTATTTCAACAATTTCGATCCGGTCGCGGTGGAAGGGTACCAGCCGCCGCCGGACCAGCCGGCTCCCGCCTCCGCCTACAACCTGATATCCACGGATTATTTGCAGACGATGCAGATTCCGCTGCTGCGCGGCCGGACATTTACTGCGGCCGACGATGAGCATTCGCAATATGTCGCGATGGTCAGCGAAGCGATGGCCAAAACATTCTGGCCCAAAGCCGACCCCATCGGACGACAGTTTCAGATGATGAGCGAAGCGAAACACCCCATGACGGTGGTCGGAGTGGTGGGAAACATTCGCTATCAAGGGGCGACCGGTCCATTTCGTCCGGTGTTCTACGCGCCCATCGTGCAGCATCAGGCCGGCTATTCGCTGCAAATTTTGCAGGTACGCGCGGTTGGCGAGCCGGCGCCGATGATCCCGGAAATCGAGCGCACGATTCAAACGCTGGCTCCGCAGCTGCCGGTGTTCGACGCGAAGACGATGCGACAGGCGTTGTACACGCTGAATGGATTGCTGGTTTATCAGTTGGTCGCGGCGCTAGCGGCCTTGCTGGGAGCGCTGGGCCTGGTCCTGGCCATTGTCGGCGTGTATGGAGTGGTTTCCTACGCCAGCAGCCAAAAGTCGCACGAGATTGGAGTTCGCATGGCGCTGGGAGCGCAGCCCGCGGATATTTTGAAGATGATTTTCCGCGATGGATTTGTGATCGTTGCGATCGGCATGGCCCTAGGAGTAGGACTGGCGCTCGCTGCCGGACGGGTGGTCGGCAGCCTTGTGATTGTGAGCGCTAAAGATCCGCTGACCTATATCGTGGTGACGGGCGTTCTGCTCATCGTGGCGCTCGCCGCCTGCTTCATTCCAGCGCGCCGCGCCACTCGGGTTGATCCGCTGGTGGCTTTGCGCTACGAATAATCCTCGGAACGAAAACCGCCGACCAGCTAAGCACGTACTCGGTAAACAGCTACCTTGCGGGCGAAAAATTGCGCCTGCGCCACTCTGCACGCGGGCCTCTCCAGTATGATAGAATCGATGTTTCCGATACGCGCCAAGGACGCCGCAGTATGCCCAAAGTAGGATTTGTCAGCCTCGGATGCCCGAAGAACCTCGTCGATAGCGAGGTGATGATGGGTATTCTTGCGCGCGCGGGCTACGAACTGACGCCGCGGGCCGGCGAAGCCGACGTGCTGGTGGTGAATACCTGCAGCTTCATCGAGCCGGCGCAGAAAGAATCGGTCGATTCGATTCTGGAAATGGCCGAATACAAGAAATTCGGCAAAGCGCAGAAATTAATCGTCGCCGGCTGCATGGTGGAGCGCTATCGCAACGATATTCGCCAGCAGATTCCGGAAGTGGACGCGGTGATCGGCACTGGCGAAGTGGAAAAGATTCTGGAAGCGTGCGAGGGCCAATTGCGCGCGGATCTGCCTGTAGACGGCGCGCATGCCGCTACCCTGCCCGATTATTTGTACAACGATGCCACCCCGCGCATTCTGGCCACTTCGCGTCACACCGCTTACATCAAGATCAACGAAGGCTGCGACCATCCCTGCACGTTTTGTGTGATCCCACAGTTGCGCGGAAAATTCCGCAGCCGCCGATTTGAGTCCGTGGTGCGTGAAGCCGAGAATCTGGCGGCCGCGGGCGTGCGCGAAATCTCGCTGATCGGCCAGGACACCACTTTTTACGGCGAAGATTTGGGAATCCGCGATGGACTGGCCACGCTGCTGGAGCGCCTGGCGCAGATTGACGATTTGAATTGGGTGCGCTTCCTGTACTGCTACCCGAACCGCATCACGCCGAAACTGCTCGATACGATTGCCGCGCATCCCCGCCTGGCGAAATACATCGACGTGCCGCTGCAACACGCCAGCCGCAACGTGCTGGCCCGCATGAAGCGCGGCGGCAACGGCGACGCGTTTCTGAAAATGCTGGAGAAAGCGCGGAAGGCCATTCCGGGCGTTTCGATTCGCACTTCGTTCATCGTGGGCTTCCCCGGCGAAACGGAAAAAGATTTCGAGGAGTTGTGCGATTTCGTGCGTGCCGGGCATTTCGACTGGCTGGGCGTGTTTTCGTATTCGGATGAGGACACCTCGAAGAGTTTCGCGCTGGACGGCAAGGTCGACGCCAAAACGAT
>Ga0302308_10003164_pt1 | contig 13145 bp, 14 predicted proteins | sample III_Palsa_E3_3_FD_200531 | JGI IMG/M metagenome (GOLD analysis project Ga0302308, IMG submission 200531) | Peat permafrost microbial communities from Stordalen Mire near Abisko, Sweden - III_Palsa_E3_3 | ecosystem: Environmental > Terrestrial > Soil > Palsa > Peat permafrost | place: Sweden... | reverse complement strand
GTGCTACAAGGTGCTCACAAGCGGCGTCCTGCGAATCCCTCTGCTGCCTCGATGATCGCCGCGTAGTCGTCGTCGGCGTGCCCACGTGCCATCGTCGCGGACAGTACGTCTCGAGCGTGAGCAGCCGCGGGAAACGGCACGCCTGCGGTCTCGGCCTGTTGTAGGCACAGGCGCACATCCTTGAGCAGATGGGCGGTCTTGAACAGCGTCGTGTAGTCGTGCTCGCGCATCGGCCCCGACTTGAGCGCCAGCTGCGCCGAAGCCCCCGATCCAGCGGACGTGACCTCGACGAACGCGTCAAGATCGATCCCCGTGGCGTGGGCCAGCAATAGCGCCTCGGCCACCGCCGCTGCGTTGGCTGCGCCGAGCGAGTTGTTGATCAGCTTCAGCATCTGGCCCTGGCCGAGCTCGCCGACGTAGACGATCAGCTTGCCCATGCTCTCCAGCAGTCCACGGACACGGTCGAAGCTCTCCCTTGCCCCTCCCACCATGATCGTCAGCGAGCCGTCCTCTGCGCGCGGCGAGGATCCCGTAACGGGGGCATCGAGCATGCCGACCCCGCGCTCGCCCAGGGCTGCGCCGATCATGCGCGTATCTGCGGGCCCAATCGTGGACATGTCCACGCACAGCAACCCCGGTCGGGCAGCTTCAATCACTCCGTCGCTGCCAACGAGGATCGAGGAGACCTGCCCGCCGTCGACCACCATGCTCACAACCACGTCGCTGTGCGCGGCTAGCTCCGCCGGTGTGGAGAATGCGGTTGCGCCGTGCTCGGAAGCCCAGGTTGTGGCCTTGCCAGGGGTGTGCGTCCATACGGCAAGGGGGAAGCCAGCACGCGCGACATTCGCTGCCATGCGCGAACCCATGATCCCCAGGCCGAGGAAGCCGACCCGCTCAATGCTCTGCGTCTCGGGCATCCCCAAATCCTCCTCCACCGGGCGTTTCGATGCGTAGCCGCTGTCCAGCGCGCAACCTGCCCGTGGTCTTGGCCGGCAAAAGCTGTCCGTCGAGCAGGTCGCGTCCACACGCGCCCGGCGCTCCGCCCTGAGCGCCTCGTGGATTGGTGCGCCGGCGCTCGGCGATCAGCGAAAACGTCATCTCGCTCAGTGCCTGCAGCTCGCGGATCACACCGTCGCCGCCACGGTGGAGCCCAGCGCCGCCGGAGCCCGTGCGTCGCGCGTATTCGATCACGCGCAACGGGAACTCCTGCTCCAGCGCCTCGATCGGGGTGTTGAGTGTGTTGCTCATCGCGACGTGAACCGCGCTGGGCCCATCCGCGTCAGCACAGGCGCCCTGGCCGCCGCCCAGCGTCTCGTAGTAGGAGAAGCCTGCATCGCCGAGCGGAGAGCCAGTGTGGCCAAGCGTCAGGTTGTTCATCGTGCCCTGGCCCTGGGCGTGCCCGAACGCGCTCAGCACGAGATCAGCCACGCGCGAGGAGGTCTCGACGTTGCCTGCCGCTACCGCCGCTCCCGGGCGGGCGTTGAGCACGGTGCCCAGCGGGGCGCGTACCTCGATCGGGCGGTATGCGCCGGCCGTCGAGGGGATGTCGGGATCTGTGAGCACCCGCACCGCGAACAGGCAAGCCGAGCGGGTGACCGCGAGCGGGCAGTTGAGGTTGCCCGGATGCTGCCTCGCGCTGCCGCTGAAGTCCAGCAGCAATCGCTCACCCTCGAGCACCGCGCGCAGCCGCAGCCGCAGATTCCCCTCCGGCGCCTCCAGTACGTCCTCGGACTGCAGCTGGCCGTCTGGGAGGGCTGCCAAGCAGGCCCGAGTGCGCCGCTCAGAATAGTCCAGCACTGCGTCCGTGGCCTGCCGTAGGCGCTCGCGGCCGATACGCGCAGCGAGCTCTGCCAGGCGCAGTGCGCCCGTGCGGTTGGCGGCGAGCTGAGCGCGCAGATCAGCTCTGCGCTCCTGGGGTTGGCGCATGCGCGTCACCAGCTGCTCGATCGTCGCCTCGTCCAGCCTGCGGGGGGAGATCACTACCCCCTCCTCGGCCAGAGAGCGGCTGTCCGCGGGCATCGAGCCGGGAACACGGGCGCCCACGTCGGCATGGTGGGCTCGACTGGCAGCGAAGCCGATCAACTGGCTGGTTGCCTCCATGAAGACGGGCGTTACCACTGTGATGTCAGGCAAGTGAGTGCCGCCGGCGAAGGGGTCGTTGAGGATCCACGAGACGCCGCGAGCATGATCCTCCCGCAGCACAGCGGCCACCGCTGCTGGCATCGCGCCAAGGTGCACCGGGATGTGCTCGGCCTGCATGATCATCTGACCGTCCGCATCGAACAACGCTGTCGATGCGTCTCTGCGCTCCTTGATGTTTGAGGAATGCGCCGAGCGGATCAGCACCACGCCCATCTCTTCACATGCCGCTCGCAGTGAGCCCGTGATTATCTGGAGCTCAATCGGGTCGAGCTCAAGCGCGCTCATCTTGCGTCCTCGCCAGAGCTCGAATATCAGTCAGATGGATCGTGCCCTGCTCATCGACTTCCCCCGACCAGCCCGGCGCCACGAGCAGCGTCGCCTGTCCCAGAGCGCACACAGCAGGCCCGCGCAGAACCGTGCCGGGCGCTGGCTCGCCGCGCAGGATCGTCGTGGCGGTGGGCTCGCCGTCGAAGACCACCGGTCGCATGTCCATCACAGGTGCCCCCGCAGACGCCGCAGTAGGACGCAACGCGGGCGTTGGCCCCCATGCGGACACGCGGATGTTGACTAGCTCGACTTCGGCATCCTCCTCCAAATATCCATAGCGCCGCTTATGGGCTTCAGCAAAGCGCGCTCGCAGGGCATCGGCATCGAGCCCACCCTTAGGCCCAGCCGGCTGAAGCTCCTCCTCGATGGCCAGCTCGAAGGCCTGGCCGCGGTAGCGCAGCTCGTGGCGTACACGCACGCGTGAAGGGACCAGCGCGAGTGCTGCGCTGGCCTGTGCGACGAGCCTCTCACGCTCCTCATTGAGCAGCTGCGATGAGAAGGGGGGACCGCCAGCACTGCCCAGCATGACGGTGCGAGCGGTGTCGCGCCGGGGGGCTGCCGCGGCAAGGCCCAGCGCGGACAGCACGCCAGATGCGCGCGGGCAAAGTACGTGCGCGATTCCGAGAGCGCGGGCGAGTGCTGTCGCGTGCAGCGGGCCCGCGCCGCCAAAGGGCATCAGCGCAAAGCCGCGCGGGTCAATGCCCCGCTCGACGCTCATCACGCGCAGCGCCCCCAACATCTCCGCCTCTGCCACGCGCACGATCCCCTCCGCGCACGCCAGCAGCTCCAGATCAAGCTCGCTCGCAAGCCGGGAGATCGCTCGCTCGGCGGCGCATCGATTCAGTGACAGCCCGCCCGGTAGCGCAGAGTCCTCGAGCAGGCGTCCCAGCATGAGGTTGGCGTCGGTCACCGTCGGCTGCTCCCCGCCCAGCCCATAGCAAGCAGGCCCAGGCCTAGCCCCCGCGGAGGCCGGTCCCACGCGCAGCGCGCCACCGGAGTCAGCCCATGCGATCGAGCCGCCACCGGCGCCGACCGTATGGATGTCGAGGGCTGGCAGTGACAGCGGACGCCCAGCAATCACCCGCTCCGCGGTCTCCTGAACCACCCCGCCGTCGATCAGGCACACATCGCAGGAGGTGCCGCCCATGTCAAAGCACAGCACCTGATGCTCGCCGGCCAGCGCGGTGAGCATCAGCGCGCCGCCAACGCCTCCAGCCGGTCCGGAGAGAACCGTGAGCGCTGCGTGCGCGCCCGCGTGCTCAGGCTCGGTCAGCCCACCGGAGGACTGCATGATCTGCGGCTCGCTCAGGCCGAGCGCGCGAGCATCGCTCGCAAGTCTGCCCAGGTAGGAGGCCAACAGCGGGGAGAGAGCAGCATCCAGGACAGTGGTGGCGGTGCGCTCATACTCGCGAAAGGTCCCCACCAGCTCGCTGGAGAGCGATACGTGCACCTCGGGTAGGAGCTCCGCCAGCATCTCGGCGAGCAGCAGCTCATGGGAAGAGTCGGCGTAGGAGTGCAGCAGCGAGACTGCCACCGCCTGCGGCGCAGCGCCCGCAAGCTCGCCAATCAGCTCCGCGGCGAGGTCCAGGTCCAACGCGCGCAGTGGCCCATCCGGTCCCGTGCGCTCGGGTACGCCAAAGCGCAGCTCTGCAGGCACCAGCGGCGCCGGGGCAGTGAGGCACAGCTTGTAGAGGTGCGCCCTGTTCTGGCGCCCGAGCTCAATCACGTCGGTGAAACCGGCAGTGGCGAGCAGCGCGGTCCGTGCCGTGCGGCCCTCGAGCAGGGCGTTGGTGGCCACCGTCATCCCATGGGCAAAGCGCTCGACGTCCTGTGCGCACCCCCCTGCCCGCGCCAGCACTAGCCCCACAGCCTCGAGCACCGCGACAGACTCCTCGGCAGGTGTCGAGGGGACCTTGGCAGTGTGGATTACCGAGTGCTCGTCGAGCAGGACCGCGTCGGTGAAAGTGCCGCCGACATCCACGCCCAGGAGCATGCCCGTGAGCCTACGCGACGTTCACGCTGCCGCCAGCTCGCGATCCTCGGTGTCTGCAAGATGTTGATGGGAAGGGCAGTAGCCATTGTGTGCCAGTGGCGTGCGCTGGCAGGCAGCGCCCTTACGCGTGGTGGCGCGGCATTGCGGCGGGGCGCCGCTGACCGCCGTGTAGCCCTCGTGAGGATGTTCGGCGAGGAACATCTGGGCGTAGCCCACATAGCGGTCAATCACATGGTGGACGTGTCCCTGTGCCGACATCGGGAAGTAATTGCGTACGTCGAGGAACAGGGTGCGCGCCGGGCGGGCGAAATAATGGCGGTCGGTGGCCAGGCGGGTGATCACCTGCTCGCACGCACGTAGGACCGCGGCGTGATTGGCCGTCGGGGCGGCACTCGGCGGTGGGGCAACGATCTGGGGAGCGAGCTCCCTGTAGATCGCTCGACTGAACTGGTACATGGTGACTACTCCTCACCCTCTCTAGCTCGGGTCTCGTGGTCTGGAGCACACCCGCCATACCTCAAAGACGCCGGTAGTTCTGAAACCTTCCATCCCAAGGCACAGAACACGGCTCCTATTAGAAAGGATCGAGATAAAGAGGCGCTGCTGATTTTCTTATGAAGAGCTCAGGACCACGTCTGCCAGGAGATCGAGTCCTCGCCGCCACGTAGCACGTGGCGGTAGTCGAAGGAAGGGTCGCGCTCGGGATAGTCGGCGCGCAGGTGCGCGCCGCGGCTCTCCGTGCGCGCGAGCGCACAACCAGCGATCAGCCGGGCCAGCGGGTGAGGATCCTGCAGCAGCCTGCTCAGGCCCTCGTTGCTGCGTACGACGCCCGCATCGCGCCAAAGCGCCGCTCGGGTGGAGGCATCCGCGACAGGCGGCGCGGGAAGCTCGCGCAGCGCCTGCAGCTCCCGCTCGCTTGGCGGTGTGAGCACGGGCTGCGAACACGAAGCACTCGCTGAGCGAGTTCGAGGCGAGCCGGTTGGCCCCGTGCAAGCCCGTGCAGGCAGACTCTCCGATCGCGTAGAGGCCAGGGAGCGTCGAGCGAGCGTGCAGGTCAGTGACGATTCCCCCCATCATGTAGTGGGCGGCCGGTGCGACCGGGATCAGCTCGCGAGTGGGATCTAGGCCCGCGTCGCGCAGGGAGGCAACCACATTGGGGAAATGAGCTGGATCTATCGCCCGCATGTCAAGGCCCACGGATTGTGCTCCGGAGCTCTCCAGCAGCGCTTGGATCGCGCGCGAGACCTCATCGCGGGGCGCGAGCTCGTCCACAAAGCGCTCGCCAGCGGCGTCGAGCAGGGTTGCGCCCTCGCCGCGGATCGCCTCAGTCACTAGAAATCCCTCGCGTCCGGGAACACCAATGACCGCGGTGGGGTGGAATTGCAGTAGCTCCAGATCTGCCAGAGCGGCGCCTGCAGCGTGGGCCAGCAGCACGCCGATGCCCTGTGAGCCGGGTGGGTTGGTGGTGCGCGCCCACAGCGCCGCGGCGCCACCGGTCGCGATCACCACCGCGCGTGCAGCGATTATGCGGCCGTCGTCGCATACTAGGCCGCGACAGCGGGTGTTGGTGGGGTCTCCGTCGGTCCACAGCGCCTGTGCGCGGGCGCGCTCAAGCACCTTGACACGGGGCTCCTCTGCAGCCAGCGCCGACAGCTGGCGCACTACCCGCCTACCGGTCGCGCTACCTCCGGCGTGCACCACGCGCCGGACTGAGTGACCGCCCTCTAGCCCGAGCGCCAGCTGCCCGAAGCGATCGGCGTCGAAGCGGACGCCAAGGGCCTGGAGGTCGCGTACACGCTCAGGTGCGTCGCGCACGAGTACCTCGGCGGCCGAGCGGCGCACCAGTGCACGTCCAGCGAGCTCGGTGTCGCGCAGGTGCAGCTCGAAGCTGTCGTCCTCGGCCAGGGCAGCCGCGAGTCCGCCTTGAGCCCAGTAGCTGGCGGTCTGCGCCAGCGGGGTAGCGGACACGAGCACCACGTTGGCGTGCTCGCGCGCGGCGCACAGTGCTGCGTACAGCCCTGCTGCGCCGGCGCCCACCACTGCGATATCGGCGTCATGGATCCTCGCCGAGGAAGGGTCGGGCATCGCAGGAACCGTATCTCGCCGCGACGCTACGTCCGCTACTCCTCGCCCGCCTGCCCGTCGGGCACGGTTCAGCCCGTGGGGGGCTTGACGATCCCGCTTTTCGCTTTCGGGGTCACCTTAGGGCCGCCCGCCGCGCCTGTGCTGGTGGGGGAGGTGCTCGCTCCCGGCTGGCTGGCGCCAGGAGTCCTCGCGCCAGGAGTCGTCGCGGTTGACGTGGCGGCGGTTGACGTGGTGGGTGCGAGCGCGGCCGGGGTGGTGACGGTCGTGGTGACCGTTGGCGCCGGCGCGCCAGAACCTCCCGCCAGGTCGACCAGGGCGGCGGCAAGCACCCCAAGGGCCAGCACCAGTACGACCGCGAAGGCTCCGATCGGACCCTTCCAGCCGGGGGAGCCGGACAGACGCGTGCGCGCGGCCGCGCCGCAGGCCAGGCACCAGCCCTGCTCTGGGTGAAGCGGCGCGCCACACAGAGGACAGGCTTCGCTGCTGGGGGCAGGTAGGGGTGCGCTGCTCGGTATGCCGCCGCTGCTGGGCTGTGCGCTCGTGACGGTCACTGGCCGGATACAGGAGGGCCGAGGATCTCGGTTGGTCCGTCCTCCACCTCGCTCGAACGCGAGCTCGCCTCGGGCTGTGGTGTGGAGGGTGGCGCGGTAGACCCGCTCGGCGGAGTGGGTGAGCGCCCCGTCGCTACGGCGGGCTGGGCGCGAGGCGTGTCGGGCGGGGGAGGCGTGAACGCCGGGGCCGGTGTGTGGGCGGCGGTCGCAGCCGGCATCGGTGTCTGGCTGGTGCCTGCCTCGCTCGTTGGGGCGGGGGTGGCGATGGGCAGGTCGGCGTGACGGCGCGTCGAGAAGCCGCAATTGGGGCAGAAGTTGTCTTCGCTGCTGTGGATGGCCGCGCAGCGGGGGCACGCGGTGATACCTGCCTCTCGCAGCACCGTGACTGCGCGGCGCTCGTGAAGTGCGCTCTCCAGCGCGTGTAGCTCCGCGTCAATGTGGCTGAGCGTCGTCAGCTTGGCAAGAACCAGTGCATCGTTGCGCTGGCCGAAGCGGTGCAGGTTGAAGACCAAGCCGCCAAGGTCGCGGTAGCCGAGCTCGCGTGCCTTGCGCAGGAAGCGCGCGCGCCGTCGTGCACCACCACGCGACCGGAAGCCCAGCGGCTCAGACGAGCCGGCATCGCCTGCTGGCTGGCTCTGGGGTGGCGCCTGTGTGGCAGCCTCGGTGCTGGTCGTGCCAGATGTCTGATTCACGGCCAATCCATGCTACCCAGACCACCGGTCCATGTTCGCCACGCTAGCCGGAGAGCTCCAGTGCCTCTCGCCATGCGGCGGCGACACGAGCAGCCATGTGCGCTGCTGAGAAGCGTGTGGCGCTCGCGCGACCTTCGATTCGAGGGTCAGGCGCCTCCACGTGTGGCTGCAGCGCCGTTCGCCAGCTGACGAGATCAAACGGCGCGCACAGGGCACCTTGGACTTGGTCGAGCGCTTCGCGATGGATGCCCACGGGTGTTGCAAGCACAGGTACATCGCACGCGAGTGCCTCCAGCACAGCGAGCCCGAAGCCCTCGCGCTCGGATGGGACGAGCACAGCGTTGGCCGCATTGATCCACAGCGGCACTTGCTGCGGGTCGATCCCGCCGAGCGTAAGCAGCTCGACACCCACTGCGCCAGCCAGCGCGATCGCGCGATCGTGGCGCTTCTCCGGACGAGCCGGATCGGCGGCGAACAGCAGGTAGGCTCGCCCCAGGTCTAGGCCAAGCTCGGCGCGCGCCATCGTCCGCGGTAGCCGTTGAAAACGCTCGGTGTCCACGCCGCACGGCAACACCAAGGCACGTTGCCGCGCAGTGCCACCTGGAAGTTCTTGTGCCAGCGGCGCCGACGCGGCGCCGAGCACGTCGATCAGCGGTAGCACCGCCGCGGTGGCCAGTCGTGTGCGGGGATGGCGGACATCGGTGCCGTGCACGGTGAGAGCGCGCACGCGCGTGGGGATCGTCAGCGCGGGCCAGGCGGTCAGGCCGAAGTGCGTGTGCACCACATCGAAGCGCGGCGCGGCGCGGCGTCCGGCTCGTGATCTGCGCCCGCCATAGCGTCGCGGCAGATCGATCGCGGCGCCCGCCAGCGCTCCTGCGCCCGGTGCGAACTCATGCAGCTCGACCTCTAGCCCGTCGAGCGTGCGCAGCGCGGCAACCTGATCGCGGACGAAGCGTCCGCGCTCTGGGTGGGCGGCGTCGGGGAGCATGTTTGAGACCACTAGCGCGCGCAAGCTCCCCCGACCGTAGCGCTCTGGAATGATGGCGAGCATGCAAGGCGAAGGAACCCAGCGCAGCTACGGGCGCACGCCCGACGAGTTGCGTCCGACCACAATCGAGCCTGGGTTCGTGCGCACGGCCACTGGCTCCGCGCTGATCTCCGTAGGCGAGACGCGGGTGATCTGCACAGCCTCCGCGCAGGAGGGCGTTCCTCGCTGGATGACCGGTAAGGGGCGAGGTTGGGTGACCGCTGAGTACGGGATGCTGCCCGCTTCGACCGGCGAGCGCAAGCAGCGCGACGCCACGCGCGGGCGCCAGGATGGGCGCACGATCGAGATTCAGCGTCTGATCGGGCGCTCACTGCGCGTGGCGGTCGACTTCCAGGCACTTGGCGAACGGACCATCTACCTGGATTGCGATGTCCTGCAAGCCGACGGCGGCACTCGCTGTGCGTCGATCACCGGTGCCTACGTGGCGCTGGCACTGGCCTGTGCACGCTTGCAGGGGGAAGGGCGCTTCGAGCGCTCGCCGCTGGTGGAGTCGCTGGCAGCGGTGTCTTGCGGGATCGTCGACGGCTCAGCGCTGCTCGATCTCGACTATTCCGAGGACTCCACCGCCGAGGTCGATGCCAACGTGGTCATGACCGGCAGCGGTGGTCTCGTAGAGGTTCAGGCGACGGCTGAGCGCACGCCCCTCTCGCGCGCGCACCTGGACGAGCTACTGGCGCTCGCAGCCGCCGGCATCGAGCAGCTCCGCGCTGCCCAAGAGCAGGCGATCGCTGCGGGTTCTTGAAGCTGCTGCTGGCCACGCACAACGAGCACAAGCGCCGCGAGTTCGCGCGTCTGCTCGAGTCCACCTCCTCCAAATGGGAGATCGAGACGCTGCCAGCGACGGTCGTGATGCCGCCCGAGGACGGTGAGACGTTCAGCGAGAACGCATTCGGCAAGGCCCGGGCTGCAGCGCACGCAACCGACCGGGTGAGCATCGCCGATGACTCCGGCATCGCAGCGGCGGCTCTGGGCGGGCGGCCAGGCGTGCGCTCGGCACGCTACGCGGGCGAGCGGGCCAGCGACGAGCAGAATCTCCAGAAGCTGCTGAGCGAAGCGCCTGCCGGCAGTGCGCTGGAGTACGTGTGCGCGATCGCCTACGTGGATCCGCGCAGCGGGGTCGAGCGCTTGTTCGAAGGTCGCTGCAGCGGGCGGCTAGCGTTGCAGCCGCGCGGTCATCGAGGGTTCGGCTATGACCCGGCCTTCCTCCCCGATGACGGTCCACCCGAGATGACGATGGCGGAGCTCACAGATGAGCAGAAGGATGCGATCAGCCATCGTGGCCACGCAGCCCGAACGCTGCTGCAGTGGCTCGAGAGCCTCAGCGTATAGCCATGGCTATACGCTGAGCCCAACGCGAGTCATTGCGAGCTACAGCAGGTTGATCGCAGCCGACGCTGCGACCGCTACGCCGAGGCCGGCGTAACCGTCATATCCGGACAGCAGCAGCAGCAGCGCCGTGATCAGCGCCACGAGCACCGTCACTAGCCAGGTGATGCGGGTGATCGACATGGCGGTATTCTTGCGGATACGCTCGTCCGCACGCGGTGTTAGCTTCGACGCAACGGTTTCACGAACGAGGAGGGCGAAGTGACAAAGTCCGAGCTGGTCGACCAGGTGGCCGATCGGGCCGATCTGACCAAGCAGGATGCCTCGCGCGCGGTAGACGCGGTGCTCGCCACAGTGGAGGACGCGCTGCGCCGCGGCAGCGAGGTGACGGTGTCAGGGTTCGGCAAGTTTCACGTAAGCGAGCGAGGCGCGCGGATGGGGGTCAACCCGCGCACCGGCGAGCGCATCCAGATCGAGGCCTCGCGAGTCCCTCGTTTCACGGCTGGTAGTGGGCTTAAGAGCGCGGTGAAGGGTCGCTGACTCCGCCGCTTTCCTTCGGCGAGACGCTCGCCGCCCGCGTTGCCGAGCGCGAGTCCCAGATCGTGCTCGGCATCGATCCCGATCCAAGCGTGCTGTGGCCGGGCGCTGGCACGCCGGCCGGAGTGAGCTCGTCTCCGGCGCAGGCAGCCGCCAGCGCGGTCCTGGAGCACTGCACGGCGCTGATCGATGCAGCGGCGCCAGCGTGCGTGGCGGTCAAGCCGCAGCTCGCACGCTTCGAGTTGCTGGGCGCTGCCGGATGGGCCGTTCTGGAAACGGTGGTCGCTCACGCACACAGCCTCGGTCTGCTGGTGATCGCGGACGGCAAGCGCGGTGACATCGACATAAGCGCGCGTGCGTATGCGGGCGCGCTGCTCGGTGGCGCAGACACTCCCTTCGGCCGGCTGGAGGGGTTGGGAGCTGATTTGGTGACGGTCAACCCGCTGATGGGCGGCGACGCGATCGAGCCGTTCGTGACCGCTGCGCGCCAGGTGGGCAGCGGGGTGCTGGTGCTGGTACGCACCTCCAACCCTGGCGCTGCGGACATCGAGGATCTGAAGCTTGCAGAGTCAGGAACAGTGTGGGAGCGGATCGCTGCGCTGGTGAACAAGCTGGGTGAGCCCGGCGTGGGCGCCGCTGGCATCAGCGACATCGGCGCAGTGGTTGGCGCCACAGCGCCTGGTCATCTCGAGCGGGCGCGTGAACTAATGGGCACTGCGACCTTTCTGCTACCCGGCGTGGGGGTGCAGGGGGGCCGTGTGGAGGACCTGGAGGCGGCGTTCCGGCCGGGTCCAGCGGGCGGTCTCGTATCGGCCTCACGCAGCATCGCTGGTGCCCATCACGCGGCTGGCGGCGAGCCCGCGGCGGCTGCCAGGGCGGAGGCCGAGCGCCTGCGTCAGGCCGCATGGGGGCTCTCCGAGCGGGTCCGCTAGCCTTTGTGTCGTGCATGCCAGCGCATCTTCTGCCGTTCAGGCGTGCCGGAAGGCGGGTAGGCAGTCAGGATGATCATCACGGTCACGCTCAACGCGGCCATCGACAAGTCGCTTGCGGTGCCGAACTTCAGGCTCGGACGACGCCACCGCACCGTCGACCAGCGCACCATGGCAGGCGGCAAGGGCGTCAATATTGCGCGCACGCTCAAGGCGCTCGGCCAACCAGTGATCGCGACGGGGTTCGCCGGGGGCGCCACTGGCACCCACATCGTCGAGCAGCTAACCGAGGAGTCGATCCTCAACGACTTCGTGCGCATCCGCGAGGAGTCGCGTACCAACACATCGGTGCTCGATCCCACAACAGGCGAACAGACGGAGATCAACGAACGCGGGCCGTCGGTATCGGCGCGCGAGGTGGAGTTGTTCGCCAACAAGCTGCTGTACCTGGCGCGCGGAGCCGCGATCGTCGTATTCGCCGGCTCGTTGCCGCGTGGGGTCGAGCCCGACATCTACGCGTCGCTGATCAGGGACCTCGAGCGCCTGGACGTCATCACCGTCGTTGACACCGACGGCGAGCCGCTGCGCCAGGCGGTTCGCGCGGAACCCGATGTCGTCTCGCCAAATGTGCTCGAGGCGGAGGAGCTCGTCGGTCACGAGTTCGCCGGGGAGGATGAGCGCTCGCAGGTGGTGGCGGAGATCGCCGCGCTCGGGCCCCGCGAGGCGATCATGACGCTCCCGGATGGCTGCTTCGCGCAAGTGCTCGTTGACGGGCAGCGGCGGCTGAAGCGCGCAAGCATCGAGATGCGCGAGCCGGTGGCCAGAAGCGGCTCCGGGGACGCGTTCCTGGCTGGCTATCTGGCAGCTCGCTATGAAGGTCGCGCGCCCGACCAGTGCCTACGTTTTGGCGTGGCCTGCGGCGCTGAGTCCACGGCGCGCCTTGGCGCGGGGCTGATTGACCCGCGCGAGGCGAGACGGCTGATGGGCCTCGTCGAGCTGACGGTGATCGAGCAGCCCGCTCAAGTGGGCTGAAGCGGCGCGGGCTGCGCAGGCGTCGAGGCCCAGCCCGCTAGTCGATCTCTGCGAACAGCGTGAGCTCTCCCGAGAGCTGCTCGTAAAGCCGACGACGAAGCTGAGTATGGACCTGCGATACCCGGCTCTCGGAGATACCCAGCCGCTCGCCGATCTCACGTAGCTTGCAGTTCTTGACGTACAGCAACACAGCGACTTCGCGCTCCTGCTTGGACAGCCGCGCGAAGGCCTTGCGAAAGTGTGCCTTGGCCTCGTGGCGTTCGGCTTGGATTAGCGGGTCGCAATCCTCGTCTGAGCTCTCCAGCGTGTCGATCTGCTCAATCGTCAGGTTTTCATCGGAGCGTACGGTGCGGTTCAGCGAGCTCACCTCCGCCAACGCCACATGGTCGAGTCGGCCGCTCAGCTCGGCGGGCGTCATACCTACGCGTTCGGCGAGCTCCTCACGGCTGGGCTGACGTTCATGCGTTGAGGTGAAGCTTTCGC
>Ga0302308_10003160_pt1 | contig 13155 bp, 7 predicted proteins | sample III_Palsa_E3_3_FD_200531 | JGI IMG/M metagenome (GOLD analysis project Ga0302308, IMG submission 200531) | Peat permafrost microbial communities from Stordalen Mire near Abisko, Sweden - III_Palsa_E3_3 | ecosystem: Environmental > Terrestrial > Soil > Palsa > Peat permafrost | place: Sweden... | reverse complement strand
ACAACGCGCACGCCGTAGATGTCGACGCCGCCCTTTTCCAGGTACGCGTCGATGCCCCGATCTCTGAGCGCGTCGGCGACTCGCCGGGCCCGGTTCTCATCCATCCATCCAACCTACCTGGGCAGTCACGCCGGCCGTCCGCCGTTCAGCTCAAGGCGTGGCGGCGCTTACCACGTACCTCGTCACATACGCTGCCCCTAGCCGCCTCGCCGCTGTGCGGGCTGCCGCCGCCCGCGACGATCGCCGAGGGCCCGCGGCATGACGCCCACCGGGCACCAGAAGGTGGCGCCCTACTGCGAAAGGCTCCGTTGGCCGCGACGTTTGTCCCCACTGATCTGCCGCCGATCGTCGCCGTGCTCCGTGCCGCGGGCTGCGTGTTCGCCGAGGACGAGGCCCAGCTGCTGGCCTCGTCGGCCAGGACGCCGGCCGCCCTCACGGCGATGATCGAGCAGCGCGTCGCCGGGCTGCCGCTGGAACAGGTGATCGGCTGGGCCGAGTTCTGCGGGCTGCGGATCGCGATCGACGCCGGCGTGTTCGTGCCGCGCCGCCGCACGGAATTTCTCGCCCGGACCGCGATCACGCTGGGATGGCAGGCGGCCCGGCCCGGCGAGCCGCTGGTCCTGCTCGACCTGTGCTGCGGTTCGGGAGCGGTAGGGGCCGCGGTGGCCGCCGCGCTGGGCCACGTAGAGCTGTACGCCGCCGACGTCGATCCGGCGGCGGTGCGGTGCGCCCGGCGCAACCTGGCCGCCGGGAAGGGCCGGGCCGCCGGCCACGTGTACCAAGGTGATCTGTACGACCCGCTCCCGCCGGAGCTGCGCGGCCGGGTCGACATCCTGACCGCCAACGTGCCCTACATCCCGGCGGGGGAGATCGCGCTGCTGCCGCCCGAGGCCCGGCTGCACGAACCGCGGGTGGCACTCGACGGCGGCGCGGACGGTCTGGACCTGCTGCGCCGGGTGGCCGCCGGGGCCTCAGCGTGGCTCGCGCCGGGCGGCAGCCTGCTCAGCGAGGTCAGCGAGCGCCAGGCGCCAGCGGCCCGGAAGGCCGCCGCCGCCGGCGGCCTGGGCACGCGCCTGGCCGTTAACGAGGACCTGAACGCGACCGTGGTCGTCGGCACCAAGCACGGCGCCCCGGGGGTACCGGCGCGGTAACGAAACCGCGATCACCAGCGGAAGCCACGGCCGAGCCGTCATATTAGGAAAAAGCGGCGAAAGGTATCCCATGCTTGCGGCTCTGCTGCTGGCCGGGATCGTGGCGGCGCCCCTCGGGTCGATCGCGCTGTTCACCCCGGCGCGCCAGCACGCGCGCACGTCGGGCACCTGGCCGGCCCTGCGCCGGCTCGGGCTCGCCGTGCTGGGCACCGCGGTGCTCGCCGCCGCGGTCGCCGGGGTGCTGCGGCTTCTGCATGTGTCCGAGCACAACCTGGTCGCGGGCCTGGCCGGGTTGGTGTTCGCCAGCCTGATCTGGCTGCCGGTGACCCGCCGGTGGAACGCGCGCGCCCACCTGGCCTGGGCGTCGACCATCTTCCTGTTCGTGGTCTATCTGACCTTCGCCCTGGAGTGGACGTTCCAGAGCCACCTCGGCCCGGCCAGCACCGTCGGCGGCGTACTGCTGTGGTTCTTCGAGCTTTTCGCCGCGATCTTGTCGTGCGCCTACCTGTGGGAGATTTGCGACGCGCTCGGCACCGAGCACTGGCGGCGGCGGATCACCCCCGACGTGCGGTTCAGCGTCGAGGACCGTGACCTGCCCATGGTCAGCCTGCACGTCCCGGCGCACAACGAGCCGCCGGGGATGGTCATCGACACCCTGCGGGCCCTGCTGCGCAGCAACTACCCGCGGTACGAGGTCGTCCTCATCGACGACAACACCGACGACGAGTCCCTGTGGCGCCCGGTCGAGGACTGGTGCGCGCGGCACGGGGTCAAGTTCGCGCACCTGGCGGACTGGCCCGGGTACAAGTCCGGCGCGCTGAACTACGCGCTCCGCGAGCTGACCGATCCCCGCGCCGAGCTGATCGGCGTGGTCGACTCGGACTACCAGATCGAGCCGGGGTTCCTGCGCCGCTGCGCCCCGGCGTTCACCGACCCGTGGATCGGCTTCGTCCAGGCGCCGCAGGACTACCGCGACTGGCGGTACGCCCGCTACTACCGGCGGCTCTACTACTCCTACAAGTACTTCTTCGCCGTGTCACAGCCATCGCGCAACGAGCACAACGGCGCGATCTTTGCCGGGACGATGGGCCTCATCCGCCGGGTCGCGCTGGACGAGCTGGGCGGCTGGGACGAGTGGTGCATCACCGAAGACGCCGAGCTGTCGCTGCGCCTGCTGCGGGCCGGCTGGTCGGGCCTGCACCTGGACCAGTCCTGGGGCTTCGGCATCATGCCGCTGACCTTCGAGGCGCTGAAGGGCCAGCGATACCGGTGGTGCTTCGGCGGTATCCAGATCCTGCGCATGCACTGGCGCTCGCTGATGCCGGGCCGCAAGACCCGCGAGAACCACCTGAGCCTGGCCCAGCGCTGGGCGTACCTGGCCGGCGGCCTGCAGTGGTACGGCGACCTGCTCGGGCTGATCTTCCTCATCTTCCTGCTCACCGGGGCGGCCAACCTGGCCCTCGGCGGCGGCGAGCTGTTCCGCAAGCTGACCACGTTCCTGGTCGCCACCGTCCCGGTGCTGGTCCTACTGGGGCTGGTCCGCGCCGTCGCGCTGCTGCGCCGGGGGACCGGCGCGACCTGGCGGGACGCGATCGGCGCGTTCTTCATCTGGCAGTCCACATCCCTGGTCGTCGCGCGGGCGTCGGTACTTGGGCTGTTCGCCAAGCAGGCCGCCTTCCTGCGCACGCCGAAAACCAGCGAACAGGCCCGGTGGTGGGAGGCGCTGCGTGCCAACTGGGCCGAAACCACGCTTGCTGTGCTCGGCTTCGCCGGTATCGGCGCAGCCCTCTACCGGGCCACTGAGCTCAGCGGAATCCTGCTGGCCGCACTGCTGCTGTTCCCCACCCTCGGCATGGCCGCCGCGCCGTTCAACAGCTGGGCCGCCCAGCGGGCGGCGCTCCCGAAGTGGCTGCGGGAACGCCGGACCAGCGAGTTCCGCCGGGACCGGTCGGCGTTCACCGCGGGCCTGGCCACCGGAGGCCTGGTCACCGTGCTGGGCGTGGTCATCGCGATCGTCGCGCTGCTGTTCACGAACAGCCATCATCCGGTGACCACCCCCAACCTGGTCGGCCCGGCCCAGGGCAGCGCGACACCCACCGTCACGGCCACGACCCCGGCCGCCTCGCCCACCCCGGCCAGCCCGTCGCCGTCCACTGCCCCGGCGACCACGCCGGCCGCCAGCTCCTCGCCGACCCCCACCGTGCCATCGGCGACCGCTACCGCCCCAGGCGGGACGGCTTCGGCGGCGCCGTAGCCGCCCCCGGCGGGATGCCGGCTCAGCCCGGGGAGTTCTCCGCGGGCGGGGCGGCGGCCCGGTGGCTGGGTACGTGCTGCCCGGCTGGCGGGGAGCCAGCCGCGTGCTGATCGGCGGGCACCAGGTGCGGTGCGATGGTCGGAGCGTCGTCGATTCGCTCGGGAGGAGCCAGCCCCAGCAGCCGGTAGACCTCCTCGCCGCCCACGGTCTCCTGGTCGATCAGCAGGCTGGCGAGCTGGTCCAGCTGGCTCTCGTGTCCCCTCAGCAGGTCGACCGCGCGCTCTTCGGCCTCGCGGAGGAGCCGGGAGACCTCCCGGTCGATGACGGCCTGCGTAGATTCGGCGTACGGCCGGCTGGACAGGCCAGGACCGCCGCTGTCCAGGTACATCGACCCGCCCTGCGGGTAGCCCACCGGCCCGAGCGCGGACGACAGGCCGAACTCGCGGACCATCCGGGTGGCCAGGTCGGTAGCCGAAGCCAGGTCGTTGGCGGCGCCGGTGGATCCCTGGTGGAACTTGACCAGCTCGGCGGCACGCCCGCCCAGCCGGACGGCCAGCGACTGATGCAGGTAATCCTCGCTGTACAGGTGCCGTTCAACCAGCGGGAGCTGTTCGGTGACGCCAAGCGCCTGCCCCGCGGGCAGGATCGTCACCTTGGCCACCGGATCGGCGTGCGGGGACAGCGCGGCGACCATGGCGTGCCCGGCTTCGTGCACCGCTACCGAGTGCTTCTCCTCGGGCAGCAGCACGTTGGAGTCCTCGCGGCGGCCCAGGATGATCCGGTCCCGGGCGGCGCCGAAGTCCCCTTGGGTGATGACCGTCCGGCTGCCCCGGACCGCGAAAATCGCCGCTTCGTTGACCAGGTTGGCCAGGTCGGCGCCGGAGAACCCGGGGGTGCCGCGGGCCACCGCGTTCAGGTCTACGTTTGGGGCGAGCTGCTTGCCGCGGCAGTGCACAGCCAGGATCGCCGCCCGTTCGGACAGGTTCGGCAGCGGGATTGTGACCTGGCGGTCGAACCGGCCCGGGCGCAGCAGCGCCGGGTCCAGCACTTCCGGCCGGTTGGTCGCCGCGAGCACGACGATGCCCACGACGGGATCGAAGCCGTCCATCTCCGACAGCAGCTGGTTGAGGGTCTGCTCGCGCTCGTCGTTGGAGGCGTACACCTGGCCGCCGGAGCGGCGCTGCCCGATCGCGTCGATCTCGTCGATGAAGACGATGGCCGGGGCCCGCTTGCGGGCCTCGCTGAACAGGTCGCGGACCCGGGCGGCGCCCACCCCGACGAACAGTTCCACAAAGCTGGAGCCAGCGACAGAGAAGAACGTCACCTCCGCCTCGCCCGCCACGGCCCGGGCGAGCAGGGTCTTACCGGTTCCGGGTGGCCCGACCATGAGGACCCCGCGCGGGGGCACCGCGCCAACCTGCTTGTACCGGTCGGGCTCCTTGAGGAAGTCCACGACCTCGGAGATCTCCCGCTTGGCGCCGTTGTACCCGGCCACGTCCGAGAACCGGGTCTTGGGCTGTTCGGCGTCGAAAACCTTGGCTCTCGACCGGCCGACTCCCATGATGCCCTGCAGCCCTCCCCCTTTGGCTGCGTTACGGGACAGCCGGAACCATAGATAGCCGAAGAGGAGCAGCGGCAGCAGGATGATCAGCCAGGTGAGGACCTCCGAGCCGAACGAGGCCCCGGTCGAGGTGGCCGTGACCTGGACCTTCGCGGCCTGGAGCTGGCTCAGCAGGGAGGAGCCCGCCTGGGCCGGGATGATGGTGGTGAAATCCTTCCCGTCCGTCAGCGTCCCGGTGCTGGTCTGCCCGCTTTGCCCCAGGGAGATGGTCTTGACCTGGTGCGCATCCAGCTTAGAGATGAGCTGGGTGTAGTTCAGCGTGACCGGCGACGTGCCGCGCGCCGCGGGCAGGATGTAGAACAGCGCCAGCGCGATGAGAATGCCGATCGGCCACAGCCAGTGCCGCCAGGCCGGAGGCGGCGGCGGCGCGGACGGCGACGGCTTGTCACCGGGCGGTGGGGGAGTGACCTGCTTGCTCATGGCTCATCCACTGTCATGGTGTCAGTCTGCCCTACCCCGAATTGATGGTTGCCCGCTCCAGGCGGCATACTCACACAACGCGTAATACCGCAATGAGCTTCCCGTATCCCGCCTCCCTCGTCTCGTCAGTCCGGCTGGCATGACGGGCACCAGTAGGTGATCCGGTCGCCGAGCTCCGCCCACCGGATGCGGGTGCCGCAGCGCCGGCACGGCTGACCGCGCCGGCCATATACCCAGGTCTCGTGCCCGCGGCGCGAGTCCCCAGTTGTGACCCGCTTGACCCGGTCCTTGTTGGCGTCCAGCATCCGGTGGCTGAGGCTGACCAGCGCGTCGACGTCGTGGATCTTGCCGACCGGGCGCCACGGCCGGATACCGCGCAGGAACAGCACCTCGGATTTGTACACGTTCCCAATCCCGGCCAGGTTGCGCTGGTCGAGCAGGGCCTCGCCGGCGGAACGCTCAGGGTCGGCGGACAGCCGCCGGACCGCCTCCGCCTGATCCCAGTCCGGGCCTAGCAGATCGGGGCCGAGGTGCCCGGTGATCCGTTCCTCCTGGGCGGTGGGCAGCAACTCGACGATCCCGAGTTCGTACCCGGTCGCCCGCCATTGATCGTTGGCCAGGATGAGCCGGATACGGTAGCTCTCCCGCAGCCGCTCGGACGCGGGCGCGATCCGCCACCGGCCTTCCATCTTCAGATGCGTGTGCACGGTCAGGCCGTTGTCCGTACGGATCAGCAAGTGTTTTCCGCGGGGCACCACCTCGGTGACCGTGCGGCCCGACAGGTTCGTCACGGCAAAGCGGGGGACCCGGAAGTCGCTCCGGGTCAGCGCCCGCCCGGCCAGTGCCTTACGGAGCTCGCGCGCCGCGTGGAAGACGGTGTCTCCTTCAGGCATGTTTCCAGCATGCCGCAGGCGCCGCCCCGCCCTGACGGCGCCTGGTCGCGGCATGCTCCACTTACTGGCCAGCCTCAGTAGCGGTTGTCGTCCGGCCTGCGGTAGGGGTCCTCATAGGAGCCATCATCGCGCCGCCGGGTGTCCCGGTTGCTGGACCGCCGGCCCCGTGGGGGCCCGCCCGAGCCTCCGGGGCCGTCCGGGTAGGCCGGCCCACCGTAGGTTTCCGGGTAGGCGGAGCTCCCCTTGCCCTCCGGTGAGTAGGCCGGGTTCCCGCCGCCGGGGGACGAGCCCCGGTTACCGCCGGGATAGGCCGGGTTGCCGTTGCCGGGATAAGCGGGGCTTCCGTTACCGCTGGGGTACCCGGGGCTTCCATCGCCCGGATAAGCCGGGCTTCCGTTCGCGGCCGGGTAGGCCGGGTCAGTCCCGCCGCGCGGGTAGGCCGGGCTTCCGTTTCCGGCGGAGGACCCGCCGCCTGGCGTACGAGGGGAGGACCCGCCGCCTGGCGTACGAGGGGAGGGCCCGCCGCCTGGTGTACGAGGGGAGGGCCCGCCGCCTGGTGTACGAGGGGAGGGCCCGCCGCCGGCGGAGCCCGGATACGAGCCTCCGGCGCCTCCGGGGTATGCACCGTCGGCGGCACCCGAGTAGTAAGGGCCGCTGCCGGGCGCGACCGGATAGGAGCCACTGCCGGAAGTGGATTCGGGGGAGGACGCGCCGCCCGCCGGAAGTGCCGGTCGTGCCCGGCGCGGGCCGTTCGGCGCGGGCGGGCGGCCGCCTCCCGGCGGGGATGCATGCCGGGAACCGCCGCGCGCGGGGGGCTGGTAGCCGCCCGCGCCTTCACCGTAAGCAGTGGCCGGCCGCGGCCCGTCGCTGTAGGGGTCCCGCCGGCTCGTCCCGCCGCCCTCGTAGGGCCGGCCGGCCCCACCCGGCCCAGGCGGGCCGACCGGGGGCGGGCTGCCGCCGGGCCCGGCACCCCGCGCCCCGCGCGGGGCCGGAGCGCCGTAGCCGCGCGGATCGGCCCGCATCGTCTGCGTCTCGTCCGTCGCCGCGTCGGGCCGGCCGTGTGATGGCCGGCGCGCTTCCCGTGAGCCCTGGTACGACCGGCTGTCGCCGGCCTGTCGAGCGTGCCGGGAGTAGGACTCGCTGGTGAGTGGGTCCTCCTCGGCGCCGCGGCGGGACTGCGCCGGCTCATCCCGGCGACGCTGGCCACCACCGCCCGGGGACAGCGGGCGCGGCTCGGGACCGTCGTGCTCGGCCTCCCGCCCGCGGGCCCGACGGTCGCGCCCCGCGGTGCGGCTATCCGCCTGCACCGGCGCGGACGCGAATCCCGGCTCCCCGGCGCCATCGCCGGGAGCCCAGGACTGGTCGGTGTCGGCCGCGCCCTGCGCGGCGCGCGCCGTGGTGGCCAGCGGCTTGTCGGAAGACAGGTCGCTCCAGTACTGATCGTCGGAGATGCCGTCCACTTCGTCGGCGCTGGGCCACGGATCGTTGTCGTAATCTGGCCGGGACCGGTTCATCCGCAGGTTCGGGCGCTGGATCTTGGCGGTCCGCCGCCGTCCCGCTCGGTCGTCGCCCTCGGCGTCCTGGGATCCGGTGTCCGGGCGGGAGGAGAAGGAACTGTCGGTCGCAGGGGTCGGCGCGTCGTCGTAACCCTCCGGGCCGTTCCCGCCGGGACGAGCCGCGGAGCGGCCCGGATCGGAGGACGCCCGGCCAGCGCTGATGGCCCGGCGCCGGCCTCCGGGCCTGGCGTGCCCGTGCGGGCCGCTGGCCGCTGGTGGACCGAGATCACCGGCCGCCGTGGCGCCCGGGTCGGTGTCGAAGTCGTACGCTGCGGGCGCGCCGGTGGGCCGTCCGCCGCTGAAGTCCGGTTCTCCCGCGCCGAAGTCGCGGTCGCCGGGGCCAAAACCTCGCTCACCCGTCCCTGGATCGCGGGCGCCGAGGTCGCGCTCCGCGGGCCGGGAGCCGCCACGGCCGACCGGCACGTGCCGGTCGGACCCCCCGGGACGGTCGGCTACCGGACGGTCGGCCGCGGGGTGGCGGCGCGGCCCGTGACCGTCCGGCGAGGAGTACGCGTCGGTCACGCTGCTGTCCCGGGGGGAGCCCGCGGATCGGCTGCCGGGGGGACCGCTGTCGCGCCCGCGCTCACCACCGGGACGGTAATCGCCCCGGCCCGAGCCCGCGTCGTAGCCACCGGTGCCGTAGCTCTCAGTGCCGTAACCGTCAGTGCTGTAGCTCTCAGTGCCGTAACCGGCCGAGCCTGCGCCCAGCGGGCCAGATACGCGCGTGTCCGCGGCGGCGTCGTACCCGTTGTAGCCGGCCGCAGTGCTGTAACCCGGCCGCATCGAGGGGTCGGTGTCGTCGAAGCCGGCTGCACCCCGGCTGCCCGCCACCCGCTGGTCGGCTCCCGCCGTGACCAGCCCGCTGCGATCCGGGCCGTCAGCGCCGCGCGAGGCGCGGCGGGCCCTGACGTAATCGGGGACGTCGAAATCTTCGTCATCGTCATGGCCGGAACGCCGCCGGGATGGTCCGCCGGCCTTGCCACGGTCGGTCATCGACCGGACCCGCGCGGCCAGCGATGCTGACCTGCCTGACCTGCCTGCGCCCCGGGCCGGCCAGTCGCCGGCTCCTGCGTCACCGGGATCGGGCTCATCGCCTCGCCCGGACTTCAGGCTGAGGTAGAGAGCCGCGAGAATCGTGGCCACCACCACGACCCCGAGGACCACGAGCAGAGTCATTACACCACCCAACAAACTATGGCCTCATGGGTGGCACTAGCGAGGTGCGCGCGGCCATCGACGCGGACCTGCCCCATTAATCGCTAGCGCCCTGGACCCGTCTACGACTGGAGGCCCCCAACGGGCAATTCTCCCGGACTGTGCGGATGGTGTCCGAGGATTAGCAAAGTTTCGGCCAGCTTCGGCAATCTGCCCTAAAAAGTTCATGGATCTGCGGGCACGGCCTTCCGCCCCCGGGCGATCGCCGCGTTGGCGATCGCCATCCAGGCCGACAGCGTGGACGTGCCGTTGGGCAGGTTCAGGGTGGACTTGAGCGCGTAGACGGTGAACCGGTAACTGTGCCCGGGGCTGTCCGGGCACGGCGGGTCGTAACTGGCCTGCCCCAGGCTGTTATCCGCGGTCCTGGCCCCCGGCGGCAGCGAGGGGCCACTCTGGATATCGGTGGTCGCCTGCGGGATGTCGAACACGATCCAGTAGATGTACGGCGTGATCGGCGCGGCAGCATCGTCCACGACGATGGCGTAGCTCTTGGTTCCCGAGGGTGCGCCGGTCCAGTCCAGGGGCGGGCTGATCTTGCCGCCGTGGCCGCCGTGGCAGGTGAAGTTCGCAGGGAGGCTGCCCTGACTGAATGCCGTACTGCTCACGGTCATCGTGGACGGGGCATCCGGCGTCAGGGTCGCGGTTCCGGAGACCGCCCCGCACCCGCTGAGCAGAAGGGACACGCCTGCGCCGACTACACCTGCGCGGGGGCGGTGGCCCCAACGCGGAAACCGGCTCACGCGCCCGTCACCCTTGCCCTTCGGTTGCTGCAGATAGCTTGCCGCCCGGGCCGGCGGACGGCTTCGGTGCCCGATCTTATGCGCGCAGCAGGCGCACTGGGGCAATGACGGCCGCGTCGCCCGTCCCCTTCGGCCCGGTCTGGTCCGGTCTGGTCCGGTCTGGTCTGGTCTGGTCCAGTCTGGTCCGGGCCACCTGGTCTCGTCCCGGCTAGTCCGGCTGACGCGAGTTGCCGAGCATGATCTCGTCCCACGACGGGACAGACGATCGCCGGCCGCGCGATCCCGCGGTCTTCTTGCCGCGCCCCCGCGGGGGAACCTCGTCCGCGCGCTCGTCGGCGGACGGCTGAGCCGGGCTCTGTGCCGGAGCCTGGGCCGGAGCCTGGGCCGGGCGGCGGCCGTTCGCCGGTGTCCGGCCGGCGGGGGCCTGAGCGGCGGGGGCCTGAGCGGCGGGGGCCTGAGCGGCCGGGGCCTCGCCGGCCCGGGTGGGCGCCTCAGCGGCGGGGGCGCCCGCCGCCAGTGCGGCATCCGGATCACCCGTGTCCAGGTCCGCGGTGCCCGCATCGGGTATGTCGGGACCAGGCGCGGCCACGTGCTCCGCGACGGTTTCCTGCACCGCGGGCCTTCCGGACCGCTCCCAGCCCGCGGTGTCGTTGCCTTCCCGGTCGTCGACGGCGTGGTCACGGTCGCGGGGCTCCGGGCTGTCCGTCCGGTGTCCGCCGGTACGCCGCTCCCCGCTGCTGCGACCGCCGAACCCTGGATCACCCGCGTCACGGCCGTCGGCCCCCGGGCCGTCAGTGAACACCGGGCCAGTCCCGTTGGGCTGATCATCGGCGGATGCGGTCCGGGAGCCACCGCCCGGCTGCGGCGCGGCATGAGATGGCGGGCGGCCCACCTGCGGGCGTGCGGACGCGAACGAGGCCGATGACGCCGCGTGCGCGGCAGCCCTGGCCGGCTCCTCGTAGGCTGCTGCCGCCGGGTCCGGGGCGGCCGGAGCCTGGCTGCGGTCGGGCCGGGGCCGGATCGGAGTCACCGTGGCCGCCCCGAGGGAACCGCCGGTCGGCGCGGGCAGCTCCGCCTCCGGCAGGGACAGCCGCTCGGCGTTGTCATCCGCAGGCGAGACATGCCGGCGCCGCGGGTCGAACAGCCACTCGGCGATGTGCAGGCGGCCGCCCGCCCGGAACGCGAGCTGCACCTGCCAGCTCCCGTCGCCGTGCTTGCGTGAGTCCCACTGCGCGTCCTCGGGGTCGGCGCCGAGCTCGGTGAGACGCTCGGCCACGATCTCGCCCAGGCGGGGACCTGGAGTGGAATCTCCCTGGCGGCGTACGGACGCGTTCTGCGCCTGCTGAGCCACATAGCCGCGTTCGGCCAGGACCGGGCCTTCGAACCAGCGGACTCTATCGACCGGGATGCCCGCCGCGTCCGCGATTTCCTCTACCGTCTCCCCGGCGCGGATTCGTGCCTGGATCTCCTTGGGTCGCAAGGGATTCTCCACTTCGATCTCGTACTGGGCGAGCCGCGAGAACTGGCCTTTGGCGACCGCCCTGAGCCGGTCATCGATGGGCAGCATGAAGCGCCCGCTCCGGCCCGGGATGGCGAGAACGGCATAGCTGCCGTCTTCGCTTACCGCGACGAAGCGCAGCTCCTGCATCGGCGTCCCTTCCGCTCTCGCACGCTGTCCGGGGGCCCTGGCGCCGACCGCCCAGCGCCATAACGTGCGCCAACGCTGAGACCGGTCGTACCCCAGGGAAATTCTCAGGCTCCCGGCATGAGTCTGTCCGGTCAAGGGGCCATCTGGCCAGCACCTTGACCGGCATGTCCCGAGTTCACCTTGGGATTCTTCCTGCGCGCCGGATTCCGGGCCGCCGGATTGCGGGAACAAGTTCCGGTACGGCCGCTAATGCGGTGTGCCCCCCCGGCTTGCCGGGGACGGTCTCGGCCTGCGCCGCGGTCACACCGGCCCGTCCGGGGTCTGCCTCAGCCTGCTGCGGGGCCGCACCCGCCTGCTGCGGGGCCGCTTCGGCACGCCCGGGCGCCACGTCGGCCCGATCCGGGGCCGCCTCGGCCGGGCGCGGGGCCCCAGCAGCCTGCTTCGGGTCCCGTTCCGTACCGTGCGCCGGGCCGTCCAGCCGATCCGCGGGGACGCTGACCGGCTCGGCGCTGTGCCGCGCCGCCCCGCCCGGTCCCGTCGGGCCGCCACCGGGGCCGCCACCCGGGCCGCCGCCCCCGCCGTGCCCATCGTCCCCGGGACGGTCGGCCGGCTGCCGGCTGAGCCGGGATGGCCACCAGTTCCAGCGGCCCAGCAGCACCACGGTGGACGGAACGAGCACGGTGCGGACCACGAACGTGTCCATCAACACGCCCAAGGCGAGGCCGACTCCGACGTCGCGGATCTGGCTGCCGCCCGAGCCGCGTCCGCCGACAAACGCGAAGACCGCGAACGTGCCGGCCAGGACCATACCCGCCGAGGTGACCGTGGTCCCGGTGACCGCGATCGCGCGCCTCACCGCCTCACGGAGCGGATAGTGATGGGCCTCCTCCCGTATTCGGTTCATCACCAGGATGTTGTAGTCCTCCCCGAGCGCAAGCAGGAAGATGAACATGAGGAACGGCAGGATGAAGGTCAGGCCGCCGTTGCCCGCGATCTTGACGAAGATCAGCACCGACAGGCCGAGTGCCGCGAGGTAGGACAGGCCGACCGAGGCGATCAGGTACAGCGGGGCGACCAGGCTGCGCATGACCAGGGCCAGCAGGATGCCGATGACCACGATGGCGATCGGGATCACGTGCAGGAGGTCCCTGTCCGAGATCTGGCTGATGTCGTAGAAGGCGGGTGCCTCACCGCCGACGCCGTAGTCCGTGGCGCCGATGCGCGCGGCGGCCACCGCCGCCGCGTGGCGGATGGCCGGTACCGCGTTCATCGCGGCGGTCGAGGATGGATCCCCGGCCTTCAGGCCGGTCTCGAACTGAATGGTCCGGCCGTCCGCGCTCACGTACGCCGCGGTGGCGCGGTACACCTCGTACGCCTCGGCCGGGACCGGGAGATGGCTGGGCGGCGTGGTGGGCAGCGTGGACGGTGGACCGAGTGACGCCAGCTCCGCGTGCAGGCCGGCGAACTGGGCCGGGGTTAGGTTGATGGCCCCGACCGGGTTGAGCGGCCCGGTCACGCCGGTGAACAGCCCGCTGCTCCTGATCGACTGCTCGCCGGCCGCGATCGCCTGCGCGTCGTCCCAGGCCGGCTCCTTGAGCTTGTAGACCAGGTTGGTCGGGTTGGCGCTGCTGGCGGGGAAGTGCTCGGCCAGCAACGC
>Ga0302308_10003150_pt1 | contig 13184 bp, 10 predicted proteins | sample III_Palsa_E3_3_FD_200531 | JGI IMG/M metagenome (GOLD analysis project Ga0302308, IMG submission 200531) | Peat permafrost microbial communities from Stordalen Mire near Abisko, Sweden - III_Palsa_E3_3 | ecosystem: Environmental > Terrestrial > Soil > Palsa > Peat permafrost | place: Sweden... | reverse complement strand
GCAAACACCTGCACCTCGACGTGCCGGGCCTTGGGGAAGTAGCGCTCCATCAGCAGGCGGTCGTCCCCGAACGCCGTGCGCGCCAGGCGCTGCGCCGATTCGATCGCCGCCGCCACCTCCGCGGCCGAGCGCACCACCTGCATGCCCTTGCCACCGCCCCCGGCGCTGGCCTTGATGATGAGGGGAAAACCGACGCGCTCCGCCTCGGAGCGCAGCCGATCGATGGATTGCTCGGCGCCGTGGTAGCCGGGCGCGACCGGCACTCCGACGGCGGCCATCGCCGCCTTCGAGGCGCTCTTCGAGCCCATGGCCGTGATCGCGGCGGCGGGCGGCCCGATGAAGGCCAGCCCGGCCTCGACGCAGGCCTGCGCGAATGCCGCATTTTCGGAAAGAAACCCATAGCCCGGATGCACGGCATCAGCGCCCACGCGCTTCGCCAGGGCCAGCAGCTTCGCGATATCCAGATAGCTTTCGGCCGCCGGCGCCGCGCCCAAGTGGTAGGCCTCGTCGGCGAGGCGTACATGCCGCGCATTCCGATCGGCGTCCGAGTAGACGGCAATGGTCGTGATCCCCAGCCGCCGCGCGGTGCGCGCGATGCGACAGACGATTTCGCCGCGATTGGCGATGAGCAGGCGCCGTATCACCATGGGCTCACATTCTAAAGATGCCGAAGCGGGTGGCGGCACTTTCCTGGGTTTTTGTCAGGGCCAGCACCAGCCCCAGCACCCGGCGGGTATCGGCCGGATCGATCACCCCGTCGTCCCACAGGCGCGCTGACGCATAGAACGGGTGTCCTTGGCGCTCGAACTGCTCGCGGATCGGTGCCTTCAGTTGCTCCTCTTCCGCATCGCTCAAGGTTTTTCCCGCCCGCTCCAGCGCCTCGCGCTTGATGGTCGCCAGCACGCTGGCCGCCTGCTCGCCGCCCATCACCGAAGTGCGCGCATTGGGCCATTGGAACAAGAAGCGTGGACCGTAGGCGCGGCCGCACATGGCGTAATTGCCCGCGCCGAAACTGCCGCCGATGACGATGGTGAATTTCGGCACCGCCGCGCATGCCACGGCAGTGACCAGCTTGGCGCCATCCTTGGCGATGCCGCCGGCCTCGGCCGCCTGGCCCACCATGAAACCGGCGATGTTCTGCAGGAACACCAGCGGAAACCCCTCGCGGCAACACAGCTCGATGAAATGCGTGCCCTTCAGCGCGCTCTCGGAAAACAGAATCCCGTTGTTGGCCAGAATGCCGACCGTAGTTCCCAGTATGTCGGCGAAGCCGCATACCAAGGTGCTGCCGTAGAGCGCCTTGAATTCATCGAACCAGGAGCCGTCGACCAGGCGCGCGATGATTTCGCGCACATCGTAGGGCTTGCGCGAATTCTGCGGTATCACGCCATACAACTCCGCGGCGGCGTATTGCGGTTCGGCGCAACGGGCGGCGGCGACCGCCGCGGGCGCGCGCAAACGCGCCACGGCACGGCGCGCGAAGGCCAGCGCATGCAAATCGCTCTCCGCATAGTAGTCGGTCACCCCGGAGCGGCGGCAATGGACATCGGCGCCGCCGAGGGACTCGGCGTCGATTTCCTCGCCGGTGGCCGCGCGCACCAACGGCGGCCCGCCCAGAAACACCCGGCCCTGATTGCGCACGATGATGGCGTGGTCCGACATCGCCGGCACGTACGCACCTCCGGCCGTGCAGGAGCCGTGCACCACGGCAATTTGCGCGATGCCTGCGGCGGAAAGGCGCGCCTGGTTGAAGAAAATGCGGCCGAAGTGCTCGCGATCCGGAAACACTTCGTCCTGGCGCGGCAGGAAGGCGCCCCCGCTCTCCACCAGATAGATGCAAGGCAGCGCGTTTTCAGCGGCGATTTCCTGGGCGCGCAGGTGCTTCTTGACGGTGAGCGGGTAGTAGGTGCCGCCCTTCACGGTGGGGTCGTTGCCGACCACCATGCATTCGCGCCCGGAGACTCGGCCGATGCCCGTCACCATCCCCGCGCCCGGCAGATCCTCCCCGTACACCCCCTGCGCCGCCAGTGCGGAGAGCTCCAGAAACGGCGAGCCCGGATCCAGCAAGGCATCGATGCGCTCGCGCACCAGCAGTTTTTTTGCCGCGCGGTGCTTGTCGCGCGCCGACTCGCTGCCGCCCAGCGCATTGCGCTGCAACGCAGCGTGCAGCTCTTCAACCTGGGCGCGCATCGCGGCGCTGTTTTCGGCGAATTCCGCCGAGCGTACGTCGAGTTTCGAGCCGATCGTGGCCATGGGGTTACTCCGCCATTGTCTTTATTGCCGCCGAAATGGCAAAATTGTCCGACAGTCCGATTATCCAACAACTTGGGGGCCGATGACAATGGCCGCTTCAGCGTACCGTGAATTCAGTTTCGGCCTTGGCGAGGACATCGACGCCGTGCGCGAGCAGGTGCGGCGCTTCGCCGAGGAGCACATTGCGCCCCGCGCCAATGAGATCGATCGCAGCAACCTGTTTCCGCGCGATCTGTGGCCGGAGATGGGCAACCTAGGACTGCTGGGTCTCACGGTCAAGCCCGAGGACGGCGGTGCCGGCTTGGGATATCTCGCCCACATCGTTGCCATGGAGGAGATTTCACGCGCCTCGGCCGCCGTGGGCTTAAGCTACGGGGCGCATTCGAACCTGTGCGTCAACCAGCTGGCGCTGAATGCGAACGCCGCGCAGAAGCGCCAATACCTGCCCAAGCTGATCAGCGGCGAGCATGTGGGCGCGCTCGCCATGTCCGAGCCCGGGGCAGGATCGGATGTGGTGTCCATGCAGCTCAAGGCGGTGAAACGCGGCGACCGCTATGTGCTTGACGGGCGCAAGATGTGGATTACCAATGGTCCCGAGGCGGACGTGCTGGTGGTGTACGGCAAGACCGCTCCGGAGGCCGGCGCGCGCGGCATCAGCGCCTTCATCATCGAGAAGGGGTTCAAGGGATTCACGCCCGCGCAGAAGCTCGACAAATTGGGCATGCGCGGCTCCAGCACCAGCGAGCTGGTGTTTGATGCCTGCGAGGTTCCTGCGGCCAATTTGCTCGGCGCCGAGAATGAGGGCGTGAAGGTGTTGATGCGCGGGCTCGACTATGAGCGCGTGGTGCTCTCCGGCGGCCCCTTGGGGATCATGGCATCGGCGCTGGATGTCGCGGTTCCGTATGTGCGCGAGCGCCGCCAGTTCGGCCAGGCCATCGGCACCTTCGAACTGGTGCAAGGCAAGCTGGCGGATATGTACGCCGCCCTTAACGCCTGCCGCAGCTACGCCTACACGGTGGCCGCCGCCTGCGACCGCGCCGATTCGACCCGCAAGGATGCCGCGGCGTGCATTTTATTCTGCGCCGAGGCGGCCACCCGCGCCGCGCTGGACGCGATCCAGATGCTGGGCGGCAACGGCTACATCAACGATTACCCGACGGGACGCTTGCTGCGCGATGCCAAGCTGTATGAGATCGGCGCCGGCACCTCGGAAATACGCCGCATGCTCATCGGCCGGGAATTGTTCGGGGAAGCGCCGTGACCGATCTGTTTCAGCCGCTGGACGACCATCCTGCCTACCGTCAAATCGCGGATCTCATCGAGCAGCGCATCATGGGCCGCTCGCTGCGCACCGGCGACCCCCTGCCCTCCGAGGTCGACCTTGCGCGCCAGTTCGGCGTGAATCGCTCCACGGTGCGCGAAGCCATCCGCGCGCTGGAAACTCAAGGCCTGCTCGGCCGCGGACGCGGCGAGAAGCGCTTGCGCGTGACCCGCCCGGAACCGCGCCGCATCAGCTCCGGCGTTAGCCGTGCATTGGCCTTGCACGACGCCACCTTTCTCGAGCTGTGGGAGGCGATGATGGCGATTGAACCGGCCGCCGCCGAATATGCCGCCTCGCGCCGCAGCGCCGCGCAGCTTGAATCGCTGACCCGCGCCGCGCAGCGCTTCAAGCGCGAAGCTGCCGATACCGACGCCGCCGTATCCGCGGTGGTTGGATATTTCAGCGCAGTGGCGCTCGCCAGCGGCAATCAGGTGCTCGCCCTGTTGCAGTCGCCGCTCAACCTGTTGCTGGTGCCGGAACTCACCCGCATCATCGAGCGGGTGCCGCAGGCGCGCGCGCGCATCCAGGAAGCTCAGAGTAGAATCACTGCGGCGATCCGCCAGCGGCGCAGCGACACCGCGCGCACCTGGATGGAAAAGCACATTCGGGATTTCAGGCGGGGCCATGAGCTCCAATCCAAATTAAAGGTGATTAAATGACCCACAAGGCTCTCGACGCTACGGCTCTGGATACCCTGTTTCGCGAGGCACGCTCCTACAACCGCTGGTCGCAGGCCGCGGTGTCCACGCAAACCCTGCATGCGCTCTATGATTTGCTGAAATTCGGGCCCACCTCGGCGAACTGCTGCCCTGCCCGCTTCGTATTCGTCACCACCCCTGCCGCCAAGTCCAAGCTCGTGGCCTGCCTCTCTCCGGGGAACGTGGTCAAGGTCGAGCAAGCGCCGGTGACCGTGATCATCGGCATGGACGAAGACTTCTACGAGAAGATTCCGAAACTGTTCCCGCAGCGTCCGCAAATAGCGGAGATGTTCAAAGGTCCCGCCGGACCCGTTCACATGATGCGCAATGCCACGCTTCAGGGTGCGTATCTGATGCTGGCCGCGCGGGCGCTGGCTTTGGATTGCGGTCCCATGTCCGGTTTCGACAACGCCAAGCTGGACCAGGCGTTTTTTTTCGGCACGTCGATAAAGTCCAATTTCATCTGCGCGCTGGGAACCGGCACCACCGAAGAGCTGTATCCGCGCAATCCGCGCCTGGACTTCGACGAGGCCTGCAGCATCGTCTAGCCGCCGCGGTCTCGCCTACAGGATTTGTTCGCGCACGGTGTCCGACCCTTCAGGGTCGTGCAACATGGTGCTGAAGCTCACCAGCACCAGCACCCCAGTGCCGGTGTTGCGAAAGGCGTGCACCACGCCGGGAGGAATGGTCAGCCGCCAGGTTTCCCCCTGCGGAATGTTCAGGTCGCGGATCTTTCCGTGTTCCTTCAGCCGAACCAAGCAGGGACCGACCAGGGTGGTGGTTTCCACCGCCCGGCGGTGGCAGTGATTGCCGCGGACCTGCGCAGGCCCGGTGAGCACCACATGCACGTTTTTCTGCCCCGCAAGCTCGGCGTCGGTCAACGGTTCGAACACGTGCCGCGCGCATCGCGATGGGTCTTGACCGATTCGATCACGACGGCGCTGTCCGGGGAATTCATCGGCTCAATTCTACCAGGTCGATCCGTCCCGGTGCGCCTACCGCCGCCGAGAGGTAGAATGAGGCGCTTGAGCGCAGCACACTCGACGAGGATTCCGCGATGACATACGACAATCGGCAGTTCTATATCGACGGCGCCTGGGTGGACCCGGCCTCCCCTAAGGTATTCGAGGTGATCAATCCGGCGACCGAGGCGGTTGCCGGCGTGATATCGATGGGCGGCGCGCAGGATGTGGATCGTGCGGTCGCGGCGGCGCGGCGCGCGTTCGATGCGTATTCGCGCACCACTCCGCAGGAGCGCCTCGCCCTGATGGAGCGCATTCTGGTCGCCTACAAGGCGCACTATGATGAGATCGCCCAGGCCATCTCCACCGAGATGGGCGCGCCCATCACGCTCGCGAAAGGCTCGCAAACGCGCATCGGCGTGGGGCATATCGGCGCCATGATCGAGGTGCTGAAGACCTTCAAATTCGAGGAAATACGCGGCAAGGTGCGCCTGGTGCAGGAGCCCGTCGGCGTGTGCGCGCTGATCACTCCGTGGAACTGGCCCATGAATCAGGTGGCGGCCAAAGTGGTGCCCGCGCTGGCCGCCGGATGCACCATGGTGCTGAAGCCCTCCGAGTATTCGCCGTTCAGCGCCATTCTCTGGGCCAAGGTCATGCACGAAGCCGGCGTGCCGGCCGGCGTATTCAATCTGATCAACGGCGACGGCATCCACGTCGGCGCGCCGCTGTCCTCGCATCGCGATATCGACATGGTGTCCTTCACCGGCTCGACTCGCGCCGGCACCGAGGTGGCGCGCAACGCGGCCGCCTCCGTCAAGCGGGTGCATCAGGAGCTCGGCGGGAAGTCGCCGAACGTATTGCTGGACGATGCCGACTTCGAGCGCGCGGTCAAGCAAAGCGTGCTGCATGTATTCCAGAACTCCGGCCAGTCCTGCAATGCCCCCACGCGCATGCTGGTACCGGCGGGAAAAATGGCGGAGGTCGAGGCCATTGCCAAGCGGGTCGCGGCGACGGTGGTGGTGGGCGATCCGGCTTCGGAGAAAACCAACTTAGGCCCCGTCGTGTCCAAGCTGCAATTCGATCGAGTCGAGGGCTACATCGAAAAGGGCATTGCCGAAGGTGCCAGCCTCATCACCGGCGGCACCGGGCGGCCGGAGGGCTTGGCCAAGGGCTACTACGTCAAACCGACCATCTTCTCCAATGTGCGCAACGACATGACGATTGCGCGCGAGGAAATATTCGGGCCGGTGCTGTGCATTTTGCCGTACGCAACCGAGGAGCAGGCCGTACAGATCGCCAACGACACTCCCTATGGGCTTGCGGCCTATGTCTGGTCCGCGGATAACGTGCGCGCGCGCCGTGTGGGCAATCGCATCCGCGCCGGCCAGGTTGCGCTGAATGGCGCTTCGGGCGACATGAGCACGCCCTTCGGCGGCTTCAAGGCCTCCGGCAATGGGCGCGAATACGGAGAGTTTGGATTGCGCGATTTCCTGGAGGTGAAGGCGGTGATCGGAGTCGACGCCGCTTGACACCCGTGGCGCATGGGGACTGACGCCGCGGTTCTGCGCCTCGAGAATCTCGGCAAGCGCTTCGGCAACGACCGTCCGCCGCTGTTTGCCGGCGTGGACCTGGAGCTGCGGCCAGGAGAGTACCTGGCCGTGATGGGTGAATCCGGCGTCGGCAAGTCCACCTTGCTCAATTTGCTCGCCGGCCTGGACTCGCCGGACTCGGGCCGCGTGCTGCTCGAAGGCGTGGATCTTGCGTCCCTCGACGACGATGGCGTCACGTTGTTGCGGCGCCGTGCGGTCGGCTTCGTATTTCAGGCCTTTCACCTTCTGCCCTATCTCACCGTGGAACAGAATGTTGCGCTGCCGCTCGACCTGCTCGGTGTTGCGCAACCTGAGCGTGGCCTGCGTACCCTGGAGATGCTGGATGCGGTCGGAATGGCCGGGCTGGCGCGGCGATTCGCGCGCGAGCTCTCCGGAGGCGAGGTGCAGCGAGTGGCCATTGCGCGCGCGCTGGTGCATCGGCCGCGCCTGCTGCTGGCGGATGAGCCGACCGGCAATCTCGATCCGCGCAGCGCCGCACAGACGCTGCAGTTGCTGCGCGCCCAGGTCAAGCGCAACGCCGGTGCCGGATTATTGATCACGCATTCGCGCGCAGCGGCCGAGACCGCCGACCGCATCCTGGTGCTCGATGCCGCAAGCCTCAAGCCGATGGCGCCTGCCGGTTGAGCAGGATGCGCGACTTCGGCGGCGCATTGGCAATTTGGCGCAGGCTCCTGCTCGCGCAGCTGCGCGAGTCGCCCGCGCGAGTGCTCATCACCGTGCTGGCGATCGCGCTCGGCGTCGCGCTCGGCGCGGCAGTGTACTTCGTGAACGGCGCGGCGTTGAACGAGTTTGGCCTGGCCTCCAAGCGCCTGGTCGGAGAGGCGGACCTGGTGGTGCGCGCGCCGCGCGAGGGATTTGCAGAGGCGCTGTTCGTGGACCTGGCGCGCAATCCCGAAGTTGCCGCGGCAAGTCCCGTTCTGGAATTTGAGGTGGCCGTCCCTGGGCACCGCGACACGCTCACGGTGCTGGGAGTGGATCCGTTTCGCGCCGCCGGCGTGCAGTCCGCCCTGCTCGGAGAAATCGCCGGCAATGTTCGCGACTGGTTCGAGCCGGCGGGAATTTTCCTGAGCAGCAGCGCCGCCGATCAACTGCAGCTGCGGCGCGGCGGGCGGCTGGCCATCGTCGTCGGCAACACGCCCAAAGCCCTGCGCGTGCTCGGCATCCTGTCGCAATCCGCCTATCCGCAGCCCTTGGGACTCATGGACATCGCCTCGGCGCAGTGGCTGTTCGGCCAAACCGGGCGCTTGAATCGCATCGATCTGCGCCTCAAACCCGGCACCTCGGTGGAATCCTTCCGGCGCGCGCTGCAACAGCAATTGCCGCCGGGCGCTCTCGCCGTCGCGCCCGAGGTCGAGCGTGACCGCGCCGTTACCGCGACGCGCGCCTATCGGGTGAATTTGAACATGCTCGCCATGGTGGCGTTATGGACCGGCGCCTTCCTGGTGTTCTCCACGCAATCCCTGTCGGTGCTGCGCAGGCGCAGCTCGCTGGCGCTGCTGCGGGCGCTCGGCGTGACGCGCTCTCAATTGCGCTGGGCGCTTGTCGGCGAAGGCGCCGCGCTCGGTGCCCTTGGCTCTGTGCTCGGCGTCGCCGTGGCGCTGCTGCTCGCCGACGCCTTGCTGCGAGTGCTGTCGGGCGACCTGGGCAATGGCCAGCTGCATGCGAGCGTGGCTTCGCTGCGCGCGCCGCCGCTGGCCGCGGTGGCTTTTTTCCTGATCGGGACCGGTGTTGCCGCCGTCGGCGCATGGTTGCCGGCACGCGCCGCGGCCAGGCAGTCTCCGGCTCGAGCGCTCAAGGGTGGGGGCGGAGATTACGTGGCGGCAGCCAGAACCAGTTCCTTTCTGGGCATTGCATTATTGGCAGCGGGTGCGCTGTTGGCGCTGCTGCCGCCGATCGGCGGACTCCCGGCGTTCGGCTATGCGGCCATTGCCGCGCTGTTGTTCGGCGCCGTGCTGCTGGTTCCGGCTCTGACGGTCAGGCTCCTGCACCTCGCGCCGCGCAACGTCGGGGTGGTGCTCAACACCGCGATCGCGCAACTGCGCGACAACGTGGGGCTGTCGACCTTGAGCCTGGCCTCCATCATCGTGAGCTTCAGCTTGATGGTGGCGATGGCCATCATGGTGTACTCGTTCCGGGAATCCTTCGATCACTGGCTGGGAAAATTGCTGCCCGCCGATCTGCAACTGCGCGAGCCTTTCGGCAACGACACCGCGTCTTGGTCGCCCGAGGTCCAGGCCCGACTCGCGGCGGTTGGCGGTGTTGCGCGCATCGAGTTTCGGCGCACCCGCCAAATCTATCTTGATCCGGCGCGGCCGCCCGTCACTTTGATCGCGCGCGATTCCAAGTCCGCCAGCCTCAGCGATGATCTGCCGCTGGTGCGATCCGCTGCGGGGCCGCTGCCGCATTCAGAGCTGGTATGGATTTCCGAGGCGCTCGAAGACCTCTACGGCTATCGCAGCGGCGCTACTCTCGAATTGCCCTTAAGAGGCAGCCGCCTGCCGTATACCGTCGCCGGTGTGTGGCGCGACTATGCGCGTCCCGCCGGCGCCATCGTAATCTCGCGCCCAGAATATGCGGCGGCGAGCGGCGATCGAGAGGCGAACGAGGCATCGGTGTGGCTTGGCGACGCAGCATCCCCCACCGCGGTCGAGGCCGCGCTGCGCGCCGTCATTGCTGATGGCGGCGCGGTCGAGATCATGACCAGCGGTGCGGTGCGCGAGCGCTCGCTGCAGATCTTCGACCGCGCATTCGCAATCACCTATGCACTCGAGGCCATCGCGGTGCTCATCGGGCTCACCGGCGTGAGTCTTGCCGCCGGTTCGACCGCGCTGGCGCGGCGCGCAGAATTCGGCGTGCTCCGGCACATCGGCATGCTGCGCGGGCAGATCGTCGGCATGCTGGCCCGCGAGGGCCTGCTGCTCGGCGCCTTCGGCGTCGTGTATGGCCTCATATTAGGCGCTGCCTTAAGCCTGGTTCTGGTGTACGTGGTGAATCGCCAGAGCTTCAACTGGTCCATCGACCTGGCGGTGCCTTACCGGCAACTGCTGCTGCTGAGCCTCGCGCTGCTTGTCGCAGCAGCGGTTACCGCCGTGTGGAGCGGCCGCGCCGCCACCAGTCAGGACGCAGTGCGCGCCGTGCGGGAGGATTGGTGAATCGGTCGCGCTGCATGGTCTTTCTGGCGGCGGGCGTTCTCGCCTTGGCGGCAGCGGCGGCGGAACCGCCCTACGCGCCGGTCACGGCGGATCACGCGCTCAACTTTCCGGACGATTTCGGCAGCCATCCGCAGTTCCGCATGGAGTGGTGGTACGTGACCGGGTGGCTGCGAACCGAGGGCGGCGAGGCGCTGGGATTTCAAGTCACGTTTTTTCGCACACGCCCTGACATCGATGCCAGCAATCCCAGCGCCTTCACACCGCAGCAGCTGCTGATTGCACATTGTGCCCTTAGCGATCCGAAGCGCGGGCGCTTGTGGCAGGACCAGCGCATTCGCCGGGCGGGAATGGGGCTTGCCGGCGCGGCAACCGGCGATACCCAGGTCTGGATGGACCGCTGGTCGCTTAAACGCACGGCAGCGGCGTACCTGGCGAAGATCGAGGCCGATGATTTCTCACTGGATCTTCAATTGATTCCGACGCAGGCGATTCTGGTCAACGGCCATGCCGGAGTCAGTCAAAAGGGTCCCGCCCCGCAACAGGCGAGCTACTACTACAGCCTGCCGCATGTGCAGGTCACGGGTTCGATTGCGCGCGAGAGGCGCGTTGATCGTGTCAGCGGCGAAGCCTGGTTCGATCACGAGTGGTCGAGCGAGTACCTCGACAGTCAATCTACGGGATGGGATTGGGTCGGAATCAATCTGGACGACGGGGCCGCGCTGATGGCATTCCGCATCCGCGGCCTGAACGGCGAGGTGCGCTGGGCCGGGGGCACCCTGCGCAGCCGCGCCGGCCAGGTGGAGGTGCTCGAGCGGAAGGATATTGCGTTTGTGCCGAGTCGCGAATGGCGCTCCTTGCGCACTGGAATTAGCTATCCCGTGCAGTGGCGGGTGCACGCCGGTTCGCGCGACATCGATCTTGTGCCGCTGCTCGACGATCAGGAGAATGACACGCGCCTGTCCACCGGCGCGATTTATTGGGAGGGCGCCGTGCAAGCCCTCGAACAGGGGCGGCCGGTGGGCCGGGGTTATTTGGAATTGACCGGCTACGGCGGTCGGCTGCAGTTGCGCTGAGCCGATGCTCGAGCATGAAGGAGCGCCATCGATGCGAATCGGATTCATCGGATTGGGTCATATGGGGGCGGCCATTGCCGCCAATTTGCTGCGCGCCGGGAACGAGGTCGCGGTCTGGAATCGTTCCGCGGATAAGGCGCGCCCGCTCATCGAGGCCGGCGCTACGCTGGTCGACAGCCCCAAGGCGGCCGCTACCTTGAGCGAGGTCGTGTTCAGCATGCTCGCGGACGATGCCGCGTTGCAGAGCATCTTGAACGGCGAGCAGGGAGTATTGGCGGGCTTACGCCCAGGCGCGCTGCATGTCTCGATGAGCACGATTGGCGTCGCGACCGCCGATGAAGTCGCGTCCCTGCATCGCAGCCGCGGGCAGCGTTTCCTGTGCGCGCCGGTATTCGGCCGGCCGCAGGCCGCGGCAGCCGCCAAGCTGTTCGTGGTGGCATCGGGCGATGCGCAGAGCCTGCAGACGGCAACTCCGCTGCTGGCGCAGATCAGCCAGCGCGTGTTCTACGTCGGCGAGGCGGCGACGGCCGCCAGCCTGGTGAAGTTGTGCGGCAATTTCATGATTCTCTCGGCGATCGAGGCGCTCGCGGAGGCTCTGGCCTTGGGCGAAAAAGGTGGGGTTGCGCCCAAGCTGCTGCTCGAGGTGCTGACGGGATCGCTGTTCGACAGCCCGGTGTACCGCAATTACGGCGCCACGATTTTGGAACATGGCTACCGCCCGGCGGGTTTCGCGGCGCCGCTGGGTTTGAAGGATATGCGCCTGATCGGCCAATCGGCCGAGACCCTGCGCGTGCCGATGCCGCTGCTCGGCATCCTGCGCGATCATTTGCTGCAGGCCATCGGCCAGCAGGGCGAGGACGTGGACTGGTCGGCCATCGGCGGCAGCGTGGCGAGAAACGCCGGTCTCGATCCGTGAAGGTTCAATGCTGCATCGTCGGCGGCGGTCCCGCGGGAATGATGCTCGGTTATTTGCTGGGCCGGGCGGGAGTCGACGCCCTGGTGCTGGAAAAGCACGCGGATTTTCTGCGCGATTTTCGCGGCGACACGGTGCACCCATCGACCTTGCGCATCATGCAGGAGCTCGAGTTGCTGGAGGACTTCTGGAAGAAGCCGCACTCCGAGCTGCGCGCGCTCTCCATCGAGATCGAGGGGCGCAGCTTCCAAATCGCCGACTTCGGGCGCGTGCCCACGCCGGGCCACTGCATCGTGGTGATGCCGCAATGGGATTTCCTGGATTTCCTGATGCAAAAGGGCCGGCGCTTTCCCTCCTTGAAGGTGATGATGTCCTCGGAGGCCACGCGGCTCACCGAATCCGCCGGTCGGGTCGCCGGCGTCGAGGCGATGACCCCCGACGGACCGCTGTCGGTGGGCGCGGATCTGGTGGTGGCCTGCGACGGGCGCAGCTCCAGCATGCGCAAAGCGGCGGGCCTGGAAGCGCGCAGCCTGGGCTCGCCCATCGATGTGCTGTGGTTTCGGCTGAGCAAGCGAGACGCTGACCCTAAACAGGTGTTGGGTCACCTCGAGCGCGACAAAATGCTGGTCACCATCGACCGCGGCGACTACTGGCAGTGTGCCTTCGTGATCAGCAAGGGCGGTATCGACCGCGTGCACGCCAGCGGGCTCGACGCCTTCAAGCGCTCCGTGGCGGACGGCGCCAAATTTCTGGCGGATCGGGTCGATGAACTGAAATCCTTCGACGATGTGAAATTGCTGAGTGTGTCGGTCGACCGGCTGCTCACCTGGTCGAAGCCGGGACTGCTGTGCATCGGCGACGCCGCGCACGCCATGTCGCCGGTGGGCGGCGTCGGCATCAATCTTGCGATCCAGGATGCGGTGGCGACCGCCAATTTGTTCGCGGCCAAGCTGCGCGCCGGCACTCTTCAGGATGCCGAGCTCGATGCCGTGCGCCGGCGCCGGCTATTTCCCGTGAAGGTAATCCAGCGCATGCAGGTCACCATGCACGAGCGCGTGCTGAAGCCCGTCGTGAGCGGCCAGAAGCGCACTCTCGAAGTGCCATGGGTGGTGAAACTCCTGAATCGCACTCCCTGGCTGCAGCGCTGGCCCGCGCAATTCATCGGGCTCGGCGTGCGCCCGGAACACGTGCGCTCGCCGCGG
>Ga0302308_10003145_pt1 | contig 13188 bp, 6 predicted proteins | sample III_Palsa_E3_3_FD_200531 | JGI IMG/M metagenome (GOLD analysis project Ga0302308, IMG submission 200531) | Peat permafrost microbial communities from Stordalen Mire near Abisko, Sweden - III_Palsa_E3_3 | ecosystem: Environmental > Terrestrial > Soil > Palsa > Peat permafrost | place: Sweden... | reverse complement strand
TACAGGATCGCCGCCACGGCAAGGATCGCCGAATTCACCGCGGTCACCGGGATGTGGCCATTCCACGCGCCAAGCCGATTCAACTCGAATAATCCCGGTGCCAGCTCGCGCTGGATATTCAAGGTCGGCAATCCGGTGCGCCCTGCACAGGCCGCGATCAGTGGCGAATTGCCGACCCACACCGCCGTCGCCTCGCCGCCGATCGCCTTGATCGCTTCCACCGCGACCAGCGAATCCTTGCCGCCACCGATCGGCACCAGCGTGCGTTGCGGCAGGCCGAGCGCCGCTGCAGCCAACGGCGTGGCCGCACCCCGTGGGAATGCGATGCGACCACGCAAGTCCAGTCCATTGCGATAGGCAAACTCAGCCAGCCCATGCAGATACAACGCATCGAGTAGATCGGCCGTGGCATCGTCCAGCGGTCCGTCGGCCACTTCGATTCCGGGCGGCACGCCAGCCTTGTAGTAGCTGACGCCGGCGATCAGGTGCAGCAAACGCAGCGCCGCGTAGAACGCGCCGGCATGAGTCGCCGGCACTGCCGGTGCATTCGGAAAACGAATTCGCTCGACCAGCTCATCGCCATCGTCAAACGCATACACCAACTCGGCCACGCCATCGGCGTAAGCGCAGCGCACGAATCGAAACAGCTGGGTCAAGCGGGGTTGGATCACTTCATTCACTCTCATCAGTCGTTGCGCGTTGCCCCCTCTCCCTCTGGGGAGAGGGTTGGGCTGAGGGGTCGGGCTTGCCAAGGTGCTCATTACGACCTCGAGCACACCCTCGATATTTACCATCACGCCATTGTTCCAGAAACGCAGCACTCGGTAGCCCATGACTTTCAAACGTTGCGTCCGCCGCGCGTCGTACTCAACCTGATCCACATGCTGGCCACCATCCAGCTCCACGATCAGCCAAGCGCCAGTGCAGACAAAATCGACGATGTAACGGTCAATTTCATGCTGACGACGAAATCTAAAGCCTGACAACTGGCGATTGCGCGCATAGCGCCATAGCCCTCGCTCCGCATCCGTCATGGTTTGGCGCAGTCCACGCGCCCGATCCACGTTGAGACGTTTCATCCTTGAACGTCCTTGATTGTGGGCTACCGCAAGAGTGCCCCCTCACCTCAGTCCTCTACCCAAAGCGGAGAGGAGGAAAATCTAGTCGATTACTACTTCGTCAGCTTCGTTGCGCAAGTTGTAGTGCGAGGACATCACCTTGCCGTAAGCGCCAGCCTGGGCAATCAGGATCACGTCGCCCTCTTTCGCTTCGGGCAGACGACGATCCGTACCGAGCACGTCACCACTTTCGCAGATCGGGCCAACGACCTGAAACAGCGCCGTGGCCGGCTCTTCCAGCCGGGTCAGGTTGACGATTTCATGCCAGGCATCGTACAGCGCGGGGCGAATCAGGCTGTTCATGCCAGTGTCGATACCCAGATAGCGCAGCTGCGCCTTGCCTTTCTGCTGAGTCACTCGTGCCAGCAACACACCGGCATCAGCGACCAGATAGCGACCCGGCTCCATCCACAATTGGTACTGAGGATAGGCAGCCTTCACTTCACTCAGCACCCGATCGAGCGCTTCGATGTCCAGTCGCGCCTCTCCGGGATGCGCCGGGACACCAAGACCACCGCCGATATTCAGAAACGTTACGCTGCCGATGCGCTCGGCGAGGCTCGCCAGCTGTGCATAGACCTCACCCCAGTGCGCCGCATCGAGCACGCCGGAACCAAGATGCGCATGCAGCCCGCGTACCGTTACATCGTGTAGTTCGGCAAACTGCAAGAACACGGCGAGCTGGTCCAGCGGCAGTCCGAACTTGCTGCCGCTACCACCGGTGCGCACTTTCTCGTGATGACCCAGACCGCGGCCAAGATCCACCCGCAACACGATCTCCCTGCCACGGAACAACTGGCCCCAGTGCTCAAGTGGATACAGCGCATCCAGCGTGATGGTGGCACGCGTCGTCAGTGCAAAAACGTAATCCGCGCGCGCAGCAAAGTTTGGTGTGAATAGTAGTGGGGTGGATTCCGGCACGATCGCGTCGACTGCTTCCAGCTCGCCTGGCGAGACGCATTCGAATGCAAAACCTTCCGTCACCAACGCGCGCAGGATCGCTGGATGGGTATTCGCCTTCACCGCGTAATGCAGTCGATCGACCGCTGCCAGCGTGTTCAGTTCGCGCGCCTGATGGCGCACCGTCGGCAGGTGATAGACATAGCGCGGGGTCTTTTCAGCGGCCAGTTCCAGCAAGCCCTCGCGTTGCGGCCCGCGCCACCACGCGGCGGCATTCTCTGGCGCTTCACCGCTACCGTATAGCGTCTGCCAGCTTGGACCAAACAACGCGCTGTCGTCGGTGCGCAGCGCGCCCGCCGCGATCAACAGATCATGCAAATGTGGCAACAGATCGTCCACCACACTCTCATCCACCACAAAAGTGAGATTGAGGTTGTTCGACGACTGGGAAATCAAGTGCACGCGCAACTGGCCAAACTCGGCCAGCACGCCGGACAACGTGTGCAGCAGTGAGCGCATGCCGCGACCCACCAGGGTGATCGCAGCGCACGGTGCGATCACCTTGACCCGGCAGACATTGGCCAGGTCGGTGGCGAGTGCGGCGATCGCATCGGAGTCGAGCAGATTTTCGGTAGGGTCGAGCGACACCGTAACGTTGGTCTCGGCCGAGCCGATCAAATCCACCGACAGACCGTGCTGCTTGAATTGCGCAAACACGTCGGCGAGAAAGCCCACCTGCTGCCACATGCCGACGGATTCCATCGACACCAGGGTGATGCCCTTGCGTGCACTGATCGCCTTGACGCTGGGCGCGTGCTCGCGTACCTCCGGACCGATCACCGTGCCTTCGAGTTCCGGCCGATTGGTGTCCTTGATCAACAACGGCACGCGCGGTTCGCGCAGTGGCGACAGGCAGCGCGGATGCAGCACCTTGGCGCCGGTGGAGGCGATTTCCTGTGCCTCCTCGTAATCCAGCCGTTGCAGCAGCCGAGCGCCCGGCACCTGGCGCGGGTTGGCGGTAAACATGCCGGCCACGTCGGTCCAGATTTCCACCCGCTGCGCTTTCAGCAGCGCGCCAAAGTAGGCGGCAGACGTATCCGAGCCGCCGCGTCCGAGCAGTACCGTGCGACCTTGCGATTCGCGGGCGATGAAGCCCTGGGTGATGAATACCTGACCCAGGCTTGCCAGCCGAGCGGCGAGCACGGGGTCAGGTCGCGAATCGACCATTGAGGACAGCAATCGGGTGCGCTCGTTCTGGTTTGGCAATGCGATCGCGGCGAGACAGTCGCGCGCGTCAAGCCATTGCGTAGCCAGGCCACTGTGGCTGAGAAACGCAGCACCAAGTGCACTGGACATCAGCTCGCCGTGCGCCTGCACCTGCGCCTGCCAAGCCAGTTCGCCGAGAGCAGCTGCGCCTTCGTCAGCCAGCGCGGCAAGGTCTTGCAGCCGCACACCCAGCGTATCCGGGAGTGCCAGCTGCATGTGCTCAAGCAACTCGTAATGCCGCTGGATGATCGCCTGGGCCGCTTCGTTGCGTTTGCCCTGATCGCCCTGCACGCACAATTGTTTGAGCGCGTCGGTAATGCCGGTAAGGGCGGAGACGACGACCAGCACGCGCGCACCTTCGGCGCGGCGACTGGCAACCAGCTCACGGATGTTCTGCCAGCGAGGAAGCGTGGCGACACTGGTGCCGCCGAACTTCATCACGATCCAGGGGGCGTCTGCGGCTAACGGCGTCGAGGTTTGCAGGGTCACGGGCATTCGATGTGTGGGATGGGATGGGCTGTGGAGCGAGTGTTGCGCCGCATCAAGACAATTGCAATGGGTGGAGCTAATTTTTATTTTGGACGTCTAGACTTCCGTTTCGTTTGCCCTGGAAATTCAGTGCAAGCTCCAGAATCATCTCCTCAATCGGCGGAGGCAGGCTTTGCTCCCTCTCCCATGGGGAGAGGAAGCCAAAGCGTGCGCTGCGCGCACAAAGTTATTGAACAACCACGGGGATCTTGCCGATGCGCGACTGCCATTCTTTCGGCCCCGTCTGGTGCACCGATGTACCGAGCGAATCCACCGCCACGGTCACCGGCATGTCCTGTACGGTGAACTCGTAAATCGCCTCCATGCCCAGATCGGCAAAACCGACCACGCGCGAGGCCTTGATCGCCTTGGAGACCAGGTATGCCGCGCCGCCGACGGCCATCAGATACACCGACTGATGCTTCTTGATCGCCTCGATCGCCGCCGGGCCGCGTTCCGCCTTGCCGACCATGCCGAGCAGACCCGTCTGCGCCAGCACCTGCTCGGTGAACTTGTCCATGCGGGTCGCGGTGGTGGGCCCTGCCGGTCCGACCACTTCGTCGCGCACGGGATCGACGGGGCCTACGTAGTAGATAAAGCGCCCGTTGAAGTCGACCGGCAGCGACTCACCCTTGTTGAGCATCTCGACCATGCGCTTGTGCGCAGCATCGCGGCCAGTCAGCAGCTTGCCGTTAAGTAGCAGCACTTCACCCGGCTTCCAGCTAGCAACTTCGTCGCGTGTCACCGTGTCCAGATTCACGCGACGCCCCTTGGAACTGTCGTAGGTGAGCTTCGGCCAATCTTCCAGCGACGGTGGATCGAGCATGACCGGGCCGCATCCGTCCAGCGTGAAGTGCGCATGGCGGGTAGCCGCACAGTTCGGAATCAACGCCACGGGCAGGTTCGCCGCGTGGGTCGGGTAATCTTTCACCTTGATGTCGAGCACCGTGGTGAGGCCACCCAGACCTTGCGCACCGATGCCGAGCGCGTTGACCTTCTCATACAGTTCGATGCGCAGTTCCTCCGCGCGATTGCCCGGGCCCCGGGCGATCAGATCCTGGATGTCGATCGGCTCCATCAATGCTTCTTTAGCCAGCAGCATCGCCTTCTCGGCGGTGCCACCGATGCCGATGCCGAGCATGCCCGGCGGGCACCAGCCTGCGCCCATCGTGGGTACGGTCTTGAGCACCCAGTCGACGATGGAGTCGGATGGATTGAGCATCGCGAATTTCGACTTCGCCTCCGACCCACCACCCTTGGCCGCGACGATCACGTCCAGCGTGTCACCCGGCACGATCGAGACATTGACTACCGCTGGTGTGTTGTCCTTGGTGTTCGCGCGCTTGCCAGCTGGATCGGCGAGAACGCTGGCACGCAGCTTGTTGTCCGGGTCGTTGTAGGCGCGACGCACGCCCTCGTTGACCATGTCTTCCAGCGACATCGTGGCGTCCCACTGCACGCTCATGCCGACCTTCAGGAACACCGTGACAATACCGGTGTCCTGGCACAACGGCCGATGACCTTCGGCGGCCATGCGCGAGTTGATCAGGATCTGCGCCATCGCGTCTTTCGCCGCCGGCGATTCTTCGCGCTCGTAAGCGGCAGCGAGGTTGGTGATGTAGTCGACCGGGTGGTAGTAGCTGATGTACTGCAGCGCGTCGGCGACAGACTGGATCAGGTCGTCTTGCTTGATGATCGTCATGGGATGGCTTCGACTTGGAGGGAGCGCGCCGTAACCCGATGTCCACGGCGCAAGCCGCCTATTGTGCCGCAACTGCGTCTGGCCTCAAAAAGCAACGGCCGCACTGAGCGGCCGTCGCTATGTCGCTGAGATGATCTTTTAGAAGCGATATTCGGCAAAAATCGAGGAATGGCCCACGTTGCCGGAGAAATTCAAGTCGAGAACCCGGTATTTGATGCGGTAGTTGTCATAGGCCAGTCCCACGCTGAAGTGATTCGTGAAATCGTAGCCCACACCCGCGCCGCCATAACCGCCGCCGCCGTGGAAGTCATACGAACCGAACCCGGCGACACGGGTGTCCACCGACGTATGCAGATAGCCCACGCGTGCGGACAGGTACCACTGGTTGGCGAACTTGTACTTGAGGTTGATACCCACTAGCGGGCCTTCGGCCTTCGCACTTTCGGTGGCGGTGACGCCGTTGATGTTTACCGGCCCACGAACCGTGCCCAGATCCGCATAACCCGCTTCGACGCCAAAATTCCACGCCTCGCTGTACCAGGCATACCCGCCGCGCACCGTGGCCCCAAAAGCGGTATTGCTGGTCACAGTGCCACTGTTGTAACTGGACCGACCCAGATTGGTGTTGACGAAAAAAGCACCGGGTTCATCGGCAAACGCACTGCTCGAACCAGCCGCAAGCACGACGGCCGTGGCGGCCATCAGAAATCGCCTTTTCATAAGCTTCCCTGTTTTGGTGTTGTCTATGTGCCCGCGGCCCCATGCTCGCGGGAGCGCGCATTCTTTAAGAACATCGGGCCTTGTGCAATAAGCGCAATAAAATACGGGTGATTCGTAGTTAATCGTGCCACCACCGTAAGAAAATGTGGCTGCGCATTTTTCGTGATGGCCGCAAAGCGCGGCCCGGCAAAGCTCAGCACGAAATCAGCCTGACACTTTGCGATTGTCAGGTGTAAAGGTCGGGTCGTTTCAAAAATAATGATGAGCGTGTTCTGAGCGCAATCACGATTTTCCGTGATGCTTGAAACGAGAGGGACGTCCGCTTTTTTTTGCCAGATGTCACTGGACGACATGGGCAAATCGGGAGCAGGATGCCTCTCTGTGTCGTCGCCCGGCGCGCAGTAGTGGAAGCTATTCATTGTCATCACCAGCGAAGCCTCGGCTTCGCTGAAACCAAGGCAGCCTGTGGGTTGCGCTTGGTCTGATGGCATGGGGTTTGCGGAAAATTCGCGGAAAAGTTCGGGGTTGGGGGCGCTGATCAGTCAGTTCAAATCCTTACCGGCTATCACGGCATTGCATGGAGGTGACGACCACAAATAACCGCGACAACCGTCCAAAAAAGTAAACAGGGGGCCTCGCTTTTTCATCTCGAAACATCAGGGAGCTAGGTCATGACGAACAAGCATCTGTTGATCTATGTATCGATTGCCGCAGCATTAACCACGCTGCCCGCAGCGTTACTGGCTCAAGCGGCAGCATCGCAAAATAGCGCCACTACCGATCTCAACACCGCGGAAATGCCGCGTGTTACGCAAACCGTCGACAACAAAGTTGTAGCGACCGTCGCAAGCAGCCACCTCAAGTTCATCGGCTCGGCGAAGCCGACAAGCGCTGTGGCCGACTCGATGCCCATGAATCACATGCAGCTCATTCTCCAGCGCAGCGCATTGCGTACGGCCGCGCTGCAATCGTTGATCACCGCACAGCACGATCCTTCCTCCTCCAAGTTTCATCAGTGGGTGACACCGGAAGAATTCGGCAACACCTTTGGCGTTGCCGATGCCGATATCGCCGCCGCAAAATCATGGCTGATCTCGCAGGGCTTTACCGTCCACGGTGTGTACCCGAACAAGATGCAGATTGATTTCAGTGGTACGGCAGGCCAGGTTCGCCAGGCGTTTCATACGCAGGAAAACCATTACACCGTCAATAAGACGGCGCATATTGCCAATGCAGGCGACATCAGCGTCCCGTCGGCGCTGCGTAGTGTGGTGGTGGGCGTAGCAGGCCTCAATGATTTCCGGCCAAAGCCATTGCACGTCGCTCCGCAGGTAGGGCAGTTCGACGCGTCCAAGCACAACTTCAAGTTGAAACAGACGGCCGCAGCGTCCAAGACCGGCGCTACCTCCAATGCGATTTCCAGCGCCAACTCCAATTCCGCCGCCAATCCGATGGCACTGGCATTTACCAACGGTGCGCGCGGTTTTGTGCCGTACGACATGAATGTGATCTACAACACTACGGCGCTGTATACGAGCGGCCTGACCGGCACGGGTATCAACATTGCAGTGGTTGAAGACCAGGACATGGACACCGATGACTGGCCCAACTTCGTCAGTCAGTTCAACCTCGGTGGTTACGGTGGCACGTTCAAGCAGTTTCAGCCTCAATTGACGCCGAGTACGAGCAATTGCAACGACCCAGGCGGCAACGATCCGTTCGGTGAAAGCATCGAGACCGTGCTGGATGCAGAGTGGTCCACGGCGATGGCACCAGGTGCGAATATCTGGGTTGCCACTTGCAGCGACTCCGACACCACGAACTTCTTCGGCGGAGTCTTCATGGCGGCGGACAACCTGATCAACGGCACTTCACGGCCGAACGTGATCAGCGCGAGCTACGGCTATGGCGAAGGCTTTACCGATACCGCCAGCAAGTCCGCGATTGACCTGATGTGGGCACAGGCAGATGCGGAGGGTATCTCGGTGTTCATTTCCACCGGCGATTCGGGCTCCAACCCGAGCTTCAATGGGTCAGTCATCGAGAACTATGGCATCGACGCCAACTCGTTCGCTACGTCGCCCAATGACACGGCCGTCGGTGGATCCGACACCGCCGATATTCTCGATGGCACCACCAAGAAGTACTTCAACACCACGCCCAATGCGGTGTACGGCACGGCGCTTTCCTACGTGCCCGAACTCACCTGGAACACCTCCTGCGGAAATTCACTGGCGGCCCAACAGCTGGTCAACACCACCGCGCTCAAGTTCTGCAAGAACGCGCTCATCTATGACCCGTACGGCTTCTACGTCACTTCGGAAAGCGGCAGTGGTGGCCCGTCTGCGGTCGACGCGAAACCGGCCTGGCAACGCCAGGTGCATGGTGCGGCGAAAGACCAATCGCGTGATCTGCCGGATGTCTCGTTGTTCGGCGGCTCTTACGGCGGATATTCGTGGGTGATCCTCTGCACCGGCGCCTATCCCTGCGCACCGGGCTTCACTACCCCCGTGGTATTGGAGGCCGGTACATCGCTGTCCTCACCGATGTTCGCCGGTGTCCAGGCGTTGATCGACCAGGGCCTGGCCAGTTCCGGCCTGTCGCCGAATCAGGGCAACGCCGCACCAACCCTGTATGCGCTTGCAGCCCAGGAATTCGGCGGGGCCACCGGCGCCGCTCCGGCCACATTGGCAACCTGCAACGCCGACAACGGTGCCAAGGGAACCAACAAGTGCGTGTTCCACAACATCACCAGTGGTGGCAATTCCACGCAGTGCATCCAGATCCAGGCGTTTGGCGATGTCACTCCGGATTGCTACTTCTACGGAACGATCGCGAACTATGAGCAGTTCTACGGCGCCACCCTGGTGGGACTGACCTCGAGCAACACGTCGAAGTACAACGACAACACTGCAGCGTTTGCCGCGCAGCCGGGCTGGAGCTTTGCCAATGGCCTGGGTTCGGTCAACGCGAATAACCTGCTTACTGCATGGAAGAAGTTCGTCCACGTCCACTGAAGGACTGATCCACGCGCCATGATGGATTGAGAAGCTGGAGCCATTTCCCTGGCGGTCGCCCGCCAGGGAAATGCGTAGCGACAAGTAGTTCTTGGCACACTAAGTAACGCGGCACTGACAAGCAGCTGTCAGCTGCGCCGATCGAGTCATTAGAAAACTCGATCCGACTGCCTTTCAGGACGAGCGAAAACGCCCGTCGGATGGCTTGGCTATGGGTAGATTGCCCGTTTCTCATTCGTCACGGCTCGACTACTGGACGATACGGGTAAATCGAGAGCACGATATCCCACTACCTAGGCGCTCAGCTGGGTAGCAGCGGGAGCTAAACAAAGTCATCACAGTCGAAGCTCGGGGCTTCGCTGAAACCATCCAGCCGATGGTTCGTGGTGTCTGGGGAAAAGCCGCAGAGAGCGTAGCGCGCCTACGCCGCCATCAATTTTCTTGAATTCTTACCAACGTCTACGACATTCAAGGGAGGTGACTACGACCAGCAATAGCGACAAGACGTCAACAAAGTAAACAGGGGGCCTCGCTTTACGTTTCAAGTATTGGGAGCAAGGTCATGACCAATAAACATCCATTGATCTACGTCTCGATTGCCACCGCACTCGCAACGCTGCCCGCAACCATCCTGGCGCAAACAACGAGGTCGCCCACTGCCGACCTCAACACCGCAGAGATGCCGCGCGTGACGCAAGCCGTCAACAACAGCGTCGTGTCGATCGTTGGAAACAGCCATCTCAAATTGATCAGCTCGACGAAGCCGACGGGCAGCGTGCCTGACTCGATGCGCATGAATCACATGCAGCTCATTCTCCAGCGCAGCGCGCTGCGCACATCGGCACTTGAGTCTTTGATCACCGCACAACACGATCCGGCCTCGTCGAAGTTTCAGCAGTGGGTGACACCCGCTGAATTTGGCGAAAGCTTTGGTGTTGCCGATGCCGACATTGCCGCTGTGGAATCGTGGCTGGCGTCGCAGGGCTTCAACGTCAATGGCGTCTACCCGAACAAGATGCAGATCGACTTCAGCGGCACGGCGGGCCAAGTTCGCCAGGCTTTCCACACGCAGGAAAATCGCTACACCGTCAATAAAGTCAGCCACATCGCCAATGCCAACGACATCAGCGTGCCGTCTGCGCTGCACAGCGTCGTGGTGGGCGTTGCGGGCCTCACCGACTTCAGGCCACAACCCTTGCACGTGTCCCCACAGTTGGCGCAGTTCGACGCGACGAAGCATAACTTCAGGGCCAAACAGACATCAGCGCCCAGCGCCGCTTCCGCTGCCAAACCCGCCGCCGTGGTCTTCAACGGCGGTGCCCTGCGCGGCTTCGTGCCTTACGACATGAATGTGATCTACGACACCACGGCGCTGTACGGCAGCGGGCTGACCGGTACGGGTATCACCATTGCGGTGGTCGAAGATCAGGACATGGATGTTTCGGATTGGCCCAACTTCGTCACCCAGTTCAACCTGGGTGGTTACGGCGGTACGTTCAACCAGTTCCAACCGCAGCTGACACCGAGCACAGGCAATTGCACGGATCCGGGTGGCAACAGTCCCGGTGGTGAAAGCATCGAGACCGTGCTCGATTCGGAGTGGGCAACGGCGATGGCGCCGAGCGCCCATATCTGGGTAGCGACCTGCAATGACTCCGACAGCACGAACTTCTTCGGCGGTGTCTTTACAGCGGCAGACAATCTCATCAATGGCAGCTCGCGGCCGAACGTCATCAGCGCAAGCTACGGTTATGGCGAAGGCTTCGTTGACGCTGCTGACAAGACTGCGATCGACCTGATGTGGGCACAGGCCGATGCGGAAGGTATCTCGGTCTTCGTTTCCACTGGCGATTCCGGCTCGAACCCCAGTTTCAACGGCAACATCATCAATGGTTACGGGATTGACGCGAACGCGTTCGCCACCTCGCCGAATGATACCGGTGTCGGCGGCACGGACACCGCCGATATTCTGGACGACACCACGTCAACCTACTTCAGCAGCACGCTCAATTCGGTGTATGGCTCGGCACTTTCCTATGTGCCGGAACTGACCTGGAACACGTCTTGCGGAAACACGCTGGCCGCAAAATCCATGGGCTACGGGACAGCGCTGCAGTTCTGCAAGAAGCAGCTCAAGTCAGATCCGTTCGGATTCACCATTGGCTCCGAAGGTGGCAGCGGTGGCCCGTCTTCGGTCGACCCGAAACCCGCCTGGCAACGGCAAGTCCTTGGTGCCGCGAAGGACCAATCGCGTGACCTGCCGGATGTATCGCTATTCGGCGGTTCGTATGGCGGCGTCTCTTGGGTAATCCTGTGCACTAGCGCGTATCCCTGCACGCCCAACTTCACGTCGCCGGTAGAGCTGGTGGCCGGTACATCGCTGTCCTCGCCGATGTTTGCCGGGGTCCAGGCGCTGATCGACCAAGGACTGCACGGTGCTGGCCTCTCGGCAAACCAGGGCAACGCTGCACCGACGCTGTATGCACTGGCGACCAAGGAGTTCCGCAGCTCGCTGGCGGCATGCAACGCAGACAACGGTCCGAAGGGAAGCTCCACATGCGTATTCCACAACATCCGAAGCGGCGGCAACTCGGCTGGATGCGTCCAGGTTGCGGAGTTCGATGAAATCACTCCGGATTGCTACTTCTATGCAACGGTTCCGAACTTCGAAGATGGCTTTGGACCGACTCTGGTCGGACTGACCTCAACCAGTACGTCGACCTACAACAACACCACCTCGGCATTTGCCGCGCAGCCAGGATGGAATTTTGCCAATGGCCTGGGCTCGGTCAATGCCAACAACCTGCTCGCGGCATGGAAGAAATTTGTCAATCTGCCGTGATCGATTGAACGCACCATCGCGTTGAAGCGCCGGAATTATTCCCTTGGCGGCGGTCGTCCGCCAAGGGAATACATGGCGAACCGCATGGCGTTCGCAGGCACAATGACGACCGTCCCAATCGACCTGTGCATACCACCACAGCCCAACGGGGTTTGGTGTGATTGGATCGATCTAATTTCCCTGAACGTTCGATTTTGCGCCCGGGCACTTCCTTTCGTCCAAGGCCGCATGTAGTTTCGACGTGTCTGTACGCGGTTGTCTTCAGGGGGACGCCGTGCAGATGGGGAAACTCGTAATTCTTGCGCTGAACCAAGGCCTGGGCGAATCAGGAGTGGCCTCGTACGGGTAATGCCCGCGAGGAAAGCCTCTGTTTCGTGCCAGAGTTTTCGTCATTGGAGAAATACATATGCTTGCGAATCTGCATCGCACGACCCTGGCAGCATCCCTGACGTTGCTGTTCACCGGCTTCACCACCGCCGCGTTGGCGGCAAACCCACAAAAAGTGACCGACATGGGCGTGGCTGCCGCCAGCCAGCCAGTCAACGTCACGCTGGTGCTGAAGTTGCACAACCAGGCTGATCTGGCGCAATACATCCAGGACACCGTCACTCCCGGCAATCCACGCTTTCAGCAATTCATCAGCACCAGTCAGTTCGCCAGCAAGTACGGCGCCACCGATGCAGAAATCGCCCAGGCGCAGGCATTCCTGCAGAAGCACGGCCTAAGCAGCCAGGTTTTGCCGAACCATATGGGTATCCGTGCCAGCGGCACGCTGGGCCAGTTTAGTTCGGCCTTCCAGACGTCCATTCATAACTATGTTTCGCGCGCCACCGGCAAGCAGTTCCATCGGCCGGCGACGTCGCTGCTGCTGCCGCCCGAACTGGCGAATACGCTGGTAACGGCCACTGGCCTCAACAACGAACCGAAGTACCAGTCACATCGCATCCATGGACTGGCACCGCCCCCTGCCGCTGGTGCGCACGCGAATACGCTGCTCGCCACGCAGAACAAAAAGCCCGCACCGGGCAATCCCACTGCCACCGGCGAACCGGGCAACTACACCGTGGGCGATGTCGCCAATTTCTACAACATCAA
>Ga0302308_10003140_pt1 | contig 13194 bp, 9 predicted proteins | sample III_Palsa_E3_3_FD_200531 | JGI IMG/M metagenome (GOLD analysis project Ga0302308, IMG submission 200531) | Peat permafrost microbial communities from Stordalen Mire near Abisko, Sweden - III_Palsa_E3_3 | ecosystem: Environmental > Terrestrial > Soil > Palsa > Peat permafrost | place: Sweden... | reverse complement strand
CCAAGGAAGCGGCCAAGCCCGAAGCTGCGAATTGGCAGCAGCTTGACCTCAAGTTCTCCGATGGAACAACGCGTACCGTGGAGCGCAACAGCAAGACGGGCAAGTACCGGACCTTAGGCGGAAAAGACCTCACCGCTGAAGAGTTGGATGGGGCGCAGGCGCAAGCAAAACCCATCAACATGAAGCCTGTTCGCGGATGGAAAAAGCAACCGGACGGCTCTATTACCTCGTTCCTGGTTGATCCCAAGACGAATATGGCGATGCCGGGAACGGAGAACCCGAGCATTCTTCCCCCTTCGTATCTGGTACCAAAGCTTTCGACTGGCGTATACCACTGGGTAGATAGTGACGGGCAGGTTCACGAGACGCCTGAAAGCCGCTCCTTGGCCCCTGTGCTCAGCCCGCCAGTATCCTCCAAGTCCCCGACTCTTCCGGGAAACCCGCTGGCCGCTGTCAATGCCGGGATTCAGTCCGGGAACGCCAGCAGCGCGAAGCTCAACAAGGGCAAGGCACCGAAGCTATCCACTCAGGCTCCTCCCTCCCCCGGAAGCAAGCCGGGAGACCGCGTACTCGGTAACAAGGGGACGGCCTCGTACAACAAGGCACGCAGCAATTGGGGGGATGCGGTCAAACTCTCCAGCTTTGCCGATCAGGTAGCGCAGAAGCCCAACGATGCCGTGAACCAGAAACGCCTCGCCGTGCAGTTGGAGAGGACGAGCGCCGGACGGTTCACGACGCAAGCGCTCGACTACATCCTGAAGGCTGGCTGGGGTAACACCATCGACCAGTGGGCCAATAACCCGACCACCGGAGCGCTCCCGCCTGATGTTATGCGTCAGTTGATCGACGGCGCTCACGAGAACTTGAAGTCCTCCAAGGCGGAGATGGATGCGCTCGCTCCCCCGAACTCGTCGAAGTCTCCGTCGATGCCTGACGGTAAGGGCAGTGCGATCACGATCAAGCGGGATGCTTCCGGCAGGATTACGGGGATCGAATAATGGACGACGGACTCAGCGCGCAGGACAAAGCCGATCTCGCCCAAGTTCGCAAGGCGCTCCCTGAAGGAGACCCGCGCCGGGCAAAGATTGATACGCTGATTGGGCCGGAAGCAGTTTCTCCGCCCGACAAAAGGAACGCCTTTCAGCGCGGAGTGGATAATTTAACCCGCTACGCCGAGCATCCTGAAGATCGCGGCGCTGGACAACCGAACCTTGCAAACAAATTCGGCGGCGGCGTCTTTCGTGGATTCCTCGGCCCGCTTGCACACCCCATTCTCGCTCTCCAATCAATGAAGGCCGCAGCCGCGCCTGCGCAATCCACGGTAGGGAAGGTAGCCGATACGCTGGTGCCCGGCTCCGTAGCGGGCTACCGTCAGATCCGCGACCTGGCGAAAGGTTTCGAGGAAGACCCTGCGGGTACAGCCGGACAGGTTGTAGGCGGCCTCGGATTGGGAGAAGCGGGTGGAGAGGTTGTGGGAGCGGCTACAGACGCCGCTGGCAACATGATGAAGTCGGGGTCGAGAATCCTGACTGGTACATCTTCTCGCAATACGGGCGCGCTGGTGCGCGATGCAACGGAAGAGAATGCGAACAACGTAAAGAATGCTGCTTCCGCGAATGAGAAGAACGCGGCTGACCGTAAAACCGAGCTAAAGGGCTACTTCGACAAAAAGAAGGCGGCTGACGCGGCCAAAGCGGAGGCGCAGACAGCTATCGACCGCAAGGCGGCGGCGGCTCACGGCGTGGAGCAAGCCGACGAGACATTGCGTAGTGACCTCGACAAGACCAAGGCAAAGGTGAAGGCAGAAGCCGACCAGCGTTATGCCAATCAGCGCGCCGAATTGAATGACCGGGAGATTCCCTACAACGGAGCCACAGCCGAGAATCCAGAGATGGTCACCAGCGCGAACTTCGTTCCGAAGGTCACGGAGGCGTGGGACAGCGCGATTACAGGCAGCGACACCCGCCCGGCCATCATCAAGAGTATCGAGGAGCGCATCAACTCCGCCGAGCCTTTGACGTGGAAGGATTATCAGGGCTATCGCTCGGAAATTGGCAAGAAGCTCACCTCGGGAACGCTCCCCGGCGATGAATACTACGGGTACAAGAAAGTCCTCGGAGTCGTTGACGATGCGATGCAGCAAATCGCGGATCACAACGGGATGGGCAAGCAGGTTGCCGACGACCGAGCCTTCTATTCGCAGTACATGGACACTTTCCACGATCCGAAGTCGCCCGTCTACAAGGCGCTCAAAGCGCAGGAGCGGGGCGGCACCGTAAAGGCATTCCGTGGGGCTGACCGGACGGGTATCGAAGCTGTCGCCAAGTACGACCCCGATCTTGCGAAGCGGCTGGCGTCTACGCGCGACGTGCAGGCTGTCGCCTCGGCTCCAGTAAAAGCGGTTCCCGCTAAGCCAGAACCAAAGCTCGCTCCAGCGAAGCCGGAGGTCATTCCAGAAACCCGCACCATCAGCCCCGAGGACATCCGCAAGCAGCACGCAGCGAAGCTCCAAGCCAACGCCGACCGCGCAGCCAACATCGGCCAGCGCAGCGCGGACTGGCGCATTGCTGGAGGGCTTACGGCGCTGGGTGGAGCAATTGCTCACAGCGGCATTGCTGAGCTTGCCGGAGTTGGGGCATTGGCTGCCCCTTTCGCTACTGAAGCGTATGCTCGTTTCCTAGAACGCCCTGGCGTGGTGGACTTTCTTACCAAAGTTACGCAGGCCGACATCGACAAAGTTCCACCTGAACTACGTTCTCAATCGCTCAAGCAGCTTGAGCCGGTTGTCCGGCAGGCACAAAAGCAGGGAGTCAAGGTCTCACCTGTGCTCCTGAAGGCTCTCGGTGCGAGCGCTGCGATTCCTAAAAACCACCCTCTTGCTCAAGCCCCAGCGCAATGACGACCGAACAAATCTGGCTGCACGACCGCTGTGAGCGTCTTCAGACGTGGGCGGCGCAGTACCAGCTACCCCGTATTCCGCTCTCACAGGCTCTACATGAGGCTTTGAGGCAGGGGTTGATGGTTGGCACCCCCCAAGGCGCTAAGGCCGCCTTCCTGAAGCTCGCAGCAAGTCCAGGATTGGACGCCGAGGGTGAGTCGATCTACGACATAGCCGTCCACCACGCCGCCATGCTGGAGGTGCTCACCGCCTACCTCACGACCGAGGGGCCGTGGGAAACGCCGGGGATTGTGGACGGATTCGAGCCTCATTCCTTTCTGATGCCGGATGGACGCCTGCGCCGAGTCGTTTTAGCTTCGACATGGAACACTCTCCGCGAACAGGAGGAGCGCAATTCCTGGCGCACGATGGCTGATGTCTGCGTCACCGGGCGGCCCATGCTGGTCAATGCACTCGTAATTGGGCAGTCCAGTAAGGGCTTTCGCTCCTCTCCGTGGACGAGAGGCTATACCCATCCCGCAAATCACACCCTCCGCGTAAAGAGGGCTGAAGGCAGGTTCTCCGATGGCTGGGGAAAGGTGTACCGGGAAGCCACAGACTACGGCCCGCAGGGGTGGTTGAAAGTCATGCAGCAAGACGAGGCGTTCGACGGCCTTGTCTACTCGTTCACGGTGGACGTACCAGCCAGGCGCAAAGAGATATTGCTCGACCTCAAGCGGATGGAGGGTGAGATAGCCAGAAAAGGAACCACGATGCGCCGCGCCGCGTGTTTTCACTTGGCACCGTGTCCTTTTGCTCGGGTGTGCCATCACCCAACCTGCTCGAATCCGCAGGATGCAGGGTGGAGGGAAAGGTTGCCTACCACATAAATCCATTGTGGTAAACTTGCCCCGATACGGATTCTGCCGACCCTCCAAGAGAGATTCGTCGTCATGGCCCCGGAGTTTTGGGAGACATGATGCGAAAACTACTATGGCTGTTGGGATTATTCGGCTTGGGGCTGGCGGCAGGCGCGGCTTCCGCCCAGACAGCGGCCATCAACGGCTTCTGCTCCTCGGGAGGCAGGACAGCAGTAGTTTCCGGCCTCCAATCCACCAACATTCTTCAGGGCGTAGTCCCGGCATGTACCGTCACGGTTTATGTCTCTGGAACCACCACTTTAGCGACGATCTACAGCGACGGAAGCAGTACTCATCTCTCCAACCCATTCACGGCGAGTCCGCTGGGTAGCGTAGCTCCCGGTCAATGGCTGTTCTACGCGGCCACGGCGAACGCCTACGACGTCGTGATGAGCGGCGGCATCTCTCCGAACACCTATCCTGCACCTGTGACGCTGACTGGGCTAGGGGCCGGTGGCGGCGGCGGGAGTGGCAACTGCACGGGGACGGTAGGCTATCTTGCCGAGTTCGCTTCGCCGGGATGTGCTGACTCCCCGATTGACTTTGGGGTGACCTCCCTAAATACGGTAACTCTGACAACTTCAAGCAGCCAAACACAAGATAGTTTCGACATTGGAGATGGTGGGACGCCTGATTTCTCTGTTTTAGGAGAAGGCGCGCTGAACGGTGGGGATGCCTACTCTCGAACATTTCTCTCGGGGGACTTGATTGCCTTTCAGTTACCAGCTGGGTTCTGCGTGGGATCAGACGGGTTCGCCAATACGAGCGGCTGTCTAACTCAGGGCCACGACGGGGGGAACCTTACACTCGGAGCAAACGTAGATAACGCAGGCAATATTATCGGGCCTGCGTGGAATGCTGCCGACGTAAAATTGAATACGGCGACATCCGGCGCAAGTAGCGTCCAAATTGATGTAGCCAGCACGGTCAACACATCTCCGACCTCGGTGGCTTTATTCACTCCCAGCGGAGAGACAATTCTAGGTTCCCCCGTCTGTACGGTGGCCAACGGCCTGTGTCCGGGCGGTGGCTCCAGCCTAACCCTCACTACCATAGGAACCAGCGGAGCGGCCACGCTGTCAGGAAGCACGCTGAACATCCCTGTCTACGTCGCACCCAGCGGTCAGTACCTCCAACTGAACCCGTCGTCGGGAACAAGCCAAACGGTCACGTCGCAGCCGGGAACGATCACGACCAACACGCAGACCTCAGTGGGCAATGTCGCGACGGTGACACCCAATGTGCTATCGATGTACTCGCTTGGGCAGGGCTACGATCTCGGCAACAACGGAACCTCAGCGCAAGGATGGTCAGCTCAGGATCTGCTCACGTTGAATGCCTACTCCGCAACTCGGGGTATCATGCACGGTACGACGCACTATTGTGACCACGACGCTATGGGAGACTTTGATTGCGACTATTTCTACAGTTCCCCTTTCGGCGGCGGACAGGCAGCATCAGATGAGTTTGCGTGGAACACGACCATTCATCAGGTGCAAGCTCCGTGGTTCAACGGTGCGCTTGTAACCCCCGGCATTGGTATCATCAGCCCCGCGTTCTCCACGCTGGCTTCTGGGAATACGTATATCTGGGGCGGCGGTGGATCGGGTGCCACAACGTTCCAGACCGCTGGCAACGTGCAATCGTTCTCCGTGGACTTCCTTACCTCGGCAACGTCGCAAACTGGCTATATCGGGACAGTGACTATCAACGGCGGAGGATCTTACACGCTGGGCGCTCCAGTCGCAGTACCTGTGGCTGCCGGGACGGGTATACAGACTTGGACGCCTTCGAACTTCGGGACACTTCCTGTGACGGCTGGCCAGTCGATGTACTTCTACGTCGGCACTGGTAACGGCCCCGCTGGAACCTCAATCAACCTGATCTATGTAGCGGGTACTCCCGTTGCCGGAACCTACATCGCTACGACGGCTGGCAGTGGTGGGGTACTGATGACGGCCTCCCTAACCGCTCCAACTACGGGGGCCAATTCTGTCACGGTTGGGAGTTTGACCTGCAATATCGGCGGCGACCTAAACTGCGTAGACCCTCGGCTACGGAATAGCTTCGCAGATGGCGGGATCATGCTGGACACGACTGCGACCTCCCCCACGGCTACTATCGGGGCGCAGAGCATCATTATGGGTGGATTGTCCTATGCACTCACTGCGGGCACTGTGACGCCTTCTGTAGCGTGGGGCAACATCATTCCAAGCTCCTGCACGAACAACGGCAACGGCCAGTTCCAAGGCTTGACGGCCACAACCTGTACGATCACTCTTGGTACGTCGCCTGCCTCGCCCAACCACTTCGTAGTGTCGGGCGGAAACACTACTTGCTCCGCAGTTGCGACCTCGGCGGGAACCTCGTTGGACATCCACCTCTCCGGGCCGTTTGCGGAAGAGGCGTATGTCATCGCCGTGACCACCGGATCGACCACAGACAGCGTAACGTTCTGCACTCGGAATGCATGGGACAACGCTCATGGCAACACGAATGCTGCCCGCGTAATGCAGGGCGGCACTGGAAGTTCGGCGCTGGTAGCAACCAGCACGGTCAGTTCATGGCCTGTCGCTTACCCCGTTGACGGAGCCTTCACCTCTACTCAACTAGCCTTCAGTGACTGCATCCCCTCAGGCTGCAACGGCGTCTCTGGGGCTGGAAACATCCTCCCTACCGGGACACCCATCACGATCTACTCGGCAGGATTTATCACCGGGACAGGCAATGGTGCAGTCAATACGGCTACGCTGGGAACCAACGCGATTCCTTTCTCCCTTTCGGACAATCTGGCTGGTGCGCCTACGGCTGAGTTTGCTGGTGGTGCAATGCGAATCGTTTACGGGCAGTGGACACCGCTGGACGGTTCATTTGGGACTGGCATTATCACCATAGCCGATACGGGCGGAGTACCTGCGCTGGCTGACTTCAGGCTGACAACAACGGGATCATCCGGCAGCCCTGCGTTCTCGCAACTCGAAGGCTACGGAACGGGGTACTGGCAGTATTACCTGTACGAGTACAACCGCCCGACCACAGCGATGCTCTACACCATTGGCGACGGCTCAGGCTCTACCTATGACATCTTTGGTGACAATCTCGGAGGTGGAACATTTACCTTCACGCCCGGTACTAGCTTCGGGCTGAACAAACTACTCACCGTGCCGAGCATCACAGCTACCAGCGCCGCCAGCGCCTTCGCCGCCAGTACGACCATCGGCGGGACTCAAGTCTGCTTGGCAAGCGGTACGAACTGCCCCTCGGGTGCTGGCATTCCGACGACTCCCACGAACTACCTCGTCAAGATAAACGGAAGCAATGGAGCGCCCTCAACCTTCTTTGATACTGGCTCTGCTACTGGTACAACGCTGCCCTTCTCAGCCCCCAGCATCGGCTTAGGAGCGTCACCACCGACTGCTTGCGGAGCTAACGCGGGCTGCATTGCTCAAAGCACCTACAGCGCTGCGGGCACTCCGTTGCCGACCTGCAACTCTTCCACCGTAGATTCGATGATGACAGTTAGCGATGCCACTAGCCCGACGTATATGGGTGCTTACACTAGCGGCGGGGCAATCACGAGCGCCGTCATCTGCTCCTACAATGGCAGCGCATATGGCTGGAAAACCCACTAGAGGTGAGAACGATGAAGCGAATTCTTTTGGCATTAGCGATAGCCCTACCCGCCGGGGCACAGGTCAGCAACCCGAGCATCATTCCGGTCACGACGGCACCCACCGGAGCCTGCTTATCTGGACTGCCAAACTATCAAACCATTACTCCAGGGATACAGTACTCTTGCCAAAATGGAACGTGGGCGGCTCTAGCTGGTGGGGGTGCATCTTCTACGTGGCCAACTCTTGCGGGCGGAACAAATACGTCGTCCACTTTTCTCTGTGGAACAGGTTGCAAGCTAAACACTACAGGCGAGGGCGTGATTACATCCTCGAACGCTCCGATAAATATAGTGCCCGTAGAGCAGTTCGGAGCAGTGGCGGATTTTAGTGGCCCCGGTGGAACGCCGGGAACAGGAACGGACAACACGACGGCGATTCAGGCTTGCATCAACTATCTTCAAACGACGCTAGGATCTGGGCAGTGTCTGCTAAAACAAGGAAACTACCGAATCACCTCGGCGCTTTCAATTACCAGTTCTAGCGTCGGCATCCGCGGAAGCGTCTTTGGCCCTTCCACTAATTTCACACAGACCACACTTCCTGCGAACGCTCCAATCAGCGCACTTTATATAGACTCGGCGACAGCCGATGCTGTAGATGTAAACATCGCTGGCTCGACATCTACTCCCGTCACGAACAACTTATTTCAAGACTTCACGATTGCGCGAACCGTGGCACCGACTACGGCGGGGTCGGGATGCGGAAGCGGCGTCGGCCCCGTGGGGCTAAACATTCGGTTCGCCGGTAACTTCGTGGTTGATCGTGTGTGGTCGGAAGATTCCGCCTGCAACTTTTACTTCACTGGTGTCGGGTCTACCGGCAATGGCTATGTCACGGACTCTACATCTGGATGGGGTTACAACGGATTCAATCCAGCAATCACAGTCTACGGATTCTACGTTAACTCAAGCAATAGCAATCCCTCGTTCAAGGTTCGCCACAGCGGTTCTACTACCAATAACATTCCAGGTATCACCAGCTATGGGGCCTACATCGTCGGAACGCACCTAGAAGACATTTTCTTTGATGACTTCAATACCGCCTATCAAAGCTATGGGCGCTACTGGAAGTTCACGGGCAGCGGAGTGTTTCAGTCTGCCGACAATCACGATACCAATGGTGTTGACGATACCTGCTTCGTTACGTGCATCTACGTGAACGGTCTTACGTCCGCCACTCAAGGCGGTTTGGAAATTGCTGGAGGCTGGATCAATACAAACACGTCTTCGGGAATTGGAATCGATGTCGAGAGTTCTTCAGGCGTAACTGTTTCGAGCAAGCACATAAAGCCGAACGCGGCCAGCACGGTAGGTATCCGAATAGTCAATTCGTCAAACGTAGCCGTTAGCGGCAACAGCATCCAAAGCGCGTCCACGGCGTCCATTCAGCTTGCTACGGACTCGGATATTACGATTGGCAATAACATTCTGTATGCAATCTCAGGCACGCCGACCACCACGTTCATTGCCGCTACAGGACTAACGTATAGTTCCCTCCTTGGAAACTCTATAAGCGGATATGGCTCCACCGGCTTCACTCTAGATTCCTCCAGCAACAACAACATAGCCTTTGACGCGGTAGACACAACCAATATCGCGAGTGCCTGCACAAACGCGGGAACGGGCAACACAATCACCGCACCTACCTGCACCGCGACTGTGGTTTATATCAACACTATTTTCAACGAGGCGAGCTCCGGCAATCTCGTTGGTACAACCCCAGCAACTTGCACAAATGGATGCGTTGGGCCGTGGGCTGTAAACGGATCGACCAGTACAGACTGGACGTATACCGGAAGCAGCAGCATTACTGGATCTGGGGCCCTTCAGACTGATGAAATCAACAGCGGACAAACGAACGAGACTCTCCGTTGGACGGTGACTACGAATGGCAACATGGCTGTGTTTGGACGCTTCCCCGGTACAGGTACAACCTACTTCGTTGTTCAGATAGTTAGCGGTACTGGGGTCACTCCTCAGAACGTCGTGAGCGGCGTAACTACGAACGCCTGTTCTCCAATAGCTGGATCTACGATAGGCAGCTATACGCTTGCGCTGAGCGGTACGGCGTTTACCCTGACTGCACCGAGTGGATCATGTAGCGGCACCATAAGTGCTACTACGGGGAGCGACGTTGGCCTAATTGCGGTAAGCGGAACCAACACGCTAACTGCGTTCTCGGCCAAGAGCAACTAATGAAGACACTCCTCTCCATCCTTGTCTTGCTGTGCTTCTCTGCTCCTTCGTTCGCCGCAGCGCCGATCTGCATGTCCCAAGACGTGCAGTCGGGGCCAGCGACGGGCGGGGAAGGCGGCAACGGTGTCTACCTGAACGTCTACGGGCTGAACTTCGGCGCGTCCCAGGGTTCATCCACCGTCACAATCAACGGGACAGCCGTGGCGCAATACCTCTATTGGGGAGCAGACCCCACCGGAGAGCACCAGCAAATAGGTGTGCAGGTCGCAGCAGCGACAACAACCGGAACAATCACTGTGACGACGGCTGGAGGTAGCTGCTCTCCCGGAACCTTCACCGTGCGCTCTGGACATATCTGGTTTTTTGGCAGCACAATCGACAACACTACGCCCACATCCTGCGCCACAATGAAAGCGGCTAACAGCTACTCCACCCCGTGGGGATTCACCAGCACCAACGTCGCGAACACCAACGGTCTCTACACCACCTATCGCACCCCCGAGACGTACTACCAGTGCTTTTCCGCTGGCGATACAGGCGTCTTCCTGAATGGAAGCACTTACACTTTCTACGACGGGCGCGGTTGGCAAGGTTCGCTTACTTGGGGCGACATCACAGCGACCGCTATAGCTCCCATCGTCTTCATGGCTCGTCCGGGCGGCACAGCAACCCTTGGCGGCGGCGAGTCGGTAATGAAGGGCATCGTAAGCACTGGCTCAGGAGCGAACTACCACCACGTGTTCGGCATGACACTCGTTGGGGCCGGCAACAACGACAGTACGGCCCTCTATCCCTGGTCCTATTCCCGCGTCATTGGGAACACGCTTCAGTGTCCCACCTGCTCGACCGAGGCCGGGGGCGGTATCGAGAACGGATACTCTTCAGGCTCGGCTGCTGGCATGGAGGCCCTTTTCAACAACATCATCCACATTTCGGACAATCTGACGGCCCTTCCGAACGGATCAAACAAACAATTCCATTGCGTCTATGTCTACGGCAACGGGTGGGAGTTTGCATACAACAGGATCAGCCAAAGTTCCTGCTACAACGGCATTCAGGTCAACCTTGACTCATCCTCGGGCGCTTACAACTTCGCTATCCATGACAACGACATCGCAGACGCGAACGGAAGCGGCGTAAACCTCGCGACCATCGACCCTGGCTCTGGCTATGTGCAGGTCTACAACAATGTGATCCACCATGTAGGCATCAAGCGAGCCTCGGACGGTGGGGCTGACGATCCCCACAACTGCATCGCCCTCAAAGGTTCAGGATCAGCGACAGGGGCAGGCACGGTGCAGATCTGGGGCAACACCTGTTTCGATACGGCCTCGATCCTCAACACCTACTCCAGCGGGGAAAACGAATCAGGGTGCTATCAGTTCGTCAACGCGCAGACAAACGTAACCATCGACCTCCGCGACAACGTCTGCTACCAGCCTTCCTACACTTATTCGGGAAACTACAACGTATACTTCGCGGCTGACAGCAATAACAGCCCGAGCATCACAGGCAGCAACAACCTCTTCTACAGCGCCACAACGCCGAGCAGCACGACACCAGCGGCAACCTATGGAAGCATCGCCAATCCTCTGTTTATCAACTCCACCCCCTGCACGCCGGGATGTACTTACACAAATTACTACCTCCAGAGTGGAAGCCCAGCTATCGGCGATGGGGTACAGGTTGGGCCAGTCTACTCACCCATTGGGGTTAGCAACGCGCATCTGACATGGGACTTCATTCGCGATGTCCGTGCAACCCCACCCGCAATAGGATTCATAGAGGGCGGTGTTGCTCCTCCAACTTCAATAGGTGTTCAATTCACGTCACAAAATCAAGCCACATCAGGAAACCAAATCCAATGAAAAAACTATCCGCCCTCCTCGCAGCCTTAGTGGTTCTCTCCCTTCCAGTCTCGGCCCAGACTAAGCACCCCGTTCTGGCCGTGGCCTTCGCTCAGGCGCAAAGCGGCCCCACCGCTACAGTGTCGTGGACGCAGCCAACTGGACTGCCCTCAGGGACTACCGTGAGCCTCTACCGCTGCGCTGGTCCATCCTGCACGTCCACCACGGCGTTTACCCTTCTCGTCTCAGGAGTGGCCATGAACGGCCCCTATGTGGATTCCACGGTGACGGTGGGGCAGTATTCCTACTACTTGGTGAATGTGAACGGTACGCAGACTTCTGTTCCCTCGTCCATTGCGAGTGGCACGCTCCCTCTTCCCGCCCCCACCAGTGTCACCGTCACAGTCAACTAGTTGGTGGGGAAAGTTGTTGAGATGGCTGTTCGGTTGGATTTGAGAATCATATGAGAGGTGGGGCCGGGATGCTGGAGGCAATTATGAGTAGATTCGAGCGCGCGGTGCGGATTCTTTACGCAGCCGTCGCTCTACTGTCTGCTCTCGCAATCCACCTCTCCGGCCCTCCCGCTTACGCTCAAGATGCTCTCAGGCCGTTCAATGAGGAGTCCCGGCTTTATGATCGCCTTGACAGGCAGGATGAGCGTATGGCAAAGATTGAAATTTCGCTGACTGAAATTGAGAGCGAGAACTCCTACATCAAGGGCATCGGAGAAGGCGGTATGGCGGCACTCGGGGTTCTTCAAATAGTTGGCTTGCTGGCAAAACGGAAGGAGACGCTATGATCTACGGCGAAAAGGGAATCGCGCTCACCAAAAGCTTTGAAAGTTGTCGCCTCCAGTCCTATCAGGACTCAGGCGGCGTCTGGACTGTTGGGTGGGGACACGTCGGCCCCGAGGTGATTGCTGGTTTGGTATGGACGCAAGAGCAGGCGGATGAGCAGTTCCTTACCGACACTGCATGGGCGAACGGGGTGGTCAGTTCCTCGGTCACAGAGCCCGTAAACCAAAACCAGCATGACGCCCTGGTGGACTTTACGTTCAACGTCGGTTCCGGAAATTTCACCGGATCGACCCTCCTCCGGCTAGTGAACCTTGGAAGGTTCGACGACGCCGCACAGCAATTCGGGCTGTGGGTTCACGCTGGGGGTCAGGTGATATCGGGCCTCGTACGCCGCCGTCAAGCCGAGGCAAATCTCTTTCAGGAGCCGATCTAAATGGGAGGACTTAGCGCACGTCAGTTGTTTACGGTGATTCTCTCAGCCATCATAAGCGCAGACATCATCAGCGTTTTGGTGTTCATGTTCTCGCGCCAAGACCCTAACCTGAGAGTGGCGGCCTTGGTGGGAACCAGCAACATCGCGGTTGCCTACGTTGCCATTGCCAGCACGTTACTGACCGGAAAAGACTTAGCTCACCCACAACCCGGCGATCAGCCTCCGGGTTCCGTCGTAACGGAGAAGGTCACCAACACTGTGCAGCTTCCCCCTATCACTCCTCCGTCTGCGTGACTAACGCGTACAATCAACCCAACGCTTCACCAACCAAAGGAGACCTCAATGGCAATCACCCTGAAATCTATCGGACACTTCTTCGCGAAGGTCTACACCGCAATCGTCAAGGAACTTCCCAAGGTTGAAGCTACCGAAGCTACCGTAGAAAAGGTT
>Ga0302308_10003139_pt1 | contig 13194 bp, 11 predicted proteins | sample III_Palsa_E3_3_FD_200531 | JGI IMG/M metagenome (GOLD analysis project Ga0302308, IMG submission 200531) | Peat permafrost microbial communities from Stordalen Mire near Abisko, Sweden - III_Palsa_E3_3 | ecosystem: Environmental > Terrestrial > Soil > Palsa > Peat permafrost | place: Sweden... | reverse complement strand
GGCCAGCTGCTGAGCGTCATCGGCCGAACCGCGGACCAGGTCGCACACGTCGACGAGATCGGCGTCCAGGGTGGCCGCCCCGGCGTCGTACCTGCTGATCTCGAGCAGGTCGACGAGCAGGGTCTCGAATCGCTCCAGCTGGCTCTGCAGCAGCTCCGCCGACCGGGCCGGGCCCCGATCGAGGCCGGCTCGGGACTCGAACAGCAGATCGGCGGCCATCTTGATGGTCGCCAGCGGGGTGCGAAGCTCGTGTGACACATCCGAGACGAACTGCCGCTGGACCTTGGACAGCTCCTCCAGCTCCCGGAGCTTGCCCTGCAGGCTGGACGCCATCTCGTTGAACGAGGTCGCCAGCGCGGCGAGATCGTCCACGCCGAGCACCCGCATGCGTTCCTCCAGGTGCCCGGCCGACAGCCGCTGGGCCGCCTGAGCCGCATGTCGCACGGGCAGCACCACCCACCGGGTGACCAGCGAAGCGATCGCGGCCAGCAGCACGGCGAGCGCGAGCCCGGCACCGACCAGGACCCGCTGCACCAGCAGCAGGAACGCCTGCTCCGAGGTAAACGGGTACACGTAGTACAGCTGGTAATACGGGCCGAGCGGGACACCGACGGCCAGGGCAGGCCCCAGCGACTGTCCGTTGTTGCCGACCAGCGTGGTCGGCTCGTACTGCGGAGCCGCGGGGTTCTGGTTGTCGTACTTCTCCGCTAGCTGTTCGGCGCCCACCTTGTTGAGCAGGTCGGACGGGACGGTCGCCGACGGGCTGAAGGTGTTCTCAGCGACCCACGGCACGGCGGTGGAAGACGTGTCGCCGCTGTCGGTCAGGTGCACGGCGACCAGGTAGTTACCAGCGCTCCCGCCCTGCTCAAGCGCCGTTCGGGCGGCGACCTGGGCCACGTAGGGGGCATTAGCGGTCGGGGAATCGGCTTCCGGCGGCTGCAGTACGAGCACGCTGGACAGCCCCAGAACGGTCGAGCGGCCCCCGGCGGCCTGGGCGGTCGCGGACTTCTCCGCGCTGGCGAGCAGCCCGGCCGCGATCGTCTGGACCAGGAAGAAGCCGAGCACGGCGATGACCAGGACGCACAGGACCAAGGTGGTGGAGACCACCCGGAACTGCAGCGAGCGGCGCCAGCGGGTCCGCAGCTGCGCGACGGCGCGGCGCTGCCAGCGGCGCCCGGCCCGCAGCCCCCGCTTCACCCGGCCCGGCAGCCGACGAATGACCGCACGTCCGAAGGACGACCGGCGGAACGCGGTTATCCAGTAATGCTGCCGCAACTTGCTGACCGCTGTCACTTCGTCGACCTGGGCTCAGCCAGTGCCCGCCTTGTAGCCGACACCGCGGACGGTCACGACAATCTCGGGATGCTCGGGGTCCTTCTCGATCTTCGCGCGCAGCCGCTGCACGTGCACGTTGACCAGCCTGGTGTCCGCGGCGTGCCGGTACCCCCAGACCTGCTCGAGCAGGACCTCCCGGGTGAATACCTGCCTCGGCTTGCGGGCCAGCGCGACCAGCAGGTCGAACTCAAGCGGCGTCAAATTGAGCGTCTCCACGCCGCGCTTGACCGAATGGCCGGCCACGTCGATGGCGATGTCGCCAATCTGGAGCATCTCCGGCGCGGGTTCGTCGGTGCGGCGCAGTCGGGCCCGGACCCGCGCGACCAGCTCCTTAGACTTGAACGGCTTCATGATGTAGTCATCGGCGCCGGACTCCAGGCCCAGTACCACGTCCACCGTGTCGGTCTTCGCCGTCAGCATGACGATGGGCACGCCGGACTCGGCCCGGATCTGACGGCACACGTCAATTCCGTCCGAGCCGGGCAGCATCAGGTCAAGGAGCACCAAGTCGGGCCGGGAATCCCGGAAAACCTCGACCGCCTTGTCGCCGTCGGCGACAAAAGTCGGTTCGAATCCCTCACCGCGAAGCACGATCCCGAGCATCTCGGCGAGAGCGGCGTCGTCATCGACGACAAGCACTCGTCCCTTCATGGGCCCCATCGTTCCATTGAGATTGAGACTGCGTGCCCGCAGGTTACCCCTATTTACCAGCCACGCGACACCGGTTCGGGGATAGCTTTTCCGGCAAACGGCTAAATCAAACCCAATTCGGACTCGGCCCAGGTCACAGGGGAACCCGGCCGCGGCCGACGATAAGGGGTGCCGGGGGGTGATACCAGGATCGTTCGGCCGTACCGATTTTGACCTTCGGAACGCCTGCGGGCCGGATAAAGTTACTGGCCATGGCGGAGCCGTTGCGCAACATCATCGATGCGGGCTGGGCCCAGGCGCTCGAGCCGGTGGCCGGCCAGATCGCGGCGATGGGAGCGTTCCTGCGCGCCGAGATCGCCGCCGGGCGTCGGTACCTGCCCGCCGGGGAGAACGTGCTGCGGGCGTTCAAGCAGCCGTTCGCCGACGTCCGGGTGCTGATCGTCGGCCAGGACCCCTACCCCACCCCCGGGCATCCCGTGGGCCTGAGCTTCTCGGTCGCGCCCGAGGTGAAACGGCTCCCGCCGAGCCTGGTCAACATCTTCCGCGAATACTCCGACGACCTGGGCTACCCGGCGCCGTCGAGCGGGGACCTCACGCCATGGAGCGAACGGGGGGTGCTGCTGCTGAACCGGGTGCTGACCGTGGCGCCTGGTAAGCCGGGGTCGCACCGGGGCCAAGGGTGGGAGGAGGTGACCGAGCAGGCCATCCGGGCCCTGGCCGCGCGCGAGGCGCCGCTGGCCGCGATCTTGTGGGGACGGGACGCGCGGACGCTCGTCCCGCTGCTCGACGGCGCGGGCTGCGTGGAGTCGGCGCACCCGAGCCCGTACTCGGCCACCGGCGGCTTCTTCGGCTCGCGCCCGTTCAGCCGGGCTAATCAGCTGCTTGTCCAGCGAGGCGCCGAGCCAGTGGACTGGAAGCTGCCGTAGGCTCACCACCTTAGAACATCCCGAAAAGCGGCTCGGTAACAGCTCCTGATACGCTGATTTGGCTGCTTTCGGGGGCAGTTCTACGGGTCATCTATAACTCCCGCGGAGATCAGAAAACAGGGGAATATCGCGTGGACGGGTGGGTACCGGCAGAGTGGAACGCACGCAGGAAGACGACCGGCCGGCGGTGGGACACACGCAGCAGGACAGCTATCACCCGGCTCAGCCGGGCCACCAGCACTGGCTGAGCCGGAACCGGCTCATCGCCGCGAACGCGGCCTTCACGGCGTACGCGACCGCGCTGGCCGTTGACACCGGTCACGCGGACCGGACCTGGGCGATCTGGGCCGCCGTGGGCTACGGGGTGACCACGGCGATCCTGGTGCTCACCCGGCGCAGGAACCTGCCGGTGCTGGTACCGCTGCTGGTGTCGCTGGCAGGCGCCCTGGCGGCGCCGGTGACCTGGCTGGTGACCCGGGTGGCGCCGACGCCAGAGGTCCAGGTCATCTCTCGGTCGGCGGTGCTGCTGCTCCAGCACGGCACGCCGTACCTGCCGGCCGGGCAGCTGGACACCTGGCTGTCCTACAACCCCTACCTGCCGGTGATGGCGGTGTTCGGGCTGCCCAAGGCGCTGGGCGCGTCCGGCCTGTTCGGCGACCCCCGACTATGGCTCACGGTGGTGTCCGTCGCGCTGATCTGGGCGGCGTTCGCCATCGCGGCGCCGCACCGGCACTGCGATTCGTGCCGGCAGAATGTCATGCTTTCCACCGTCTTCATCGCCGCCTCCCCGGTGATCGCGTTCCCGCTGGCGGTCGGCATCACTGACCCGCCGGTGATCGCCTTGATGTTCGTCACCCTGGCGCTGATCGCCCGGCCGTCGAACTTGCGGCACGCGGCCGTGGCCCTCGGGGTGGCGTGCGCCATGAAGGCCACCGCGTGGCCCGCGGTCCCGGTGTTCACCGCGCTGCTGGCCGCACGGGACGCGGCCAAGGCGGCCTGGCGATTCCTCGGGGTCACGCTCGGCGTGGTCGTCGTGCTGGCCGCCGCGCTCGCGCCCGCGGCCCTGACCAACCCGTACGCGTTTCTGCAGAACATCGTGCTGTTCCCGCTCGGGCTGACCAAGCACAAGACGCCCGCGGCCAGCCCACTGCCCGGGCATCTGCTGGCCATGACCGGGACGGCCGGCCACTGGGCCGCGGTCGGGCTGCTGCTCGCGGCCGGCCTGGGCTTCGCGATCTCGCTTATCGTCCGCCCGCCTGCCGACGCGCCCGCCGCCGCGTGGCGCCTCGCGCTGGGGCTCGCGGTGATGTTCACGCTGGCGCCCGCCACCCGGTGGGGATACTTTGTGTACCCGATCGGGCTGCTCGGGTGGCTGCTGCTGACCCGGCGGCCGGCCACCGCCGCCGCCGAGGACCAGGGCGGCATCGGCTCGCTCGGGGTGCCCGCCGAGGCCGGGAAGCAGGGCCAGCCGGCCACCGCGCGGTAGCGGCGCACGGTAGCGGTCAGGAGCCGATGCGCCAGGACTCGCGGTAGGAAAGCTGCGCGGGGGTGAGGGTGTCAATCGACGTGCCCATGGTGGCGAGCACCAGGCGGGCGGCCTCGGCGTCGATGTCCTCGGGGACCTCGTGCACGCCGGGCGCGAGATTGCCGGGCGCGAGATTGCCGGGCGGGTTTGCAGGCCGCGTGGCGAGCGCCAGCCAGGCCAGGGCGAGCGCCTCGATGCCGAAGGCCAGGTCCATCACCTCGGGCGGATGCCCCTCGGCCGCGACCAGGTTCACCACCCGGCCCTCGGCCAGCAGCAGCACGGTCCGGCCGTCGGCGAGGTCATAGGCGTCCACGTGCGGTCGCACGTCACGATGGAACGCGGTGGCGAAGCCGGCCAGCGCCCGGACGTCGATCTCCGCGTCGAAGTGCCCGGCGTTGGCGAGAATGGCGCCATCGCGCATGACCGCGATGTGTTCGGTGCCGATCACGTCGACCGATCCGGTGGCGGTCACGAACACCTCGCCGGCCGACGCGGCTTGCGCCATCGGCAGCACCCGGAAGCCGTGCAACGTCGCGTCCAGGGCCCGGACCGGATCGATCTCGGTCACGATGACCTGCGCGCCGAACCCGCGGGCGCGCTCGGCCACGCCCCGGCCGCTCGCCCCGAAGCCGGCCACCACCACGGTCTTGCCCGCCAGCAGCGTGTTCGTGGCCCGCATGATGCCGTCGATCACCGACTGGCCGGTCCCGCAGGTGCCCTCGACCATGCGCTTGGTCGGGGTGTCGTTGGCCGCGATCACCGGGAACGCGAGCGCGCCCTCGGCGGCCATCCGGCGCAGCCGGATCACGCCCGTGGTGGTCGACTCGCAGCCTCCCCTGACGTTGGCGAGCAGCGGCACGGCCCGGGTATGCAGCGTGTTGACCAGGTCGCCGCCGTCGTCGATGACCAGTTCCGGGCCTTTTTCGCTCTCGGCCAGGGCCAGCTCGATATGCCGGTAGTAGCCGGGCCGGTCCACCCCAGCCCGGGCGAAGACCGCGATCCCGTACCGGACCGCGAGCGCGGCCGCGATGTCGTCCTGGGTGGACAGCGGGTTGGATGCCGCGAGCGAGACGGTCGCGCCGCCCACCCGCAGCAGCCGGACCAGCATCGCGGTCTCGGCCGTGACGTGCAGGCACGCCGCGATGGCCAGCCCGGCGAACGGCTGCTCCCGGGCGAAGCGATGCATGAGGCCGGTGAGCAGGGGCATGGCCCGTTCGGCGTACCGGATGCGGGCATCGCCATCGGCGGCTAGACCGAGGTCAGCGACGTCCCCCCGCGGCTGGTCGCTGCTGCCGCTTACCCGGCGGGGCGGCTGGTCGGCGCTAGGCCAGCGGGGCGGCTGGTCGGCGCTAGGCCAGCGGGGCGGCTGGTCGGCGCTAGGCCAGCGGGGCGGCTGGTCGGGTTTTAGCGGCGGGGGGACGTCCTGGGTGCCTCGGGTCTTAGTAACGGTACTGCTCCGGCTTGTACGGACCGTCGACAGGAACGCCGATGTAGTCCGCCTGCTCCTTAGTCAGCTGGCTCAGCCTGACCCCGAGCGCGTCGAGGTGCAGCCTGGCCACCTTCTCGTCCAGGTGCTTGGGCAGCACGTGCACGCCGAGCGCGTATTGGTCGGTCTTGGTGAACAGCTCGACTTGAGCGATGACCTGGTTGGTGAAGCTGTTGGACATGACGAAGCTGGGGTGCCCGGTGGCGTTGCCGAGGTTCAGCAGGCGCCCCTCGGAGAGCACGATGACGCCGTGCCCGTCCTCGAAGACCCACTCGTCCACCTGCGGCTTGATGTTGACGTGCCGAACTCCCTGCCACTTGGCCAGGCCGGCCATGTCGATCTCGTTGTCGAAGTGGCCGATGTTGCCCACGATCGCTTGGTGCTTCATCCGGCTGATGTGCTCGGCCGTGATCACGTCGCGGTTCCCGGTGGCGGTCACGAAGATGTCCGCCGTCTCGACCACGTCCTCTAGGGTCGCCACCTGGTAGCCGTCCATCGCCGCCTGCAGCGCGCAGATCGGGTCGATCTCGGTGATGATGACCCGCGAGCCCTGGCCGCGCAGCGACTCGGCGCAGCCCTTGCCCACGTCGCCGTACCCGCACACCACCGAAACCTTGCCGCCGATCAGCACGTCGGTGCCGCGCTTGATGCCGTCGATGAGCGAGTGCCGGCAGCCGTACTTGTTGTCGAACTTGGACTTCGTCACCGAGTCATTGACGTTGATGGCCGGGAACAACAGGGTGCCCGCGTGCGCCATCTCGTACAGCCGGTGCACGCCGGTGGTGGTTTCCTCGGTCACGCCCTTGATGCTTTCCGCGGCTTTTGTCCACTTGCCGGGGTGGTCGGCCAGTGAGTTGCGGAGCAGGTCCAGGATGATCCGCCACTCCTCCGGGTCATCGGCGGCCGGCGACGGGACACCGCCGGCCTTCTCGTACTCGGCGCCCTTGTGCACCAGCAGGGTGGCGTCCCCGCCGTCGTCCAGGATCATGTTCGGGCCTTCGGCGCCCGGCCAGGTCAGCGCCAGCTCAGCGCAACGCCAGTACTCCTCAAGCGTCTCGCCTTTCCAGGCGAAGACCGGGATGCCCTTCGGGTCATCGGGAGTGCCGTCGGGCCCGACCGCGACGGCGGCGGCGGCGTGATCCTGGGTGGAGAAGATGTTGCAGCTGGCCCAGCGGACCTGCGCACCGAGCTCGGCCAGGGTCTCGATCAGCACCGCCGTCTGGATGGTCATGTGCAGCGACCCGGTGATCCGCGCTCCGCGCAGCGGCTGGCTAGGCGCGTACTCATCGCGCACTGCCATCAGCCCCGGCATTTCGTGCTCGGCCAGCTGGATCTCCTTGCGCCCGAAGGAAGCGAGCGAGAGGTCGGCAACTAGAAACGGAAGCTGATCCGCGGTCATACGTTCTCCCTGTTTTGCGTTCTGGTGACTCGTGTCGCTCACACGTTACGGGAGCGCGGACGGTGGTCGCACGTTCAGGCGGCCTTTCTTGACGTGAAATTGTTAGAATCAACGTTCATGCGCATCTCGGAGGCCGCCCGGCGGCTCGGCACATCCGCTCGCATGCTCCGCTACCGCGAGGAGCTCGGGTTGCTGCCCCAGGTCCGCGACCGGCTGGGCGTTGCGCGGAGGTTCGCCGGGAGCGCGAGCGGGGCCGGGAGCGCGAGCGGGGCCTGGGCGGGGCCACACGGGGCGTCGCACCGGCAGTTCAGCGAGGCGGACCTGGAGGCTGTCGCGGCGGCGCTCGCGCTCGAGCGACGCTACGACATCAGCCCGGCCTCGCTCGCGTTCGGGTTGCGGGTCCTGGCCGAGCCGCCGGTCCGTGCCGCGGTCGCGGACCTGGGCCGCAGGCTTGGCCGCGTCCCGGCGACCCCGGGCCGGGCGCTCGACTTCGAGAAGGAGCGCGCCCTCCGCCTGCTCTCGCGCGGCTAGCTCGCCTGCTTTCGTCGCGGCTGCTGTTCCCACGCCACACTGTCCTCCCCATGCGCATGAGTCCCCGGAATGCATCAAGAGCTTCGATTTTGCGTGGTGGATCCGGGCTTGGCGGTGGATTTGGTGCACAGGGATGCACCGGATCCGCCATGGAACCCGGATCCACCAAGATCTTTGTGAGTCTTGCGCAACGTGGGATTCCTGGGCGAGCAGGGTCCTGTGATACGACTACGGGTGAGTTATGGCGTGGTTCGGAGGGGCGTGGGTTCTCAGGGTAATGCGGGGGGCTGGTGTTCTTTAGGCTTCTCGGGGTCGGCGGCTGGGGCGCTGGGCTTCTCGGGGGCGGAAGCTCCAGGGTCGTAGGCACTGGGTTTGTCGAGGGCGCTGGGCTTGTCGGGGACTGCAGGTCCTGGGGGGTCCGTGGGGCGGTCGAGGCGCGGGGGGTCGGAAGAGGGGTGAGCGTGGGGAGAGCTGAGAGCGTCGGGGGTGCGGGCAGCACGGGGGGTGCGACTGCTTAGGACGGTACGGATCGAGGGGTCGGTCTGGTCGGCCATGGCCGGGCGGTAGATGTCCGGCTCCAGGTAGATCGTGGTCGCGATGGGGACGGCCGCGCGAGTGCGCTCTTCTGCCGCGTTGATGGCGGTCGCGAGCTGCGCGGCGGAGTCGGTTTCCCGGACCGCGACCTTGGCCGCGACCAGGAGCGAATCCGGACCTATGTGCACCGTCCGCAGATGGATGACCCCCATGATCCCGGGGCCTTCCTCCAGCGCGGCCAGGATCATCTGCTGCATCTCGGCGCTGGCCGACTCGCCGATCAGCAGGCTCTTGGTTTCCACCGCGAGGATCGCTGCGGCCGTAGCGAGTAGCGCACCGATGCCGAGCGAGCCCGCGCCGTCCCACCGGCCGTCGCCGGTGACCGCCGAGAGGGCCACGCCGGCGAACGCGAACACCAGCCCGATCAGGGCCGCAGTGTCCTCGAGCAGGACCACGGGCAGTTCGGGCGCCTTGGCGTGCCTGATGAAGGTGCCCCAGCCACGGCCGCCGCGCAGCCGGTTCGCCTCGCGCACCCCGGTCCGCAGCGAGAACGCCTCGAGCACCGCGGATAGGGCCAGCACGCCGTAATCCACCCAGGGTGAGTGCACCGGCTCCGGGCTCAGGATCTTGTGCACGCCGTCGTACACCGAGAAGGTCGCGCCGACAGTGAACAGCATCACCGAGACCACGAAGCCGTAGAAGTAGCGCTCACGGCCGAAACCGAACGGGTGCTGCTCGGACCGGGGTCGGTTGGACCGGCCCCGGCCGATAATCAGCAGCAGTTCGTTACCGGTGTCGGCGAGCGAATGCACCGCCTCGGCCAGCATCGACGCGGAGCCGGTGAGCAGGAACGCCACGAACTTCGCCACCGCGATGCCGAGGTTGGCGGCGAACGCCGCGAACACCGCCTTCATGCCCGGCCACGTACCCGCGCCGGTAGTCGGTCAACAGCGTCAGCGATCAACCGCGAGACCTACTCGATCCGCGACTGGAGATCATCGATCGCCACGGCCTGGCCTGGGTCGATTCCGGACGCGATGGCCAGGTAGACGCTGGCGTAGTCGACCAGTTGGATGACACCGGCCAGCCGCACCAGCGGATGCTCCCCGTCCATGGCCAGCTCGGACATCCCCACCCCGCGCTGCGCCACCAGGTCAGTGACCGCCGCCCGCTGGGCCGCCGCCCGCTGGTCCTGATCGGGGTCGACGATCAGCACCAGCCGCAGCGCGGTGAACCCACTCGGCTCGTCGTCGTCGGCGTCGGTGTAATCCAGGTCCCAGGCGTCCAGGTCCTCCAGGTCAGGGACCTCGCTGACCGGGGGCAGGATCGGCTCGTCCGGGCCCGGCGCGGGCAGCCGGGATGAGTGCGGGGCGAACGGCCCGTCGAACGCCGCGACCTGGTTGTGCGCCGCCTCGGACAGCACGCCAGAGATCGCCGGGTACTTGGCGTTCTCGTTGAGCTGGCTGGCGAACCGGCGCGCGGCGACCCCGCTCAGCACGGACGTGCCCCAGACCATCGGCAGCGCGCCGACCAGGTCCAGGGCCAGCGATTTGCCCGGGTTGACGAACGACTCGCTGGCCGGCCGGCACTGGTGGGACACCTCCTCGAGCCGGCTGGCGGCCAGCTCGTAGACGTCCGCGCCGACCCGGATGATGCCGAGCCGCTCCGCGATCACCAGCAACGGGATGGACATTCCCCACAGCATCGACCGCGGCCACCCCGCCGGGGCCACCGGGACGAACGGGGCCCGCGCCTGTTCCGCGATCTGGTGCAGCGGTGACCCCTCCGTTCCGACGCCCGCCAGGCGGCAGCCGCGCCGGGCCGCCTCGGTCGCGATGGCCAGCGTCTCCGGGGTGGTGCCGGAGCAGGACACCGCGATCACCGCGTCGGCCGCCCCCACCCAGCCGGGCAGCCGATCCGACTGGGTGACCACGATCTGGACCGGGCTGCTCAGGCCGGTGATGGCGTTGAGGATCTCGCCCGGCAGGCCAGAGCTGCCCGTCCCCGCCACCACGATCGCGCGCGGCCTGACGTCCGGGGCGAAAGCCGACAGGTCCGTCTCGGCGCATGACCGCAGCGCCGTCCGGACCTGGGCCGCCGACGATGCCACCTGGCGCAGCATGTCGCCGGGATCCGCCGTCTCGAGCACATCGGGGGTATCGAGCCGGTCCGCCGCCAGGACGAACTCCGCCCCGCCCCAGCCGTCCAGCTCCCCGCTCACGTGGGCTCGCCCGGCCGTCTGGCCTCTTCCACCAGCAGCACCGGGATGTCGTCACGAACTGGGTAGGCCAGGCCGCAGGTGGCGCTGGTGCAGACGAGCTCGCTGGCTTCCTCGTCGACCCGCAGCGGCGCGTGGCAATTCGGGCAGGCCAGGATGTCCAGGAGCCAGCCGTCAATCTGCATAACATGTACCTCCGGAATTCCGGGCTCGTGATTATCCGCGGGGGCTCCGGCCACCGGGGCCCGGGGTTTCCCCGGGGAATACTGTGTCCCCCGGGCTAGCATTGTCCGCGGGGGTTCCGGGGGTCGTCCCCCGGGCTAGCACTGTGGAACGATCGGTGGTGCCCCGGACCAGGCCAAGCACCTCGTCCCGGACGGCGGCCATGGCGGCGCCGGTGTCCGCTTCGGCATTGAGCCGGAGCAGCGGCTCGGTGTTGGACGGGCGCAGGTTGAACCACCAGGTCGCGGCGCTGACCGTGAGCCCGTCGAGCTCGTCGGTGCTGACCCCGGGCCGGCCCTCGAATTCCGTCTTGACCTGGGCGGTCGCGGCGGCCTGGTCGGTGACGGTGGAGTTGATCTCGCCGCTGGCGGCGTACCGGCAGTACTCGGCGAGCAGCTGCGAAAGGGGTTGGGAGCTGGCGCCTAGGGCGGCGAGCACGTGCAGGGCGGCGAGCATGCCGGAGTCGGCGAACCAGAAGTCCCTGAAGTAGAAGTGCCCGGAGTGCTCACCGCCGAACACCGCGTTGTATTCAGCCATCTTGGCCTTGATGAAGGAGTGGCCGACCCGGGTGCGGACCGGGACGCCGCCATGGGAGGTGATGATCTCCGGCACCGCCCGGGACGTGATCAGGTTGTGGATGATGGCCGCACCGGGCTCGTGCGCCAGCTCGCGGGCCGCGATCAGCGCGGTGATCACCGAGGGAGAGACGACCTCGCCACGCTCGTCCACCACGAAGCACCGGTCGGCGTCGCCGTCGAAGGCCAGGCCGATGTCGGCGTGGTGCTCGATCACCGCCCGCTGCAGGTCCCGCAGGTTCTCCGGGTCGATGGGATTCGCCTCGTGGTTGGGGAACGTCCCGTCCAGCTCGAAGTAGAGCGGGATCAGCGTGATCGGCAGCCCCTCGAAGACCTTCGGCACCGTGTGGCCAGCCATTCCGTTGCCGGCGTCCACCGCCACCGTCAGCGGCCTGATCCCGGAGATGTCGACCAGCTTCCTGAGATGCTCCGCATACCCGGGCAGCAGGTCAAGCCGGGTGACAGTACCGGTGCTTGGGGCTGGAACAAAGGACCGTTCCGCCAGATCTTGAATTTCTTTCAGGCCGGTCTCGATGCCGACCGGCTTGGCGCCCGCCCGGCACAGTTTGATGCCGTTGTACCGGGCCGGGTTATGGCTGGCCGTGATCATCGCGCCCGGGATGCCGAGATCGCCGCTGGCGTAGTAGAGCATGTCCGTGGAGCCCAGGCCCGCGGCCAGCACGTCGGCCCCCGCCGAGGTCACGCCGCGGCCGAACGCATCGGCCAGCGGGCCTGAGGATGCCCGCATGTCGTGCAGGGTCACGATCGTCGCGGCCCCGGTCAGCGTGGCGAACGCCGCGCCGACCGCCTCGGCCACACCCTCGTCTAGCTGGTCAGGAACGACTCCCCTGATGTCGTACGCCTTCACGATGCTCGAGAGATCACCCATCCCCCGAGCCTATCGGTCTGGCGGCGGCCCCGAACGCAACACCCTCAGGTGGCCGCGGCGGCCGACCTCGACGCCCTGGCCGACCGGCTCCGTCTCCGGCCGCACCGCCGGCCGGGCCTCCATCACCGCGTTGGCCAGCGCCTCTAGGTCGTCGGCGCGGTCCCGAGCCGGATCCACCGGCAGCCGGACCACGTCCCAGCCGCGCGGGGCCACCAGCCGACCCGCGTGCTTTTCGCACAGGTCATAACAGTGCGGTTCGACGTAGGCCGCCAGCGGGCCGAGTACCGCGGTGGAATCGCGGTAGACATAGGTCAGCGTGTAGACAGGAGGATGCTTGCACGCGGTGCGCGAGCAGCAACGCAAACCCACCAGCCCACCTCGCCCTCGAGACCTCATCCCGGAACCGGGACAGTGTCGGATACAACCGTGACGGTATCTGTCCGCGGCGCCGAACGCCACCACCCGCGCCCTGCGCCTGCGTCGTGTCGTGCTTAGCACGTCTTGTCCCGGGTCGGCGCGGGTGTCCCGGCGCCGGGGCCATCCGATACGCTCGGTGACTGTGCAGACCGGAGAGGACAGCGCGGGGCCAGGGGCCTGGCTCCCTGGCGCACCGGTTCCTGGCGCACCGGTTCCTGGTGCACCGGTTCCTGGCGCACCGGTTCCTGGGGCGGGGGCGCGGCGACGGGACCGGCACGGGCGCGGGTTGCGCGGCAGGCTGGTACCGCCGGGAGTTCCGCTGTACCGGAGCCGGGCCCAGCAGTTCGACGACCTGGTGCTCGAGGCAGTAGCGCGGCTCGAGCCGCGCTGGGAGGCCGAGCTGTCCGACGTGGAATTCGCGGTCCAGGAAGTGCCGGACTGTGATACCGGCGATGAGGACGGCGTGCCGCTGGCCCGTATCGTCCG
>Ga0302308_10003136_pt1 | contig 13201 bp, 19 predicted proteins | sample III_Palsa_E3_3_FD_200531 | JGI IMG/M metagenome (GOLD analysis project Ga0302308, IMG submission 200531) | Peat permafrost microbial communities from Stordalen Mire near Abisko, Sweden - III_Palsa_E3_3 | ecosystem: Environmental > Terrestrial > Soil > Palsa > Peat permafrost | place: Sweden... | reverse complement strand
GCAAAGGACGCCCGCAACTGCAAGCGCCCATGCCCGTATCTCTGATGACAGGCTCATTGGATGTCGAATCCGCGAGAGCCGTCAACATGCACGTAATAAACCCGGTGCGTTTTGACGTTCTGTAACTGTTCAATCTGGTAGAACCCATGCGGGAGAGACGGGCAAATAAAAGAAAGATCGCCGTGACTGAGGCTCGCGGGTACTGGCGTCTCTCTGTTCGCATCGTCAACGATAGTCAGGACGTACTCGCCGGACGGTAGCGTTGGGAACTCGTAAGCTATCGACTCGCCGGGGACGAAGGAAAAGCCTTGAAAGAGAACGAAGGCTAGAAGAAATTTGAACATCACGTTATCTCCGAAAAGTAAGGCCGCAACCGTTGAGAGATGGTTGCGGCCCGATTATGGTTGCGGCCCTCTTACGCTGCGGCCTGCTGTGCGAACTCATTGCTGAGAACATCCACCGCAGAGACGATTCCCGTGACCTTCGTCACGCTTGTCGGGTCCGTAATGTGACCTGCAGTGAGGAGCGCAGTGAGATTGCTCTTGATCGCCGTCAGGAACGTTCCGACGCTTACGGTGTTGCCGCTCTTGAGCAAATTCGCGACCGTAGCGAGGTCAGCCTGAATTTCGGTGATGATGGGGTTGGCTACAACTGCGAGGGTCGGGTCAACGAGGGCGAAGACAAGCTCCGCTTCGGGCGCAATCGTGTTGATGACGGAGAGTGCAGCCGCCGTGTCGGAGGGCGCATTCTTGAAGACCTTTGCGAAAAAACTCTTCGCATCGTCGAACAAGGTAACGAGTTCATTTGCCATGATAATTTCTCCTGTTGTTTCTCAGTCCGGGGTAATAACGGGCTCGTTATTACTTTGTATCCTGAGAGCCGTTCGCTGTCATATCATCAGACTTCGCCATTGCGTGACCGGCGAAAGCCCCAAGCGCACCGCTGACTAGGTTGGAACCGATCGCGAGTACCGCGAGGCAAATGTTTACGTCGCGGTGAGAGAACAGAACGCAGAGAGCAATCGTTGAGCCCATGAACGCGAGCCCTAGAGCCCAAAACGGAGCCGGAAGTTTGCTTATCATTGCGTGACCTTTCCCTTTCGACCGTCGCGGAACATCCCCCACAACTGCAAGAGCCCTAATATCAAGCCTATTGCGGCTTCCTCTCCGCTAATACGCGCGATCGCAACCTTACTGTCGCTGATATCTTCGCCCATCTTTTCCTGCACGCCTTCGATTTTTCCGATTGTCACTGAGAGCGCGTCAACGCGAGCAGTCTCCCCGGCGGCCTTTACTTCCATGCCGTAGACTTCGGCGGAGGCCGTACTCGCGACCGTCGGGATAGTAGGCTCTTGAGCGCGTGTCTGCGGCGGATAATGGCCGCTGAGAATCATGTAGAAACATCCTGCAAAGAACAGGAGCTTAGTGGCTGACACTCTGCGGGGAACCCGAAAATAACGAGGCATGGTTGAGAGTAATTATGTGCCTAGATAGCACGCCTGAGCAAACACAAACGCCTGATTGCTTCCAACTTGCCCCGCCGCAACCGGCGTCTCCGGTACGCTCACGTAAAGTTCAATGTAATCGCCAACTCCGCAGTTTATGATCGCGTCGAACGGGAGCGACAGATTGCCGGTGCTAACCTGCGGACTCTGAAAGCATTGCTTCGCGAGCGCGCCGTTTTTGAAGATTTGCGTTGCCAGAAGTTGACCGCCGGGAGCCGAGAGCATCACGGCTCCGCTGATGTCATAGAGCCCCGCGTACGGCGCAACGAAGCGTTTGTTTGCCGCGTTCCATATACCACTGTCGAACTCTACCGTATCGAAGAGTACCTTGGAGGTTCCAACGGCGAGCGTCTGCTGAGCGGAGGCGTAAACGCTGGAGGTAGTTGCTACGGGGAGCCCCGTCGCACTCCCGAAGGACACCCAACCTTCGCCGCCCGTATCCGGGTCGGACGTGTTGTTATCGACGGAGCTACGCCAGTACCCCGCGCCGCTCGCCTGTAGAAGCATCGCTCCGTTGGGATAGCCCCCAATGGCCGCTGAGAATGCCGAGTTGTAAACGAACAAGCCTCCCGCGTTCGTCCACTGAGAAACCGCGCTAATCTCATTTAGAATCCCGTTCATGTCTTGCATAGACGGAGGAATGCCGCCCTCATTCACGGGGGTATCGCAGAGCAAGGGGAAGCCGTCGTCATATGAAGCGGCCCCCGGCGTAATGGCAACTTGAGAGGGTACGGGGATAACGTTCTTGCTCCCGTTTACCGCGAAGGGCTCAACGATTTGTGATGGTGCATTAGCTAATTGCAACTAGAGCCCCCTGCGATATAAACGGTGCCTGTCCGAACGGAGCCGCGTAAGCCGTACCCATTCCTTTGAATCCGAACACGGGAAAATTGGTAGTCATCCCGAAGCCCCCTACTCCGGCGGGCCGCAGAAAGATTTTGCTTTGCGTAAGTATTGTTATCTCGAAAGGCTCAAGCTCAAACTCAAAGACGTACCCCATCTCCATATTTCCAAGGTCCGTGCAATAGGTCTTTCCTCGTCCGGCCATCCAATTACGGAGTAGCTGATTGATCGCCGGGGCGGTAGTCCGCGAGATGTTGCTCAGTGCCTTGAGCATCACAAGCTCTAGGAATTGAGGGTCTGTCATCTCCGCGCCGTTGACGGGAAAATCAATGCGATTGACGCCGACGATGCTCCCCCATATATCAAGCCCGAACCCCTGCGCAGTCGTGACGTTGAACACAAAGTTGTAAAAATTATCTAGGTCAGCGTCGGGCCTAATCCACTCGTTCATTTTCGTAACGAGGTTGATGATGGTCACGCTGTTCGCGAACTGACTGAGAATCGTATCTTCGAAATTCGTCATACCAGTGTCACCGTAATGTTGGCGGCGCTGATGCTCGGAGCTTGGTCAATGCCGACCTGATATGAGACGCCCAACTCATCCACTGTTACGCCGAGAGTGCAGGCTAGAAGCTGCAGGCCGCTCGCGATACTTGCGATGGGGCCGAAGTATGAACTCGCGAGTAAGAGAGCGCCTATGCGCGCCCGCTGACCGCCGTTGGTGCCGTTGAATTGGGCGATGATGGCATTTTGTACGAGCGTCGCGATATTGGAGGGCAACGACGCGCTATTGACAATCGACACGGCGAACAGCACGGGGAGCGGCGCGGGAATCTCAAATTGAACGTTGTACGTCGGCGCGGGGTACGAGTACCCGCTCGGGTCCGTAACCTGCACGGTTGTATTGCCGTTGTAGTTGCAGCCGGGGTCTTTGAAGTTCCAAATTGCCTGCGCGATCGCTGCGGCATTCCCGCCAACAACCGCGACGTAAAGCGAATGAGCGGCGAGCGCGTAATTTGTGGCGTTCGGAGTTCCGCCGGGGAGCGGATTTGACGACTCGATATTGCCGGAAGGGTTATCGATGCAGTAGCAGTCAAGTACGTTTGGAACGTTGAACACGTTCGCGTAAATCGAAGGTACTGACCCGTTGCCGTTCAACGCGACGGACTGCTGACGGCGATACTCAAATTCTTGCTGACTCTCTACAAGCTGCCCTATCGCGCCGTCAGTCGGGTTGTTGATCGTATCCCAACCGGGAACTGCCTGATAAACCTTGATGAGCGTACCTGCGGGGCAAGCAATCGGCCCGCTCGCGATGTTCGCCCATTGGCTCATTACCGTCCCGCCGGGTCCGATCGTGACGGCGGCGGTCAGCGCGTAGGTATTGCCGGAGGTATCTTGAGCGAGAGTAGCTGCAGGAATGGTGCTATTCACTAGGCCGGTAAGCACACACGAGACGACCGTTGAGGTCGCAGGCTTACGGTCGAGAAAATAGAGTTGAGCAAGCGCGTCTTGGAATCGGCCCGAAGCATAACGCGGGTCCATCTGATTGACGACTTCGGCAATCTGTCCGTCTTTGTCGGAGATGATTGCGGCGTTGCTCGTGGCGAGTTGCCCCTGCGGAGTATTGAGCGCGGGGTTTACTCCGCCGCCGAATGCGTAATTGATGTCTTCCTGCACGCCTGCGAGAATGTCGCTATCGCTCGGAAGAATTATCCCCTGCGGCGTGAACTGGATTGCGGGGACGCTCGTACTTGGCACGCCGGGGACTACGCTAGAAGTTGACAACTGTAGGTTCCCCCGTATCATCCGTAAATTGAATCTGTCCGCTTACGCTGCGCGCACTGAATGATGATATGACGCACTGCGCTGTTATCACACCCGGAACTGTAAGCACCTGAGCAACGATTAGCTGAATGATGAGAGAGACGGGCGGGGTCTTACCATAAACCTGACCGAAGTAATCAAGCCCGATGGAAGTGTTGTAGTAACACTCACCCAAGACAGTACGCACGGCGCAGGACACATCTTGCGCGAGCGCATAGGGGGCGTCAGCGAGCGCGATGTTGCCGTTGGCGTCTAGCACTAAATCCCATTGGTCGGTATCAAGTAAAAGGCTACTCATGGTATCGGCGGACTCGTCGGGCTCCCTACTGCTTCGCTTGTATGCGTGTGCGTCTGTACGCTAATTCCGGCGGCGGTAACGTCGCCCGTCGCGGCCATCGTCCCCGCTATCGTAACGTTGCCCTCGGTAACGTTCAAATCACCTTCAATGTTGATCGTGGGAGCCTGCAGTGTGATTGCGGTCGGAGATACAACCGTGATACCTGCGTCGGCAAAAAGAACGTACTGCACTGGAGTTCCGTTGAGCAGGCCGCCGACATAAATCCCGTCCGCGAAGTCGTACGAGCGATAGCTCCCCGGATTCGCTTGAGCCTTCGTGCTCTTTACTTTGCTGATGTCGCGGCTCGCGAATACGGCGAGGCCGATGTCGCCAACTTGCGGGTCCATCACGACGGCGTTTGTGCCTCCCTGCATTCGCAGGTATGGGAGCCCGTAGACGGTCGCGTGAGGCGTCGAGTTCGGAGGGTTCGCGCCGTCTATCTGATTGACGAGCGGCTGCACGTCCACAAAGCCAACGGGTGACAGGTCGCCGTCATTCGTGCAGGCCATAATCTGCACGAGCGTTGCCGTCTGCATCTTTGCCATCGCCTGACGGACGAGGAAAGAGATGTTGTTGAACATCCCGTAGGTATCGGAGGGCTTTACCTGCCCGGTGCTAGTTGCTGACTGACTCATCGCGCCTCTCGATATCTCAACAGGTAGAAAGCTGCGGCAATCAATACCGCGTGACGGTCTGCTGATTGCCCAACCATGACGTTGCATTTGTTACAGAGAATGCCGCGCACTTTTCCGCTCACATGGTCATGGTCAGTACACCATCGCCCGAAAGGTTCGGGGCTCTTGCATATCTCGCAGCATTTGTCTTGTGCTTCAAATTTGATATCCCATTCTTCGCTCGTCAGGTCGTACTTACGTAAATGCTCGTTCCGTCGCTGCTCTTTAGACCTAGACTTTCTGCGCGTGCGTTGCTGCTCTCTATCGCGGGCAATCTGTTCGGGCGTAAGGCTGCGTTGATACTTTCGACTGTATCCAAGCGCGGCGGACTTCCTCTTTACAGGGTCTTTATATGGCATAGCGACCCTCAGTTTGATATTGCGAGCCCACTCAGGTTCCCCCTCACTCGGCTAAACCATTTGCCGTTGTATTTCTCGCTCTCAAGCGTATGGGAGATGGAGGTCACAATCCACTGAGACGACACGTTGCTGATGGCCTTGACCGAAGTGATGAGCGAGATACTACCGCCGAAGCGAACCGCCGGGTTGAATAGCATCTCAAAGTTGACGCCCACGCCGTCAAAGGTTGGGTATCCTCGCAGGCCGGACGATGCGGAAATCTGAGGGATGGTTGTCATATTCCGCGGCTGATTTTGCGGAGTGATCGCGAGTACGTTGTCGTCAAGGTAGAGGTCAACCCCGGCGGCGCGAGCGAGCGCCTTCGCCTGCTCTAACCCAGTGTTCGGAAGGTAGGGGTTCGATAGCTGCACGTTCACGCCGTTGTTCTCAAACGTGTATCCCATGTTGCCCGCGAGTTGGCTCATCAGCGTAGCGACATCAACGCTTCCTTTTAGACTCGTGGGAGCGACCGGCGTCAGTTGGTTGAAGTAAGCGGACTGAGCTTGAATCATCAAGTACACGTCCGGCATATTCTCGTAGACGCCCCATGCGTTGACGATGTTCCCTTGAAAGACTAACGTCTGTTGCGCGCCGTCGATCGCGTAAACCTGCACGGTGTTCTGATTGAGGCTCTTCGGCTGCCATTGGAGCGTAGTGCAGGCGTTCATATCGCTTTGAGAGACGCCGTAAATTTGCGCGCGCAACTCGCCCATCATCATCCCGCCCGCTTTGGTAACGATGGCCTCGGCGCGGAACCCCTCAAGCGTGATCGTGTTCGCGCTGCTAGACCCGAAAGTGCCGGTCTGCAGAGTAATCACAAAGCGGAGTTCTTTTTTATTAGCTAATGAGAGCATATTCAGCCGCCGTCAAATAGAGCAGTTGGTAGCGGCTCCCTAGGCCGTCATAAGTTGGGTTGCTCGTACCTTGCGTATCAGTGAACAACAGATTCCCTATAAAGCCGGTGTAGCTGATGGGGACGAGAGGTACTGCGTCCAACGCAATAACCGCCGTCGAGATGTCAAGCCCGTTGGAGCTTGTATCGACGTAGATGTTTGAGCCTTTGAGGTACACGGATATCTGCACGTTTTGGCCGCCGAGTACGGCCTGCAACTGCTGAGCGGGGACGGCCTGAAGGGGTATCGTCTGCATCAGTTAGACCCTAGCAGCGCGCCGAGCTTGTTCGTAATCGATAGCAAAGTCGATTGGTCAGGCGCTGTCGGCTGCGTCATGCCGTTGTTTACTTCAGGCGTAGAACCGGCGTTTGCGGGGTTCACGATGGGGGAGGCCGTCGTATAGGTCGCGGAAACTTGCCGGACCTCGCGCATGGTCACATCAACCATGAGCAGGGTCACGCCTTTGTTAGCTCGCCGCGACAGACGATAACGCAGAAATGTGTAATTCGCATAGACGACTTCTGGCGTCACAACGCTGTACGTGTTCGTAGATTTGCAGGCCGCGTCGATCGCGTTGAGGAAGGTCGCACGATCGCTGAGGCTCCCGGCGAAGGCGAGAGTTAGAGTGGGCTCTGCGGGCTTCTCAACTTTGTTGTAACTGGCGAAGCCTCCCAACTCTGTCGGGTAGTCGCTGACGGCCATCTCTTTCAGGTAGTCAAGACCGATCGTGGAGAGCACGGGGGTAGTGACGCCGGTTACTTGGCTCGCGAGCGTGTCTATGAGGCTCTGAGCGGTGCTGGCGTTGCCGGTGATGCTTAGCCCTACCTGATTGCCGTTCGTGTCGAAGATGCCCCACTGAGGCGCTTGCTGAATGGCGGAGGCGAGCAACGTCTCAGCGGTTCCAATGCCGATCGCGAGTACCGGGTTGTCTGCAATCGTTTCCTGTACCGGGCGCACGAGTTGAGGCACGCCGGGATAATTGGGGACATTCGGGAAAGGTATATAGGTTCCCATTTAGAAGAGCCCCGGATTTGCTTGAGATGTAAATAGGAAGTCCATCGCGTTCCCCATATCCGACGCGATACCTTTCGCGTCCGTCGCCTGAGTGTGAACTTCAATCTTATCGATGTGAGTCGTAACGCTCGCGTCTGTATTGCCCCGCCCTGCCCCTCCGCCTGCGGGAGCACCTGCAACCATAGAGGACGCGCCGGGAGAGCCCCCAAGGGCGCGCCGCATCCCTCCTGCATAGTTTGATTCGGTATCGCTGTAGTACCCGCCGGACTTCAGGACGTGAGCGTACGCCTCCGGCGTCTGCGCGCCCGCAAGTCCACTATAGCGACCGCCGGGGCGCATGAGGTACGCGAAGTAATTCCCGAAATCATCGGCGGAGTTGAACTTGCGGTAATCCTGACCTTTTCCGCCGGGAACGTTCACGCCTGCGAAATTATTGAGCGATGTAGCCCCGCGATTCGTGAATCCGTTGGTTTCGTGTGACCATTGGGCGTAAATCAAATCAGCGTTCCCGCCGGTAGCCTTCGCGACGCGCTCCGCCTGTGCGCGAGCAATCGCTGATGTTGACCCTCCACCTTGAGCCTTGCGTCGTGCGGCCTCTTGCTGCAACGGGATGCTGTCGCGAAACTCCGGGTCCGCAAGTTTCTTCGCTAACTCGGCGTCACTAAGACCCTTGGCTCGCGTAGGGGCGCTCTTGGTTCCGCTCTTCTCATCTAGCCAGTTGAAGAAATCGTTACCTGCCTTACGCAGCCGAGCAATTCCCTCAACTGCGGCATTGATTCCCGGCCCCCAATTTATGAGCGAATCCCCGCCGCGTTTCCACGTCTGATAATCCTGCCATAGAAGGGCGATACCGGCGGCGAGCGCGAGCACTCCCAACGTAACGATCGCGAGGGGGGACGCAGCAAGGCTCACGATGCCGACCGCGACTGCGACGGTTCCAAGTACCTTCGCGAAGTCGCCTAGAAATTGGCTATTCTTTTGCGACCACTCCCCTACCCGTTGCATGATGCCAACCAACCACTCAAGGGCAGGCGTCGCCTGCTGAAGCAATGTGCGGCCCAACGCGGCGAAGGTTTGCTTAGTGTCAACGATGGCCTTTTGCAGCTTGACCGCCTGCTCTGCCTGAGCCTTCGTGACGGCGTTGTGCTCTTTCTGGCGAATGAGGGTTAGCTCAAGTTCCTTGCGGCCCTGCAGGAGCAGATTGATCGTCCCCTCATCAATGCCCATGCTCGAAAACATATTGTGCATTGTGGCGCGGTCTTTGCCCTCAGCGAAGCTCGCCATATCCGCGAGAATGTCAGTCACATCGCGAGCCTTCCCGCCGACGGTCGCCATAGAGACGCCCATCATTGAGAAGTAGGGGATGAGCGAAGACTGACCCGTAAGGCGGAGTTCGGTCTGAGCTTTAGAGAGCATCGATACAGTTCCCTGTAGCCCCTGCGCGGTGCCTCCCACTTCCTCAACAGCATTCCCCCATGCCGAGAGCGCGGTAACGTCGATACCGAGATTCTTCGCCATCCGCTCAAGCTCTGCGTTCATCTCGATTTGATCGTTGATGAATGAGCGTATCGCCATCGTTCCGCCGACTAGCGCGAGGAAGCCCGCGACGGCCTTCGTAACTGACTCAAACTTGCCGCCGGATTCGTCGGCGGTCTTGCCGAGATTCTTTACTTCCCCCTCAGTCTTTTTGCTTTGGTCCTGAAGGTCTTTGAGTTTCTTTGTGGACGCCGGAGCCTTCGCCTCAAGACCCTTCGCGTCTAGGCCGAGAACAACGATTAGCTCATCAATTACGGTGCTCATTGGCGGCGTCCACTAACACGATTTCGAGAAGAGCATAGGCGTCTTCTAGGCCATAGATTGTCTGCAACTCATGAAGCGTAGCGAGCCGCTTTGAAACTACAAGAGCAATTAGCCGCGAGACGTTCTGACAGTTCGCTGAGGCTTGGCCGCCGCTCCCTTGACTCCGGGGAAGATTGAGGGGACGACGGCTTGCAAAAAATCCGTGTGCAGCTTGAAGACCTCCAAGCGCAGCTTCAGGCGCGTTGCAATCTCTTCAATGTCGTCAGGAACGAGAGGCCGGACTACGTGCATCTTCGTCGGGTTCGGTTCGGGGATAATCTGCACGCATTGAAACATCTCTTCAAAGAGCGGCTTCGCTACGGTCCAATCAAGGGCGCTGATAGCCTTGAGCCCCATCTCAGCTAAGCCTGCCATTCCAAGCAGCGCGAAGTCTTCGGGAATCTCAACATCACCCTTCATCAGCGCGAACAGTGCGCGCATCGCCCAATCTTCAGCGTCAGCGGCGCTCATCTCCGTAAGCAGAAACGCCTTGCCCAAATCGCGGCCTTTATCCTCGACGCGATAAATGTCAGTCTTGCGAGCCATTTCTAAACCTCTACCAAAAAGATGTGATGCCCAATCTGCACGCTCTCGCGCACTACTGAAGCGTTCCATGTATGGGGGAACTTCACAACCTGACCGCTCAGCGTCGTGAATGTTTTGTCGCTTGCGATACCAGCGGGGTTCCAATACAGCACCGCGCCGCCGGTCACATCTGCAGTCTTTCCGTTGATAACGTCGTCGGCAATTTGCTGCGCTGCATCCCAAGTCGGATCAAAGCCGGAGGGGACGAGATGAAACTCGGGGTCTGTTGGTACGCTCATCGATGTGAACTGCCAAGCACGATAGACCTCAACGCTGTAGCTCGTGCCACGCTTCTCAACCCGGTTGCGGATGACACACGCAACTGCAGTCATGCCCTGTACGCCTTCGCCGCGTGCCTCTTTCCAGATGCAGAGCGCGGTATCGGAGTAGTCCGTCGGTGTAGCTGTCATTACTCAATCCTTCCGGGTCATCAGGCGGTTCCCACGCGGCATTTAGTTCCCCTACCGTCCCGATCGTTGCGGCCACGCTCACCCGATCGTATTAGCTGAGAGTGGGCTGAATGCTCTCCCACTCAATCTCGAAATCCATCGCCTGCAAGACCTTTCCGGCGTCCGGCATTACCTTACCGCTCTTCAGCGTTCCGCGAGTGCAGATGAAGCTCTCGCCGGTCGAGGGGAGGTCAATGGTGCCGGTGATGTAATACACGTCGCGAGCGGCCCGCATTGCGTTGATGATGGATGTAAAGATTTGCTTGCTCGGAGAATCGCCCTGCAGAGTGATCTTCTGAGGTTGCATGTTGTAGACGAAGCCGCTCGTCTTGCGACCGTCAACGCCTATCTGACTCTCTGTGAACTCGATCGCGTTGGACTCCCAAGCGCGCTCTGCTGAGTACCCTCGCAACTGCTGAGGTACAGGGAACAATCCCGCGACCGAGATTGTGAAAACGCTGTTCGCGCTCGTGATGCTGCTTTGCCCGTTGTTCACTGTAGTTCCCCTTTACTGGATATCAATCGAAGCGAGGACGAGTAGCTGAACGCTCTGACCGTCCGCATACCAGAAGTTCATGTTTGGAGTACCGCGAGCCGTACGGATCGCAGCGCCGGGGTCGAGAATCTGCAGGTAGTAACCCTGCGTCTGAATGATGGGGGCGACCGTCAAGCCTGCGGCCTGATTGACCGCCGACGCCTCCGCAGACGAGAGCGTAACGCCGGTCTGAATTGCGCCGAAGTAAAGGGCCGCCGCGATAGGTCCAATAAGCGAGTTGCGAATGAGGCCGTATCCGCCGGGGTTGTAAGGGATGTTCGGAGCCGACGTGAGCAGGTTCATCATCGCAAGCTGCATCTGCGAGTTGAGCCAAATCTGATTGACGAAGGAATCGAACCACGGCCATACTCCGGGCATCTGACCGTTCTGAAAGAGCGTCCACTGCTGATTTGCCGTCGCGTATGAGCCGTAGAAGTTGTAACCGTTCGCGATGAGATTCTGCGAAGTTTGATCGTTCGTGACAGTGGATGTCAGGCCGGAGAACGAGAGGAATGCTGCGTTCTGGCGTCCACTTTTTGCGTTGAAGTTGATTGATGCGACGGAGCCGGAGAGCGCGATCGCAACGTTCATCGCGAGCGCAGCAAGGGTCGTGCTCTGCGCGGCGGCCTGCACGGGGTCGCCAGAGATGCAGAGCACTCCGTTGTAGGCTGCCTGCTTCGCCAGATAACCGAAGCATGTTTGATTCCCCTGCACTGAAGCGTTGGGGTCCGAATCCCACGCGATCCAACCCCATGTGAACGGCTGAGCGTTGAACCATGCGGCGAACAGCAGCTTATTGGCGAGCGCGGGCTCAAAGAGCGTGACGACCGTCGCAAAGTTCTGTGAGAATGCGACGGCATTCTGCATTGCACTTGAGGGCGTATCGAGAGCCGCGCCCTGCGAGAGAATGCCGCCGCTCACGAGGCCAAGCCCGCCCGCGAGCGTCCCCGTCGCAAAGGTAATCGTTGCGGTCGCGCCTGCAAGCGTGGAGGTGAACACGTAGGAGCTTGTAACCGAGTTCCAAGTGATCGCGAACAGCGGCGTTGTGAAGGCTGCAATCATCAGCGTTGCAGCCTGACTGAAGCTGGTAGCTGCGGCAAGGTTGATCGTGGTGGATGTCTGCAACGTACCGTTGACGGTCAGGATGATCGTCCCCGAAAGCGCCTGAAGCTGAGTCAACGACATCGCCGCGAGCGAGCTTCCCTGCATGAACGCAGGGCGCGCCGCAAGGTTGTACGGAGCGAACAGCATCGCGCCGGGGCGGAGCGTCGCATTCACGTAAGCGTTGAAGTAGATGACGGCGGCTGCAGCTTCAGCGGACGCAGGCCCGAAGAAATTGGAGACGGCGAGCGCGCTCGCAAAGCTCAAGGTCTGACCCGTAGGCATCGCTACGTTCTGAGTCAGAAAGAGGCCGTTCATCACGAGGGAGTTACCGCCTCCGCTCAAAACTCCGGGGTTTACCTTCGCGAGACGTGACGCGGGAATTGACATTATGCTATTGCCTCCAAAACATCGATGCTAAGAGAAGTTGCGCTTTGCTGCGGTAACGACACGACTGGATTATATTGGCAAGAAATTGTCAGCGTCCAACGATAATCATATTGCTGCTCGCCCGTAATAATCGGGTTGCATCTCGCGTCGCTGCAATATAGGGGAGCAATCCCCGGCGGAAACTGTGACGCGGCGTAAGCGGTACGCATGACGGCCTGTACTCCCGTCGCCTGCGAGCCTGCGGCGGTTCCCACTATGTCTACCTGCACGTCGATACGCTTGGGGGCTGCGATGTCTAGCAGTTGGTTCACGCTGTCGTAAGAATCGCTCGGCGTCTCAATATCGACCTGAAGGATTTCAGTGAGTTCAACGTAGGGGTCCGTCGGCGGCGCGGTGCGGTTGTCATACCCGCGAATAATCGGCGTCCCCTCTCCGACGAACGGCTGAAGGAAAGCCGCGAGTGCGACGCACACTGCATCAACTTCAAGAGTCGGAATGTACGGAGTAGCGGGGGAACCCATCAACTACGGTTGTACCGGGCCGCTCGCTATGCCTGCAACACAATCGCGGCTTTTGTCCAATAAGGCCAAGCCTCAATTACTTTCACGATCAACCATGTACCGACGAACTGAGGCGGGGCCGGGGCTGCGATCGTCACGAGGTCGCCACCCTGACTGTTCGCACGCACAACCCCGGCGAGCGCACCGCGAAGGTAAATGCACTGCACGACGCCCTGAATGTTGAGGCCGTCTAACTGGCGAAGGTCGGAGTTGTTGAGAGCTTGAATCTGCGCGGGGCCGCTGACGGGCGCG
>Ga0302308_10003135_pt1 | contig 13203 bp, 9 predicted proteins | sample III_Palsa_E3_3_FD_200531 | JGI IMG/M metagenome (GOLD analysis project Ga0302308, IMG submission 200531) | Peat permafrost microbial communities from Stordalen Mire near Abisko, Sweden - III_Palsa_E3_3 | ecosystem: Environmental > Terrestrial > Soil > Palsa > Peat permafrost | place: Sweden... | reverse complement strand
TCATTCACGAAGAACGGCCGCGCCTCCGCCCACGCGATTGAAACGGATCGGGGTAAAATCAGCGTAGACCGAGAGGGTTATTGAAACTTATCCCCATCACGAGCAGGCCCGCTGAAGGCAAATATTCTTGCGCGTCTCAAACCTGCGTTCTGATGGGACAGATCCTGATATTCCTTACAGCGCTTCTCGTAGCCGTCATGCCAGTCACAGAGTATCTCTGGACCTTTGACAGGTTTCTCCGCGGCGGCCAGGATTGCGAGTTCGGCTTATTGGCTCTCGCCGCAGTCTTTTGCCTGGTTCTTGTTCTCTCCCATCAGCGCAGAGAGATCCTTGCCTTTGTTCTTTCGCTTCAGTGCGTGCTGTCTTCTCTCTTCCAGTCAGCCGATTTATCCCCCAGCTCTGCATCGTTCCTGATCACGCCCATACAACACCACCTCCGGCGAAGTAATTCCCTTCTCTCCATTAATCTTCCGCTCCAAATCTGATATCCCCTCTGCGCTCGTAATCACCATTCTTTCGAGTCACTTAGGGCCTCTATCAAACTGATCTGCTTCCGTACCTGCCGATCACGGAGAATCAATGAAAAAATCAGAAGTTTTTCACGCGTGGGGTAAAATTCTCGCCGGCCGCGCTCCCTCCCTGTCTATCGAAATCACCAAAGAATGCCCCTTGCGCTGCCCCGGTTGCTACGCATTCGATCCTGCTCACCTCGGCGGAAGAACCCAGCTTCGCGAGCTCTCCGACTTCAAAGGCGATGAACTCGTCCGGCGAATACTAGCTCTCCTCGACAAAGAGAAGCCCCTGCACGTGTCCCTCGTCGGCGGCGACCCCCTGGTCCGCTACCGCGAACTCGAGCTCCTCCTCCCGCAGATTGAAGCTCGAGGCATCCACACCCAGATCGTCACCAGCGCCTTCCGAGTCATTCCCGTTGAATGGAGACGGTTCAAGAAACTCAACGTAGTCGTCTCCATCGACGGCCTTCAACCCGAGCACGACGAGCGCCGCAAGCCCGCCACCTACGAGCGCATCCTGAAGAACATACAAGGCGCCAAGATAACCATCCACTGCACTATCACCTCCCAGATCGCCGACCGCCCCGGATATCTTGACCAGTTCCTCCAGTTCTGGAGCAGCCAGCCTGCAGTGGCGAAAGTCTGGTTCAGCCTCTTCACCCCGCAACGTGGCGCTACCGATCCCGAAATCCTCACATCAGACCAGCGAGCGGTCGTTATAAGCGAGCTATACGAGCTCCGAAAGAAATATCCGGCCTTGGACATGCCGGATATTGTCATCAAGGAAATCTCCTCTCCACCAAAGAGCCCCGAAGAGTGTATCTTCGCTCAAACAACGATGACCGTCTCTGCGGACCTTTCAACCAAGATCACCCCCTGCCAGTTCGGAGGAACCCCGGACTGCGAACAGTGTGGCTGCATCGCCTCGCTGGTCACCTCTTCATAGCCTCCGCCAAAATCGGCAAAGCCTGGAGAAGCCTGCAAAGCCCCTCGGCGTCAAAACCGATCATCCAAATAAAACCGTCTCCATTCGAAATCCTGTGAGGAAACATGCACTTTGAAAACCGGAATGGGATTACACTTCATGGCAACGAAAGAGGAACGATGATCGAAGAATGTATCGGCCGACCCGAAGTTGAATTGCGGCGCGAACTCGTCCAGTTCGGCAGATGGCTCTCTCGGCTCGGCTTTATGCCGGGAACCTCGGGAAACCTCTCCGTCAGGCTCGATCAGGAGCGCCTGCTGGTCACTCCTACCGGCATGAGCAAATACCTCATGCGTCCGGCTGACATGGTCATCGTCGACCTCGACGGACGCCAGCTTGCGGGCTCAAGAAAGGTCACCAGCGAACTCAGCATGCACCTCGCTGTCTATCAGATGCGAGCAGACATTGAGGCCGTCGTTCACTCCCATCCCCCTATCGCCACTGCCTTTGCCTGCGCAGGCCGCGCCCTCGACGAGATGCTTTGCCAGGAAGCTGTCATGACCCTCGGCTCTGTCCCACTGGCCCAGTATGCCACCACAGGCACCCACGAGGTCGCAGCCAGCCTAAGACCCTTTATCCCACATCACACGGCGATCCTCATGGCCAATCATGGCGCGGTATCGTACGGCCCAACGCTCCTCGATGCATTCCTCAAAATGGAGACCGTCGAGCACCTCGCGCACATCCGCCTCGTCGCCCATCAGCTAGGCTCTTCGCAGATCCTTAGTGAAGATCAACTGGACGATCTCCTCCGCGCAAAACAAAAGTACATTCGCAACGCAACCTAAAGAAAAGTCTTTCTGATAACGTTGCAACCCTCCAGGCCTGCCTTCTCGGATGACCCGGCTTCACGAACGCCCGAAGTCAATAAACGCATGCTGTGGATCGGTGTGCAGAAGTTTTACGTCCACCATATCCCCCACGTCCAGCCCCTGTGCGCCTTGCACTACCTTACCTTCTACCGGAGGGTCGAACACTCGCACGTAGGTTCCCTTATCGCTCGCCCCCGTGATCACCCCGTGGAAACTCTTACCCACGCTTCCGGCTAGACCTACAGCCGCAACTCGCTTCAGCATCGCCCGTTCCACCTTGCGCGCCGCTGCCTCTCTCTCATTGCAGTGCTTTGCAATCGCTTTCAGCTCATCATCGGTGTACGGAGCGGCCTCTCCAGCCAGCATCGCCCGAACCACCCGCTGGGTCACCAGATCCACAAACCGCCGATTCGGCGCGGTCGAATGGGCATAATCCTGCGCCGCCAGCCCGAAGTGCCCCTGTTGCTCCATCTCGTCGCCCTTGGCGAGCACATACTCCCCAGGTCCCATCAGTTTGATAATCGCCAGCGATAGATCCGGATAATGCACCGCATCTGCCTGCCGTTGCGCCTGCAAAAACGTATTCAACGCCCCCGAATCAGGTTGAGCAGGCAAGACTGTCCCATGCCGCCCCACAAGCTCCACAATCCTTGCCCATCTCTCCGGCGATCGCACCACCCGGCGAATCGATGATCGCTTCGCCGCCCGCAGCGTCCACGCCATCATCTCATTCGTAGCAATCATCAACTCCTCAATCAGATCGCTCGCTCGGTTATGGAACACCGTGCCAATCGACTGTACTTTCCCATCGACCACCACCGGATCAGCCTCCACACGGTTGAACTCCAACGCCCCCATCTTCACCCGTTGAGCCCGCAGCGCAACTGCTGCCTCATCCTGCAACCGCAACTGCTCCTGCAGCGGAGCCGAAGCGCTCACCTTCGCATCCGGCCCCGTCTTCCCTTCAAGCCACGGCCCCACGTGGCTATAAGCAAGTTGTGCCTCGTTCCGCACTTGCGCTCTGTAGATGCCCGAGTCCTGCACCTTACCCTCAGCATCAACCAGAAACTCAACAACGACAGCAGCCCGGTCCTCGCCCTCATTCAACGAGGTCAGATCCGTCGAAAGCTCCGTCGGCAACATCGAAAAATTCCGTACCGCTGTATACACCGTCTGCGTCTGTTCTGCCGCGTGGCGATCAAGCGGAGTATCTTTCAGCACCGACGCCGCCACATCCGCGACCCCGACCCTCACCCGCACGCTCCCGTTCACACGCTCTGCCACCTCAATCTGGTCCAGATCGCGCGAAGTATCGTTATCGATCGAAGACCAGAGCAGAGCACGCAGATCGCGCACATCCGCATCGGCATTCACTCCCTCAGACGCGCGAATCGCCGCCACCTGCGCATCGCTGCCGCCAGGAAACTCTGTAGAAAAGCCTTCGCGAACCATCTCAGCTGAGGCAGAAGCAACCAGGTCAAAAGTATGAGCAGACATGCAAGGGAAGCCTACCACGCGAAGCTCAACTCTTCGTAGCCGACTGCTCCAAAGACAGCGCTAACCGCCCCGCCCATCGCGACACCTGCTCTGCATAAGCTCCGGTAACCTCATCGCGGCTATCCTCCAACACCGCCAGCTGTACGGCAAAGTTCCCCACAGTCGAGCTCTCAGCCGAACCGCGAAACACCTCCAGTCCAGTAGCCTCCTGCGTCAGCCGATTGAGAAAATCGTTCTGGCTCCCTCCGCCGACGACAAATAATCGCCTCAAATTCTTGCCACTATGAAACGCCACCCGCTCCAACACCTTCGCATATCGGTCAGCCAAGCTGTGAAAGATTAGACTCGCAAATACCGGAGCATTCTCCGGCCCTTCATCCAAAGCAGTAAACCCCATTCGCACCCGTTGCGCATTGATCCTCTTCGGCATCTCTCCCGCTAACAGCAACTCAGAAGCGTCCACATCCAGCAGACCCTCCGGCATGGCCACCTTCTCCGCTGCTTCTACCAGCTCCGCCACCGTCCACTCCCTACCCTCCGTCATCCACTGATGCATACATTGCCGAATCAACCACATTCCATTCACGTTCTTGTGAAAGCAGATTCGCCCCCCAACCGCACCCAGGTTCGTAAAGTTCTCAGCAGCAGCGGCCTCGTGATTTCTCGGTTGCTCCAGCACGGTCCCAACCAGCGACCACGTTCCCGAACTGAGATAAGCCCAATCATCCCCCGCCGCAGGAATTCCCGCGATCGCAGAGGCCGTATCGTGGCAAGCCGGCGCAATCAACGCCGTGTCGTGAAACCCCGGCAGTTCCGCCAGCTTCCCTCGCAGCCTACCAACCTCCGTGCCCGGCGGCACGAGCTTCGACGCACGCGACAACTCAAGGCCCGCAGCAAGGAACACCTCCTCACACCACCTCCGCCCCTTCAGATCCACCATCCCGGTGTGAGTCGCATTCGTATACTCAGCCACCTCCGCACCACCCCAACGCGAAAGCACATACTCCGGCAGGTTCATCCAGCGCGACCCCTCGGGCACGTGCTGTATCCGGTCCGCATATAACTGGTACAAAGTGTTGATGCGAAGCAGCTGCACTCCAGTCAACTCGCGCAGCTTATCAGGGGCAATCTTTCCGTGAAGCAGTCTCTCCGCGTCGATCGTCCTCTCATCGCGATAACAAAACGGATCAGCAAGAGCCCTCCCGTTTGAATCTACCCGCACATAATCTACCGCCCAGCCATCCACCGCAATCGAGCGCACACCCTCTGTCGCAATCTCCGCACATAAACGAAGCCCATGCTCCAAACCAGTCTCAATCGCGCTTAAATCCCAACACAGTCCAACCTCCGTCTCTCGCGGAGCGTTAGCAAAGCGGTGCACCAGCGTTATCACGGGCCTCCCCGCTACCCAGCGAAGAAGCGAAACTCTGCAGCTTTCTGCCCCTAGGTCTACCGCCACCGAAGCCCGCGTATCCTGCGGAACCAGCGGCACATCTGGCGTCCGTCTCATCGCGTGCCCCTCTTATCGCAAATAGGCTTCAGTCAAACCACCATCTACTGGAATCAGATGACCCGTCGTGCATCGAGCCAACGGTCCCGCGAGGAACATAATCGCCTGCGCACAATCCTTCGGATCAATCGGCTGATGCGTCAGCGTCCGAGTCGCGTAGAACTGCGCCAACTCGTTCCGCAGCTCATCATCTGTGTACGAGTCTTCAAACGGCAACTTGTACTTCTTCAGCGAAGCAATCACTCGATCACGCGGAAACATCGTCGACCCCTTCACCACCGTAGCCGGACTAATCCCATTCACTCGCACCTTCGGCGAAAGCGAAATCGCCAGTTCACGCACCAGGTGACTCAATGCTGCCTTACTGACGTCGTACGCTTCACTCCCACGCTTCGCCACAACCGCATTCGCCGAACTCGTCAGCACCACACTCGCGTCGATTCCCTGTTCCGCAAAGATCTTCGCTGCCTCATCAGTCAGCAAATAGTTCGCCGTAACGTTGACCTCCAGCGTCAACGCCCACTGCGCATCACTGATCACACCATCTGGTGACGAAGGAAACAGCGCAGCCGTGTTGATCAAAATATCGATCCCGCCAAACTGCTTGATCGTCGCCTCAAGCGCAGCCTTGATCGCCTTCCGATCACGAATGTCGATGCTCGTCCAGCTCACCGCCTCTTTCCCGGCAATGGCCTTCACTTCCTCCGCTACTGCCTCTGCACCCTTCACATCGCGGTCTGCAACAACGACGTGAGCACCCCTTTCAGCCGCCAATAAAGCCACCTCACGCCCAATTCCACTCCCGCCGCCAACAATCAAAGCGACACGACGGCTCAGTTCCTTCTCGGGCGGCTGCCTACGAATCTTTGCCTCTTCTAGCTTCCAGTACTCAATCCGGAACGCCTCACTCGGCGGCAGCGCCACGTAATTCGCGTGCACCGTAAATTGATCAGCCGAAGCCGCCGGCCCAGCCTGCGGAATCTCCTTGCAATCCACACCCGCGCCCAGCGCTCCCGCACCCTGCATTACACCAATCGCATTGATGTAGAACTCGCCGGTAATCCGCGACTCTGTCTTATTCTTCCCGAAGCTAAACATCCCAACGCCGGGCACCAACACCACGGTAGGGCTGGCGTCGCGCACTGCAGGAGAATCCTTCTCCGCATGCTTCTTGTAGTACTCCGCGTACTCCGCGCGATAAGTTTCTAACGAAGTCTCAATCAGCTCCTTCAACTCCACCGGATCACCCGCTGGATTCCACTTAATAAACAACGGTCGAATCTTCGTCCGAATAAAGTGATCCGGGCAACTCGTCCCCAGATGTGCCAGCTTCTCTGCCTGCGCCGAGTTCACAAACTCCAGCACCTGCGGCAGATCGCTGAAACTTCCAATCCAGCGCTGCCTCCGTGACACAACCCCACGCAGATACGGCATCACCTGCAGCGCAATCGCCGCGCGATCCTCACGACTCTTTACCTGCCCGCCACCAAAGTGCTTATGCCCTGCCGCCGATCCATGCCGCTCAATAAACTGACCCAACTGATCGATGATCGTAATCGTATTCAGGTAGCTCTCACGCTGCGTATCCCCCCACGTAAACAGGCCATGTCCGCCGAGCACCACGCCATCACAGCCCGGCGTCTCCTCAACGATTTTCTTCAACATCATGCCCAGCTCAAACCCAGGCCTCTGCCACGGCAGCCACGCCAGTTTGTGCCCAAACTCCTTATTGAACTCCTCCATCTTGATCTTCCCGTTCGCCGAGGCCGCCAGCGCGATCCCCCAGTCTGGGTGCAGATGGTCCACATGCGCAAACGGCAGAAAACCATGCAGCGGCGTATCAATTGAAGCGGCCACAGGATTATTCCCGAACGTGCACAGTGGATACATCTCCACCATCTCGTCTTCGAGATCCACCCCGCGATACGCCTTCTCCAGCGCCAGCAGCTTCTCCATGTAGAGCGTCGCAAACCCAGCCCGCTTGATACTCCCGAGATCGCCGCCACTCCCCTTCACCCAGAGGATCTGCTTCGTCTTTCCGTCCAGCGGATCGACCTGTTCCAGCTTCGAGCTGGTATTCCCCCCACCAAAGTTCGTAATCCGCAGATCCGAGCCCAACAGGTTTGACCTGTATCTCAGCAGCTCCGGTGCATCCAGCTTTGCCGCTACCGCATCATCCCAACGATCTTCCAGAAACTGCAAACCGCCCTGTACCGTCATGTGTCAACCTCTGTCGTCTCGGCCAAATTCAGGCCCCGACTATCATTCCACACACAACACCAATACGGCAACTATTTCCAATGAGAAAATCACACTGGAATATCGCCAAGCGACGCCCGCGTCACCATCTTGTGCGCCACATAGTTGTAAGGAGGCACCGTCTGGCCTCTCAGCAGTGACAGCCCAAGATGAATCAAACTCGGCCCATACGAGCTCGCCTCATGCGAAACCGACCCGATCAGCGGCGACTTATCTCTGCGCATCTCCAGCATCGCCTCGGCAATACAGTCCTGCCCAACGATTGCCACATGCTTCTCCCGCTTCTGCTCCCGCACAGCATCTACCGCACCCAGCGCACTTGAGTCCGTAGCTGCCGCAATCAGGATGTGCTTGTCCTTCGGATGCCTTTGCAGAAAATCCGAGATCAGCTTCTTACTCCGTTCGCGCATCCCCCGCCCGTCTATCCGCACAAAAACCTCGACCGGCAGCTCTGGATGGCCGCTCCTCACTCCTTCAAAAGCCCCGGTAATCCGGCTCTGCACCAACTGCCCCGCCTCTGCCAGGTCCAACCCGATCACCCAATCGACCTTGCCCTCCCAGCTCGTTATTGCATGCGCCCCAAGCGTCTCGCCAGCCTCAATCCCTACCCGATAGTTATCCACCCCAAAATAAGTCGCATGCGGATGCGGAATATCGATCGCGATCAGCGGTATCTTCGCACCGGCAATCTTGTCGCCGATCATCGGCGCAACCTCCTGCTCCACCTGAAACTCGATCACCAGATCAACCTTGCTCGAAACAAACTCCTCCGCATTCTTCAACGCAGTCGCCGAGTCATAACGATTATCCAGAATCAGCAGATCGACCCCAACCGACGCCGCCGCGTTCTTTAGGCTCTCAGTCACCTCAACAGAAAACGGCATATCCGCGCTCTGACCACCAAAGCCGAACCGCAGCTTCTTCGGCCGCGTCACCTGCCGGTACATTCCATCAGGAGACTGCGAGAGATATCCGCGATGAACGAACGTCTTCAGTACCCGATACACGGTCGTCTTCGAGATCCGCGTCTGCCGGTGAATCGATTCCAGCGTCATCGGCTGGTTATCCGCCTGCAGCAGTTCCAGAATGTCCAGCGCCTTCGACAGCACAGGAATCAGATAAAGCCGTTTCGAAGTCTTTCGTGCCACCATAGTCTCCCGCTGAGGAGCAACCACTCAGCCGATCCATTATGCTGCACCTGCGCAAGTTTCGCTAATGGAATCCACCACCCTCTAATTCATAATCACTGGCAGGCATCGTTTCCACAAGTGGTTATCCTGAACGGGAGGCCAAACGGTTGTGTGAGGAGGGACACCGATCTCATCCAATCACGCGTAGGTCGATACACTGCGAGCATTGCTGCCAGCCCGCTCCCGCGTAATCTTCTCGACATATCCGCTCTCGGCCAGCGCCTTCAGAGGCTCTACCGGCAATCCACGCGCCGCCCGCCACTCCTTCACAATCGGCCGCACATCCTGCCAGAATGCCCCACGGAAGCACTCTTCCGCTTCCACCAGCCGGCACTCCTGCTGCAACCCGGCAAGCATCGTTCGATCAACCAGCGCTGCCTTCGCATACAGCTCCTGTGCCGTGATCACGGTCTGCACCATCGCCTCTACCTTACCCTTCAGATTATGGCTCTGGTCGATCATGAAAGCTAAATCTTCACGCTCGGTCTCCTCCGCGCTCAAAATCTCATGGAAGATCCTAAACACCTGGTAAGGATCAATCGAACCCAACGTCAGATCGTCATCTGCGTACTTCCGGTCGTTGAAGTGAAACCCGCCTAACTCCTTCACGTGCAGAAGCCACGTCACAATCTGCTCTATATTCGTTCCCAACGCGTGGTGCCCCGTATCCACCAGCACCTTTGCCTTTGGTCCGCATCGTCGCGCCAGCTCCAGCGCCATTCCCCAGTCCGCAATATCCGTGTGATAAAAAGCCGGCTCAAACGGCTTGTACTCTACCAGCATCCTCTGCCCCTCACCCAGGGCAGCATGAGTCGCGCCTAACACCTCTTCCATCCATCCAATTCGCTTGCGAATGCTCTGCGTCCCCGGATAGTTCGATCCATCCGCAATCCACATCGACACATCCTTCGAACCCAGCTCCCGCCCAATCTCCACCGAATCCAACAGATGCTTCAGCGCCATCCCACGTATCTCTGCGCTGGGATTCGCAATCGACCCATACTTGTACTCCGGGCTCTGGAAAACGTTTGGATTGATCGAGCCGGACTTCATCCCATATTTCTTTTCCAGCCTCTGAATCATAGGCACATCCGCCTTCCCGTTCGGCAGATCCCACAAAACATGCAGCGCCACCGTAGGGCTGGCTCCGGTCAAAGCGTTCACCTGGGCCGCATCGCTGAACTTCTCTTCAATCGTCGTTGCAGCTCCGGCCTGCACAAACTTCCCAAACCGTGTCCCCGTATTCGCGAATCCCCACGATGGAACCTCAATCCGAAAACCATCCAGCGCTCTGAACACCCTCTGTGCAACCTGCTCCGCCACCCCTGCACCGTTGTTCCCCATCATTCAGTCCCTCGCAAATCCGATAAATTACAAAGTAGAAATATACTCTCTATTGAAACACGAGCAGACTGCGCCTTTTCACTGCATTTTGTCAAAAGATTTTTTTCGAGCTTCAAACAATCAGGATCACATCCAAAAACCGCGGTCCATGCACCCCCTTGATTCGGGTCATCTCAATATCAGCAGTCGCCGAAGGCCCGGAAACAAACGTTGTCGCCAGCGCTGCTGTCTCTTGCAGCCGCGCCATCGCCTCTGGCACCGTCTCCACCACATCCTTCGTGTCCACCACGCAGAGGTGATAATCCGGCACCAGCGTCGTAGCCCGCCTTCCCTGCCCTGCGACATTTTGCAGCACGACAGTTCCCGTCTCCGCAATCGCCAGCGTCGCCCCCGTCATCACGCCATCGACGCCATCAAGCTCAGCCGCAGATAACTCCTCATCGACAACAAACTCCACTCCAGACTCCCCCGATGAGGCTGGCAACCACGCAACCGGCAAACCCACCGGCATCACTATCCGCCGCACTCCACGCTCAGCCAACAGCTCATCCACACTCTGCACTACGCTGTCACTCGAAACACGAACCACCCGCGCGTCATAGTCCCTCAAACGCTCCTCAAGCAACTGCAACACCTCTGAGCGTTCGCGCCTTCCGCTCCGCCTGTACTCCCTCGCAATCCCCTCCCACCCAACCTGCGCTGCAACACTATCCGACGCTCCGCCTATACCAGCCCTGATCCGCCGAAGCACCTCAGCTCTAGCCGAATTTGTAACCGCATCAGTTGCCATTCGCACTCCGCCTCTCCCACCAGTCCCGAAACGTCTCCTTCGGCATCTCCTGCAGATCCCTCACCTGCGTCCATCCGCCCAGCATCCCCGGCAACCAGCCGATCCAACCCTCACCCCGCTTGTCCTTACGTACCAGGGGGCTCTCAGCAACACGCCCCAACCGCTGCGCCGCCCTGAACCGCCGCTCGCTCCGGAAGATCATCGCCATCGCCTTCATGGCTCCAGCCTCAACATCGAAAAACCCTGCAACCCCAGCCGTATTCTGCTTCACCACCTTGTTACGCAGATGAATCAGCACCTCGGGAATATTGATCTTCACCGGACACACTTCATAACAAGCCCCGCACAGCGAAGAAGCGTAAGGCAGCGACTGCGCATGCTGCATCTCCTGCAACTGCGGCGTCAGAATCGCTCCAATCGGCCCCGCATACACGCTCCCATACGCATGCCCACCCGTTTGCCGATACACCGGACAAGCATTCTGGCAAGCCGCGCAACGAATACAGTTCAACGTCTGCCGCGACTCTTCATCCGCCAGAATCTCCGTCCGCGCATTGTCCATCAACACCATATGAAACACCCGGGGACCGTCTCCTAAACGAGCCCCGTCAGTAGCATCCACCCCAGTCCACACCGAGTTGTAAGGATTCATCCGCTCACCCGTCGCCGAACGCGGCAGCAACTGCAGCATCACCTCCAGGTCCTGAAATCGCGGCAACACCTTGTCAATCCCCGCAATCGTAATCAGCGTCTCTGGTAGTGTCAGGCACATTCTTCCGTTGCCTTCACTCTCCACCACGCAGACCCCGCCCGTCTCTGCGATCAAAAAATTAGCGCCGCTTACACCCGTCTTCACGCGCAAAAACTTCTCCCGCAAAAACATCCGCGCCGCGTCTGCCAGATCTTCCGGCTTCTCCCCAAGCTCTGGCAGATTCATCTCGCGCCGAAAGATCTCCCGAATCTGCTGCCTGTTCTTATGCAGCGCCGGCACCACAATATGCGAAGGACGATCCTCCCCCAACTGAATAATCAACTCCGCAAGGTCCGTCTCAAACGGATGAATCCCCGCTGCCTCTAACGCAGAGTTCAGTTGAATCTCCTCCGTCGTCATCGACTTGATCTTGATCACCTCATCGGACCCAGACAACTTCACCAGCCCGACAATAATCTTCCGAGCCTCCTCCGCATCGCGAGCCCAGTGCACCACGCCACCAGCCCGCGTACAGTTCGTCTCAAACTGCTCAAGATAAAAATCCAGATACTCCATCGTGTGCTGACGAATCTGCTTGCCTGCTTCACGCAGCTGCTGCCAATCCGGCATCTCTGCCACAACCCGTGCCCGCTTCCCCTGGATCACATCCGTTGCATGCCGCACATTCTTCCGCAGCTGCGTATCTCCCAGCATCACCTTCGCCGCCATCGGAAAAGTCGGCGCAGTCTTCGGATCCAACCCCATTCCACTCACCGTGTACCTTCAATCAAGCATAGATACGGATGCCCCATATCTCGATTTTGAGATGTGGGCATCGTGCCGAGCGCGACCGCTCCCGCCCAACTCCGTCGCAGCCTCATCACTCCAATCACCGCCCCACCCCCTCATCCCCAGCCAGAATCTCCGCCAAATGCACCGTCTTCACACCCGTCTCCTGTCGATGCAAAGCCCCCTGAATATGCATCAGGCAGGAGTTGTCACAAGCCGTACAAGCCTCAGCCTTCGTATTCAAAACCGCCGTTACTTTATCCCCCAGCATCGCGCTCGAAACATCGGCATTCTTCACCGCGAAGGTTCCACCAAATCCGCAACACTCCTCCAGCCCTTTCAACTCGACCAGATCAATCCCTCGCACAGCTTTCAAAAGCCGCATCGGACCATCCCCGAGCAGAAGATTCCTCAACCCATGACAACTAGCGTGATAAGTCACCCGATGCGGATAATAAGCCCCAACATCCTCCAGCCCCAGCCGCTTCGTCAGAAACTCCGAAAACTCAAACACCTTCGGCAGCAACACATCAACCTCAGCAACCAGCCTCTCATCCTTCAACGCCAAAGCCATCTTCGGATAATGATCCCGCATCATCGCCACACACGAAGACGAAGGCACCACAACTGCCTCGGCCCCGCGAAACTGTTCAACAAATCGCGAAAGCAGCGGCATCGCCTCAGCCTGATAGCCCGTGTTGTAATGCATCTGACCGCAACACGTCTGCCCCGCAGGAAACTCCACCGTATGTCCCAGGCGCTCCAGCACCCGCACCACGGCCTTACCCGTCTCAGGAAAAAGTGTGTCGTTATAGCAGGTAATG
>Ga0302308_10003134_pt1 | contig 13203 bp, 17 predicted proteins | sample III_Palsa_E3_3_FD_200531 | JGI IMG/M metagenome (GOLD analysis project Ga0302308, IMG submission 200531) | Peat permafrost microbial communities from Stordalen Mire near Abisko, Sweden - III_Palsa_E3_3 | ecosystem: Environmental > Terrestrial > Soil > Palsa > Peat permafrost | place: Sweden... | reverse complement strand
AGCTTCCTGGCCGCGCCGCCGCACGATACCCGGCGCGCCGAACAAGCCCAGACCGGTCATCATCCCGAAGACCAGAGCCCGCGCCAGGCCGCCGAGTGCGGGGTGGGCATGCGTGTCGATCAGGCCACCGCCGAGGCGGGTGCAGGTGCGGTCTGAGCTTACCTCCGGGCTACGGGAGCACGCGGCCGAGGCTGAGCTGCCCCACCTGGGCGAACTTCTCGATAGCGGCCGAGGTGACCGGAGTGAAGAAGTTGACGAGGTTGCCGTCGGGGTCACGGAATAGCAGCGACCGGTTGCCCTAGGGGTCCCGGACGAGCGTGTCGCCGTAGGCCATCAGGTGCGCTGCTGCGAGCGCCAGCCACGGGCGCCAGTTGGCTGCCGGTGCTCGCAGGCCGAAGTGGGCGAGGGCCGCCTGGAGTGACGGATCGCCGGACGGGAACGCGTCACGCTGTCCGAGCCGGAAGGCGACGTAGTCGCTCACCTCGGGTATCTCGAGGCCGGCGGCGAGTGCTGCTATCGCGCTCGTTTCGGCCTGGCCGAGCCCGATCGGTGCGAGGCTGGCCGATGTCACCGTCGCCGGGTCAGGAAACGTACAGGCAAGGCCCTCCTGCAGGCCAGGCACCGGGGTGCCCAGCCGGGCGACGAACGCCTCGAGCAGGCTGTCACGGTCCGGCTGGCCGGACAGGATCGCCGAGACTCCTACTTCGAACGGGCTCCACGCCCCTGGCACGGCCAGGCCGGGGCGCTTGGCCACCAGGGGGCCGAGCACCGGGTCGCCGCTGAGCGCGGCGACCCCGGCGGAGTGATCGCACTCGACGCCGAGCAGCAGCCCGACCCGGTCCGCCAGATGGATCAGGCCCTCCCAGTAGGGCAGGTGAACGCGCAGCAGGACCGGGCCAGCTGATCCGGGGTCACCCCCAGGTGCGTGCGGAACAGCCGGCGAAGATGCCGCGCCGACATGCCGATCCGGGCCGCGAGCGTCGCCTCGGTGCCACCGTCATCCATGGCGCCGCCGATGATCTGCTGGACCGCCTCGCAGACGAGCTCAGGTGCGCTGGTGGTGACCGGTCCTGCGACCCGGTAGGGGCGGCAGCGGTAGCACGCCCGGAAGCCCGCGGCTTCGGCCGCGGCCGGATGGTCGAACGTCCGGACGTTCTGCGCCAGCGGCTTCGCCGCGCACCCTGGCCGGCAGTAGATGCCGGTGGTGACGACGGCGGAGTACGTGGTCATGGCCCCAGGCTTACGGCAGGTCCGGCCTTCTTCCGGCCGGATCCGGACACGATCCCCCCAGTCTGGCACGTCCAGATCTGGCCGCTGCGCTCCGGCGATAGCTGTCCGGATCCGGCCAGCTATCCGGAGCGCAGCTGGCTAGCGTGGCGGTCATGACTACGAACCAAGCAGAGCACGCACAAGCCTTCGCCAACCTGCACCAGCCTGGCGAGCCGCTGCTGCTGCCGAACGCGTGGGACGTTGCCTCGGCGGTAGCGATCGCCGGCGCCGGAGCGAAGGCGATCGCCACCACCAGCGCCGGCGTGGCCTGGTCCCTCGGCGTACCGGACGGCGCCGGCCTGGGCGCCAAACGCGCCGCGGCGGTCACCGCGCGGATCGTCGCGGCGCTCGACGTGCCGGTGTCCGCGGACATCGAGGCCGGTTATGAGGATGTCGCGGCTACGGTGACGGCCGTGCTCCAGGCCGGGGCGGTCGGCGTCAACATCGAAGATCGTCGGAACGGAGCCGGGCTCTACGAGTCGGCCGAGCAAGCCGACCGGCTGGCTGCCGCACGCACGGCAGCTGACGGCATGCCGTTCTGGATCAACGCTCGCACGGACGTGTTCCTGGGCGGGACCGGCCGGATCGATGACGCTCTGGATCGGTCCGCCGCATACGCCGCGGCGGGTGCGGACAGCTTGTTCGTGCCAGGCCTGGTCGATCCGGCGGCGATCGCCGAGCTGGCCGCGGGACCGCTGCCGGTCGCGGTGATGGCCTGGCCAGGCGCGCCCTCGGTGGCCGAGCTCGCCGCCGCGGGCGCGGTCCGCATCAGCCTTGGCTCCGCTATCGCCCAGGCCGCCTACGCGGTCGCCGTCCGGGCGGCCACCGAGCTGCTCACCAGCGGAACCTACGACTCCGTCGCGGGCGGCATCGCCTACAACACGATGAACGACGCCGTCACAGCCGCGCCCGGTCTACCTGGGTAACCGCAGACCCCTACCCGACGAGTGGCTCAGGGCGGCCGCACAGGCCATGCCTAACCATCCGTGCCGGTTCGGCGCGCGGCAGAGGCGGACTGCCCTGCCGGCCCGCCTCGCAGCTGGCTGATCCTTCCCTTCGAAACGCCCAGTAGCACGGCGGCATCGCCGACCGGAAGCTGCGCGGCGAAGCGCCGCAGGAGCTCGGAGGTGTCGCTGGCGATCTCGGCGGCGGCGCGCTCCTGCTCGCGGCGAAGTGCGCGCAGCCTTCCGGCCCGCTCGTCAAGCACCGGGTCGCCGGTGCGGTAGTCCATCTCCAGGTCCAGGGCCGCCTCAGCGCTGCGCGGAAGATCCTCGACCATGCCGATGACCTCGCGGACGTTGCGGTCGAGGGCCCGCAGGGTCTTTGCCCAGGTATGCGCGCCGGGCAGCGCAGGTACGTCGGCCATCCACCCGTCGCCGTCACGGGTCACCACGACGTGATACTTCATCGTCCCTTCAGCCATCCCTTCCCGAACACCGGCTCCAGGTCCCGCTCGATCGCCCGCAAAGTCCCGGGCCGTACGTCACCGGCGTGCTGGGCGACGGTGGTACGGGCAGTTACCTCGGTGCCATCGGCCAGGATCACCCGGGCCTCGTACTGGCGGTGGGAACCGCGCTGGCGCAGCAGAATCCCTCCGTTGCGCTCGATGAGCCTCATGACCTCCCTGGCTGTCATCAGTATAGTTTAGCGACTAACCATTTCAAGTGTATAGCGTCTAAACACTATGATGATCCCGTCCCGCGCCGCTGAGCGCGCTGACCCCGGTCATGCCTCGCCTGCGAGCGAGCGGTAATGGCCGATTCCTTTTGGGGGTGTGCGGGGTCTACCCCGCATGACGATCACGACAACAGACCCGAACCGCGCCTTGTGGGAAGCGCGGGCGCGCGGTGAGGACATCCCCACCTGGGAGTCGCTGGCCTCAGAGCCGGACGGTATCGAGCAGGAGAGCGTGGACGTTCCGGCCGGGCTATGGCTGCGGCCGGCTGACGCGGCAACCGGACCTGCGGTCCTGGCGATCCACGGCGGCGGCTTCGTGAGCGGCTCGGTCGCGACGCATCGCCGGATGTTCGGCCACCTGGCCCGCGCGGCGGGAGTGGACGCGGGCGTCGACGTGCACCTCGACGAGTTCGCTGGTCAGGTGCATACCCTTCAGATGGGGGCCGGCCGCACGCAGGTGGCCGACGACGCGATCGGACGGGCAGGATCGTGGCTGCGGTCCACACTGATGTCGTGACCGGATTCGAGGAAGCGGCTGGCCCGCTGCGCCGCGAGCTGCTGGCCCACTGCTACCGGATGCTCGGCAGCTGGGACGAGGCCGAGGACGCGGTGCAGGAAACCTACCTGCGTGGCTGGCGGGCCTGGGACGGCTTCGATCAGCGCGCCTCGGCACGCACCTGGCTGCACCGGATCGCCACCAACGTCTGCCTCAACGCCGTCCGTGACCGCGGCCGACGCGCGCTACCGTCCGGGATCGGCGCGCCCGCCGGGGAGGCCGACGGGCCGCCTGAGGTGCTGCCTCCCGAGACCTGGGTGCAGCCATTCGCTAGCGACCGCAGCGACCTGCGGCTAGCGATGATCGCGGGGATGCAGGCGCTGCCGGCCACCCAGCGGGCGGTCCTGCTGCTCCGCGACGTGCTGGCGTTCCCCGCCGCGGACGTCGCCGCCATCCTGGACACGTCCGTGGCGGCGGTGAAGAGCAGCCTCCAGCGCGCTCGAGCCCGCATGACCGAGGTCGCGCCCAGCCCCGACGACGTGGTCGAGCCCACCGCCCCCGAGGCGCGGCGGCTGCTCGACGCCTACGTGCTCGCGTTCGAAACGGCAGACGTCGAGGTGCTGACCGCGGTACTCCGCGCCGACGCGACCTTGGAGCTGCTACCGGGCCGCGCGTGGTACGCCGGCAAGGTCGCCTGCTCGCGTGTTCTCGCCGACGCCGTGGGCAGCCCCGGCGACTGGCGGATGGACCGCACGGTCGCGAACGGCCAGCCCGCGGTCACGGCGTACCTGCACGGGCAACCGCTCGGCGTCGCCGTGCTCGATATACGCCGCGACGCAATCGCGGGGATCGCCGTCTTCGGCGACCCAGCGCTGGTGGAAAGGTTCACGCTGAAGACGCGCTGATGAAAAGAAGCGCTACGGTGAGACAGAACTGCTTTAGTGGCGAGCTGTGTATGCGTTATTGGCTTTGAGGAGCATGCCGGAGGGGACGAGCGGCGACGATGCCCTGCGCGCGTCGCTGCGGGAGGTCGGGCGCGCGGACGGCATCGCCGCCTGCCGGCGGCTGTCCGGCGGGGTCATCGCTGACGCCTGGCTGATCACCTGGGCCGACGGTATGTCCGCGGTCGGTAAGATCGTCAACGGTGCGGCAGCTGACCTGTTCCGGACTGAGGCGGATGGGCTCGCCGAGCAGGCCCTGACCGCGGACGACCGTCACGCCGTGGAGCGGCTGTGCGCCCGGCTGCCCGAGCTCATCCCGCCCATGCCCGCCGTCCTGACCCACGGCGACCTGTGGACCGGCAACCTGGTCAGCCAGCCGGGCGGCCGGATCACCGTCATCGACCCGGCCGTCTCCTACACCTGGGCCGAGGTCGACCTGTCCATGCTATGGGGCAACCCACGCCCGCCCGCTTCTGACCGGTTCTTCGCCATTACAAGGAGCTCAACCCCTCACCGGCCGGATGGACGGACCGGATGCCCGTGCTGCACCTACGTGAGCTGCTCAGCAGCATCGCGCACTTCGGCCCCGCCGCGTCCCATGACCTCGGGCGGCTCCGCGACGCCCTCGGCCCGTTCTATCAGCGGTGACCCGAGCAGGCATGTCGGGTGACGGTCGTCGATGGTCCCGCGGTCGTCGCCTAGCGGGTTTCACTCGCTTGACTACCTCGGCGGATGGCGTCTCGGAGCGTCGGCCAGGCGGCGCGCAGCCCCGGGTGGAGACCGGGATGGTCGGAGACTTGCTCGGCTGGCACCCAGGCCAGCCCGGCCGTCTCCCACGCCGCGTGACCGGAAGCGACCTGGGCGGTGGGCAGGGAGCTCGACTCGGTGTTCTGGATCCGCACAGCGAAGGTGGTGTAAGTCCACCCGCAGCCGTGAACGCACGGAACCTCCAGCTCGGCGGCCACGACGCCCAGCCGTACGTCGATCCCGTCGATCTCCTCGCTTGTCTCGCGGACGGCCGCGTGCCACGGCGTCTCGCCGCCGTCGATGGCGCCGCCGAACGTGGACCAGGTGCCGCCCGCCTGCACGTGCGCGGAACGATGGCTCAGCAGCACCCAGCTGCGCCCGTCCGGCGTCACCGTCCACAACAGGACGCCTGCCGCGCCGTTCGGTCCCCAGTGGCGCCCAGCCGGGCACGGATGGTAGCGCTCGTCGGGGGCAGGCAGCCTGGTGGAGCTGCCCGTCGGCTGTGCGCCTGCCGTGCCCTCGCTTGCTTCCATGCTGTAGCTGATCGCCGCGGACGCTCAGAAGACGAAGGGAATCAGCATCTTGGTCGAGCGCTTGTACTCCGGATAGGTCTCCGGGAAGCTGCTGGCCATGAAGCGCTCCTCCGTGATCGCGCTGAAGGTGAAGTATGCCCCGATCAATACGACCGCGACCAGCCAGTAGAGGCTGGCCGCGATCGTCGTACCGATCATCGCGAGGATGATGCCCGAGTAGATCGGGTGCCGGATGCTCCGGTACGGACCAGTGGTGACGAGTTCCGGATCGGCCTTCTGGGACATCGGCATGCCCCAGTTCCGGCCGAGGTACACCCTGGCCCAGATGGCCAGCGCCAGTCCAAGCACGAAGACGGCCAAGCCAATGCCCTGAAGCCAGGGATTGCTGATGAGCGCATGACTTTTGAAGACCCTGGCCCGCACCAGCAGTAGGACGACGAGGATGATACCGACCCGGAAGCCGGCGAACCGGGCCCAGCCCGTGCGGCCGGACTTGACACCAATGGCGGAGGCGAGCCAGTAGATCCAGAAGGCCAACCAGCCGACGAAGATGACGACATCGACGACATGCATAGAGCAACTCCCGGACCATGATACAACGACGTGTCATAAAGCCGGGATGAGGACCGCGGCGCGGATTCTGCGCCTCATCCAGCACCTCGGACTTCGGAGATCCCCGGAGAGAACATCTCGTCCAGCAGGAGTCTAACGTCAGGCCGCTGGGTTATGCGATGAGCTGCTGCTGGACGCGCCACGCCGCTTCGGCACGCCGAACGGTCCTGGTAAAAGCACTTATCTCTTTTTGGCGATATCGTCTTTTACCAATAGCGAGGTATTATTGACCTATGGCAATATCGGGCGGCGAGTACATGGTGACTACTGCGCGAGACCTAGGCGCGGCGCTGAAGCACTTCCGGGCCGGGGCCGGGGTGACGCAGATAGATGCCGCCGAGGCCATGGGCATCGGGCAGCCGTACCTGTCGTCGCTGGAAGGGGGAAAGTTCGGTAGCTCGCTGACGCACGCGCTACGGCTGCTGCGCTTCGTCGGCTGCGAGGTCGTCGTCCGCCCGAGGGAGCCACGTGGCTGACCGGCTCGTGGCGTGGCTCTATGACACGCCAGTCGCGCTACTGATTCGCGGGCCGGAATTCCGGATCCGGCTCGAGTGGTGCCCAGAGGGGATTGAGCGGTGGGGGCTCGGCAGCCCCGCTCTGTCTGTAGGGCTGCCGATCGGCGCCCCGATCGGGCCGCGGGACATGCGCGGTCTGGACTTCTTCGAGAACATGCTGCCCGAGGGACCTGCTCTGGAGCGGATGGCGGCCCTGGCCGGGGTCCGCCCGGCGGACACCTACGGCATGTTGGCGGCCTTCGGCCGCGACTGCGCGGGGGCGATTATGGTGCTCCCCGACGGGAACCGGCCCGGCGGGAACGCCGACAGCGGATACTCCCCCATGACGCCCGGTGACCTTCAGCGGGTGATCGGCGCCCTCGATGTCGCTCCCCTCGGCGCCGCGCCGGAGCGCGGCTTCCGCCCGTCGCTGGCCGGTTTCCAGCGCAAGGCGCTGCTGGGCCGGGCTGACGACGGCACCTGGCAACTCCCGTCCGGGGACGCCCCCTCTACCTGGATCCTCAAGCCGGATGGTCCGCACGCGATGGCCGCCAACGAGGCCACGTGCCTGCGGCTCGCCGCCGCCTGCGGGCTGCCGGTGCCCGAAGCGGAGTTGCTCGACGTCGCCGGCCTTCCCCTCCTGGCGGTCAAACGCTACGACCGGCGGGACACACCGGCTGGGGGCATCCCGGTCCGGGTGCACCAGGAAGACGGCTGCCAGGCCACCGCCAGGCCTCCTGGGCTGAAGTACGAGGAACAAGGTGGCCCGGCGCTGCGCGACTTGGCCGACGTCATCAGGAACTTCGGCGATCCACGCGACGTGGCCAGCCTGCTGCGCCGCACGACGTTCAACATGGCCGTCGGCAACGCGGACGCGCACGCCAAGAACTTCTCCGTTCTGCACGAATCAGACGGCCCGGCCGCCAGGCTTGCCCCGCTGTATGACGTGCTTTCGACGATCGCCTTCGAGCCGACCGATAGCGCGGGACGGCCGATGCGGGCGGACACGCATCTGGGCCAACGCGTCGGCAGGCAAGCCGACATCCGGAAGGTGACCGCGGCCAGCCTGATCGACGAAGCGGTTTCCTGGGGCATCCGGCGACGCACGGCATCGGCGATGGTGACCGAGACCCTGGACCAGGTGCTCGCCACCATTTCGACAACGCCAGGCGATGCCCGCGTCCTCGATGTCATTCGCGAGCAGGCCGAGCGAGTAAGCCGAGGCTGACGGCGCCGGCCACCGCAGGGCGCTCCCACTGGCCCAGGTCCGGAGAGGTTCCCGGAATGGCCGGAGGACGTCCGGGTCGTTATTGCTTCGGCGAGTGGTCTGCCGGGGGGCCGCACTCGGCGGGGAAAATCGTCGATTCGCCAGACCTCATCACTGCAGTCAAGAAAACGGTAAGTCCTGATGACGCCCATCCGCTGGTACGAGCGAACGCAGGAAAATTCAGCGTCAGTAGTGCAGCTCGCGGGTCAGGTCGGCCGGGGCAATGCTCACGGTGCCTTACCCAGCGCCCTAAGAGCTCGGTGCGGAGGCGTGGTCCCTTCATCGCCCAAGACCGCTGGAGCCGGGCGGGCCAGTTCAGCTAGATCGGCTCGCCGAGGTCTCGCGACATCCAGCCGGGTGTGTCGAAGCGCACGGGCGGAGTGCCAACCAGCTCTGTCAGGTGCGTCTCAAGGTTCTCGAGCTCGGCGGGACCGATCTGCCGCTCCCATTGATCGCGCAGCTCATCGAAGATCGCTTCACCTGTGCGCAGCACCTCGAAGCCGAGTGCCGTGACCTCAAGGCGCATGCGGCGGGCGTGGCGGGGGTCTGTGTCGCGTGTCACGTATCCGCGCTCCTGCAGGACCACGATAGTTTTCGCCGCTGCCTGCTTGGAGACGGACAGGCGGCGGCCGAGTTCTGAGGCGTTGCCGGCGCCGGCGGCGATGGCCCGCATGGCGAAGTCATGGACGGGACGCACATCCTCGTAGCCGCGGCGGGCTAGCTCGGCTGTCGCGGTGTCCACCAGTGAGCGGAAGCCTCCGAGCAGGAGCAGGGCGAGATCGGCGCCAGAGCGGGACATGGCAGAAGACTACGGCAGCGACTGGACAGTGACAACCAGGTTGGCTAGAGTCAATGACATCCAGGTTGTCCAAGCAAGGAGAAAAGATGGACGTCACGCCAGCTGGTCCCGCGCTGCCGGGGATCACGCACCACTACGCGAAGGTCAATGGGACCAGGCTGCACTACGTCGCGGCGGGAACCAGCGGATCTCCGGTCCTGCTGGTCCACGGGTTTCCCGAGACTTGGTGGGCCTTCCGCAAGCTCATCCCGCTGCTCGCGGCCAGCCACCGCGTCTTCGCCGTCGACCTGCGCGGCTTCGGTGACTCCGGCAACGAGCCGGGCGAGTATGACAGCAAGACCTCGGCCGAAGACCTGCACCTCCTCATCAGGCAGCTCGATGCCGGGCCGGTCCACCTCACCGGGCAGGACATCAGCGGGGCGACGGTCTTCCGCCTCGCGGCCACGCATCCGGAGGACGTGCTCAGCCTCACCGCCATCGAGATGGGCCTGCCCGGGTTCGGCCTCGAAACACTGGCCGACATCACCCACGGGGGCAGCTGGCACATCGGCGTTCTCGCCGCGCCCGGCATCCCCGAGATGCTGCTCGCCGGCCGCGAGCGCGAGTTCCTCGGGCAATTCGCGTTCCCGGCCATGAGCGCTACCCCGGGAGCGATCACCGACGCCGACATCGACGAGTTCGCCCGCACCTACTCGCGCCCCGGCGGCTGGCGCGGAGCGGCCGGCCTCTACCAGTCGATGCTGCAGGAGGGCCCCGACATCAGGGCTCTGGCCAAGACGCCCGGGCTGACAGTGCCCGTGCTCGCGGTCGGCGCAGGCGGAGGCCCCTTCACGGCCGGCACCATGTCCCAGGCCGCGGCGGGCGAAATCAGCTCCGTGTCACTCGACGGCGTGGGCCACTACGCCGCCATGGAGGCCCCCGATGAACTGGCGAAGGCTCTTCTCGACTTCGTCGCAAGCGTCGACGCCGCCTGGCTGCTTAAAGGCACTCAGTAATCCGCGGGCTCCAACCTGGACGGGCACCGGCCGACCGGCTGGTTCGTAACCTGCCCGGGCGTAGCGGACGGGCCGCGCGGGCCACTCAAATTCCGGAAATATCCGGGTTACGCCGCCACCAGCGACCAGTACACGTCCACATCGAAGTCGCCGGCCGACGGGACGGGATCGCCGTAGATCTCCCAGCGAGGGCCGGCCAGCCGGTACCCGTTCGCCTTGCTCCACTCGCACACCGCCTGATGAGTGTCGCCGATCTTGGCGATCGGGCCGGTGTGGGTCGCGGTGGCGACGAGCCCGCCCGGAAGCGTTGACGCGACAACCTGACCGGCCGGACCGAAGGAGCCGCTCACCTGAACGCCGACTTCGACGTGGGGGACGTCGTCCTTGTACAGCATGATGTTGTGCCCCTGCTCGTAGAGCCCCTCCGGGGCGTCGCCCCGGAGAAAGCTCCACACCATGTCCAGCATCGGCCCCCACATCTTCGGGAACTCCGCCCACGTCGCCACTACCACCGCCGTCGGCGTCGGTTCGACGGTCTTCACGGTCACATCGACAGCCATGGCGCGCATCATACGCCGCAGTCGTGACCAGCACGTGCCTGTCGGTGGCGGGTGGTCAGCCGGATTCCCTGGCCGCGGCCAGCAAAGCACGCAGCATGCGCCGCAGCGTGGCCTGCTCGGCTGGGGTCAGCGGGGAGAGCAGGTCGCGTTCGATCTCGGCCCCGACGGAGGCCAGGTCGCCGACGACCCCCTGTCCCTTGGCGGTCAGGTCCAGGACGCGACGGCGGCGGTCAAGAGGGTCAACCTCCCGGCGGACCAGGCCGTGGGCGGCCAGGGCGTCGATGATCGGTACGGCATTGCGCGGGTCTATGCCGACCAGCTCAGCCAGGCACTGCTGGCCGAGCGGGCCGACCTCGCCCAGGGCCATCAGCACTCCGTACTGACTGGGGCTCACCTTGAGCTGGGCGAGCATGCCGGCCCAGCGCTGCCGGGCGAGCGATCCGGTCTTGGCCATCAGATACCAGTTGCCGTTCTGAAAGGTCAGGCTGGAGGGCGACGGCGCCGCACTGTCGTTCTCCAGGTCTGAGCCCACGAAAGGAGCCTAGCCTCCTGGAAATTAGACATCAACCATGATAGACGTGTCTCATGTATAAATTCGTCCCGGTGAAGCGATGAACGGCGAGCAGCCCAGCTCGGCGCGGCCGGGCCGGCCAGACGCGCCTGGCCGACATCATGAGGGGCTGATTCTGGCCATCGCTTGCGTCGCCCAGTTCATGGTCATACTCGACGTCACGATCGTTACCGTAGCGCTCCCCTCGATCGGCCGGGACCTGCACTACAGCGCGACGGGACTGCAGTGGGTCGTCAACGCCTACGTGCTCACCTTCGCCGGGTTCCTGCTGCTGGGCGGGCGGGCTGCCGACCTATTTGGCCAGCGCCGGGTGTACTTGTCCGGGATGGCGCTGTTCACCGTGGCCAGCCTGGCCGGGGGCATCGCCACGGATTCGGCCTGGCTGACGGCCGCCAGGGCGGTGCAGGGCATCGCGGGCGCCGTCCTGTCGCCGGCCACGCTCACGATCATCATCACGACCTTCTCCGCCGACCGCAGGGCCCGGGCCCTCGGCATCTGGAGCGCCGTCGCCGGGGCAGGCGGGGCGGCAGGCTCGATCCTGGGCGGCGTGCTCACCTCGGAGCTGTCGTGGCGCTGGGTCCTGTTCGTGAACATCCCGATCGGCGTGGCCGCCATCGGTGCCACGCTGGCCTGGCTGCCTGAGTCCAGGGACCGGGCCGTCCGCGGCGTCGCGGCGCGGCTGGACGTCGGAGGCGCGGTCACCGTCACGGCCGGGCTGGGGACGCTGATCTACGCCATCATCGGCACCGACACGCACCCGTGGGGCAGCGCGCGGACGCTGTCGGTGCTCGGGGCGGCGGCGGTACTGCTCGCGGCGTTCGCGATCATCGAGCTGCGGCTGACCCGCACACCGCTGATGCCGTTCAGGCTGTTCCGGTCCCGGTCGCTGTCGGGGGCGAACCTCGTGATGTTCCTGGTCGGGGCGGCGTTCTTCTCGATGTGGTATTTCCTCTCGCTGTACCTGCAGGACGTGCTGGGCGACAGCGCCGCCAAGACGGGTCTGGCCTTCCTGCCGATGGGCGTGACCATCATGATCGGGTCCCAGGCCAGCGCGCGCATCCTGCCGCGCGTCGGGGTCCGTCCGCTGCTGCAGGCCGGCACGCTGCTCGCGGCCGGGGGGTTCGCCTGGCTGTCTACTATCAGCCCGCACGCCTCCTACTGGACTCACGTGTTCGGACCCGGATGTCTCATCGCGCTGGCCCTGGGCCTGCTGTTCACCCCGCTGGCGGCGGCGGCCACCGCGGGCGTCGCCGTCAGCGAGGCCGGGCTGGCCTCGGGCGTGCTCAACACCGCGCGGCAGATAGGCGGTTCCCTGGGCCTGGCCGTGCTAGCCACCATCGCCACCGACCGGACCCGCGCCGCCCTGGCCGGAGGCCGGCCCGTCCTGTCGCAGGCCGCGGCCCTCAACGACGGCTTCTCCCGGGCCTTCGAGGTGGCCACCGCGCTGATCCTGGCGGCGTTCGCGACGTCGTTCGTGGTCCCGGCCATCCGCGCCCGGACCGCCCCGGCCTCCGGCGCCAGGCCAAAGAACGACGACGCCAAGACCGACGCCGACGCCGGCAAATCGGTTACGTGAAGCTACCTTCGTCCGCTGCGCCTAGTCATCGGCGACGATGGACCCGACCCGGTCGGCCAGACCGCTGTCGCTGCGGTTAAGGACGAACGCGTAGACGGTGACCACGGCCACGACGATGAGGGCCGCGTAGGGGAACCAGTCATAGGGTGTCGGCTGCCCCGGCTTGGCCAGGTAGTACAGCGGCACGATGATCGCTACGGCGCCGAGCGCGGGCAGCACGCCGTGCTTGACCGGGTGGAACTCCGCGGGCCGGAATTTGCGGTAGTAGAACGGCAGGGCCAGGTTGGCGAGCAGGTATACGACCAGGATCAAGACCGTCCCCATGGTGGAGGACTCGTCGAAGAAGGTGATCGGGTTCAGCGCGCCGGTGCCGCCGTGCACGGCGTGCAGCAGTGCCCAGACGCCGATGATCGCCAGGGCGATAGAGACGAACGTGAAGATCGAGCGGACCGGGGTTCGCCTGGTGGTGTCTACCTTGCCGATCCAGCGTGGCAGCAGGCCCTCACGGCCTGCGTTGAATACCAGCCGGGCCTGGGAGTTCACGCCCGCGATGAGCGCACCGAGCGTCGAGGTGAAGCCTGCCAGGTAGGCAAAGAACGCGAGGGCGCCGAGGGTGGAGTTTGCGACGGTGATGAACGGGATCGCGGACTGGCCGAGCTTGGTGAC
>Ga0302308_10003128_pt1 | contig 13220 bp, 11 predicted proteins | sample III_Palsa_E3_3_FD_200531 | JGI IMG/M metagenome (GOLD analysis project Ga0302308, IMG submission 200531) | Peat permafrost microbial communities from Stordalen Mire near Abisko, Sweden - III_Palsa_E3_3 | ecosystem: Environmental > Terrestrial > Soil > Palsa > Peat permafrost | place: Sweden... | reverse complement strand
CAGCCGTCCGCGCTTTTTAACGGCCTGTTGCACGGTACAGAGAGTGGATAAGGTTGAGCCGGAAAGTGGCGAACCGCTCCTTATCGAAGTAGTTATCGGTGGGAACAACTGCGGTTTCAAGGTCAGCCAATGCACTCAGGAATGCCTCTCTTGAGAAGAGCCAAGTCCGACCGCGAAAGTAGTTGTGAACATAGTACGAGGCTAAGGTTTGATCGTAGATGGTTTCATACGCCTTGTTGCCGGACAGCTTGCCCTTAAGTTCGGCCAAATACTGTTCATCATTTTCGGCTCTCGCGTCGAAGTAGCCGCGCACTGCATCGTGGTTCCATTCAGGGTCACTGAAAACGCTCCGTGGATCGTCTGCCATCGCTGCTCCTCACTCATTAGCTGTCTACTTAACGAACTTCTTTTTGCCTTCTCGTCATCAATTTCGAGCTCTTCCGGCGGGACGAATCAGATGCCCAGTTCGGGGCTAACGTAACAGCGACATCCAAGGGCGCATGTGCAGTCTTTGTAGGGTAGCTCAGGTAACTTGTCGAGGCTGTTGCGCTTCTTGTCTAGAGCCATACACGCATCGCAACTGCCCGAATTGCAGCACAGTATGGTGCCCTTCTTGATTCCCAACTCACGCCATTGCGCGAGATCACGTTGATAGCCAATATAGAAGCTCAACATGCGCAACACTGTTGCCGAATCCATAGCGCCAATTCCGGTAAACCCCGGCATACATTTGTCCGGTGCGGCGCGTCCGAGCAATTGCCAAACTGCGTAGCTGAGATAGAGGCCGTCCCATTGCTCTGGCGTCAACCCGTTCAGAATCTTCGGACGCATGGTGAAGACCGCAGCTAAATCGGCTGCACGTTCTTGTATGGGGCGCGGCGCGGACTTGATGGTCATGGCATCCTGCGCTGGGTGAACAGGTGGATGGAACATGCTCTTCCGATAGACATCAGCGATATTGATTGCGGCCTTGAACTGTCGCGCATCCAACGCTGAGATCACCTCGTCAGTTGCCTTATCAAAAAACTCTGCCTGTTTGGCTTGCCACTCCAAAACGACCTGACGCGCAGACGGTGTGCACCGCGCCAGCTTGCGCTGCGCGCAAAGTTTTTCCATGCCATCCGGATCGGCCTCGATTAGGCGTCGGGTCTGTTCCGCCTTTTTGCCGCTGACCTTTAGGCCACGCAAGGACAGCATCTTCTTGAGTTCTGCTCCGGTGTGACAGAACTCGACCTTTTCTGGCAAGGAAACTGGCTCTAACAACCCGAGCGCGAGCATGCCATTAACAACGCGTTCAGGGTGTATTCCCAATACTGGACCCCAAAAATCAGGGACGCCACCCTTGGTATCTCGTACCGATAAAAAGCGTTCAAGTATCGCTATATGGGTAGGGCTATTTGCCCAGGTTGCCGGTACTGCTTGTGCTTCAGATATCGGTTCTTGAGGTGAGGGAGAAGGCTTCCGTCGCAACCACCTGTCTATCAATCCCATTGTGACCGCCGTTCCATCGTTGCGAAGTTGAAATAGAAAGGTTTGACAACACTATAGACGGGTCGGCAGTGAGTGGTTCCGGCAGCGAGAAAGCTATCGCCCGTCTACCCGCCCTGACCGATGTTCCTGCCATCTGGCAGGAACGACGTCGCTCCGCCCACCCGACGGACTGCCGCGCGGCTGTGGCCGCGCAGTGTGCTGGCGCCGTAGTGTTCTTTTGTGCTGTCTCATAGTCGGATATATTGGCACTTTGTACTCCCGTCGCGGATACCGTGGCCTGCGGTGGCATAAGATTCGCGCTGCTGCGCAGCGGGTATAGGCTGACACGTCATCCCCAACGGGGAACTGCGGAGCTACCGGAAGTTTACAGCTGTCTACACGTTTGTTTTCTGTAACTTGCGATTCTGTGTTTCCCGGCGTAAGCGCCGCGTTTACGGGATGCCGCCAACGTGTTCACCGATGTGAACACATTGATCTGTCGGCCTTTAGGGGAAACCGCTGCGAATCAAGTTGGCATCGAATATCAGCAGGAACTAAGTCCATGCCGGGGTAATTCGCCATGTCCGCCCCTGACTCGAAAGCTCCTTCGCTGATTCCTCCAGCGGTCTCCGCCGCTCGGTCGTCCGAGACTTTCCGCGCCAGATCCATTGCCACCCGCCTGACCGAGGCTGAGTTTGCCGAGGTGGACGCGGCTGCTGGTCGCACTGGGAAGAAGACTGCCGAGTGGCTGCGCGAAGCGGCACTCGCCCAGGCTCGCTCCGCTCCGGCCGAGAAGACTGACCCGATTTTGCTGGCCGAGCTGATGGCAATGCGTACCCTTTTGCTGAACCTCTTTTCGGCAGCTTCCAAGGGGCCGTTAACCGATGAATCTCTCCGCAAGATGCTGGCCTATGCCGACTCCATTAAGCAGCAGAAGGCCGATGAGTTTCTGGCAAAACTGAGAGCCGGAAACGAAGCCAAACCGCCTAGGGATACGCCATGAAGCCGATGGACTTTCCCAGCCGGTTTCGCTGGTGGATTGTCGCCATTCTGGCCGTCCTCTTGGCTCTGCCTGTCCTGCCTATGGCGGCATGGTTCGCATGGCAGATGCCCCCACTTCAGAAGTGGTATCTGATGGCGTATCTGGACAGCACTGAGAGAGCCAAACAACCGGGCGCGACCACTGAGGTCAGGTGGTTATTCAAGACGGCTCCGGGGCGGCAACATATCCTCACTATCGACCGCGATGTAATCTCCTCCAGCGATCGTAAGCAGCCGATTCAACTCTCCCAAAGCGCCATCGACGACGGCTGGCGCGGCGTCGAGATGAGTTCTCCCCAGCAGGTCAATTCAACCGAGTTGGAACAGTTTCTGCAGGAAGACTTCTACGATGGCAAAGGATTCTGGCGAGTGATGGCGGAACCCGCCGCTGAAGCATTCGGATTCCTGTTGCTTGTGATTGTGTCGGCACTCGCTCTCAAAGGAAAGTTTGCCAGCAGAGCGAAGCGGGAACAGCGTCACGGACGCCGCACCAAAGGACCGGAATTGCTCTCGGCTCCCGGCTGGAATAGCCGGACAAAAGCCGACGGCATTCAGTTCCGGTTATGCAGTGAGAATGAGTGGCTAAACCGTCTCGGCAAATTCTTGCCCGGATGGACGAATCCCAGCTTTCGTATCCGTCGTGATCTCGAAGCGAGTCACATACTTTTGATGGGCGATACCGGCAGCGGCAAGTCCTCTGCGATCCGGCAGATACTTCGCCAGATTGTCCAGCGGGGAGAGACGGCCATCGTCTATGACCCGGCGATGGAGTTCACGCCAGAGTTCTACTCGCCGGAGCGCGGCGATCTCATCCTCAATCCGCTCGACACGCGGTGTCCCTATTGGGGCCTTGGCGACGAGATTACCCGCGATGAAACGGCGATGACGATTGCCGCCGCGTTCCTACCAGAGAAGGAGTACGAAAAGGAGTTCTTTACGGATGGTCCACGCAGGATACTGGCCCATCTACTCAAGCGAAAGCCGCAGCCCAGAGACATTCTCAGGCTGATGTCGAATCCATCGCAGATAGAGGCATCGGTACAGGGAACACCGCTTGCTGCTTTGCTTGATCCTGCTGCACCGGCCCAGCGTTCCGGTGTCCTGGCAAGCCTGAACATGGTTGCCGACAGTTTGGAGTTGCTGCCGGAGTGGGAGCATACGAGGCCGACGTTCGCAACGAGGGAGTGGTATGACGAGCGGAAGCGCTGGGTCTTTCTGACCTCGCAATCTTCCTATCGCGAGAAGATTTTGCCTCTCCATTCGGTTTGGCTTGACCTCTTCATCCTGAGAATGATGGGCTACTGCGATGATCCTCATGTGAAGCCTGTTTGGTTTGTCCTTGACGAACTCGCCAGCCTCAACAAGTTGCCTCAGCTCCACACCGCTGTTACCGAGAATAGAAAACACGGAAACCCAGTTGTCATGGGCTTCCAAGGCCGCAGTCAATTGGAGAAGCGATACGGCCAGGATGCCGAGACAATGCTCTCCCAGCCAGCGACCGCAATCTTCTTCAAGACCTCTGAGCCGCGGGCGGCGAAATGGATCTCGGAAGCCATCGGTGAGATCGAAGTGGAGCGGCTGAAAGAGTCGCGCAGTTTGGGACTGCTTCGCAGCAAGAAATCGTTCACGATGGAGATTGCCACCAAGCCCCTTGTCATGCCGTCCGAGGTCGCCGGGCTTGAGCCATTGCACGGCTATATCAAGCAAGGGAATCTTGTGGTGCCCGCACAGTTCCCATACTTGAAGCCGAAAATGAAGTGGCCAGGATTTATCGAGCGGACAATTCCTGTCTCTGCTCCGAGGCCCACATCCCAAGTTGTGTCTCATGCCACCCCGCCAACTCCGGCTATGGATCAGCTTGTGCCCAAAAAGCCAGTGAACAAGCAGGCTGCTTTCGCGCCGTTCTCCAAACAGCGTGCGGTGAATGAAAAGCATTCTGAGTGGGACGAATCGGATTGGATTGAGTGACGGTAACTCGTCACGCTAGCTGCCCACAAGCTGACATCTCATTACTCTCCTAGAGCCGCCGCAATCCTGTAGGGGCGCGATCTTATTTGCGCGCTTGGGTCGCTCTCCCAAAGCAGAGTAGAATTGGCGGCAGATCCCAGCGAATCAGATTTGCTGCTGCACAGGAGTCTTTCATGGCTAAGAGCGATAAAGGGCAGCAAGCGTCCGACACTGTCGTACTCGAATCCGAAGTTGGAACCACACACCCGGCTAAGAAGACAACCAGAAAGAAAGCCGCCTCAAAAAAGAAAAAGACTTCGACCAAGAAAGCCGCCGCTGGAGATAGTGCCCGAGGCGGTGCCGCACGGGTGAAGTATCCCAAACACTCGATCCTCGATTGCATCAGAATCCCACAAGCGATCATCGACCAGAATGCCGGTGAAGCGTGCACCGATCGCGAAGGTGCGGGCTACGCCAAGATTGGTTGGACCGGCGAAGTTGGTGTTGAGATCAGTTCCGCCATCAAGTATGGATTGCTAGAGCGCCCTGCTCCTGGGCAGATCAAACCAACGGATCTAACGCGCAAGATTGTTCGTCCGCAAGACCCAAAGGACAAGCTCAGCGCGTTGCGCCAGGCTGTAATGAACGCCCCGGTCATTTCCGAGGTCTACACCAAATATCGCAGCGAGAATCTTCCTGACACCCAGTTCCTCGTCAACACGCTGGTAGATTCATTCAATGTTCCCCGTGACCAGGTCAATGAGTTCATTAAGGTATTCACAACAACACTGAAGGAAGCGGAGCTACTGGAGGAACTGAGCAACGACAAGTTCCGTGTTTTGGATGTTTCGTCTCCGGCTGATACCAATACACAGGTTGGGGAGGAGCAGATAAAGAAACTGTCCAAGGGGTTGACGGTGTCCGCTGATGATGCGTGTTTCGTCATGATGCCGTTCGCTAATCCCATTGGTGGCTACTATGACAGCATCTATAAACCCGCGATTGAGAAAGCCAAGCTAAAAGCAGACCGGGCCGATGCGGACCTCTACGGCACCGGGAAAATCATCGATCAGATATGGAAGGGCATCACTTCAGCCAGGGTTCTATTGGCTGAGCTCACCAACCGTAACGCCAACGTGCTTTATGAACTTGGTCTCGCTCACGCGCTTCACAAGCCTGTCATACTCGTATGCTCCAAAGCGAACGAGGGAGACGTGCCGTTCGATCTTCGTCATGTGCGTGTCATCTACTATGACAAGGACGATCCATTCTGGGGAACGAAGCTGCTTGAAAAGGTAGCAGAGAACATTCTTTCGGTCATGCAGGACCCGAAGGACGCGGTCTTATTTGCCGAGAAGAAGTAGCCTCTGCAAGTTCACCTATATGCATCAGCGAGATTGAATATCGGTCTCATCCCGCCATGGACGCAACACATCACGGCTAAACCCAAAGTGTGTGAGTTCCTTAGAAGTGAAAATGCAGCGGAGCGGTTTAGATGCATCTTGCTGTGCCACTAAGTCTGCATAGTGGTGGTCCTCAAGCTGTTGTAGCCAAGAGTCAACCACAGTCTGTTCATTGCCATAACCAAAATTGAGCAACGCGCGAGTTTGTTCCACCGTAAGCCACACCTCAGCAGTGGAGTTGTCATCCGTGTTGGTTGCGATACACCGTATTGGTGGGTCGGCTTCTGTATGTTCCGTCGATGCTTCCAGTTCAAGACTGTAATGGTCGATGGCTTTGTTCCGCATAACGTCTCCACTCTACAGATGCTCATTTGTATACTCGAACGGCCCTACCTCTCGGGTAGGGCCGCTCTTAGCCGAATTACATCTGCGGCTCATGGGTGAGGCTGGAGATAACCACCGCTGCAGTTCCGCTAGTTCCAATCGCCCATATCGTTTCAATGATGTGAGTTGTGATTGAAGCTAATCTTCCGTTGCAACGCTTTGCTACGCGGGCCTTCACACTAAGCCTTTTCTTCATAATCGTCTCCTTGAGGTGTTCGCCGCCGAAGCGGAGGCCAATCAGAACGACGATCAGAATAAGCGCAACCGCAGGATTTGAACCTGCCCCAACCCCCGAAGGTCTTCGATTAAGAATACACCGTGGCCGTAAGATGATGCTTTGGGGCACAATGCACGATGGCCGACAAGCATAACCGACTCGATTCGCAGTTCAGCATCGTCAGCGCCTTTTGGCAGCCGGAGATGCCGGAACACTTCCTCACGGGCACTCTTACCAACAATGACGAGGGGCTGACCTTCACCACCTCGCCTCGCTATGGCTACCGTGTCCGCATAGCCTCCCTGGCTTCTCTGAGGCGGCTGTCTGAAAGCGGTGCAGTTCCGAGATATCCCGTGATGCACGGATTCTCTGCGGATGGAATCTGCACGTTGTGCCAATTGGTGGAAATCGCGTATCCGGGGCTTCACGACACAAGTTCAGGCCACTGGATCGAAGCAAACTCCTACCACGCGACGGTACTTGTGGGTGGGATGCACTTAGGCGGTGTGGATGACAAAGTACTCACCTCCGCACGATTTACGTTTACAGGATTGGGGGAATGGCTCCCCGGCCCTCTGAACGAAATCTGGGATACCGACCATATACTGCTGAAGATTCCGCTCAACGAGCGGGAGGTCTTTAGCCTCGGCGTCCGCGAGACTTTCGTTCACGCCAGCTTGAAAGTAGTAGCTGAGATCAAATCTTCGGAAGATGACGGAGGACGGATCACTCGTCCCGTCGCGTTTGTGGAGATTCAAAGCGCAGAGCCGGAATCACTAAATTGGTACTTCGACATCAGCAACCGGCTAGAAAACTTCTTTTCTTTGCTGCTTGGAGCGTCCGTAGCGATTGAAACCATGTTCATTTACCGGGGCGATGACTCCGGCCATGTCGTGTGCCAACGCAGACGTGTCGTGGAGAAGTTTGGGGTCTTTGACTGTGTGCGTTGCACGACGAGTCAGCTGGCCCATGCAATGGCAACGTGGCTCAGTCAGCCAGAGGAATTTCGCTCGGTTGAAAACCTTGCTCTTGGTGTGCTCCGCAAGGGCGACTTGTTTTATGAAACTGAACTCTTATCGCTATCTCAGGCACTAGAAGGCTTCCATCGCGTGACCTCTGAGCCAGCCCCGATTGATAAAGCCACCCTCAGAAAACTTCGCAAATCTTACGCCACTCTGCTGCAGCAGGAAGGTGTGGACGAGGCGCTGGCATCACGGTTGTGCTCTGCTATGGCGCACGCCAATGACCCAACTTTCGCCTCGCGGTTGACTGCTCTCTGTGGCCGGTTGTCGGAATTTGTCTTAATGCAAATGGGCATCGACCCGGCAAGCTTTGCCGCAGAGGTTGCTGCCACAAGAAACTTCTATACGCACGCGGGGAACAAGGTCTCTTCTCACCGACGAATTCCTGCTGTGTCGGGAGCAGCCGTCTTCTTTCTGAACCAGAAGCTACGGGCTCTTCTCCGAGCTGTCCTCCTCCGGCATCTTGGATTACCCGAAGAACAGATTACTTCGCTCGTTATTCGTGAAGCAACACGATGGCGATAAGCATACAGCTGCAGATCCTAAAGGGCCAAGAAGGTCGGGCTAATCGTTTCCTGCGCCACGCGCCGGACATTATGAGCGGATGTGAAGTTCAGCGACTGGGTCTAAAATCTACCAAGCGGTGAGATTCCTGCCGCACGCTGTTTCGGGCCTTGTAGATGTTGACTATTTCCAAATCGCTCTCCGCAGGGCAAGCACGGACGTATCATTCGCGCGAGTTTACCTCCGAGCGGCAAAACTACTGGAGCCGCGACCAGCAGGTACATAGCGAGTGGCGGGGCAAGCTCGCGCAGGAGTGGGGTCTTGAAGGCGCAGTCGGTTCGGACCACTTCGCCCGATTGAGCGAGGGCCAGCATCCTGAGAGCGGTTTGCAACTCGTCAAGCATCAGTCCGCCAAGACCTATATCAACGAATACGGCAAGGAAATCACCAGCGTCGAACATCGCGCCGGTTGGGATGCCACGTTCTCTGCGCCAAAGTCTGTCTCCCTCACCGCTCTTGTTGGGGGAGATGACCGTGTGCGCGAAGCGCACCGTGACAGCGTGCGTGTCGCGCTCGGCGAACTAGAGCGCTATACCCAGGCTCGTATCGGCAACGTCCATGCGCCGGAGACGACGGGCAGATTCATCGCCGCCACCTTCGAGCATGACACCGCACGCCCGGTCGAGGGATATGCCGCGCCTCAGCTTCACACTCATGCTGTCATCTTTAATGTGACCGAGCGCGCGAACGGCCAGAGCCGCGCGCTGCAAGAGCGCAGTCTCTTCCAGTCACAGCATTACGTGACCAGTGTGTACCGTTCCGAACTTGCCATGCGGTTACATGGCCTGGGGTACGAAATCGAGCGCGGCAAGCATGGTCAACCGGAGATCAAGGGTTATACCCAAGAGTATCTTGACGCATCGAGCCCGCGTCGAGAACAGATCAAAAGCCACCTGCAGGAGATCGGTAGAGAGGGTGCGGGTGCAGCACAGGTTGCAGCACACCGTACTCGTGACAACAAAGAACTGCTCTCGCCAGACGAGGTGTTGCAACGGCACCGCGATTTAGCAGCCCAGTACGGTCATCAGGCAGATCGCGTGGTGGCGCAAGCACGAGAGCAGGCGCAGCACTATATCCAGAATCCCGATAAGACAGTCCAGCACTCCGTAACCTATTCACGCAATTCGGTATTTGAGCGTTCAGCGGTGCAGGATGAGCGGACCATTCTGCAAGCCGCGATAGACCGCAGCATGGGACAAGCCACATATGACCAGGTGCGGCATGAGTTTGAGCAGCGCGTGTTGCGGGGCGAGTTCCGTGAAGTCGAGCGTGCTGAGGGCAGAGCGGCGCCGCAGTACACGACTGCCGAGATGATCCGCATGGAGAAGGAGATCGTCGGCCAGATGCAGAGAGGCAATGAGCGCGGCTTTGGTGATCCTATGTTGGTAGCGCCTTCCTTGCGGATTGCGACGGGAGACCGACACCCCGAGTTGAGTCCGGCGCAACGAAGCGCGGTGGATGACATATTCGTGAGCCGCGAGAAGATTGTTGGGTTGGATGGCATCGCCGGCGCTGGTAAGACAACGACACTGGCTGTTGTGCGCGAGGGTGCGGAAGCACAGGGATATACAGTCGAAGGATTCGCGCCGACATCTCGCGCAGCGCATAAGCTCGCTGATGCTGGTATCGAGACTTCGACGCTCCAGCGCCATCTTGCCAAAGGAGAGCAACCAGACACCGGCGAGAAGAGATTGTATGTCCTCGACGAATCTTCGCTTGCTTCGACTCGTCAGATGCACGAGTTTGTCGAACGGCTCCATCCGAATGAGCGGGTTCTCTTGGTAGGTGATACACGCCAGCATGAAGCCGTCGAAGCGGGCCGCCCATTCGCGCAGCTTCAAGAGGCTGGGATGCGAACAGCGAAGCTGGAAGAGATTGTTCGACAACGTGACCCGGAGCTGAAGCAAGCCGTGGAGCAGTTGGCGCAAGGTCAGGTTGGAGCCGCAGTTGAGAACCTAGACCGTCAGGGCCGTGTGCATGAAGTGAAAGGCCATGAGGAACGTATCGCGGCTATCGCCCGCGAGTATGCCAAGTCGCCTGAGAACACACTAGTCGTCTCGCCCGACAATCGTTCGCGTACCGAGATCAACGAACAGATTCATCGTGAACTGCAATCGCGTGGGGTGGTAAGCCAGCAGGAACACACGATACCAACGCTTGTTGCACGACAGGAGATGACCGGAGCGGATCGCGCCTGGGCGCAGCAGTACCAAGCGAACGATATTGTGCGCTACTCGCGGTCGTCGAAGGAGACTGGTATCGGTAAGGGCGAATACACCCGCGTTAAGAGCGTCGATGCGCCGAATAATCTTCTGACAGTCGCGCGCGTAGACGGCACGGAGCGCACCTACGATCCGCAACGTCAGATGGGCGTCACGGTCTACCGCGAACAGGAAAAGACTTTCTCGACGGGCGACCGCATTCAGTTCACCGCGCCGAACTCAGACCTCAAAGTCGCTAATAGAGAGTTGGGAACGATAGCGAGCATTGCGTCTGATGGAGCGATGCAATTGAAACTGGATAGCGGACGCGAGATGAACTTCGATCCGCAACGTCATCCGCATCTCGATCACGGCTACGCCGTGACCAGCCACTCCAGCCAGGGTCAGACCGCAGATCGTGTCCTCATTCATGTAGACACAGAACTCGGCCCCAAAGACCTGCTCAATAGCCGCATGGCGTATGTGGCTGTCTCGCGCGGTCAGTACGACGCCCAGATATTCACCAGTAACCGGGAGAAACTACCCGCCGCGCTTGGGCACGATGTCTCCCACCAGAGCGCTCACATGCCAGAGATGAAGCAGCAGCAGGCAGTCACGCCGCAGCGGGAGATCGCGCCGCAGCAGGAGCAGAGATCCGATATTGGCTTGGGCCTCTAGTGAAAAGCTTGGGGCTTAGAACCCCTGCCTTAGCGCACGGACTGCTTCGGCTCGGTTCGGCGTCGCCAGATTAGCGCGGTCTTCTGCTCATGCACGTTTATTGCTGAAATCTCAAATCCGAGCAGAATGGCGGCAACCGCATGCTCCGCGTCATGGCAAGCCATATTATTCCAGGGTTCCATAGGTACTCATCTTAAATGAAGACGAATTCTTTGATGCCGAGGTCGCGACACTGGCAACGATGCCTCTAATCATTGAGGCACGAATCCAAGCGTATCGTATGGTAGCTTTGGGAGGCGGTGGAATTGGAAGGAAAACTAAAGCGATGCTCCTTTTCGTCTGTTCGGCTGCGCTCCTCGCGATTGAATGCCTCTATCTTTTGTGGCTGAAAGAGCGATCTTGGGAAAGAGTGACGCTACCTCGCCAGAGGGTGGCTTTTCCGGCATTTTGTCCCTCTTGTTTAGTTGCATCGACCGAAGTCGATTGCGTGGAGGGATCGTTCTCACGAACGATTGGGCCAACTCGAAAGGAGTTTGTTGCGCTGACCGTTCCGTACTGCAAATTGTGCGGGACAGCTCTGAATCTAGACCGGAAACGCGCATGGAATGTCAGCGTGGTGCTGGTCATCATGATTCTCGCTGGCTCCTGGATGTGGATCACCTTTAGAGCACCTGAAGGTAGCGGGTGGATCGGAACCGCTTCTCTAATCGGCTTGCCCGTAGTTTGGCCGGTCTACTCGATATACAGTCACCGCAAACGTGCCCTTTGTGCTCGCCGATACAACCGACAGGTAATAGAGGTAAGAGCGAAACATCTTGTCTACGCAGAGGCGCTTCGACAACTCAACCCAGCTGTTGAGTTGAGTGCTCCCGCCCACTGATCAGGGGGTGAACCGCTCGCTGCTCATAGAGCGCATCTACAGCTGATGCCCGTATTTCAAGGCGATCCTTTTTTCACCATCTCTTGTTCCTTCGTCAAAAAGGTCAAGATGTGTTTTCACTGCGGAAGAGAAGGCTTGGGAGCTTGGCTCGTCAAACTTCAGCATATACATAAATGAACAGAATCCAGAGTAGGTGGTTTCGCCCACGACAGTAAGGAAGTCTTCGAGGATTTGCCATAACCTCAGATCTTTCCTAACTTCGTCGGTGTTCTGCTTATTCAGCGGGCTAAGCTTCGACGCTGTTTCTGGCGACACAAATTCGCTTGGGAAGTGAACACCCAAGAGTCCATAGGATCGCCGTAGCCTTTCTCTCAACATTACGTCTCGCCGTGCGCAATCGGTGTACCGGAAATAGCTTTCTTGCAAGTTCTCCAATTCCTTACGGTTTTTCTCGAAGTCTCTGATCTCGTGGACCGTCCGGTCATAGATCTCGCAGATAGCGTGATTAGCAATTTCGCTCATGCATACACTGTACAGCAACACATCTGTTGTATATATGTTTATCCAGGCAGGAGTTCTTTGGCGCGGAGGTTCTTGGCAGCGGCCGAGGATGTCGTCATTTGCGAAAACGAACAGGCCTCGCTGCGACCTTTGAATCGTTGTAGGTGAGTGGAAAAGGCGGGCGGATGCCGCGCGGCGACCGGCGACGTCTAGTGACTCGGACAGTTATCCACCGATTAACCGGCGTCGGCTCGGATACCCATCCTCAGCTCTTGAAGTGGGAAATACATAGCCCAAGGAAGATATGTGCAATGATGAGAAAAGTGAGGCGATTTACACACAAACTTGCACAGTTTGCAATTTATCCAACGTAAGTCATTATGGATTAGTTACTTATCGGCAGACACAGCGGACTTAAAATCCGCAGACCTTAAACGGTCGTGGGGGTTCAAGTCCCCCTCCGGGCACCAACAGAACCAATAATTCGAATCGATTCAGTGGCAATCCTGGCTTCGCGGACGAAGATGATCTCGCGAACGGAGGGGGCTTGACGAGCGACGGACCTTCTCGCGAGCTGATTCATGGGCGTCGGGCAAGAGCTGGCTTCATCCGGCGTGTCTTGCTTATTTTTGCTCAGGGATCAAGGCGCCGGCTTTGATCCATTGCGCGAGAGTGGCTATTTCTGTATCCGTCAATTGACCCTTTGGGGGCATGTGACGCTGCTCTTCTGCATTGGGGTCTGGCGGGTGAACTAAGGTGATGAGCAGGCTTTGTTCAGGATGCCCTGGAACTATGGCAGGACCACTCTTGCCACCCTTCAGCAGGCTTTCCTTCGAGTCGATGGAGAAGCCGCCGCGATGGTTTATGCCACCATGGCAACGCGCGCAGTTGGTTTGCAGGATCGGCTCCACC
>Ga0302308_10003126_pt1 | contig 13225 bp, 12 predicted proteins | sample III_Palsa_E3_3_FD_200531 | JGI IMG/M metagenome (GOLD analysis project Ga0302308, IMG submission 200531) | Peat permafrost microbial communities from Stordalen Mire near Abisko, Sweden - III_Palsa_E3_3 | ecosystem: Environmental > Terrestrial > Soil > Palsa > Peat permafrost | place: Sweden... | reverse complement strand
TGATTTTATTTGGTGGACGCGGTAGGAATCGAACCTACAACCTGTCGGTTAAGAGCCGTGCGCATTGTGCTCGCTCCTGCTGTTACCGATTGCTATAAGCTCCTATTCTTTGTGCATTTTAGCCCTTACCTCCCCCCTGCCAATTGCTACCTGTACACCCCAAATTATGCCTTATTTTGAAGTGGCGTGGGCACAAAAATGGGTACAGTCTTTTGGGGTGAACCTCGCGGTATAGTCAAACTACAATTGGCTCACTCGAAAACGGATCGGCCGCAAAGCCACGGAGGCCCAATTTGCCTCTCCCGGCACAATCCCAGCTTATAGGACTCTCCGGGCCTTGGCACGTCTCGGCCTCTGATCAGCTCGATGAGTTGAGCAAATTGAAACATCCAAGAGTACCGCCTCCGCGAAACGATGTGCAGAGCAAAAGTGTGGCAACACAAGTATGGGAATGCTAATGCTTCGAGAACGGCATTTGTGATTCGTAGTGCGTCTTGCGCTGCGATTGACCCGGTTGCCTTGTTTGCTGAAATCCTTCCGAACGAAAGGACCTCATCATGCCTCGTCCCAAGAAGGCTGCTAAAAAGGTAGCAAAGAAGGCCGCCAAGCACTCTCCGGGTCATCGCCAGACGAACGATTTGCGGCGAGCCTACGAACATATGAGTCGAGTCGAGATTCTCCAGCGGTCTTTAAAGCCCTCAGATGCCAAGGTGGTAACCACCCTGGCGACGATGGCGCGTGAGCAACTGGAGGCCGGCAACAACCAACAAGCTGCCGATTTGTTGAGAGGTGCGGAGCATCTGAGCATTGCTGCGCTTACCGACCAGGTTTCCAAGAAGGTTCAGCTTTCGGGCGAGCTTGTGCAGTCGATCACTGAGCACTTCAATGAACTGACGGGAAGAGCAGAGGAGCACTGGTTGAAGCACGAAGAACATCTAGGCGTATTCACAGCGATCTACAAGAGTACCCGCAAGAACGCGGCAGCGGCATTCAAGCATGGTGCATACTATCAGGCGCTCGAGTTCGCACGTGCAACGGAGGCTTTGGCTCATGTGAGTCCACACGGGGCGCATAAACTGAAACGAGGCGAGAAGGTTCTAAGGCTTACCGCTGTCTAGTTGCCGGAACGCTGTCAGTCCGATTACTGTCTTTTCGTCACCGCTCGATCGACCTCTCGGTCGTCCGTCCCGCGTCTCAGCGGCAGTCCATTCGTCATTTTTCCACATCGATCTCTGGATACTTCTGCTTGACCGATGCAACAACCGCCGCGCGTTCCGGCTTTCCACTGGACCGCGCCAGCGCATCTCGCGCGTGCGCAGCATCCTCAATCGGGTAGCGCCGGGTCTTCGGAAAGACAAACTCCCCTTGGGGCAGTTCCTTCCGCTCCTCATACGTAAGCTTTGTCATAGTGAATTCTCCCGCCCTGTTTCAGCCCTTGCTCACCGGTAGGATCAAGGAGTCAAATTCCGGTTTCCTTGAGCAGCCCGGACTACTTCATCTTCCTCTTCCAACTCGTCGTCTTCCTCTTCTTTGGCGGCTTCATCATTCTGCGCTTCGTCGAGAGCGTCCTCTGCGCTCCTGTCCCGGTAGATTTGCTTGATCTTGTCTCCTTCCAGGATGTGAGCGACTCCAGCTCTGTTTTCATGCTCTTCGGGTGTCTCCGGAACCGTGCTGAGTTGCCGTGTACCAGCCTTCATGAGGTTGCCTCGCAGATGTCAGTTGCTTCTTGCAGATGGAGCGTTTTCGAAAAGAGCGGTATGAATTGGACAAATTCATGCCGCGAGGAAACACAGAAACCAGTTTGGGGATTTTCGACTTACAATGTTGTTCCCAATTGCACAACCGATTGAGATCTCATTGGCTGGCAAGCGATGCGCCTCTCGGATGGTTGTCTTCCGTGACGGAATACGAGGTAGTGTCCGATTGCTCAGCAGTGGCGGAGGGCAGGTGTCAGACTTTAGGGGGGGATGACGCCTTAGGCCGCAGGTCGACAGCCAGGCACGTCAACCTATCATTGCTCGAACCAATCAACCGCAGTGCCCCGGAGAACTCCAGGTCCACGCAACAGCAGTTTAGCGGGATGGAATCAATCAACTCAAAGGAGTAGATAAGCGCTTATGAAAGCTGCCATCTTCAATCCAGGAAAAAGGAGCGCCGCGCTCCATTTGAGGATTGAGGATGTGCCTCGCCCGCAGGTGTCGCTCGGCTACGTGCTGTTGCGGGTGCTCGCATGCGGCGTGTGCCGGACAGACTTACACATCGTGGAGGGCGATCTGCCGGTGATCCGCCAATCACTGATTCCCGGCCATCAGATTGTGGGAGAGGTGATTGAAGGCGCTAGCGCGAATTTACCTTTGGGGGCTCGCGTAGGCGTTTCGTGGATGGGTGGTACAGATGGCGATTGCTTCTTCTGCAAGCATGGAATGGAGAACCTCTGTGACCACCCCACCTTCACGGGTTATTCAGTCAACGGAGGGTTTGCCGAATATGCGCTCGCGCGAGAAGACTTCGCCTATCCTCTCCCGCAGGAACTCGATGCTACCCACGTGGCGCCACTGCTCTGCGCTGGCATTATCGGGTTTCGCAGCTTGCGGGTTGCGGGTGTAAAGCCTGGAGACCGCGTCGGGCTCTTCGGCTTCGGCAGTTCCGCGACGTTATCGATTCCAGTGCTCCATTCCTGGGGTTGCGAGGTGTATGTCGTTACGCGGGGCGAAGCGCACCGTGCGGCGGCTGTCAGACTCGGCGCGACTTGGGTTGGTAACGAAGATGCCAGACCGCCAGTCGCGCTGGACTGTGCAATCACCTTCGCACCAAGCGGCAAGGTAGTAGTTGATGCACTTTCGAGCATTCGTAAAGGTGGGGTGGTGGCGATCAATGCCATTCATCTTGACCAAATACCGGCCTTCGACTATGACAAGTTGCTGTGGGGAGAAAGACAGATACGCAGCGTGGCGAACATGACGCGAGTCGACGCACGCGATTTCCTTGCGCTTGCGCACAAGCTAAACATTCAACCTCGCGTTTCTGTCTTTTCTCTGGATCAGGCCAACGACGCACTGACGGCCGTGAAGGATGAAACGGAGAATGGATCGGCCGTCATTGTGCCATGAGCCTTGGTCCAGGAATGCCCATTGATCTCTGTCAAGTTCAGGAAGCAGCGTCTGCCGATCGCTGCAGAGAAAAGGATGGAAGCAAATTGACGACGGGCATCATTCTTTCGGTGCAAGCGCTGAAGATTCAGTTTGACAATCGCAGTGTTATCCAAAACCTCAGTTTTGAAGTGGATGATGGTGATAACGTGGCGATCATCGGGCCTAACGGCGCGGGTAAAACCGTCTTGCTGAAGGCACTGCTGGGTTTAGTGCCCTACGAAGGCGAGGTCCGCTGGTCTCCCGGCGTAAGGCTAGGCTACGTTCCCCAAAAAATAGCAGCAGACCGCCAAATGCCCATTCGCGTTCATGACCTACTCGCTGCAAAGGCGCATGTTCTGAAGTTGCATCCCAGGAGCATAGATGCCGTGGCCACTATGGTCGGTTTGACACCAGAAGTTTTGAACGCGAGCATCGGCGTTATTTCTGGCGGGCAGTTTCAGAAAGCTCTAATCGCATTTGCATTACTCGGCGAACCCAGTGTGCTGCTGTTCGACGAACCTACAGCGAGTCTCGACGAACTGGCGGAAGAAAGAGTCTACGAGTTAGTTGAGCGGTTACAGCAAGAGCAGCATCTCACGGTGCTTCTGGTCTCGCACGACCTCAGTATCGTCTATCGCGCAGCAAACAAGGTTCTGTGCGTGAGCAAAGACAAGGTCTGCTTCGGCCCTCCGAGAGAAGTATTGACCCCTGCAACACTTGAAGCGATGTACTCTGCACCGCCGAAGTTCTTCTTACACCGGCATGGTGAAGAGCCGGAGCAGCAACTTAAGGCGGCTGAGCATGTCTGAGCCCGGAACCGTCTATAGCATCATCCTGGCGTTCTTGTTCGCCGTAGCTGCCGGCTTAGTGGGCAGCTTCGCCCTGATGAAGCGAATGATCCTTGCGGCGGATGTCATCTCGCATGTCGCATTGCCAGGCCTTGGGTTAGCCTTTTTGTGGCATTTCAATCCCTTACTCGGAGGCGGAGCCACACTTTTCCTCGGGACACTGCTGATTTGGCAATTGCAGAAGAACGAAAGCTTCTCCACCGAGGTAGCCATTGGTGTAGTGTTCGCAGGCTCAGTCGCAATTGGAGCGGCCCTGACACCGAAAGAGGATCTTGTTGACGCATTTTTTGGCAAATTCGAGCCGATTTCGGGAGTTACATTCGTCATTGGTGTCCTGGCCGTTGCCCTGATTGTCTACTTTATCTTCAGATGCAAGAGCGCTCTGATATTGAACTTGTTCTCGCCCGAATTGGCGGCAGCAACTGGCATAAAACTCAATCGGCTGAATCTCCTGTTTCTGCTTGCTTTTAGCCTGACCGTGCTCATAGGACTTCGATTCATGGGGGCGTTGCTCGCTGGAGCTTTGATTATCATCCCGGCCGCAACCGGCCGGCGCCTGGCCAACAGTATCGGGTTTTTCCTGCTTGCTTCCTCGCTCGTCAGCGTGTTGGCCGTGGGATTGGGCTTCATGGTCAATACTTATGTGCTCCGCAGCCTCAGCCTCGCGCCTACGATTGTCATGGTGTCAGCTCTCATTTTTTGCCTGAGCTTGATCAGGCCGAGGGCTTAGCTCGTAAACTGCTTTGGCGCGATCTGGGGAGTGAGCAATTGCGGTCTATGTAACTCGCGAAACATCCATGCGCTTCAAGAAAATTAAAGAAGAACGACAAACGGAGGCTCTCACAATGAGCAATTCCGAAAATCGACGAATCGTCCTGCTCTCAAGACCAATCGGAGCGCCTACTCCCAACAATTTCAGGCTCGAGACACAACCCATCCCTGTCCCGGTCCAGGGCCAAATGCTTTTGAGAACCATCTGCCTTTCGCTTGACCCCTACATGCGCGGCAGAATGAGCGACGCTCCCTCGTACGCACCCCCTGTAGCTGTCGGCGATGTCATGGTCGGATCGACTGTCAGTCAAGTCGAGATCTCTCACCATCCCTATTTTGCAATGGGCGACCTGGTGCTGAGCCAAAGCGGCTGGCAGGGCTATGCCATTTCCGATGGAAAGGGAGTCTTTCGCCTCGACGCGCAGATGAAGCATCCTTCGTATGCTCTGGGGGTACTCGGGATGCCTGGGTTTACAGCCTATATGGGCTTACTGGAGATCGGTCAGCCCGTAGCAGGGGAAACGGTAGTCGTTGCTGCGGCTACCGGCGCGGTTGGATCCGTAGTCGGCCAGATTGCAAAACTTAAAGGATGCCATATCGTGGGAATCGCTGGAGGCGAGAGAAAATGCCGATCTGCTGTTGAGGAATTAGGTTTTGATGCTTGCATCGACCATCGAGATCCCGCGATGAAGGACCTGCTCGCTCAAGCCTGCCCGAAGGGTATCGATGTCTACTTTGAAAACGTCGGGGGAGCGGTGTTTGAGGCAGTTCTTCCCCTGCTCAATACGCGCTCTCGAATTCCCCTCTGCGGTCTGATCGCACATTACAACGACCCTGAGGCTCCTCAAGGAAGAGATCGCACCCCTCAAGTGATGGGGACCTTCCTTAAGCGCCGCGTACGGTTGCAGGGATTCATCATATTTGAAGATTACGGTCCTCATTTCAGCGGTTTTCAAAAGCAGATGTCGGAATGGTTAACCACCGGAAAGATCAAATACCGCGAGGATATCGTCGAAGGTCTCGAACATGCTCCCGATGCTTTCATAGGGTTGCTTCAAGGAGAAAACTTTGGAAAACTGGTGGTACAAGTTGGCGCATTAATCAAATAGAGGAAACACAATGCCGCTCTCGCCGTCCCTTTTGCCCCATGAGTTGCTTGGGTTGCCCTGGCAGTTCCTGGTCCTTGGACTTGCCCTTTGTCTGATCTTCTCGGCGTTGGGGTTCAAACGCGTTGAGTATTTCGTCAGCCTTGGTTACGCGGCGTCGGTCACCGCACAGGCGATTGCTTTTCCATTCCTTTACCGCGAGACGATCAGGGGTCTTGCCTTGCTCCAGTCCGGTATGCTCCTTGCGTACGGTTTGAGGCTGGGTATATTCCTCGCCCTTCGTGATCGCGTTCCCTCTTTCCAGAAGCAGCGAGTTGGAAACACGGATAGAAGCATCAAAGTAGGTGGCACAATCAAGGTTGCAATCTGGGTCGGAGTATCGGTTTTTTACGTTCTCCTTTTCTTGCCGGCACTGCTCACGATGTCAGCGCAGGCAGGTGGAATGGCGTTGGCATCGGCCCCCGCGGGCATTTTGCTCATGTCGGCCGGCCTTGGCCTCGAGGCTTGCGCCGATTGGCAGAAATCCGAGTTCAAGAAGCGAAATCCGTCCCGCTTCTGCGATTTGGGACTTTACAGGGTAGTGCGCTTTCCGAACTACTTTGGCGAAATGGTGTTTTGGCTCGGTGTCTGGGTTTCGGCCATGTCGACCTTTCGGACCTTTTCCGACTGGGCCCTCGGTAGCCTCGGATTTCTCTTGATCGTGCTCGTGATGGTCGGCGCTAGCCGGAGACTGGAATTGAAGCAAAGCAAAGCCTACGCCTCGAACGCCGCTTATGAGGCTTACTCGCGGAGAGTGCCGATCCTCTTTCCGCTTCTGCCGATCTACTCTCTGGGAAGCCCGAAAGTGCGCCAACGATGACACCTCGCCAAGTCTGCATCGCTGGGGCAACTGTGTGTTCGGCAATTTCCAGGTTTACATTGCAGCGCTCAGGTTGCCTCCGCGTATGTCGTCGAAGAACGGTGTGCCCCGCTGCTGCACACATTCGGCGGCGTATAAGTACATAGCGGCCGACCAGGTTTGCCAGTCACGTCCGCTGGGCTTACCGGTTTGCGCATGAATCCACTCGTTGAAACCCCACTCCGCCTCGTTTTCGTGCCACGGCTTGACCAACTCCGTCAGAGCCAATAGCTTGCGTTCAGCCAGGTCCATCTGGCCCGACGCGACGCATGCCGCAATATAGAAGCCGCAGATGAATGGCCACACACCACCGTTGTGATAATCTCCAGGCCGGTTATAGCGCTCGTAGCGTGGCAGCCAGTCCGCATGATGGGGCAGAATGTACGGGAAAAGACAGGGCGGCAGATCAACGGCGAGCTCTCCGCGACCGCGCATGGCCTCGCACTCGGCTTCAACCCATGCCACCAGATTTGCTGCCCACTCGGGCGAAGCAATTCCAGTTAGAATCGCGAGGCTGTTGCCCAGCAAGTCGAAGCGATCGCTACTCATCACCTTGTACGAATAAAGTGCGAAGTAGGGTGTGGATGGCTCCACGAGCGCTTCCTGCTCGTAGCGGTTCTTCTCATCACCATGGACCTCCAGGCGTGTCATCAATTTACGCAAAAGGCCGGCAGACTCGTGTTCGCCATAGAGTCGAAGATACGCATAAACGAGCATATTCACATAGAGCCCATACCCCATTACGTACTGCTCGTCGCGCCAGTCGCTTGTGGGTAACTGGGCCACCATTACCCTGTCATCGGGGCTCTGGTATTGCATCCACCGGAGGGCCTTCACTGCTTCCTCTTGAAGAAATTCCGGCTGGTTCTTGGAAATTCTGTAGAGAGCCAGTCCAAAGAGGAAGAGCGGCGTCGAATCGCTCGAACCTCGGTTCGCTGGATCGTGTGCAAGGGATGGGATGTGGCCATGCGGCGTCTGATTGTTGGCAAGCGCCACAAGCGTGCGCTCCAGAGCATCGGCAAGTTGCTCGTTGCCGGTTGCCAGAAAGCCAAGGGATGAAATCATCAGGTCCCTGGTATAGGGTTCCGGGTATCCCCAGCCAGCCGTTCTAGGCAGCCCTTCAAATGGCCCCTGTGCATTATGAAGCAGGATTTGCAAAGCCGCTTCCTTAGCCAGTTCGATAGAACCTCGTGAATCATCGTCGAAAGACATAAGCACCTCGTTGTCGTACAGAGTTGCAGGGGCGGGCACTCGCACCTGGTTGCCTTCTACTGGATTCCCAACCTATCGGAGACTATCTTCACGAATTGCCTGGCAACCTGGCGATAGTCGAATCGCTCGACCACGCGCTTGCGACCCGCTTCTCCCATGCGCTGCCGCAGAGCGCTGTCCTGCATGAGGAGGCGAAGGTACTTTGCAACATCGGTCACGCTGGCTCGGTATTCGGCTGTGCGTGGATTTGGAAACACGATTCGATGACTCTTCTCGTAGTCGTGCCCTTCGCCATAAATCGCTTCGGTGATTTTTCTTTCCTCCGCCACGCTTGCCAGGAATGCTGTCTCGCCATGGACCATCGTGTCGCGAAATGCCATTGCATCGATCGCAATCACTGGCTTTTCGCATGCGTTTGCTTCCACCTGAATCATGCCAAACCCCTCCAGACGCGAGGGCGCCGCATAGATATCGCAGGCAGATAATAAGTAGGGCATGAAGTTTTGGGACACGACATTGGTCGAGTAAATGACTTTGTCGCCGATACCCAGATCTGCTGCCAGTTTGAGGTCGATCAGGTTTTGTTGGTCAGTCCTGGGTTGAGGCCAAACCTTGCAGACATATCTCCAGTCAGGTACCTCGGCATCAACCAGCGCCAATGCCCGCATGACCTCTTGAGCACCTTTGGAGGCCCCATCGCCGCCGGCGGTCAGGATCATCAACTGATCATCCGATATTCCAAAGGCATCGCGGATTGCCTGGACCTTGAAGTCATCCGGGCTGTGCGGCGCATAGTGGTCCGTGCCGCAGCCCACAGGAAGCACCACAATGTTGTCGCCCTTGATTCCATCCCTGATATAGACCTCCTTCACCCAGTTGGAGGTAACCAGAATCAGCGGCAGAGCGTTTAGCAATTCACGATGGTCCGCCACATAACCATCTGCCACGAGCCATGGCACAGCCATCATCCCAAACCGCTGCGGGTGCAGGACAAGATGCGGAAGATGGCCCCAGAACCCCACGCCGACTACGATATCGGGCTGAAACCAGCGGTAGTACCACTCCTTTTCCAAGTCCGATTCCAGGTGGACCGGGTGGACCTCTACGCCCATCTCGGAGAGACCCCTACATAACAGTTCACCTTGCAGTGCCAAGCCTGCCGCAGGCGCCGGATATTCACTCAGTACTAGTACTTTCACGATTGTTGCCCCTTGGTTGCCGTACGTTTTACCGCTGCATCTGCAGAGTCGAAGCACCAGAATCCTTCTTCCCGCGGAGTTGCCCGTGCTTCCCAGCTTTCTGGTCCATAGCCGTAAACATCCGTAATAAGCCGGCGCTTTTCAAGCCAAATATTTTCCGTCAATACATCCCGCCGATCCGCGTCATTACGAACCCGAGGCAAGTACGCATGGCCCCCATCTTCGTAGGCAAATAGCCACAGTCGGTTCGTGGCGATGCTGCCCGATCGCCAAAGCTCAACCACGCTTCGGCAGCACTCCTCATGCCGTCGGTGACGTGTGTATTCGCCCCTTGGGCCATGAGTGAGAATCAAGCTGTAAATGTTCCCACTTAATAATCGGACTATGGTTTCTTGAACCAGTTCAATTGGCAGCGGTGCTTGATCGGGCTCATCATCCAAGTCCGCCATCTCACCCTCAGCCCCAAATCGATGCAATACCTGGCGGAATTTTGGGGCGCGGTCCGGATCGGATGCTCTGCAAAGAGTCACAATGCGCCAATCAAATTCCGGATGGGCCAGAATGTAGCCACCGCACCAGAGTGTCTCGTCGTCCGGGTGGGCGACGACAACTGCGGCGTGCTGGCGAGGGCCGCGGATCACCTCATCGTGGTAGGCGGTGGTCACTGTTCTCCAGGGAAACTGTTAGAGAAGCTCATTGTGAACCAACTCAGCATCGAGATTGTCAAATCCATTCATGACTTCACATCGCGCAAAAACTTCCGTCTAAACCCTTTCATAGCGGCTGCGCACAGATCTGCTCACTAAGGATCAGGACGGAAAACTCCCCTCGTCCATGTCCCTTCTGGACGATTGCATTTCGTCAGCGATTCATATTTTTGTCGTCCGCAGCCTAAGCGCATTGGCTATCACCGAGACCGAGCTGAAGCTCATAGCAGCCGCGGCTATCATAGGATTCAAGAGCAAGCCGAAGGCTGGAAAAAGCACACCTGCGGCCAGCGGTACACCCACGACGTTATAGACGAAAGCGAAGAACAGATTTTCGCGAATGTTGCGCATTGTCGACCTGCTAAGATGACGCGCGCGGAGAATGCCACGCAGATCGCCCTTCAACAACGTTATGCCGCCCGCCTCCATGGCAACATCGGTACCGGTGCCCATGGCGATTCCAATGTCAGCCTGGGCCAGTGCGGGAGCGTCGTTCACTCCATCGCCCGCCATCGCAACGATAGCGCCCTTTCGCTGATACTCTTTGACCACCTCCGCCTTCGTTTGAGGCAATACACCGGCTCTGAACTCGATCCCCAGCTTGTCGGCGACTGCCTTGGCAGTTGTTGCGTTGTCTCCCGTAACCATGATGACTTTCAAGCCCGCCGCCCGAAGCTCCCGAATCGCGTCGGGCGTGGATTCCTTGATGGGATCGGCAACTCCAACGATTCCAGCCGCCTTTCCATCCAGGGCAACCAGCATCACCGTCTGGCCCTGTTTGCGAAGTTCTTCGGCCTGATTGAGGAGCGCAGTCGGATCGATGGAAAGGCTCGTGAACAGTTCTGCGTTGCCAACTGCCAGCAGCTTGCCAGACACGGTTCCCGTCACGCCTTTGCCAGTGACGGAGTTGAATCCGGTTACATCGCCCAAGACAAGGTGCTTTGCCCCAGCGCCATTTACGATGGCTGCCGCTAGAGGATGCTCGCTGGAACGTTCCAGGCTGGCGACGAGTTGCAGCATGTCGGATTCATAAATCCCCGGCTGGGGGATGACAGAACTTAGAGTTGGCTTCCCTTCCGTGAGGGTTCCCGTTTTGTCGATGATGAGCGTGTCGACTTTGCAGAATACTTCGAGCGCCTCCGCATTACGAATGAGAATTCCGGCGCGAGCGCCACGGCCCGTGCCCACCATGATCGCCATGGGAGTTGCGAGCCCAAGAGCGCACGGGCAAGCGACAATCAGCACAGCAACGGCATTTACAAGCGCATGTGCGAAGCGCGGCTCGGGACCGGCGGAGAGCCACACAACAAAGGTGACGATGGCCGACACAATCACGGCCGGCACAAAATACGAAGAAACACGATCCGCGAGCCGCTGAATCGGTGCCCGCGACCGCTGCGCCTCGCTAACCATCTTCACAATCTGCGACAACAAAGTGTCCGCGCCAACGCGCTCTGCGCGCATCACGAAGCCGCCCGTGCCATTGACCGTCCCCGCCGTCACCTTCGCGTCCGCCGCTTTCTCAACCGGAATGGGCTCTCCGCTGATCATCGATTCATCGATGGAACTGTGGCCTTCCACCACGACCCCATCCACGGGAACTTTCTCGCCGGGGCGTACACGAAGGCGGTCGCCGACTTCAACCTGGTCGAGCGGCACGTCAGCTTCGCCGCCCTTGTCATCAAGCCGCCTGGCATTCTTTGGAGCCAGGCCAAGAAGCGCTCGAATCGCACTGCTGGTCTGGCTGCGTGCGCGCAGTTCCATCACCTGTCCAAGGAGGACTAGCGCAACGATCACCGCTGCCGGCTCAAAATACACATCGATCTGCCCCCCAGCTCGGTGAAACGACGCAGGAAATATCTGGGGAACGACGGTAGCGAAGACGCTGTAAAGATAAGCTGAGCCAGTACCAAGGGCGATCAAGGTGAACATGTTCAGGCTGCGATGCACCACCGATTGCCAGCCTCGGACGAAGAAGAGTAGCCCGCACCACAGAACTACTGGCGTCGCCAGTCCGAACTCGATCCAAGCCCATACTCTTGGTGAGAACAAGTGTTGCAGCGGCATGGAAGGCAGAAACGCTGAAACCATCAGCGCCAGCATCGGTGCGGCGAGCGCAATGCTGATCCAAAGCCGCCTCGTCATATTAGCGAGTTCTGGATTGTCGTCTTCGGCTGTCATTACCCGTGGTTCCAGCGCCATGCCGCATATTGGGCATGATCCAGGAGCATCGCGCACAATCTGCGGATGCATTGGGCAAGTGTATTCACTATGCTTCGCGGGTGCGCGTGCGTTCGATCTTTCCAATGCCATCCCGCATTTCGGGCAATCGCCCGGACCCGCTTGTTTGATCTCCGGGTGCATCGGACATGTGTATTCGCCTTGCTGCGTGGTCTTCAGCTGCGCTCGCGACGGAGATTCGTCCGGATTGCTCTGTGTGTATTTTTCTGGCGCCGTCCTGAATTTCGCGGCGCAGCGCTCGCTGCAGAAGTAGAAAGTGGCGCCCTTATATGCAACGGTCGCCGCCGCTTTCGATGGATCGACCTCCATTCCGCAAACGGGATCGTGCTCCCATGACATTGGGCGACTATGGTGAGGTTCACTCATCTGATTACACCTCGATCGTGAAGCCTTGCTTTTTGGCGACAGACTTGATCAATCGCGAAAACGTGCCATAGTGCTGCGCCATATTTGCCGACCATGACAGCCCGTCGGTGCGCCCAATCTTTTGCCAATATTCCTCAAGCGTCCGGTCGTAGGCGTCTATCGCCGGCTTTAAGGCCTCCGGATGATACTTCTCCTCATGTCGGAAGCTTTCGATCGGCATGCGGGGCTTTTGCGGAGACTCCTCGGCGACATAGCCGAGCACGACTCCGTCTACAGGGAACGTGTTCGCCGGCAACTCAAGCAAATCGATCATTGCCTGCGGATCGCGGCGAATTCCGCCTATAGGGACGATGCCGAGACCGAATGCGCGAGCCGCAGTCATAAGCGTCGCCATTGCGATTCCGACATCACTGACCGCAGCCAGTATCCCTTCAAGGCTGCGTTGGAATACCTGCGCGGCACCAGCCTTCTCAACTCCCAATCCAGTCTTATAGAAATCTACAATTACTGCGATGAACACCGGAGCCTGCGCGATCCATGGCTGGCCACCGGCAATTTCGGCTATGCGCGCCCGTTTGGCCGCATCGCGAACGACCACGAGCGATACTTCCTGGCTGTTGGTGGATGTCGGAGCACGATGTGCGCACTCGATGATGGCTTCAAGAATCTCCTCGGGGATTGGATCGGTCTTATAGCTGCGGCTGCTGTGATGCGCCTGCAACAGGCGTACGGTTTCATTCATCGAG
>Ga0302308_10003123_pt1 | contig 13237 bp, 13 predicted proteins | sample III_Palsa_E3_3_FD_200531 | JGI IMG/M metagenome (GOLD analysis project Ga0302308, IMG submission 200531) | Peat permafrost microbial communities from Stordalen Mire near Abisko, Sweden - III_Palsa_E3_3 | ecosystem: Environmental > Terrestrial > Soil > Palsa > Peat permafrost | place: Sweden... | reverse complement strand
ATCCCATGAATATTTCTTTAGAAAACAAGGTATTAAACCTACTTGTACTGCACGAAGAGGGGCTGAGCGCACCTGAACTCATGGCGAAGCTGCGCCCGCGTGTCAGCCAGCCGACGCTGTGGCGCGCGCTCGATACGCTGCGCACGCGTGGCGAGCTCACCCGCGAAGGTAAGGCGAGGGCCACTCGCTACCATGCTTGTGCACGTACCGACGTGGCGGTCCTACGTTCGCGGCGCATGCATGAGAGTGTTGCCAAGCGACTCTTGCGCGAACCCGCCTTGCGGATTCAAGCGCTCGAACGTCTAGACAAGCTGCGGGCGGCCAATCCGCACGGCCGGCGCTACCACGATCGCTGGTCCGAACTCTTGCGAGGCCCCCTGGTCGAGGCAGTGCGGGTAATGACTGAGTCTTCGGAGATGGCGAACGCGTTGCGCAAGGAGTCGCCCTTGAGTGTGTTCGTCTCTCCCGCCGAGCGGCAACGGATCTTCGACTCGACGCGTGCGGGTTAGGACATTGCGTCGCCGTCAGTTGCAACACATCATCCTTGAAGTCGGCGAGCGCTTCGCTTTGACGGAAGTCTTCGTCATCGGCTCGTCCGCCATCTTGGCCGTGCTGCCGGATCCGCCGGAAGGCGTGCTCACGAGCACTCGCGATGTCGATATCGTCCCGCCAAACGACGGCGATGAGCGTGTGGCCGATCAGATCTCGTATGTCATCGGAGAATCGAGTGCTTTCGATATCGAATACGGCTATCACGCACAAGGCGTCTCCATGAAAACGCCGACCTACGCGCCGCACGGCTGGCAAGCGCGCGCGATCGATGTGTCCGTCGGAAAAATTGTCGCGCACTGCATGGAGCCACATGATGTTGTGTTGAGTAAGCTCGGTGCCGGGCGCGAGAAGGATCTGGAATTCGCAAGCGCGGCTGCGGCGCTGGGTCTCGTTGAGCAATCGGTGCTGCTCACGCGCTTGCGTCTTGTGCCAGCCACGGCGGATCATTTGGGCTTGATCGCCGAGCGCATTGCGGCGCTCTTCAAATGAGTAGTGTTGCGGATGAGCGTCGCAATTACTAGAACTCACGACCGGATTATGGACACCCGTCCTGTTCGCATCGGGCGGCAGTCGGGCACGAGCGGAAGTAGAAGACATTCGAATGCCTCCCACGAAGCGGCCATTCGCGCGCTGCGATAAACTAAACCATACGGAACCGAGCCGGATTGCAGGGAGCGTACAAATGCCATTGAATATATTTGCCGGGCGATAGGAGTAATCAATGGGTTTATTTTGGCACGGTTTAGTTCGCGGTCTACTCATTGGGAGTCCGTTAATTCTTCTTGCTCTCTTGGGATTGTGGCAACGGCGCCGCGCAAAAGAAAACGAGAAGATAAGCTACGTATTGCGGCGTCGTGCACCCTAAATGCCCGCCTCGTAGCAGTCACTCACCGCGGGCCGCTTGGGTTCGACTTTGACCGTTGTGATGCCAGAGCAACCCCCCATTTGTAAAATGCCTTCATTCGAACGACAGCTGTGGCCGGCGGACACCAGTCATTCCGCGACGTTCCCGGCCAAAAGCTGGCGTTGCCAGCACCCATTTGATTGCCCTATTCCTGACGTTCGCGCATTCGCGGTAGACTGAACGCGCGCGGCCCCAAGGCCGTGCTGGCGGTAACGAATCGGCGCATAGGCATGGTTTCTCGCATGGCTACGACACCCGTACAAAGAAGCTCATCGATTGTGATGCTTTTCATTGGTGCGGTTGGTGGCGTGGTTGGGGGCTGGTTCGCGCACCGCGCGCCCGTTGTCCCAACTGGGCCGGCCAGCGGTTCTTCCGCTCGCAGCGAATTCGTCGCCCAACAAAGTGATACATCGGCGAGGCAAAGTTTGCCCGCGAATTCCGCCCGCGCGCGTGCTGTGCAGGCGACCAACATAGCATCTGGGATTCCGAATCCGGCGCGCAGCAGAGAGACTCCGCTGTATTCCGCCGCAAAATCCATAGAGCGTCCATCAACTTCTGCGGTAGCTGAAGCCGCGCAATCCGCCACACCTTCAAGCCTAACGCCCACGCTTGATGATCTTCTAGCCTCCGCTAATATCCGTTGCACATTCGGACCGGGAAATGGCGGCAGTTGGCCGCAGGGTAAACTCACGGTTGGCGATGCAGCTTGGCAGGGCGGACCTGTCGATTTTCAATCGATTGATTACGAGGCCGACACGGCGCAAATGCTTGGCAGTGTCGCCCGCTCACGTACCGGTCAGGTGCCAGTCACCGTTTCCACGACGAGTTCCGGGCTCAACTTCACGGGCGTGGCTGCTAACGGAACACTTACACTAGTCACGATGTTCTCAAGATTCGATAATGCGGGACATCACACCGCCGTCCTCTCGATGCACGACGGGACACAGGATATTGATACCGCTCAGTTCTACGGTGTCTGTGATTCGACGCTGAAACGCCTGAACTGAGCGTGGAGTAGACGATTGACTCGTTTGGCTTCCTGAGAGCCGACGGTCACCGGTGGCGGCATCGGGTCGACAGCGGCGGTACAAATCAATCCGGCATCAGTGGGTCGGGAGTGCGCGTTGGCGGTCGCCGCGACGCCACGGGTTCGAGCTGGTAGCGGCGGAGCGATGAGCTAGGCGATCCGGTCTCTTGTCGACAGCGCTCCCGCGTCTTCATTCGATTGTGCGCGAACACCGGCGCCGCGTTGCATTTGATCAAGCCGCTGCCGTGGCGCTGGTCGCTTACGAAGCGTGGCGTCAGATCGGCTTCGCGGGACAAGCGCCAGCGTGAAACGAAATCTACGCTACAGGGCAAAGGTGCCTTCGAGCACGGGTACGCAGCGGCCGCCTATATAAGTCTCCGACGGGGCTCCGGCGCGCGCCAGGGTGCGTCCCACAAGCTCTCCGGCGCGCGCAGCTCGGCACCGGCGACGACGGCGCCATCGCGCAGCAGCCTCACTGGCACCAGACCGGCAGCCTCCTCGAAAACGAACTCCCCGCCGAGCGCCGCCGCTGAGTACCCGCTCTCCCGCGCTAGCAGGAAGGCCGTTCCCACATTCGGATGTCCGGCGAAGGGCACTTCCGTGCGGGGCGTGAATATGCGTACCTCTGCCGTGTGTGCCGAATCCCGCGGCGGCAGCACGAAGGTGGTCTCCGAATAATTGAACTCGAGCGCGATGGCCTGCATCTGGGCCGTCGTAAGCCCCTCGGCGTCCAGGACCACGGCGAGCGGATTGCCGCCGAACATGCGGTCGGTGAACACATCGGCGGTGACATAGTGCCGCTTCATATATCCGCGAGCCTTATTCAGTCTCCGAACGTACTTCGCGTCCCATCAGGGCTTGTACCGCGGCTCGGACCGGCTTGCCCTCGTGCATGATGCGGTAAATCTCCTGGCATATGGGCATGTCCACTGCCAGGCGTTGCGCCACTTCGTACACGGCACGGGCCGCGGGCAAGCCTTCGACGACCTGGTGGATGCTGCTCTGCGCCTCGCTCAGGGACTCACTGCGCCCCAATGCCATGCCGAAGCGGCGATTGCGGGATTGATCGTCGGTGCAAGTGAGCACGAGATCGCCGAGGCCGGCGAGGCCCATGAAGGTCTCGCGGGAGGCGCCGAGCTTGACCCCTAAGCGCATCATCTCGGCGAGGCCCCGCGTGATCAGTGCCACCCGGGTGTTGGCTCCGAATCCCATGCCGTCGGCGATGCCTGAGCCGATGGCGATGACATTTTTCACCGCCCCTCCGACCTCGACGCCCATGATGTCGGATTGAGTGTAGGCCCGGAAACTCGGTCCCGACAGGCTCAGCGCCAGCTCCTTGGCGAAGCGTTCGTCGCCGGAAGCGACCGTCATGGCGGTCGGCAGGCCGGCGCCCACTTCCTTCGCGAACGTGGGCCCGGACAACACTGCTCCGGGGCGCGATCCCAATATCTGCTGCGCCACCTGGTGCGGCAGCAAGCCTGTCGCGACTTCGAATCCCTTGGTTGCCCAAGCGATCCGCGTGTGCGGACCCAGGTGCGGCTCGATGTTCTCCAAGGTCGCACGAAATGCGTGCGATGGGACCGCAATCAGTGCATCGCGTGCTTTATCGAGCGCTCGACCCAAATCGCTCGTCACACTCAAGGTGGCGGGAAATTCCGCGTCGGGCAGGTAGCGTCGGTTGCGGCGTGCGAGCCGCATCTGTTCGAGCTGGGCGCCGTCGCGCCCCCACAATTGCGTGGGGTGTCCTTCTCTCGCCAGCTGGATGGCGAGCGCCGTGCCCCAGGAACCGGCGCCGATCACCGTCATCGGTTCTAGGCGCCGTTTCTGCATTCCCGGATCCGGCTTAGTTGACGAGGCCGGCTTGCGGCGTTTCCGATGCCTGAGCGAACAGGGCATCGAAGTTGACTAATGGAAGCAGAAAATTCGGGAAGCCGCCCTTGATGATCAAATCCGAAATGACTTCACGGGCGTAAGGAAACAGAACGCTGGGACAGAAGCTGCCGATCAGGCGCTTCAAGTCCTCCACCGACGCTCCGGCGATCGAGAACACTCCGGCCTGCTTCACTTCGACCAAGTACAGCGTCGCCTCGCCCTGCTTTGCTTCCAAGGTGATGGTCAAGAGAACTTCGCGGACATCCGCCGCGAGTTCCTCGGCGGCGGTATTCATGTTGAGCTGAAACTTCGGCTCCCATGCCTGATTGTTCGGCAGCCGCGGCCCGTTCGGCGATTCATAGGAGCAGTCCTTCAAGTAAACGCTTTGCAGGCTCACTTGGACGCCGCCGATGCTGGCCTCCGGACCCGGATTTCTGACCTCGTTCATCAACAAGCCCTCTGAATTAGTCGATCCAGTTCACCGCTGTGATCGAGTTCGAAAAGATCGTCGCAGCCACCGACGTGTCTGTCGCCGATGAAAATCTGCGGAACCGTGCGTCGATTGCTGCGCGCAATCATTTCCTCGCGCAACTTCGGATCGTCCTCGACATTGATTTCGCTGAAAACCAGATTCTTACTGGCCAATAACCCCTTGGCTCGCTCGCAGTAGGGACACCAGTCCGAGACGTACACGGTCACGGCGGGCTGAGTCACTTCGAGTTTCCCTTGTTGCCACTTTGGCCGCCCTGCGGGGATTTCGCCAAGGGCAGGTTGTCCTTCTGCCAGGCACTCAAGCCGCCTTGTAGGTTGAACACTTTGGTGAATCCCAGCTTCATCAGCACCCGTGCGCCGTTCGCACCGCTGGTACCGCTGTCGCAATACGTGATCACGTTCTTGTCGCGCCATTTCTTCAGCGACTCGGCCTGCGATTCGAGTTGCGCCATCGGCACATTGCGCGCATCGCCGATGTGGCCGGCATCGTAGGATTCCTTGGTGCGCAGGTCGATGACCAAAGCGCCCTGATTCATGAGCCGCACCACCTGCGTTGCACTCAACGCAGCAAACGCCTGGATGCGCTCGCGAATCTCGTAGAATGCCACGGCCGCGGCTGCGAACACCGCTGCGCCAGCCAGGTAATAATGATGGCCAATGAACTCGAACAGTCGCTGCATGCGGCTCTTACAATGGGTTTTTGGGCCGGTAAGTATAGCAGCGGGTACAGGGCTTGTATGCTTGCCCTCCATAAGATGAACCTCACCAGTAAACGCCGTTTCACAGCCTCATGCGCCGCCGTTGCGGCCGCCGTCCTGTATTGCGCCGTTATTGCGGCGGCCGCCGCCAAAAAGGCGGATTCGGTGGCGGCGCAACCGACGGATTCGGCTCAGGCGGCGCCCCTCGACTCCACCCAGACCAGGCCCACGGACCCCACTCAGGCGAAGGCAAAGCTCGCGGCCGTGCGCGCCCGAATAGCGGCGCTCACCGTTCGGCTGAGCGGGGAGCTCAAGGAACGCGATGCGTTGAGCGCACGCCTGCGCGAAGCGGAGCTCGTCATCACCGCCAAGCGCCGGCGGCTCGATACCCTGCGCGCCGCGGAACTCACGGCGGAGCAGCGCCGATCGGCGCTGCGCGGCGACCAGCAGGCCCAGCAAAACGCGCTGCAGGCGCAGCGCGCCGCGCTGGCGGCGCAGGTGCGCGCGGCCTATATGATGGGCAGGCAGGAACAGCTCAAGTTATTGTTGAACCAGAGCGACCCCGCCGTCCTCGGCCGCACGCTCACCTACTATGGCTACTTCGCAGAGGAACGCAGAGGTAAAATCGACGCGATCCAGGGCGAAGTGTTGCGGCTGCAACAGCTGGTCGCGGAAATCGATCAGCAAAGCGCGCAACTGACGTCGTTGGAAAACGACGTCAGCAGTGAGATGGCCGCGCTCGAACACGCGCGGGCCGAGCGTGGCGCCGCGCTCGCGGCACTCACCCAGCAAGTGGCGAGCGGCAATCGGCAGCTCGCCGATCTCAAGCGCGAGGAGCAGGCGGTGGAGTCGCTGGTGGCGGACCTCGCGCGAGTCTTGCAGGACTTTCCCGTCGATTCAACGCAGAGCTTCGAGCAGATGCGCGGCAAGCTGCCGTGGCCGGTACAGGGACGCGTGACCGCTCACTATCAGGAACAGCACACCAACGGAGAGATGATAGAGGCGGTGCGCGGCGCCAAGGTGCGCGCTCCGTTCTTCGGCCGGGTCGTGTATGCCGATTGGCTGCAGGGCCTCGGCCTCTTGCTCATCATCGGCCACAGCGGCGGCTACATGACTTTGTACGGCCATGCCGAGGTGCTTTATAAATCGGTGGGCGATTGGGTGGCTCCGGGTGATGTGATCGCGGCCTTGAGCGACGCCGGCGGGTCCCCCCCGCAGTTGTACTTTGAAATCCGCGACGGGCGAAAAACCGTGGATCCCAAGGCCTGGCTGAAGACCAATCCCTGAGCGGCTGGCGGCGGATCGCCGCCGCACGTATGCTGCGGGCCGATGGTCACCAAATCCCGTTATGTATGGTTGCTGGGCGTAGGTGCCGCGATCGGCCTGGCGCTCAGCCCGGCGGCTGGCGCGCTCGCCGATAAACCGGACGATAAGCCCGACAATAAATCCGAAAAGCAGGCGGCGCCTGGCGCCGATCTGCCCTGGCAGGACGCCCGCACCCTGGCCGACGTGCTCGAGCGCGTGAAGCATGACTACGTGAATTCCGTGGATGATCACCAGCTGCTGCAGGCCGCGATTCGCGGCATGGTTTCCTCCCTGGATCCCTACTCCGCCTACCTCGACGGGGAGGACTACGACGAGGTCAAGATCATGAGCACGGGCCAATACTCGGGCGTGGGCATCGAGGTGTCCATGGAGGACGAGGAGGTCGTGGTGGTCTCGCCCTTCGAGGGCTCGCCCGCGGCCGCTGCAGGGATTCGCCCCGGCGACGTCATCTCCACGATCGACGGCGTCCCGGTGAATACCACGACTTTGGCGGATACCATTGGGCGCATGCGTGGCAAAGAGGGAACGTCGGTAAAAATAGGTATTCTGCGCGAGGGCAGCGCCGAACCGCTGCAATTCACCCTGAAGCGCTCGCGTGTCGAATTGCACAGCGTCAGAGCGGAACTGCTCGAGCCGGGCATGGGATACGTACGGATTTCCGAGTTCAGCGAATCCACCGGCGATGATCTGGAGGCCGCGCTCAAAGACTTGCGTAAGCATAACGGCGCGCCGCTCAAGGGCTTGGTGCTCGACTTGCGCAATAATCCTGGCGGCGTGCTCGAGGCGGCGGTGTCGGTATCCGATACCTTTCTCGACTCGGGCGTCATCGTCACCGCCAAGGGGCGCACGCCGGAATCCAAATTTGAAATGGATGCCACTCCGGGCGACGCACTGAATGGTGCGCCCATCGTGATATTGATCAACGGCGGATCGGCGTCGGCGGCGGAGATCGTAGCGGGCGCGCTCAAGGACAATCATCGCGCGAAGCTCATGGGGCGCACCACCTTCGGCAAGGGCTCGGTGCAGACTGTCATTCCGCTGCCCGGTGACCGCGCCCTCAAGCTGACCACCTCGCTTTATTACACGCCTTCCGGAGTTTCCATCAATCACCGTGGCATTGCCCCTGACATCGAGCTGGAGCGCGATCCAAAACCGCCCAGCGTGCCGGTGCCTGCCAACGCGCCGCTGCTGCAGCGCGATCCCGAAGTCAAGCGCGCGGTCGAGGAGCTGAAGCTGCCCACCAACCGCGGCAGCGGATCGGTCTCCGCATCGGCTCGATTCCACTAGAGCGTGCGCAGCACTCGTTCCATCGAGATATTGTGTCTGGTGCTTGCCGCCTTGGTGCTCGTATGGTCCGGGGGGCTGGCCAAGCAACTATGGCCGGTGCTCGGCCTGCTCGCCGCCTTCGTGATGGCCATCGTCGCATTTCGCGCCCGGCGGTTCTTCCCGCGGCGGACCCGGACCCGGCTGCTGATCGAGTCCTGGTCCATGCTCATTTTCATCACCGGGGTGTTGTGGTTCAGCGGCAAGAGTTCCAGCCCGCTGCTGAATCTGTACCTGCTGCCCATCATCTTGAGCGCACTCACGCTCGGGCGGCTGGTGACTCTGTTGCAAGTGGCGGTGGTCGCGATCTGCCATTGGCTGCTCGCCGCCGCGACCCCAGGCCTGGATGTGATGTCGCTGTTCTATGCCAGCCAGGCCGTCGGCCAATTGGCGCCGTTTCTATTGGTGGCCTATCTGACGACCACGCTGTCGGCGGATGTCACCGAGGCACGCGAACGGATCGAGAATCTGGCGCAGACCGACGCGTTGACGGGTCTGTACAACTTGCGCATGTTCAATGAAGTGTGGCGGCGCGAACACGACGCCGCGGAACGCGGCCGCGGCGTGTACGCGCTGCTGATGATAGACATGGACAAGCTCAAGGACATCAACGACACCTTCGGCCACGAGGCGGGAAACAGCGCCATCACGCTGGTGGCGCAGTGTCTGCAAAGAAGCATTCGCGGCACCGACTATGCCGCGCGCTTCGGCGGCGATGAGTTCGCCGTGCTGCTGCCGGGCGCCTCGCCGGAGATCGCGGAGGCCGTGGTCAAACGCGTGCGACACAATGTCTATAAGACCACGCTCGATCTGCGCTCGCGCATGATCCGCTGCAGCGTCAGCATCGGCGTCGTCAATTATCCCAAGGATTCGCGCGATGCACGCGAACTGCTCAGCATCGCAGACCGCAAGATGTACCGGGACAAGGAACTGCGGCGGGCGCCCGGGAGCGAGGCAAATGCTTGAGGTTGTATAAGCAACGAACTGAATGTGCTGGACTTTCGAAAAAATAATGGCAAAGTTAGCACTGCATCACGTCGCGGTGCGCATGACATATGTCAGCTTGCCGCCTTACGTCGGAACCTCGAGACAGCAATGGCGTTCAATTTTAGAGAGCCGTCCGTGCCACTGCGCACCTTGACCGGCCTGTTTCTAGCGATTTTGGCATTCCAAGCCGGCGCAAAGCCCATCCACGACCCAAAGGCGGTCCGTGACCCGAAATTGAAGTCCAGTTCGGTGCTGGTCATCGACCAGACCGACTCCACCGTGCTGTACTCGCGCCATCCCGACGTGCCGGCGCCCATTGCGTCCATCACCAAGCTGATGACCGCCCTGGTGGTTCTCGATGCCAAACAGCCTCTCGATGAGATGATTCGGATCACCGATGCCGACCGCAATTTACTGAAAGGCGATTCTTCGCGCCTTACCGTCGGCACCACGCTGTCGCGCGGCGACTTGATGCACTTGGCTCTGATGTCGTCGGAAAACCGAGCGGCGCATGCTTTGGGGAACAATTACCCCGGCGGCACGCCCGCGCTGGTTGCGGCCATGAATGCCAAAGCCGCGGCGCTCGGCATGACCAGCGCCCACTTCGTCGATCCCACGGGCCTCTCCAGCGAGAATGTGGCCAGCCCCGAGGACCTGTCCAAGCTGGTGATCGCCGCCTCGCACAACCCCAGCATTCGTGAATATTCGACCGACAGCCACTATGCCGTGCAAGTCCGCCGGCACATGGTCGAATTCCGCAACACCGACAACTTGGTCGCGAACCCGGCGTGGAACATCGTCGTACAGAAGACCGGCTACATCACCGAGGCCGGCAAGTGCCTGGTCATGTCCGCCGTCATCGAAGGCCGTTCGGTGGTCATCGTGCTGCTCGACTCGCTGGGCAGGTACACCCGTGTCGCGGACGCCAAGCGGATCAAGTCTTGGATGGAAGCAAGCTCGGACGCGCGCGTTCGGGTCTCGATGCGCTGATCCGGATCTGACATTGGAGACCTGATTGCATACACGTCTCCTCATCATCGGCTGGCTCCTGTGGCTGCCGGTGCCCTCCCCGGCGGCGGCTGCCGACAGGACTCTATCGGTCACGATTTACTCCGATGATCTGGCGCTGGTGCAGGATCGCCGCGACATCGAGGTCAAGGGCGGCCGCCAGCGCATCGAATTCCAGGATGTCTCGGCGCAAATCCGTCCCGAAACCGCCGCGCTCGCAGCCAGCGACATCAGCATCGTCGAGCAGAACTTCGATTTCGATCTACTGACTCCCTCCAAGCTGATGGAGAAGGCGGTGGGCCACGAGGTCACCATCGTGCGCGTCAATCCGGCTACCGGCGCCGAAACGCGGGAACAAGCCGAAGTGCTCGCCACCAACGGCGGCGTCGTGCTGAAGATCGGGCAGCGCATCGAGGTGCTGCGCGACGATGGCCTGCCGGTGCGCGTGATCTTCGACAAGGTGCCGGACAACCTGCGCGCGCATCCGACCCTGTCGGTCACCATCATCGGCGGCCATGCCGGTACCCGGGCCGCCACCCTGAGCTACCTGACCCCAGGCCTGGGCTGGCGGGCGGACTATGTGGCGCTGTACAACGAAGGCGACGGCAAAATCGACGTGCAGGGATGGGTGACGCTGACCAACACGAGCGGGGTGACCTACGACGATGCGCAAACTCTGCTCGTCGCGGGCTCCCCTTCCGAGGTCGACGCAGGTGTCCGACAGGCGAATTATTATCGTCAGCCGCCGCCTCGCCCCACCTTGCAGCAGGCCGGTACCGAAAGCGGTAGCCGCGAACGCCTGGGCGACTACTATCTCTACCCCTTGGCGGAACGGACCACCATCGCCAATTTGCAAACCAAGCAGGTGAGCTTCCTCGATGTGCATGGTGTGCCGGCCGAGCATGGCTATGAATTTCGCAATCGCTGGCTGGGAACCACGGAAACGCCGCAAAGCGCCAAGAGCATCTACAGCTTTTCGACCAGCGCGCATGCCGGCTTGGGCGATCAGCTGCCGGCCGGCATCCTGCGCTTCTACATGCGCGATAAACGCGGCGATCCGCAGTTCATCGGCGAGAGCCGCATCGACCACACGCCGATGGGATCGACCCTGTCTCTGGCCACCGGGGATGCCTTCGATGTGAAGGTGCGCTCGGTGGTCGACAAGCGCACGAAGGTGAGCACCTTCGACTGGCAGTCCGACATGCGGTACGAGTTCAGCAATGCGCTGCCCCGCCCCGTCACCGTCAAACTGCTTCAAGAGGGCCTATGGGGCGATTCGCGGATCACCGCCGAGAGCCAGAAGAGCACGCGGCGCGACGCCGAGACGGCCGAGTGGGCCGTGACGGTGCCGGCCAACGGCAAGGCCAGTCTCACCGCCACCTTCGAAACCCGATACTAGCTGGCAAATGCGCGGGGCCGCCAAGCGCCGGGTCATACTTCACGGCCACTGCCGGCCGCGGCGCATGCAGGCATCGGGATGTGCGCTGGCCTGTGCATTGGCAGCCATGCCGGCCACGGCTGCCGACACTCTGGCGGAGAAACCATCCGCTTTATCGGTGACGGTGTATCGCGCTCCGGAACGCGGCTCGGGATCGATCGATCTCGACCGGCTGGAAGGCTTCGCCTTGGTCAGCGAAACCCGTACCGTGCACCTGTCTGCCGGGGTGAGCCGGCTGCGCTTCGAGGGCGTGGCCGATGGAATAGAACCGGCCAGCGCCATCGTCACCGGTCTGCCGGACGGGGTGCTCGAGAAGAATCGCGAAGGCAAGTTGCTCAGTCCATCGGCGTTGATCGCGGCGGCCGTGGGTAAACCTCTGACACTGCTGCGAACGGACAGAAAAACCGGCCAGCTGACACGCGTGACGGCGAGGATCAGGTCGGACGCGGGAGGCGGGGTGGTGTTCGAGACCTCGGAGGGAATCCAGGCGCTGCGCTGCTCGGGACTGCCTGAGACCTTCAGCTTCTCCGGCATCACGGATCTCGCGGCGACGCCCACCCTGTCGGTGCTGGTACGCGCCGCCCAGCCGGTGACGAGGACGGTGACGCTGTCGTACCTCGCCCGGGGTTTCGATTGGGCCGCGGATTACACCGCGACCCTGTCGGCCGACGGCAAATCCATGGATCTGGGCGCCTGGGTGACTCTGGCCAACGGCAATGGGGTGGGATTCCCGGCCGCCCACGCCCAGGTCGTCGCCGGACGGGTCAATCGCGAAAGCGGCGAGGTGCAGCCGCTCGATCCGGGGGGGGCCATCCTGGCCGAGTGCTGGCCGCGGGGTTCGACCAGCGATCCGCCGCAATTCGTGCAAATAGGGCGCGCGTCGCCGCTCGCAGCCGACGGTTCCAGGGTCGCAATGACCCAAATGGCCCGAATGCCCGCTCCGATGACGGCGATTGCCGTCACAGCCCAAAAAAGAGTGGAGCAGGAACAGCTCGGCGATCTTAAACTCTACCGCGTACCCGACCGTACCACCATGGCGGCCCGTCAATCCAAGCAGGTGCGGCTGCTCGATCGGCAGGCCATTCCGGTCACTCTTGTTTACGGCGCCGATCTCGAGGCAAATCAGCCGACGGCAACGGTGCCGGCATCCCTGTTGCTGCGGACCCAGAACACCGCGGCGAAGCATCTGGGTCTGCCTCTGCCATCGGGACGCATCGCGGTGTTCGTTACGAGAGGAGACGAGAAGCTATTGCAGCACGAATCCGGCATCCGCGACCTGGCCGTCGACGAGGAAGTGGAAATCAACATGGGTGACAGCCCCGATGTCGAGGTCACGGCCGTGAAGGAGAGTCGCAGCGAGAACCGCAGCGCCGACCGCGTCGACGTCCATAATGCACGCCCGATGGCAATTCAATTCGAACTACGGCTGCGCTTGCCGGAAGGCGGCCGGGTGGTGCGCCCCGATCATCCGATGGCTACCAAGAATGGCCGACCTATTTTTCGTCTGACTGTGCCCGCCAATCAAACCATGACGCTGCGATATCAGTGGGAGCATGTCACCGGATGAACCCGTTATGCGCACGATGGACGGACGTTTCCGCGGAAACGTC
>Ga0302308_10003117_pt1 | contig 13251 bp, 7 predicted proteins | sample III_Palsa_E3_3_FD_200531 | JGI IMG/M metagenome (GOLD analysis project Ga0302308, IMG submission 200531) | Peat permafrost microbial communities from Stordalen Mire near Abisko, Sweden - III_Palsa_E3_3 | ecosystem: Environmental > Terrestrial > Soil > Palsa > Peat permafrost | place: Sweden... | reverse complement strand
GACGGGAACGCCGAACGCCTCGGCCGTCCGGAGCAGATCGGGCTGAACCAGGTCGACCGAGGTTGTCTCGCCGTAGTCCTCGCGCTGGTACTCGCGCAGGATGCCGTAGCCGCCGTCGTCGACGACAAGCAGCGTCGCGTCGAGCGCGTGCTGCCGGGCGCTGGCCAGCTCGGCCAGCCCGTATGCGAGCCCGCCATCCCCGCACACCGCGAGAACCTTCCGATCCGGTGCGCTTACGGCCGCACCGATCGCCGCGGGCCAGGCGTAGCCGAGCGCACCCGAGCCGAGCGGATAGAGGAACTGCTGACCGGCCCGGAGGCGCAGATGCGCCGCCGCCCAGTACGCCAGGATCGTCATGTCCCACGCGGTCACGACCTCGCGGTCGACCGGGAGCGCGCGCTCGACCGCCGCCAGCAGGCCTCGCTCGTCCTGGCGAGACTGCGACGCCAGGCCCTCGGCGATGCGATCGCGAACGCGCGCGGCCCGCTCGGCGCCGGCGAGTCGTGGCCCGTCCCGGCCGCCGTATGCCGGGGGCAGCGCGGCCAGGAGCGCCTGCAGCGTGGTTCGAGCATCTCCGACCAGCGGCAGCGCCGGATAGCTGACGCCGATCCGCTCCGGTGCGGCGTCGAGGTGGATCATTCGCCCGTCGAAGCGTAGGGCGTACTGGGCGGTGGTGTCGGCGCCCAGCTCCGTGCCGATGCAGAGCAGCACGTCGGCCTCGGTCAGCAGCTCCTGCGCCGCGGCCTCGTCGCAACCCGACCCAACCGCGAGCGGATGTTGCTCATCGATCCCGCCCTTGCCCATGAACGTGGTGAGCACCGGCGCGTCGAGGCGCTCGGCCAGCGCGCGCAGCTCCGCCTGGGCGCCGGACCGGAGTACACCGCCGCCCGCCCACAGGACGGGGCGGTCGGCGCCCGCCAGCAGGCGGGCGGCCTCGGCCACCGCGCTCGGCGGCGAGGGCCGCGGGGGGGTCGGAGGCTCGGGCGCCAGGACGTCGACCGGGGTTAGCCCGGCCTCCGCGCGCAGCACGTCGACCGGAATCTCCAGGTACACGGGACCGCTCGGCGGCGCGATCGCGATCGCCCACGACTGCGCCAGCAGCTCCGGGATCGCCTCGGCGCTTTCCGCCCGAGCGGTGTGCTTGACGATCGGAGCGAACGAGGCGAGCTGGCCGTCGAGCTTGTGCAGGTAGCCGCGATGGGTCCCGAGCAGCTCGCGCGGGATCTGGCTGGAGATCGCCACGACCGGCACGTGGGAGCTCGCCGCCTCCATCAGCGCGGTGAGCGAGTTCAGCGCGCCGGGCCCGGTCGAGAGCAGCAGTGGCGCCGGCTGGCGCGAGCTGCGGGCGTAGCCGTCGGCGGCGAAGCCCGCGCACAGCTCGGTGCGGGTGACGAGTGCTCGCAGGTCGCTGGTCCGCAGCGCTTCCCAGATCGCGAGCGCGTGGATGCCCGGCACTCCGAACGCGGCGCGGGCGCCGAGCGCGGCCAGGCTCTCGACCACGACGTGGCCGCCGGTCCTCACTCCAGTCGCGCGCGTCGCGGTCATCCCTGTATCTCGAGCAGCAGTCGCGCCGCATGATGGCCGGCGCTCACGGCGCCGGCGATCCAGCCGGGCCACTCAGGCGCGTAGTCCGAGCTGGCGTACGCGACCCTTCCATGTCGCGAGCCGAGCGCGCTGACGGTTCCATCGCTGACCCAGCCCGGTCGCCACATGCCCCACGCACCGTTCGACCAGGGGTCGTCGTTCCAGTCGTGCCAATCGACCGCCAGCACGCGCGCCCCGGGGGCATAGCACTCGATCGCAGCCTGGACGCTGTCGGCGTCGTCGGGGTCGATCGCGCTGCGATCGTGGGCGAAACCGACGAGCAGCTGCGCTCCGTCGACCTCCTCCACGCCACCGAGCCACTGCAGCGGCGGGCCCCACCCGGCGGCCAGCAGGCCGCCGGGTACGTTCTCGGCCAGTGCCCAGATCTTCATCGAGCGACACGGCTGGGCCGCCGCGGTGGCGCGAGCGATCCGCGACTCGGGCGGCGGGTCCAGCGCAACCCGGTGGAGCGCGTTGATCGGCAGGGCGAGCACCGCGCTCCCCGCCTCGTAGATGGAGCCGTCGTCGGCGGTGGCCGAAACCGACCCATGGCTCTGCTGTAGCCGGCGAACCGGGGTGCCCAGCCGGATCTCGGCCTGCGTATCGTCGGCGAGGCGCTCCACCAGCTCGTTGGTGCCGTGCGTCAGGTGATCGGAGATGCCGTCGAACATGGCGTAGGCGCTGTAGCCGAAAGCGGCGATGTCGCTCGCCAGCGACAGGAATGCGACCTCGTCAGGATCGCAGCCGCCGTACATCGCCGCCCAGGCGAGCAGGAACTCGTGGGTCGCCCGTGGTAATCCGAGCGCCGCCAACCACCGGCCGGCGCTCACGTCGAGGTCATCCACGGATGACAGCGGGAGCCCCGGCTTCAGTCGGCGCACGGCCATGCCCACCTCGTACAGCGCCCGCTCGAACCCGCGGCCATCCTGAAGCGGGACCGGCGCGCCGTCGCGCAGCGTGCCCGCGGTGAACCAGCGGTGGATCCTGGCGGGCGAATCCTTTGTCACGCCCAGGCCGTAGCGCTCTACCTCGCGGGCCAGCGGCTCCATGTCGACAATCGAGAACCAGGCGCCACCGAACTCGGTCGGGGTGCCGGTCGCGCCGAACGGACGGCGCAGCAGGCGGCCGCCGAGCCGCTCGCGCGCTTCCAGGATCGTCACTGCGAGGCCCGCGCGCGTGAGTTCGCGTGCGGCCACGAGGCCGGCGACTCCTCCCCCGATGACGACCGCGTCAGGCACCGCTCCCAGCCCCGGCCGCGAGCTCGGCCACCAGCGGCTGCACGGCGAGGGTTCCCTCCAGGACCGCCTCCTCGAGTGTGCGCGGCCCGAGCACGTCACCGGCCCGGACGGCTCCGGGATGCTCCTCGAGCTCCGCCCACAGCTCATCGGCCGGCACTCGTCCCTGGGCCAGGACCAGGGATGCGGTGTGCGGCAGGGGCAGTGGTCGCCCGGAGAACACGTGCCGGAGTCCGAGCTCGCGATCGCCGGCCACCAGCTCGGCGTGATGAAGGATCGTCACGCCGAGCTCGTCCAGGCGGGCGAGGTAGAGGTTGCGCTGATACTGGTGCAAGGTCTCGCCGGGCAGTGGCGCGGCGCACGCGAGCGTGACCTGACCGCCGGCACCGGCCAGCTGCTCGGCGGCGTCGAGGCCATCCCAGCCGCCGCCCCAGTCGGCGACCAGCACCGGTCCGCCCAGGCTCGCGGGCGCTTCGATCGCATCCCAGGCGTCGCGGACCGCGAGGCCCGGGCTGTCCGGCAGTGCCGGGCGGTATGGACGAGCTCCGGTGGCGAGCACGACCACATCGAAGTCCGCCGCCATGTCCGCGCCGGCGGCGACGCCCAGCTCCATCGCCACGGCAGCGGCGCGCAGCCGCGCCAGCGTCGAGCGGCTGTAGCGCTCCCACAGCTCACGGTGGGCCGGCGCGAGCCCGGCGAGGCGCAGCTGGCCGCCGATGTCGGGCTCGCGCTCCACGAGCGTTACGGCGTCTCCGTTCGCAGCCGCCTCGAGCGCGGCGGCGATGCCGGCGGGGCCGGCGCCGATGACCAGCACGCGGCGCCCAGCCGGTTGCGGCGTGGGACCGGGCAGCGTGAGCTCGCGCCCCGTGCGCGGGTTGACTGCGCAGCCGATCGGCACGCCGGCGTGGTAGTGCCCGATACAGGCCTGATTGCAGCCGACGCACTCGATCACCGTGTCGGCGCGGCCGGTGGTGGTTTTGGCGATCAGCTCGGGATCGGCGATGTGGGCACGGGTCATCCCAACGAAGTCGCAGGCGCCGTCTGTCACCAGGCGGTCCGCGTGCTCCAGGTCGACCACGCGCGTGGTGGCGATCAGCGTGAGCCCAGGCACGGCGCGGCGGACCGCGGCAGCTGGATCGGCGATCGCATCCAGCGGTGCGGGCGGCGGCGGCGCAATCCACGTCGAGCCGCGCGGGTAGGCCGAGTACCCGAGAGCCAGCGAGACGAAGTCGACCAGACGGGCGCGGTGCAGCTCACCTGCGACCTCGGCGCAGTCCTCAGGTCCGAGACCGCCCGGCACGAGCTCATCGGCCGACAGGCGCGCGCCGACGCCGAGCCGGTCACCGATGGCCTCCTTGATCGCGCTCATCACCTCGATCGCAAACCGCGTCCGGGCGACGAGGCCGTACCCATCGGCGCGGCGATTGCTAAGCGCCGACAGGAACTGGGCGGGAAGGTAGCCGTGCGCCATAGACACCTCGACCCCATCCATGCCGCCTTGCGCGGCGTGACGGGCCGCGGTCGCGTACCCCTCGATCAGTTCCGCGATCTCCCCCGTGGTCAAGGCGCGCGGCTCGCACTTGAAACGCAGGCTGGGCACGGCGGAGGGGGCGACCGCCGAGGGCTTGGGAGCGGAGGCGATCAGCTCGCGGCCGCCGTGGAACAGCTGCACGAACAGGCGGGCCCCCTCGGCGTGCACGGCATCGCTCAGGCGCCGGTAGCCAGGGACGATCGCGGGCAGGTAGCCGCCCATCGTGTGGGCGGTCAACAGGCCGGTGGGGTGGACCGCCGTCGCCTCGATGAAGATCGCCCCGACGCCCCCGTGCCCGCGCGACCGGTGATAGGCCACCAGGTCATCGGTCGGCAAGTGATTGTGGACCAGGCTAGTCTGATGCGAGCTGGAGACGACCCGGTTGCGGACCGGGACGGGCCCGATCGACGCCGGTGAGAGCAGCGCCGGGTACCGGCTCATCTCTTGAGGCCAAGCCGGCCCAGCGGTCTCAAATCGTCTCGGCTCCCACGGTCGGGGCAACATACACCGCCGCAGTGAACGTCCGCGACTGACTTGCCGCATTCGTAGCGAAGCTCAGGCACCGAGCCGGCTCGACCGACGAGCTCGGGACGCTGCTCCGGTCTGTCTGCAGGAAGGGCATAGGCAACATCGGGTGTATCACGCGGGTTCTCAGGTGCTCATGGCTGTGTCGGGACTTGGCGTGCAAGCACTGCCCTGAGCCACAGTCCACTAAATAAAGACCCCATCGGGAGGTTCTGCCATGGCCATTGTCGACGAACCGCGGGACGAGGAACGAGGCGAGGAGGAGACGCCTGAGCGTCTATCGGCGCCGCGCTTCGGCTCCAGCGCGATGCAAACAGCGCTCAACCTCGGACCGCTCGCGTCGCTCCCGGGATCGTGGAAGGGCAAGGGGTTCAGCGTCATGTGGCGCCCCCAGAACTTCACCGCCGAGGTCAACGACCCGCTGCTCGCCCCGGGCGTCAACCCGATCAGGCGCTACCTGATGCTCAACAAGACGAGCGAGTCGTTCGACTTCCACGTGATCCCGGGCCAGGTGCCGAACCGTGGCCTGCAGCAGGGAAACAACGGAACCCCGCAGGCGCAGCCCGGCACGCCGCAGGAGGACATCTTCCTGTACGGCCTGCACTATCTCCAGCGCGTCAGCGATGACGACAAGAAAGGGTTTCTCGACGCGGGGCAGGCGCTTCATCTCGAGCCCGGGCTGTTCATGTACGTGCCTCCCAACTACAACTCGTTCGTGGAGGGATACTCGACGACCGAGCCGACGATCGTGCGGATGGGGAGCATCCCGCACGGCGTCAACGTGCTGATGCAGGGCACCGCTCCGAGCGCGACGCCGGTGTCGGGGCCGCCAGTGATCCCGGACACCTACCCGAACCCGTCGATGCCGGTGGCGCTCGTGGGCGCTCCGACCCCGGTTCCGGGTGGAAATCCCGCCGTCGTCGGCCTCGGGATCCAGCCGTTCGCGAGCGTAAACCCCCCGCCGAACAACGAGCACAGCGTCCCCGAGGTGCGGATCTCCAATGACGTGCTGCCGACGCCCGCCGCCGCGGGCGGCCCCGTCCAGAGCAACGGCAAGTATCCGCACCATTTCCAGGCCATCATCAACAACCCCAACTCGGTCCTCCAAGATCACATCGCCCACCAGGAGATCCTCGGGTCGATCACGATCCAGATGTCGACCGAGGCGGTAAGCCCGGGGGTCAGCCAGATCCCGTTCCTCGGTGTCGCCGAGAACAACGGCACGTCGTACCTGGCCAGCACCCAGAACAACTGCTACGTGCGGAGCGCGGCGGCGACGTTCTGGCTCGAGTGGGTAAAGGCGCCGGGCGAGCCGCACCGATACCACAACCACCACCTGTTCGGGTCCGACGGCGACCATGGGCCGCTCCGTAGGCTCGACCCGTACCTCGGGGAGCCGACCTATCTGCAGTTGCAGTATTCACAGACGGTCATCCTCGTCTTCAACGGGGTGTTCTGGCCGCATATCACTGTTGCGACGATGCACCTCAGCAACGGCTAGCACCTGTCCGGAAGCGCGCGACGGCCCGACATCAGCCAAAGGCCGTCGCGCACGGAGTCCCTGAAGGTCTTCACCAGCCTTCCGCGGCGAGGGTTGCGTAGTGGCTTTGGACGTAGGTGCCATAGGGGTTGGAGGGTGTGTCGTCGAAGGCACTGATGAGACTGTCGCAGCCTTCGTCGGTATCCCATGCCCAGGCTTCGTAGCCGACGTCGTTCTCGTCGGCCCAGGTCATGAAGGATGCGACGTCACTGGTGCTCGAGCATCCGTTCTGGGGTCCTGTCTCACCGAAGATCACCGGGTAGCCTCCGGCGAGTATCGGAGCGATGGACACGTTGAGGCAGGTCGTGGTGGAGCAGAGTTGTCCGCCGTAGATGTGGGCCTCGGCGATCAGCTGGCCGTCTGGATCGGAGGGGTGTTCGGTGAGCCAGGTTCCGCCCTCGTAGGCACCCCCGCTGGTCGGGTCAGCGCAGGTGTTGGCGTAATCGACGCACGGGATCGCTATGGGTCCGCTGTAGCCGGCGCCACGCATGACCGTGACGGCCTGATCCATCCCGGCGGTGGTGTAGTAGTAGCAGCCGGTTCCGCAACTGCTGTCGCCGTCCCACGGGCCTGTTGCGTAGGTCGCTTCGTCGTTGCAGCCTTGCATGAAACACTGCCAGTCGACCGTCGTCTCGCCCCACGGCGCCAGGATCACGTTGTGGTCGCCCTTGAACGTTGAGGCCATGCTTGCCCACATCGCGGGGGAGTGGTCCTCATCGGGCGCGGCTGACTGGTAGGTGGCCTGGGCAGTGCCGGGCGCGGCCCACATGAGTGAGAGCTCGGCGTACATGCCGTATTGGTGCAATAGGTTGACGTAGCTGACGATCGCGTTGATGTAGTTCGCTCCCGAGTACGCGGCCTCGGCGCCGTTGATTCCCAGCCAGCAGTCCTCGTTGAGCGGGATTCGGACCACGTTGATGTGCCAACTGGCCATCGCCGCTACTGACGCGGCGTCGCCTGGGCCATCGAAGATGCCCCAGCCCTGGATGCAGGCGTACTCGGTACCGGACCGGTTCACGCCATGCAAATGCAGCACCTCACCGGCATCGTTGACCACTTTGTTGCCGTCCACCTTGATGCCGTCAGGCGGGCCACCCGACGAGGCGGCGCTTACCACCACACCGTTGCTCGTCGCCGATGCCGACCCGGTAGAGTTGGCGGCGGTCACCGCAGCCTCGATCGTCTGGCCGACATCGCTTGACTGGAGTGTGTAGGTGCTGCTCGTTGCGCCGGCTATGGCGGTGCAGCTGCCACCGCTGGTGACGCAGTCCCTCCACGCGTACGTGTACGACGTCGGACTGTTAGACCAACTGCCATTGCTCACCGTGAGAACATCACCCTCGACGGCCGTGCCGCTGAGCGACGGTGCGGCCGTATTGACTGGAGCCGGCTCGCTGTCGGTGACCACGGCACTGGCTCGAGTCAGAGCAGCTTTCGAGCCAGTCGCGTTGGTCGCGACGACCTGGGCCACGATCGTGTCGCCTGCGTCCCCTGACGGGATCGTGTAGGTCTTCTGCGTCGCACCGGAGATGCTGGTGCAACCAGTTCCGTCTGCGCTGCACCGCTTCCATGAATATGCGAACGAGACGGGGCTGCTCGACCAGTAGCCCCTGTAGATGGTCAGCGTCTGGTTCGCCGCGGCCTGGCCAAGGAGCGCCGGCCGGATGATGTTTCTCGGCGCGAGGTCAGCACGATTGGCTGCGGGCACTGCCACCGGCCGGGTGGACCGTGAGACAACCGAACTCATTCCCTTCGCGTTGATGGCGAGCACCCTGACGCGGAAGGTTGCTCGGAGGTCGCCGATCGGCACCAGATAGCTGATCCGCGAGCCATGCTTCAAACCGATCCGCCGCCTCGCAGTCAGTGCCTTCCAGCGGTCGTGCGGGCCGCGCCGGATCTGCCACTGAACGTAGATCCTGGTCGCGTCGCGCCAGCGACCGGCCGAACCGTAAATCGGCTCCCCAGACACGGGACGGCCGCTGATCGTCGGCCCCGATACGAGCGTGGGGGCAGCCGACCCCTCATGCTGAGCGGGGCGTGCCGAGGCCGGCACCGCCACGACGACAGCGAAAGTCACCGCAGCAAGGACACCCACGACAGTTCGCGCGGTTCTCCTCCCCATCTCGTTGGCCGTGCTTCGTCTAACCGGTTGCATGTTCGGTCTCAGGGTTCTCGATCTCCTTTTGGCGCAACTCTCGGCGATGTGCTTCTTCAGCCGGTGCGAGATCGCTCGCGAGCAGTCACGTGGTGTAGCTATTTGTTAAACGAGCTCGGACGCCCTGGGTTGGTTTCTTGAAAAATGTTCGTCAGAACACCGACACATCTGGGCTCCTCCGCAATCGCTCTGGGCAAGCTCCAGGTCTGCGCGTGATCGCCGACGCCAAAGCCGGCGAACAACAACTCGTCCGTGGACTCGGGGGAGTTAGGCTACGCCCCGTAGTCGATTGGAGGAGGCTGAGCAGATGCACCGACGCCAACGGGAAGATCAGATTCACGCCGCCCTGCGGCATCTTCGGCCCGAGGGTACGATCGTCACGCACTACCCGCCGGGCGTGGCGCCGTCGCGATTTGTGCCGGGCGACTTCAGCCTCCATCGTGCGGCCGTCAACCACGGCGTGAGTGGCGCCACGACCAGGATCGGCAAGTGCATCCAAGCGGGCGAGCGCACTCGCTACGGGAATACCGATTTCGCCCGCTGGACCCATTCGGCCCTGATCGTCTCCGAGGACGGCGACGTTTGCGAGGCCCTCGAAACGGGCGTCGCTCGGGACAACATCGAGAAGTACCGCGGAACCGACTACATGATCGTCCAGCCGATGGGCTCACCTGAGCAACGAGCGCTGGCCTGCGCCTTCGCCGAATCCCACGTCGGCGACAAGTACGGCATCCTGAACTTCGCCGGCCTAGTCATCGAGTGCCTGTTCGGCTGGAACCTCACGATCGCGATGGACGGCCAGTTCATCTGCTCGGGCCTCGTGTCGCGGGCCACCGAAAAGTACATCGCGGGTTATCCGCGCAGCCCCGAGGACATGATGCCCGCCGATCTCGCCTACTTCTGGGGTGCCGAGTCGGGCGAGCCGCTTCCGGCGCCGGGACCGCTTGGCCGCTTTCTGAACCTCCTCCCACTGATCGTCGACCTGGTTCGCCACGACGCAAGCCACCCGCCGCCAGCCGGCGGCTAATCTCCCCGGCACGGCGGGCGGGCCGGCAGCCTCCGAGATGCCGCTGGCCGCTGGCGACGAAAGCGTTGCCCCTTGAGACTCAGCCGACGAGCACCGATCGAACGTGCCTCGCACGCTGCATCGTTCGTGTAAACCCACGATCCTGCCGCCCTCGCGGAGCGGCCTCAGCAGCACGAACGCGTCGATCACCGGCGCTTGCGCCTCGCGGCCAATCCGTCAGGTGATTCGTGCCGTAGCGGTTTCGTGGGCCGAAGCGCCCGCGGGTGAAACGGCCCGCACCATGATCTTGTAGGTGGCTCTGGGGGCGAACTTCCGCTTGATCTTGCCGTTCCAGGTGAGCGAGCCGCGACCGGCCGCCAGGCGCGTGGTGCTCAGCTTTGCAACGACCCTGGTTCCGCGCAGAACCGTGAGCGTCACCTTGGCTGGCCCGTTCAGAACGAATCGCACCCGCACATGGTTGCCTCGGGCACCGCTGAAACTGGCGGCCGACAGCCGTAGCGTCAGGCGCGGCGGGCGGGCACTCGCCGAGCCGCGCCTCGAGCCGGGGCCGCCCGTGGAGCCTGTGGCGCCCGGGGAGCCTGTGGCGCCCGTGGCGCCGGTAGAGCCCGTCGGGCCCGTAGCGCCGGTAGAGCCCGTCGGGCCCGTGGGGCCGGTGGCGCCCGCCGAGCCGGCGGTGGCGATGGTGAGGGTCTGCGTCGCGGTGCCCACGTTCCCGGCGGGATCCGGAACCGACGCGACGATTAGCCACGTGCCATCGCTCAGAGCGGTCGGAGTCGCGTTCCATGTTCCGTTGGGCTGCAGGAGCGTCGTCAACGTCTGTCCCCCGATCGCGACCGTCACGGTCGTGCCGGGCGCTGCGTCCGAGGCCCCGGTGATCGTCGGGTCGGCGTCGCTCGTGGTCGCAGTCGCCCCGCCGGTGATCGCGACGACCGGGGGCACTGTGTCGACGGTCAGCGTCTGGGTGGCGCTGGCCAGATTTCCGGCCGCGTCGGAGACCGACATAACGACGCGATGCGGGCCGTCTGAGAGGAAGGCCGTGGTCACCGACCAGACTCCGCCGGCCGTTACCAGTCCGGTCAGCGTCTGGTCGGCGAGGGTGACGGTCACGGTCGTGCCGGCCGCCACGGCCGCGGTCCCGGAGATGGTGGGTGTCGAGTCGTTGGTCAGAAGGTTCGCCCCGCCGGTGATCGTCACCGCGGGGGCGACAGTGTCGACGGTCAGCAGCTGGCTGACGGTGGTCTGATTGCCCGCAGGGTCCGTGACAGAGGCGGTGACCGTGCCGGTGCCGTCGGCCAGCGTGCTCGGGGTCACGTTCCACGTCCCCGCCGACTGCACGAGCGCGGTCAGCGTCTGCGAGTCGACGGTCACGTCGACGATCGTGCCGGGCGCGGCGTCGGTGGTGCCGGCGATCGTCGGGGTCGGGTCGTTCGTCGTCACCGACGGTCCGCCGTCGATCGTGACGACGGGCGCTACCGTGTCGATCGTCAGTTGTTGGGTGGCGCTGCCCGTGTTCCCCGCGCCGTCGATAACCGACGCGACGACCGGGTAGGTGCCATCTGCCAGGATCGCCGACGGCACTGACCATGCGCCATTGGACGGTGTTGCGGTGAGGGTCTGCCCAGCGACTGTCAGGGTCACGATCCCGGGGGCCTCGAGATCAGTCGTGCCGCTGATCGTCGGCGTCGAGTTGTTCGTGATCGCCGCCGTCCCGCCGGTGATCGTGACGGTGGGCGGAGCGCTGTAGAACTCGTTGGAGTTGAGCGAGATCGCGCCGTTGAGGGCCAGGGCGCGGCCGTTGACCTCGCTACCGGCACCGACCGCGATTGCGTCGAGTGCCATCAGGGTGCCCGCGAACGTCGCGTTCGCACCGATCGCGGCGGCGCCGTTGACTTGCCAGAACACGTTGGACGCCTGGGCGCCGTTGGTGAGCGTGACGTTGGCCCCGGCCGCCATATTGAGCGCGCCGCCGATCTGGAAGACAAAGACGGCGTTGGCGTCGCCCCCGGCGTCGAGGGTCACCGTGCCGGTGTCCGCCACGGCGCCGGCCGCGGAGTACAGACCGGGCGTGAGCGTCAGGCCGGCGAGATCGCCGGCGATCGCGGTACCGCCCGTACGACCGGCGACCTCGTTGTACGCGGTGACGAGGTCGTTGTACGCCGGAATGGCTGTCGTACCGACCCGGATCGTGCCGGTGACCACGCCGGGCGGGAAGCCGGTGGGCTGTGCCGCTGCGTTGACGCCCAGATCACCTCGCAGCGTCGTGAACGGCGCGCCGTCGGCGTTGACGGTATTGCCGACGGAGGCGCCGCTCAACACCGCGTAGCTCGACGCCTGCCCGAGGTCCACGGTGCTCGCCGAACCGGCGAGGGCGGACGGGACTGTCGACCCGAGGCTCGCGATCAGCACACCCCCTGTAAGCGCTCCAATGCGGAGAGCCCTCGCCCACCCTTTGCAGACCGCATCGGACCGCCGCGCGATCCCCGTGACCCACTGCGTGCAACCGGACATAGATGACCCCCTAACAACGGGCTGTCCGAGCCCCGCGACTGGTGCTCCGTCGACGTAACTTCTGTCAAGACGTCTATCGGTACTGTTGCAAGCCTTATTGAGAAGTAAGATTCTAAGCTAATACGTTCGTTGAATGCGGTAGGGACCGCGCCTGAAAAGGTGCGCGGTGCGCTCTGGGACTGGCTCGCGCACACGGACAGGGCGGCCGCATTATCGTCTAAGCTTCTAAGATCGTGTCCTCGCGCCGCAGCCCCTCTGCCCCGCGAGCCAATCCCAGCGCAGCACACGTGCGTTCTGACCCCGTCTACGTCGTCAAAGCCCAGCTCTTCCGAGTGCTCGGCCATCCGCTGCGGATCCGCATTCTCGAACTCCTCCGCGACGGCGAACGAACCGTCGGAGACCTCCAAGCCGAGCTCGAGCTCGACTCCAGCAGCACCTCGCAGCACCTCGCCGCGCTGCGCCAACAGGGCGTCCTTGACAGCCGCCCGGTTGGCACAAACGTCTACTACCGCATCAGGGACCCGCGCATCTCAGAGCTCCTTGCCATTGCCAAGGAAATCCTCACCTCCGCCCTATCAGACTCCCACGCACTGCTCAGCGACCTCGCCGACGACGCGTCGCCGCGGTCGCGGCGGCGGTAACCAGTTCACAGCTCGCGTTTTCGCTTGCGAGTCGACCGCCGCAGACAGACAGCGCGGCGGGCATCATATGACCGACACACTGGCAGCGCTCGAGCCCTGAGCAACCGCACGGGGGCTGCCGCGGCGACCATCGGGAGCCTTCAGCAGGGCCGGCATCGCAGCTCGACGGTCGCACGCGGTCGGGAAGGAAGTGGCCGGGTGCGGCGTCTTTCCAGTTAGACCACAAACGCGGATTTCGGGAGAGGACGATGAAGGTACATAGATTCCTGCTTGTCTCGGTGGCCCTTGGGGCGCTCGCGCTGGCCGGCTCAGCCTTCGGCCAGTCCGCACATTCGAGCGCGGCGACGGTCGTCACGACGGAGAAGACCTCGCTCGGGACGATTCTCGTCACGAGCTCTGGCCGTTCGCTGTACCTCGATGTCGCTGACAAGCCCGGGCATCCCGCGTGCACCGGCGGCTGCCTGTCGATCTGGCCGCCGCTGAAGGCGAGCGGAACACTGAAGGC
>Ga0302308_10003108_pt1 | contig 13264 bp, 5 predicted proteins | sample III_Palsa_E3_3_FD_200531 | JGI IMG/M metagenome (GOLD analysis project Ga0302308, IMG submission 200531) | Peat permafrost microbial communities from Stordalen Mire near Abisko, Sweden - III_Palsa_E3_3 | ecosystem: Environmental > Terrestrial > Soil > Palsa > Peat permafrost | place: Sweden... | reverse complement strand
CGTTCTCCCCGATATGCTTGAAGATGTGCCGACCGAGCATGGCACGGAAACGAAAGCCTAACCAATGATTCAGCCCCAAGGGAGAACGATCGAACATCTGCCAGAAGTAAATAAGCGGCTTGCGCTCGTTATAGCGCGGCACATCAATATCGCCATAGTATTCCGGCTCCAGCGTGATGTTACGCGGATCGAAGGAAAGCGCCAATAAGGAATCCGCTACCGGTCCAACACTAAACCCTCCGTCGATATGCGGAGAATAGATTCGCCTGAGTTCATCGCGCACAATCTCTGAGCGCTTCTCGTAACTCGTGTGCTGCATAAACCGTTGATCAAGGTGCTGCAACCATTGCATAAGACGCGCCTTGACCACAGGCGGCGGGGCTAGTTCACGATAGATAAATTTGGGCATCGTTGTTCCCTTAGAAAGCACACTCTGGAAGAGGAAGGACTTGTTCGCAAGAAAGAAGCGATCGGAATTCACTCGGAGGCGAATTGACTGCGCGAGCTAGAAGGAGGGTGTGTTCTGGATCAACAACAATGCACTGCGCGCCAGCCGCTTAGCTTGGCACGAGTAGACATCGGACTCGAATTGGAATCGGAACGAAACACTATCGGTACGCTAGCACGACAGTCCCACGCACGCAAATGTCTACCGCACCCATCAAGCGATAATTCACTAATTAGTTCTCGAATTAAGTTCTCCACGCTTTGACAACGACTCCGGTTGCTGATATCAATCGAAGAGTCTCACCCATCTTATGGCAAACCTTTCGCACATCACCGCGCGCATCGGCTACGCAGCAGGCCGTCGGTTTACCTTTGGCCGTTGTTGTCGCTAGACAATTTCGCTCCCCAGAATCCCCACTCTCAAAACTTAGATTCATAGCGACACCCCAATAGTGCCCTGGCATGCATGCAACCCTGCGGCCGCATCTCGGGATCCCTCGCTGGCTGCCCATCGTATCGCTCTGTGCGCATGCGACCAAGGACACAACTCATGCAACCTTCTTCATCCGGCGCACCACCAAATGGCCGATACTTGCAGAAACAATTTATAACGCTTGTCATTTCAGGCTTTCTGATGTTGACCATCGCTGCCCAGAAACCAACGCCAGACGCTGCTCCCGTATCGAGCCATCTCACAGACCAGAAAGCCTTCCTCGAAAACAACTGCTCCGATTGCCACAACGATGATGTCCATCGTGGCGGCTTCAGCACCGCACAGCTCAATCTGGCTCATCCGGATCAGAGCGGCGAGCTCTCGGAAAAAGTCATCCAAAAGCTGCGCGCCGGGATGATGCCGCCTCCCTCAGCGCCTCGTCCGCCAAAAGCTGACATCACCTCGTTCGCAACATGGCTCGAGCACTCCATGGACAGCGCTGCCGCACTCCATCCCTACATCGGCAACGTTGGCCTACACCGCCTCAACCGGGTTGAGTATGCCAACTCCGTTCACGCCTTGCTTGGTCTCGATATCGACACATCGCAACTGCTTCCACCCGACGACCTCAGCCACGGCTTCAACAATATCGCCGACGCTCTTACGATCTCCCCATCCCTCCTCAAGGCATACATTGATGCGGCCGGCAAGATTAGCCGTGAAGCGGTCGGCGATCCGACCGCCCCCTCCACGGAAACCACCTACCGCATCCCACGTGTGATTTCGCAGACCAGGCAGATGGACGGTACTCCCTACGGGTCACGCGGCGGCACCGCGGTCGTTCATAACTTCCCAGTCGACGGGTATTACTCTTTCAAGCTCGGCTTCTACACACACCAACAGGGATATCTCTTCGGACAAAATCAAGGCAAGGGACAACAGATTGAGGTAGCCGTCAACGGAACCCGAATCGCTCTCTTCGATATCGATCCAAAATGGAAGGTCGGCCAGGACCTGAAAACTCCTCCCGTCTTTGTTCGGGCAGGACCACAAGAAATATCGGCAGAGTTTATCAAACGCTTTGACGGACCGATCCAGGATGAAGTTCAACCCTACGTCCAGAGCCTCATCGACGTGAATGTAGCTAACCTTCCCGGCTTGACGACGTTGCCCCATCTCCGCGAACTGGCGATCGTTGGCCCGACGATCGTCGTTGGAGAGTCGCACACACCCGCTCGCGACCGCATCTTTTCCTGCCATCCGGCAGCACGTGCGCAACAAGACACATGCGCTCGTGTAATCGTCCGAAATTTAGTTCAGGAGGCTTATAGAAAGCCCGCGACGCGCGAGAATATCGATTTGGCTTTGCAGTACTATACCAAGCAGCGAACCGCCGGAAATGGCTTCGATACTGCGATTGGCGCGTCTCTGCAATCGATTCTGGCCAATCCTCAATTCGTTTTCCGCTTCGAACACGCACCACCATTCAACTCACGAGCCGACCAAACGGCCAGGCTCGACGATCTGGAACTCGCATCCAGGCTTTCGTTCTTTCTATGGAGCGCACCACCGGACGACAGCCTCTTGCGTGTGGTGGCAAGCGGAACACTGCATAAACACGCTGTTCTCGAAGGACAGATTCGCCGGATGCTGGCCGACAAACGCTCATCGGCACTCGCAACAAACTTCGCTGTCCAGTGGCTCAACCTCAAGAACCTCAACGAAGTCTTGCCCGATCCTTACCTGTATCCCAACTTCGACAATAATCTAGCCCACTCCATGCTGCGCGAAACAGAGTTGTTCTTCGGCAGCATTGTTCAGGAAGACCACGACGTTCTCGACCTCATCAACGCAAACTACACGTTTGTCGATGAGGCATTGGCCCGTCACTATGGAATCCCCGATATCCTGGGCAATCGCTTTCGGCGCGTCACCATCACCGACGACAATCGCCGCGGCCTCCTCGGTCAAGCCAGCATCCTTACCTTGACCTCAACCGCCAACCGCACATCTCCCGTTACGCGCGGTAAATGGATTCTTCAAGTGCTATTCGGTGCGCCTCCACCGCCTCCGCCGCCGAATGTTCCTACACTCATAGAAGCCGGTGACGACGCGACTCCACGCACTGTACGCGAACGACTGGAAGAGCATCGTAAGAATCCCGCCTGCGCCTCTTGCCACAACAAAATCGATGCGCAAGGTTTCGCGCTCGAAAACTTCGACCCCACCGGCGCGTGGCGCAGCCTCGACAACGGCAAGCCGATCGATACGACATCCACAATGTTTGACGGCTCAAAACTTGATGGCCCCGCAAGCCTGCGACGCGCCATCCTTGATCACTCCGACACGTTCTTGCGAGCGTTCACAGAGAACCTCTTTGCCTATGGGCTGGGTCGCGTTCCCGACTACCGCGATCAACCTCTCGTTCGCTCCGTCGTGGCGCGAGCACAAGCCCGCAATAATCGTTTCTCGGAGTTTGTCATCGGAATCGTAGAAAGCCCGGCATTCGAGGAACGAAGGCTAAGTCCGCCATCCGTTTACCAGGAGAAGACTGCCAGCGTGTCCCCACCTAAACCCTCGAACAAGGCATTACTAAGTTCGCCGCAAGTCGGAGTTAATGAGCCTTCCTCAACTAACAACATATCGTCAACGGAATTTATTGCTCTAACTCATCTTTTATCGGGCAAATAGTATTGACTTACATATAACACCCAGTTATTATCACGAAACGCAGGACACTATTACACGACTATGACGATGCCATACATTACGCCCGGTTCCACGACGATGCGCTCCCTGCGCATGTGGGCTGGCATCGTTTGTCGTTGTTGCTAGCACCGCGTTCCATCCAAACTTCCCCACTTCCAACTGAAAAGTAAATCCATATCTAGCAACCATTGCGCCAGATTTCTGCGCACACGGCTAGAACATGATTGCCGCGAGCACTTCTACTTGCCGGCGATCAGCAAATGACCTGAGGTAAGTATGTTCCTGACGCAACGACATCTTTCTCGCCGTGCAATTCTCCGCGGCCTGGGCGCGACCATTGGACTCCCGCTTCTCGATGCGATGCTGCCCGCGATGAGCTCACTCGCTCAAAGTGTTGCACTCCATAAGACGCGGCTGGCCTGCATCGAAATCGTCCATGGTGCCGCAGGTAGCACCATGGACGGAACCAGCAAGCATTACTGGTCTCCCGTTCGCGAGGGTGCAGACTTTGAGTTCACCCCGTCTTTAAGCCCACTTGAAAAGCATCGCGACTATCTCACCATCATCTCCAATACGGACCTCAATCCCGCAGGAGCATATGCACCTTCCGAGCAGGGCGGTGATCACTTTCGTTCTAGCGCTGCATATCTAACAGCGGCACATCCCAGGATGACGGAGAGCTCGGACATCTACGCTGGTACGTCCCTGGACCAGATTTACGCGAACAAGGCGGGCCAGGACACTCCCCTTCCCTCCATTCAACTCTGCATTGAAGATGTCGATGCAACGGGCGCTTGCGCCTATGGTTACGCCTGCGTGTACTCCGACACTATCAGCTGGGCTTCTCCCACGCAGCCGTTACCTATGACGCTTGATCCGAGACTCGCTTTTGAAAATCTTTTCGGCGACGGTGCCACTCCTAAGGAACGCGCAGAACGCCAGGAACTGGATAGCAGTATCCTCGACGGCATCGTTCAACAAATGCCACAACTACGCCAAAGCCTTGGCGCGCAGGATCGCACACGCCTCGATGCTTACCTGAACGACCTTCGCGAGATCGAGCGCCGCATCCAGAACATCGAGCGCTACAACAAACAGACGAAGAATGCTGAGGCTCTGCCTAAGGCTCCCCTCGGCGTGCCCGAGTCTTACGAAGAGCACGTCAAGCTGATGTTCGACCTCCAGGTGCTTGCCTTCATGACAGACACAACGCGCGTCTCTGCGTTCAAGATGAGCCGCGATGTGAATCAGCGGGTATTCCCCGGCAGCGGCGTCACCACTCCCTTCCACTCCTGCTCACACCACGGAGAGAGTCCAACACGCATCGCCGAGTTCGCCAAGATCAATCGCTATCATGTCAGCCTTCTCGGCTACTTCCTCGACAAGCTAGCCGCAACGCCGGATGGCGATGGCACGTTGCTCGATCACTCCCTCGTCCTCTACGGCAGTCCCATGGGCGACTCCAATGTCCACAACCACAAGCGCGTTCCGATGCTTCTGGCCGGTCATGCAAATGGAGCCTTCAAGGGCAACTACCATCTCCGCACCCCGGATGGAACACCCACCGCAAACGTGTATCAGACGGTGCTGCATCACTTGGGCGTGCCCGCTCAAGCCATCGGCGACAGCACGGGACAGCTCTCCGTTTAGGGAAAGGACGCATACGTATGAAGCCGCTGCAATTCACAACTCGTCTCACGTTGCTGGCGTTCGCCGCGCTCCCGATCTTCGGAGCCTCTCCACGCCGCGAGGCCCCCGCCACCTCTGACTTTCTTCGGGCAGCAAGAGAGGATGACCGAACCGGTGTTCGCAACTTCATCCTCGCTCATGTCGATGTCAATGCCGCGCAGGGAGATGGTTTCACGGCATTGCATTGGGCTGCCTACAACGACGACATTGAGCTTACGAAGGCGCTACTCAAAGCCGGAGCGGATCCCGAGCCAAGAACGCGCCTCGAGGGTGACACTCCCCTGTTCCTCGCTGCGGCCAATGGCGACGGCCGCCTGATCGATACGTTGCTTGCAGGTGGCGCATCCGTCTCGACTGCAAACGACAATGGCACGACGCCGCTCATGGAAGCTGCGGCCGCGGGCGACACAGCAGCGATCGTTGAATTGCTCATTCATGGTGCGGACATCGGCGCTCGCGAGAAGACATACGGGCAAAACGCATTATTTTTCGCGGCATCTCATAACCGTTATGACGCTGTGCATCTACTCGTCGAACACGGCATCGACACCACGGTGAAGACCAACATCCAAAAGCTTGAACGTATCACCGTAAATGCAGACGGAGAAGAAATTCCAACCGGGGGAAAAGATCCCAAGGCTTCGAGCAGTGGGCAGGATGCGGACAGCGGACAAGGCGGAGCATCGCAGCGGACGCGCCGTTTTGCCAGGCCAGATAGCTCTGATGGACCGGCCACAGATGTGGCTGACGCAACATCCGCTGCTCCCCATCGGCGCAAGCCCACTGATAGCGCAGACGCAGCCGGCAGTACTCCTGCTAAACCGGTTGCGAACAACAACGCCAACCCTGCTGCAGCCGGAAACGATAAGACCGCAGCGGTGAAGAAAGATGAGCCTGACGCCTACGGTTTTACTCGTGCCGAACGCGCGGCCCGGGTTTACGGCAGTCTTACTATGGGCGGCCTCACAGCTCTCCATGTTGCCGCAAGAGACGGTCATTTTGATGCTGTCCGAGCTTTGCTCGAGGCACATGTCGATATCAACGCGCAGACCGACACCGACAAATCGACCCCACTGCTCCTGGCTCTGATTAATGGCCACTATGACCTCGCAAAATATCTGATCGAGCACGGCGCTGACGTATCGCTGACTTCGACGGATGGGCTGGGTCCGCTCTACGCGGTCATCGATGTTCAGTGGGCACCGCATACGTGGTATCCCCAGCCCGTGACAGCACAGGAGAAGACCAACTATCTCACCCTGGTGAGCTTGCTCATTGCGCACAAGGAAGACGTAAACGCAAAGCTGAATCGGAAGCTCTGGTTCCGTGTTTTTGCGAACGATGAAACCTGGGTGGATGTAACGGGGACAACCCCCTTCTGGCGTGCGGCTTATGCGGGCGATCTGGAAGCCATGAAGATCCTCGCCACCGCCGGGGCAGACACCAACATAGCCAGCAAGAGCAGCGATACCCCGCTGATGGTGGCTGCCGGACTGGGGTGGGCCGCCTACTGGACATCGAACGCGCCCGGGTCGCGGCTCGATGCTGTAAAGTTTTGCCTCGATCACGGTGCCGACATCAATAACCGCGATACCAAGGGCTATACCGCTATCCATGGCGCAGCATTCCGCGGCGACAACACAATGATTGAGTACATGCTTGCTCATGGCGCCGATCTTCAAGTGAAGAGCAAGGCCGGTGATACTGTCGCCGATTCAGCAAACGGCCTCTTTGAGCACGCTTCCGTTCACCCTGACACAGTTGCCATGCTTGAGAACCTTGGTTCAAAGAGCAGTGATAATTGCCGCTCGAACGAGTGCGTCGTCCCACCCAAGCCCGACCGCCCCGGAGCCCTCGGCTTTGGCCGACAAGGAACCAGATCAGACGCTGCCGCACCCGCCGCTGTCGCTGCTGATCATCCCTCCACCCCACCCGTGGAGAACAGGTAGACCCATGTCCGTCGTAATCAGCATGTCTTCCTTTATCGAAGTCGCCCGTTTTGTGGGACGCACGCCTGTTGAGTGGATGCCCACGCGCCTCCGCTCCATGCGTTGTTGTTGCCGCTAACCCGCCTCCCTTTGAAGCTCATCTGCGCCGTGGCGCGCCTGTGCCTTTTACAAATCTTATGAACGGAATTCTCTTTGTACGAATTCAGAAAGAGCCTACTCGTGTCTCGTCGATTTTCCATTGTTCTCACTCTTCTGCTCTCCCTTTCCCTGGCCAGCTTCGCACAAAACACTACCGCTACATTGCGCGGCACCGTGCACGATCCTTCCGGGGCATCGGTCTCAGGTGCCTCCGTCACTGCGACCAACTCCGGCACACACACTGCCCACAAAGTAGTCACTAATAGCAACGGCGACTACACCGTTGTCGAGTTGCCCATCGGCACCTATGCGGTAACCATCGACGCCAACGGCTTCGATACCCGCACCTACACGGGTATTATTCTCAACGTCGACCAGAACGCCCGCGTCGATGCCTCCCTCAAAGTGGGTTCGCTCAACCAGACCGTCGCTGTAGATGCGACGCAGATCCAGATCCAGTCGGAAGACGCCACCAATGGCAAGCTTCTCTCTGGCCGCGAACTGCAGGAGCTGCCCAGCAACAATCGCAACATCTGGCAGGAAGCCCAATTTCTTCCCCAGGTCAGCGCCACCACCGCCAACGATAGCCTGGCCAACCGCGGCGGTTTCGTCGTCGCAGGCATCACTTCGTCTAACAACAACTACCTCATCGACGGCATCGACGACAACGATTGGACGACCGGCCAACCCACCACGCGTCCTTCCACTGACACTGTCAGTGACTATCGCATCATCACCGGCCAAGCTCCCGCTGAGTATGGTGAAAAGAATGGCGGACAGGTCGTCGTCAATACGCGCGGCGGCACCAACCAGTGGCACGGCGGCGCTTTCTTCTTCTATCGCGATGGCAAATGGAATGCCCCACTCTACGACTTCGGCTATCCGACCATCACACCCGTGCCCACCTCTGTCTCTCGCCAATTCGGCGGATCCGTCGGTGGTCCCATCGTCAAGGACCGCACCTTCTTTTGGGTCACCTATGAAGCTACCCGCGCATCTGAGGATCCTGGCGTCATCGGATATACCCCCTTACCCAGCTGGTATGGTGGCTCCAACACCTCGGACGGCAACGCGCAATTTACCTCGCCCACTCCCCTCTACAACCCGGCCACCGGCTCGCAGTTTGCTCAAACCGCACCTGGCGTCTATGAAATTCCGTTCGCCCAGATCACGTCCGATGCTCGAGCCCTCTTCCAGTACTTCCCTCAGGCCACGACAACCACAACAGAGAGCGGACAGACCGTCGGTGAGTTCGCCAACCACAAGCCGAATACCCAGAGCGAAAACCAAGGCACCTTCCGCATCGATCAAAAGTTCACTCAGAATGACTCCATCTTCGGCGTTTACTCCTTCCTCAAAGGTATCGAAACTGGTACCGTTGGCGACTTCGTCGTTTCCAACGCGGTCACCCCTGGATTTGGCGCTTACAGCCCGCATCTCTACCAGCATGCAGCCATCGGTTGGGACCACATCTTCACGCCAAACCTCATCAATAGCTTCCGCTTCGGCTTCAACCGCTTCGACGCCTACTACAAAAACCAGGACGCCGGCCTCGGCAATGTCGCCGGCGCGCTCGGCCTTCCACAGGGCAATCCCTATTTGAATCTCCCTAACAACGGCAACACTGGCGTTCCTAGTTTTGCGGTCTCCGGCCTCAGTTCTATCGGCACCGGCAGCAATCCCCAATGGCGTGGCGATAACACTGTTCCTCTGGCTGAGTCTCTCACCTGGGTGCACGGCAACCATACCTACAAAGCAGGCCTGCAAGCGGTTGACTTCTTCAAGCACTCGTTCTACATCCCCGGCGGCCGCGGCACCTACAACTTCAGTGGACAATACACGGCCGGAACCGGAGCTTCAGGAAATACGCAACAAGCCTTCGCTGACTTCCTGCTTGGCTACATCTCGAGCGACAGCTATCAGGCCGGCATCGAGGATCAGTATCCCATTCAACACAGCGGCGGACTCTATGCCGAAGACGAGTACAAGATCGTCCCATCCCTCACTCTCAACTACGGTCTGCGTTGGGACTACTTCAGCCCCGTCCGCGAGGCCTACAACAACATCAGCTACTTCAACTCAACGACCAACCTGGTCTATACCGGCAAGGGCCCGGTCTATGACCTCAATACCCCGGGCTCTCCGCTCTACACCACCGCTGTTCCCAGCGGCAACTTGAACCAGGTCGGAACGGTACCCTCACGTCGCGACAACTACGCTGCGATCTACCATAATTTTGCTCCGCGAATCGGCTTTGCCTATCGCCTCCACAATACTGACTCAACCGTTATCCGCGGTGGATATGGCATCTACTACGGCCTTCCGCAGATCCAGACCTGGAACTCCGCCAATGGGCTGGGTACACCGTTCTTGATTCCCAAGTCTTTCACTGGAGCTACGGACAGCAAGACAACACACGAACCTGCCCCCACAGCAACAACACCTATCCTGACTGTAGGTCCGGGTGCATTCGGCTCCACCGGGACACAACCTCTCAACTCCACTGGCGTTACCACCATCGATCCCCACATCAAGACGCTCTACAGCCAGCAGTACAGCTTGGGTATCCAGCACCAGCTCGGTAAGATCGTGCTCCTTGAGCTCTCCTATCAGGGCTCGCGAACTTTGCATAACATCAGCAGTCTGAGCATCAACCAGCCAACCCTGGCCCAACGCCAGGCCAACCCAGCCCTGGCCACCGTTGTCAACTCGCTCCGCCCATTCAACACAATCGGCAGTGACTCTGCCTGGTCATCGATCTCTGTGATCGGCGGAGGTCTTGCCGCAAACTACAACAGCCTGCTCATCAATGCCCAGCGCCGCTTTGAAAACGGCCTCACCTTCCAGTCCTACCTCGTCTATTCCAAGTCGCTCGAAGAGGGCAGCGTGGTCAACGATCCTGCTTATCCCACTCAGTACAACTACGGCCCGGCAGCCACAGATCAGAAGTTTCGTTCTGTCACCACCGGCCTCTACAACCTGCCGTTCGGTAAAGGACAGCACTTCCTGAGTCATTCCCCCTCCCTTGTGAGCTACGTTGTCAGCGGTTGGCAGGCCACCACGGTCCTTACCCTCCAATCTGGTCGCCCCTTCAGCACCAGCACGAACGACACATACGCGTCGTTTACCGGAAACGGTGGGCACGCCTTCATCAACCCGGGCGGCGGCAGCCCTAATGCCGCCATCGACACCGCAACCGGTGGAAAGACGCACACTGTCAAAGACTGGTACAACACTGGCGCTTTCCGCTCGAACGACCCTGCGAACGGGGCCGCTCTAACAAATGCAGGCGTAACCGCAACCTCCGGTTACATCTACAACTATGGCAACGGCGGCTACGACAACCTCCGTGGCCCCGGTCTACAGGACGTGGACTTCGGCCTGATCAAGCAAGTTCGTTTCGAAGGCACGCAGTCTGTCGAGTTCAAAGCGGAAGCCTTCAACCTCCTCAACCACCCTAACTTTCTCAACCCCGGCTCAGCCTACGGCAGTTCCGGTCCCGACGGCACCACCCCCAACAGCACCGGCGTCATCACCCAGACCGTCGCCGCCGGCACCCCCACTGCCACCGGCGCAAACCGTCAGCTTCAGCTGTCGCTGCGTTACGCCTTTTAGTCATCCGCGACAACTCCGGGAATGTGTGGCTGCTTTAGCCTGCATCTCCGGAGCTTCCGCCTTCAACCCCAACCCAAAATGTCGGTCAACCATAAAAGGAAATCGCAATGAAACAGCATAAGAACCTCAACATGATCGCAGGCAGTATTCCCCTCGCCGGGAAACTTCTGCCCGGCGCACTCCTGCTTGGCTCGATCTTTGCAGTCGCGCAAACCGCACCCTCCCCATCCGCAACATCAGTCGTCCCGCCGCAGGGAGGCCAGGGATACGGAGCACAGGGATACCGCACATCCCCACCGCCAAATCCCACTCTCATCAAAGATGCCAACCCTCCCAAGGATGTAGTCGACATCGAGCTGCTCACCTGGCCGGAGCTCTACAAGAAGATCCACGAAGAAGGCAAGACCACAGCCATCGTGTTTAACGGTGACACCGAACAGCGTGGTCCGCAGGATGTGATCGGCGGCCATTCGTTCATCGCTCATGGAACCGCGGAGTTGATCGCGAAGAAGCTGGGCAATGCCCTCGTCGCGCCGGTTCTCCCGTTTGCACTCGGTGGCGCCGATCCAAATCATCCGGGCGGATTGGGTATTTCGGCCGACACTTTCACCGCGGTGAACCAGGAAGTTGCGGAACAGCTGATCCGCAATGGCTTCAAAAACATCGTGCTGATCGGCGATCACGGCGGCGGTCAAAAGCAGCTGCACGACCTTGCATTGAAGCTTGACGCACAATACTCGCCGCAGGGCGTGCGCGTCATCTATACAGATGGCCCGTATACGCAGTCCAACAACGAATTCGACGCGTGGCTGGCGCAGAACGGCTATCCGCCGAGTGCGCATGGCGGTATTCCGGATACCTCGGAGCTCCTTTACCTCGAGGGCAACAATAACTGGGTCCGCAAAGAGTTGCTGCCCACTGCGCTTGGCGATCCACCACGCCCGGGCTTCGGCAGCGATGGCGGTGGCGGACGACGGCCGGACGGATCTGGCGCCAATGGCGCCGGACAAGCCTCTGCGACTACAGCTACAGACGCGCCACAGCGGCAGCATTCGGACTCAGGCACTCCGCGCATCAACAACGGAATCACCGGTGATGCTCGACGCTCCACCGCAGAACTGGGCAAGCGTTTCATCGATTTAAAAGTCGACAATGGTGTTGCTCAAATCAAACAGTTACTCAGCCAGCCGCCACAACAGGCGATTGCTTCTGCCTCACCGACCCCTACAGGTCGATAAATAGTACATCGGCAATGCTGCCGGGTTTCATTGCACCGGCAGCATAATCCGCTACATAAGTACACAAATAACTCGGAGCGAACATGTCTGCACCCTCAACGATCGAAGAGGCAACTGCCTCAATCGGCTCAACAGAAAAATCACCCTCACTGGCGTTCCTCTACGAACATCCTCAGTGGTTCGAACCTGTCTTCACGGAGCTTCAACATCGCGGCGTCCCCTTCCAGAAGCTTCTTGTGCCCGCGCATTTCTACTCCATCGATCCCACATCGCGACCGGATTTCAAAATTCTCTTCAATCGAATGAGCCCTTCGGCCGACAGCCGAGAGAACGGTTCCGGCCTTTTCCATACGCTGGCGTGGCTCAGTCATCTCGAGCTCCATGGGGTTCGCGTACTCAACGGAGCGAAGGCGTTTCAATATGAAATCTCCAAGGCGCTTCAGCACAGTCTCATCCAATCCCTTGGACTTCCCTACCTGCCCTCTCGTGTCATTCACCAGGCAAGCCAGGCTCCGGCGGCGGCAGAAGGTCTCCGTTATCCCATCGTAGTCAAAGCCAATATCGGCGGCAGCGGCAAAGGCATCGTTCGCTTCGACTCTCCCCCCCAATTGCAGACCGCCGTAGATGCCGGCTCTCTTGACCTTGGCTACGACCATGTCGCGCTGGTTCAGGAGTTCATCCCTGCTCGCGACGGTCACATCACGCGCGTCGAAACCCTCGGTGGCAAATACCTCTATGCGATCAGGGTTTATCTCAGCGGCCAAACCTTCGATCTCTGTCCCGCCGACATCTGCCAAACCACGCGAGGCGAAGCTCTCGAGAACGCCTGTGTCCTTGAAGCCTCTAAATCCGGACTTCGCGTCGAAGGATACACACCACCTGATGAAGTCATCGCGGCGATAGAAACGATCGTTCAGGCCGCCGGAATCGATGTAGGCGGTATCGAATACATCATCGACGATCGTGACGGCAACATCTACTACTACGACGTCAACGCTCTTTCTAACTTCGTCGCCGATCCCCTCCGCGTCATCGGGTTCAACCCA
>Ga0302308_10003106_pt1 | contig 13271 bp, 10 predicted proteins | sample III_Palsa_E3_3_FD_200531 | JGI IMG/M metagenome (GOLD analysis project Ga0302308, IMG submission 200531) | Peat permafrost microbial communities from Stordalen Mire near Abisko, Sweden - III_Palsa_E3_3 | ecosystem: Environmental > Terrestrial > Soil > Palsa > Peat permafrost | place: Sweden... | reverse complement strand
GCCTCCTCGATCCCCGGCACGCCCATCGCCGCACCTATTGGGTTCAGGTCGAGCGGGTCCCTTCCGCAGCGGCGCTGGCCAAGCTCGCCGGCGGCGGCCTCGACATCCAGGGCCACCGCACCCGCCCCTGCCGGGCCTGGCGGCTCGATCCCCAGCCGGAAGTCCCGCCCCGCGATCCACCGATCCGGTTCCGCAAGAACGTCCCCGATTGTTGGATCGCGCTCGAACTGGTTGAGGGGAAGAACCGCCAGGTCCGGCGGATGACGGCGGCGGTCGGCCATCCCACCCTTCGGCTGCTGCGGGTCGCCATCGAGGGGATTGGGCTGGAGGGGTTGGCGCCGGGGAAATGGCGCCCCCACCCGGGCCCGATTTGAAAAGAAGTGCGGTTTGCGGGCGACTCGCTCAATCTCTCGGGAGATGAGCAGCGAGTCTGAGCCTGTGCCAGCGGCGGTTCCCGAACCGGGAAATCCCTCGCCCGCCGGGTCGAAAATCGAAGAGCTCAGCAAAATCTCCCTGACCGGCTTTCCCGCCTCGGTTCAGGATCAATTCCGGCGGCTGATCCAGGAAATGGAAATGCGGCGAGCGGCCCAGGAAGACGAGGACGGCTCCAGGTGAGAATCGTTATCGACCTGCAGGGTTGCCAGACCTACGCCCGCTTTCGCGGTATCGGGCGCTACTCGCTCGCCCTGGCCCAGGAGTTGGCGCGGCAAGCGGGCGATGATGAGGTCTGGATCGCGCTCAACGGGCTTCTGGCCGATACCGTCGAGCCGTTACGGGCCGCCTTCGACGGGCTGGTGCCCCAGGAGCGGATCGTGGTCTGGCGTCCGCCCCGCCGGGCCTCGCCCAACGATCGTCTTAATCCCTGGCGCTGGGAAGCGGCGGAGCGGATTCGCGAAGCCTTTCTCGCCTCTCTCCGGCCCGATATCGTCCATGTCTCCAGCCTCTTCGAGGGGGAGCGCTACAAGATCGATGCGGCGACCAGCATCGGCCTTCAGGAGCCCGGATTGCCGACGGCGGTGACGCTCTACGATCTTATCCCGCTGATCTATCCCGAGCTCTATCTCAACGAGTCGACCTATGCCTCCTGGTATCGGCGCAAGCTGGAGAGCCTGCGGCGGGCCGATCACTTCCTGGCAATCTCCGAATGGTCGCGGCGAGAGGGGGTCGAGCGGCTCGCCCTGCCGGAGGAGCGGGTGACGAACATCTCGGCGGCGGCCGACCCGATCTTTCGCCCAGGAGGGGTGACGGCGTCGGAAGAGGGGGCTCTCCGGGAACGCCTCGGCGTTTCCCGTTCCTTCCTGCTCTATACCGGCGGTATCGATCCCCGGAAGAACGTCGGCAGCCTGATCGCCGCCTACGCCCGGCTGCGGGCCGCCCTGCGCGCCGCGCATCAATTGGTGATTGTCGGCTGGCTCGACGACACCGCCCGCACCGCCCTGAAGACCCTGGCATTGCGGCATGGGCTGGCCGAGGACGAGCTGGTCTGCACCGGGTATGTTCCCGACGCCGATTTGGTCGTCCTCTATCGGCTTTGCGTCGCCTTCGTCTTTCCCTCGCTGCACGAGGGCTTCGGGCTGCCGGTCCTGGAGGCGATGCGCTGCGGAACTGCGGTCCTCGCCGCCGAAGCGGCCAGTCTCCCCGAATTGATCGGGCGCAAGGATGCTCTCTTCAATCCCTCCGATCTCGACGGGCTCACGGCCAAGCTCGAGGCGGTGATGACTGATCCCGCCTTCCGTACCGCCCTGCAACGGCACGGACCCGCGCAGGCGGCCGGTTTTTCATGGGAGATCTCGGCCCGGCGCGCTCGGGAGGCCTTTGCGGAGTTGCATGCGCGGCGGGTGGTGGGATCGACGCGGGCGATCTCCCTTCCGAATCCTCCAAATCCCCCCTCGCGTCTTCGTCTTGCCTACGCCGCCTCGTGGGAAGGAAGAGAGCCCGCGTTCCTCGACGCCCTGGCCAAAGACTACGAAATCGAGCTGATCGTCGACGCGGGCGAGGCCGACGATGCCTGGGCGGAATCGGACTATCCGCTGCGGAGCGCCGCCTGGTTCGACCGAAATGCGTGGCGGTACGATCGGATTCTTTATCGTTTCGGAAGTCGGGGAAAAGATCAGGAGTATCTTTTCCCATTGCTGGAACATCATGCGGGGACGGTGATTCTTCACGATTTTTTCCTCGGCCTGCCCACGCAAGGCGCGGCCGCCGCCGGCTATCGTTCCCATGGTTATGTCGCGTTGCGCGGACCTTCCGGAGTCACCTCCTCGGTTTATCCGTCGAATCTGGCGGTCCTGCAACAGGCCAACGGCCTCCTCTCTGATTCCGAAATTCCCCGCGATTTGGCCGACCGCTGGTACGGACCCGATCGCCATCCCGCTTGGACCATGATTCCCGCCATGCCGCTCGCGGAGAAGGCGGCAGCCTATCGGGTCGCGATCGAAACGTTGGCACGGGAAACCGATTCGGCTTTGTTGGGAAGGCTTCGCAGGAGCTTGGTCGCGATGGCAGGGGAACCTGCCCCTGCCGATTGGGTCAGCGTCGCGCAGGCCCTGGCGGAGAACCATCCGCCCTCGCGGCGGCAGCGGCAATTTCTGGTCGATGTCAGCGAATTGGTGCAGAAGGATCTCCGCACCGGCGTACAGCGGGTGGTGCGGAGCCTCCTGCATGAGTTGCTCGATCATCCGCCCGCCGGTTGGCGGGTCGAGCCGGTCTATGCGGTGAAGGAAGGCTACCGCTACGCGCGGCGCTTCACCTGCGGCTTTCTCGGGGTGCCTCCGGTGGAGCAGGCCGATGAGCTGGTCGAGGCCTGCCCGGGCGATCTTTTCTTCGGTCTCGATCTTTCCACCCCCATTGCCATTCACCTCGACGGCTGGTTCGCGAAGATGCGGCAGCAGGGAGTCGCCATTTTTTTCCTGGTCTACGATCTCCTGGCGGTGATCGAGCCCGCCTGGTTCTTGAACGACAGCGAATTCTTCCCGAGATGGCTGCGGATGATCACCGAACTGGGAGACGGCGTGCTCTGCATCTCGCAGAGCGTCGCCGACGATCTGCGGCGGTGGATGGAGAGCCATCCCCCGCTGCGCGAGCGGCCCTTGCGGGTCGGCTCGTTCCATCTGGGATCCGATATCGCGGCCAGCCGTCCTTCTCGGGGATTGCCCGCCGATTTCGACCGGAGTCTGTCGGCTCTCAAAGATCGGACCACTGTTCTGATGGTCGGAACCCTTGAGCCGCGCAAGGGCTACGCGCAGACTCTCGCGGCCTTCGAAACGCTTTGGGAAAAAGGAAGCGAGGCTGCGCTGGTGATCGTCGGCCGCCCGGGATGGAAGGTCGAGGCCTTGCTGGAACGGCTGAAAAACCATTCCGAGATGGGACGGCGGCTCTTCTGGCTGCCGCGCGCCAGCGATGAGACCTTGCTCGCTCTCTACGGAAGCGCGGCCGGGCTCCTGTTCAGTTCCGAGGGGGAGGGCTTCGGGCTGCCCCTGATCGAGGCGGCGCAGCACCGGCTCCCCATCCTGGCCCGCGATCTGCCGGTCTTCCGCGAGGTGGCGGGGGATCACGCCGCCTATTTCTCGGGAACTTCGCCCGAGGCTCTGGTGGAGGCGCTGGAAGCCTGGCTGGCGGCGCTGGCTGTCGGACGGGCGCCCCGTTCTCAGGCAATGCCCTTCATCACCTGGGCCGAAAGCTACCGGCGGATGCTCCGCTTCCTTCTTCCTTCATGAAAGCCGCCATCATCTATCCCCATCCGACGGCGACCCCTTCCGGGGCGACGCTCCGGCTCAACCAGCTCATCGCCTTCCTGGCTCCCCGGGTGGAGGCCCTGGAGGTCTTCCTGCCCGATCCCGCCGGGGAGCGGGTCGTCGGGAACGTCCGCTATCTCTCCGAGCCATACGTCAGCCAAGCGGGGGCGGCTTGGCTCGATTTCGCTCCGGCGACCGATCCCGATGCCTCTCCCGAGGCCGCCCTCGGCGAGGTCACCCTCCAGCTCCTCCTCCTCGCCAAGCAGCGGCCGAATCCTCTCGGCATACTCGGCATCAGTTCGGCCAGCCTCGATATCCTCTGGTCCTTTTACCGGCTCTTCGCGCATCGGAAGATCATGGCGACGATTCGCGAAATGGTGGCCCGGGCCGATGTGGTCTTCATCGAGTATCCTCATTCGGCCCGCTGGATCGCCCCGCTCTGCCGTGCCGCCGGCGCGCTTTCGATCGTGACCGCCCACGACGTGTTGGCAAAGACCTCTCCCGACGAGGGGGCGATCATCTCCTGGATCTGGGAAATGGAAAAACAGGGAATGCGGGCCGCCGACCGCGCCTGCGCCGTCTCCCCGGTCGATGCCGCCTTCTTCACCCGGGCCGGGGTGCCGACCGAGACGGTCATCGGTCCGATCGATTGCCATAAGGCGGGGGCGCCCCCCGATCCCGAGATCGTCCGCGCCCTGCGCGATAAATATCAGTTGGAGCCGGAGGGAAGGCCGACCGCCCTCTTCGTCGGGGGCTCCTGGTTCATCAATCAGGACGCCGTGCGGAGCATCAACGAAATGCGCTCGACGCTGCCCGACTGCACCTTCGTCCTGGCCGGAGGTTGCGCTCCCGCCGGACGGGTCGGAAATCTGCTCTCGCTCGGCATTCTCAGCGAGGCCGAACTGCAGGCGCTCTACCATCTCGTCACCGTCGTCGTGGTGCCGATTCGCGGCGGTACCGGCTCCTCGACCAAATTCATCGAGGCGATGGCCCACGGCAAGCCGATCCTCTCGACGGCAATCGGTTCCCGCCCCTATCCGATCAAGCACGACCGGGAAGTGGTGCTGGCCGAGGTGTCGGAATTCCCGGCCCGGCTAAAAGAATTGTTCGCCGACCCCGGCCGCCGGGAACGGTTGGGGCAGGCCGCCGCCGCCTTCGTCCAGCCCTACCATTTCGAGAAGGTCTTCGAGACCTATTGGCAGTGGATGGAGGAGTATCGGGTCCGTTCCGGAAAATAAAATAGAGGTCTATGGCAGGAGCATTCCGCTCACTGGGTGTTGCGTGCAGGGGAGGGGACGCCGGGTTCGCCCGACCATTTGGTGAAGAGGCGGAGCAGATGATGATAACCTGCGAACTGTGAGATCAGCGCCAGGCCGCATCCCAGCGCGGTATTCACCAGTCGATGGACCGTCACGGTTCCCTCCGGCAGGCCGGTGGTGGCGATCATGAAGACGACAAAGGAGGTGAGGAACGCCGCGAAGGTCATTGGATTCACCTTCTGAAAGGCGAAGCAGAACAGCGAAAAGAGCGTTGCCAAGCCGATCAACCACGGGGCGGTGGGATGAAAGAGCCAGGCAATGAGGGTGGCGATCGCCACTCCCACCAAGGTTCCGGCGACCCGTTGGACGCCGCCGGAGTAGGTCCGGTAGAAATCGGGCTTGAGGACGACGAGGGTGGTCATGGGAAGCCAATAGCCGTTCTTGATCGGCAGATAGCGGCCGATCTCGACCGCCAGCACCATCGTCAGGGCCACCCGCAGGGCATATTGAAAGGCGATCGATTGCAGGTGGAACGATTTGGAGAATTCCTTCCAATCATGCTCGTAGCCGTGCAGCGGGCCGGGCTTTCCTTCCGGCGCTTTTTCGTCGCCGGGATGGAGGATGCCTCGGAAATACCAGATCGTCGCCAAGACGGTGAATTGGATGACGCCTCCCGCCAGGATGACCACGGCCCGTTCCCAGGCCGCCACGCCGCGGCTGGGAAAGGCGCCGGCCACCACCAGGGTGAGCACTCCCTGCATGGCGACCCATCCGATATCCTCATCATATACCGTGAGCAGCGCAAAGCCGAAGGCCCAGAGCGCGGTGATGATGGGAGAGAGCCCGTGCGACCCTCCTGTCCGGGTTCCCACCCAGGCCGAAAGCGACATCGCCAAAATCGTGCCGCCCATCGCCAGGAAACGGGAGCCGCGCACCCGTCGCATCGCCGCGAAACCGACGGTGAGAGCGGCGCCCGCCGCCACCGCCCCCGCCGCCGGCTGCCCGAAAGCGACGCCCAATCCCAGGCAAAGCGCCACCGCCGGGACCCGCCGCAAGGCGGTGTCCCAATGCAGGAGAGGCCATTTGCAGGCGAGCAGGTCGACGGAGAGGGACTTCATCGGAATCGCTGCAAGGTATCACCGATCGTCGATGGGGAAAGCCCCCGCTCAGGAAGTCTCTTGTTGTCGGAAAACTTTCGGAGTCACGCCGAAAGCCGCGCGAAAAACCCGATAGAGATGATTGGGCCGGGCCACACCGCAGAGGGCGGCGATCTGGCGGACGGGCTGGGACGTTTCCTGGAGAAGCTGGCGTGCCTTCTCGAGCCGGACCCGGGTGATCTCCTCGTGGATCGAGCGCTTCAGTTCGGAACGGAAGGCCTTTTCGAGCGGCCGGCGGGAGAGCCGCGTCGCCCCGACGATATCGGGGACGCCCAGCTGTGGGTTCTGGTAGTGATCCCCGATGTAGCGGAGCGCCCGGGCCACTTCGAGATGATCGACGGCGAGGATATCGGTGCTGCGCCGCGTGATCAGGCCGAGCGGGGCGATGGCGGGAATCCGCCGCGGAGCCTTCCGCCCGGACATCAGGCGATCGAGCAATTCGGCCGAACGGTAGGCCATTCCTTCCAGATCGTGGCGGACGCTGGAGAGCGGGACGGGAATCGATTCGCAGAAGGCGGTGTCATTATCGACTCCCAGCACCGCGACCGCCTCGGGGACGGGAAGGCCGCCATCCTCGCAGGCATGAATGATGTCGGCGGCCACGCAATCGTTGTAGCTGAAGACCGCCAGCGGTTTCGGCAGCGCGGCCAACTCGGCGATCAACCGGCGGCGGCGGAGTCCCCAATCGGCTTGGTGGGAGCGGCGGGGGCGATGGACGGCAGCGGATAGATCGAGGGGGGGCAGCTCGCGGCAACGGTAGCCCCTTTGACGAAGGGCGGAGGCAAAGGCGCGCTGCCGTTCCCGATTGTTATGATCCTCCATGAAGGGCGCCCAGGCGAAATGGCGGAAACCCCGTTCGAGGAAATGGTCGGCCGCCATCCGCCCGATCTTCGCATGATCGCCCTTGATCCGGGGCAGCGGCAGATCGTCCCGCAGGGAGGAGATTTCGACCGTCGGCAAGCCCGAGGAAAGGACAAAATCGGCCAGATCCTGGCGATAGCCGATGAAGGAGACGATCCCGTCGCCCCGCCAGCCATAGGGAATCCGGCCCGTGTAAATCATGTCTGCGGTCACATGCCAGCGATGTTCCCGCGCATAGCGAAGCACGCCTTGGAGAAAGCCGTGGTGGGTGTCGGTGATCGCCAGGAGGACCGAACGGCTGGGAGGCTTGGGCATCGCCCCAGTTTGATCCGTGATGACGTAAAAAGAGAGTAAAATCATCGCAAAATGGGGGTTTACGCGGCGAAAGCGGATCAGGCAGAGTGACACATGGCAAAGGATCTGTTTCGACTGGAAGGACAGCGGGCGCTGATCACCGGGGGGGCTACCGGCATCGGGCTGGCGATCGGCAAGGCCTTCGTCGAGGCGGGCGCCCGTATCGTCATGGTGGGCCGCCGCCGGGAAGTCCTGGAGGAGGCCGCCCGCAGCCTCGGGCCGGACGCCGCTTTCCGCGTCTGCGATCTTTCCAAGCTGGCGGAGATTCCTCCTCTGATCGACGACCTGGAGAAAGAGGGCGGTCCTTTCGACATCCTGGTGAACAACGCCGGAATCAATCTCAAGAAATCGGCGCTCGAGCTGAGCGACGAGGAGTTCGACCGCATCCTCCAGACCAATCTCCACGGTCTTTTCGCGATCACCCGCGCCGTGCTCCGCCCGATGGTCGCCCGCAAGCGGGGGGTGATCCTCAATATCTCCTCGATGGCGGCGATCTATGGCCTCACCAAGGTCGCGGCCTACGGCTCGTCCAAGTCCGCCGTCACCGGCCTGACCCGCAACCTGGCCGCCGAGTTCGGCGCCGAAGGAATCCGGATCAACTCGATCGCCCCCGGCTTCATCTATTCCGAGATGACCGCCAAGGCGCTCGATTCCGATCCCGAGCGCAAGAAGCGGGTTTTCGACCGGACCCCGATGGCCCGGATGGGGCAGGCTTCCGAGATTGCCTCCGCCGCCCTCTTCCTCTGCTCGGAGGCGGCCAGCTTTGTCACCGGGGTCAATCTTCCGGTCGACGGCGGTAACTCGATCGGCTTCTAAATCTTTCTTGTCCCATGAGTGTGGAGAATGTCCCCTGGCTTGAGCAAACCTGGCGCTGGTTCGGCGCCAAAGACGGCGTCACCCTGCCGCAGATCCGGCAGGCGGGGGCGACCGGCGTGGTCACGGCCCTCCACGAGACCCCCAACGGCGCCGTCTGGCCCGTCGAACTGATCCGCCAGCGGAAGGAGGAGATCGAGCGGCACGGCTTCCGCTGGTCGGTCGTTGAGAGCGTCCCCGTCCACGAGGAGATCAAGCAGGCGCGCGGCGACTGCGGCCGCTATCTGGAGAACTACGCCCAGAGCCTCCGCCATCTGGCCGCCTGCGGCGTGAAGACCGTCTGCTACAACTTCATGCCGCTTCTCGATTGGACCCGGACCGACACCGCCTGGAAGCTGCCCAACGGCGCCGAGGCCCTTCGCTTCGACGCGGTCGATGCCGCGCTTTTCGACCTGCACATCCTCCGCCGGCCCGGCGCTGAGCGGGCCCATTCCGCCGACGTGCAGGCGCGCGCCGCCGCCCTCCTTTCCGATGAGCACGCCGGACGGCGGCAGCAGGTCACCCGGGCCATCCTCCAGGGGCTGCCGGGCACCGTCGATGATTTTTCCGTCGACGATTTCCGCACCGCCCTGCGGCAGTACGATGCGATCGACTCGGAACAGTTGCGGCGCAACCATCGCGCCTTCCTCCAATACGTCATCCCCGTCGCCGAGGAATGCGGCGTCTCGCTCTGCATCCATCCCGACGATCCGCCGTTTCCCATCTTCGGGCTGCCGCGGATCGCCGGGACCGGCTCCGATCTCGACGCCATCCTCTCGGCGGTCGATTCGCCCGCCAACGGGATCACCTTCTGCACCGGCTCGCTCGGCGCCCATCCGGCGAACGATCTGCCCGCGCTCTTCCGCCGCGTCGGTTCCCGCGTCCATTTCATCCATCTGCGGAACGTGGCCCGTGAGGCCGACGGCAGTTTCTACGAGGCCGATCACCTGGGGGGCAGCACCGATATGGCCGCCGTCATGGCCGAGATCCTCGGGGAACTCGATCGTCGCGCCGTCGGGGGAAACCGTTCCCCCTTGCCGATGCGCCCCGATCATGGCCATCGGATGCTCGGCGATCTCGGCCAATTCTTCTACCCCGGCTATTCCGCCGTGGGCCGCCTCAAGGGATTGGCCGAGCTGCGGGGCCTGGAAGTCGGCCTGCGCCACGCGCAAGCCCATCCGTCTTCCCGCCCCTGACCAGAGTCCTCCATGAACCAGCAGCCCCCCTTCATCGATCCCGATTTCCTGCTGGAGAACGACTTTGCGCGCGAGCTCTACCACGAGCACGCCGCCACCCAGCCGATCCTCGATTTTCACAACCATCTTTCCCCCCGGCAGATCGCCGAGAACCATGAGTTTCGCGATCTGCAGGAGATCTGGCTGGGAGGCGATCACTACAAATGGCGGGCCCTTCGTGCCAACGGCGTCCCCGAGCGCCTCATCACCGGCGAGGCTTCGCCGCGCGAGAAGTTCGACGCCTGGGCCGCGACCGTTCCCTACACGATCCGGAATCCCCTCTATCACTGGACTCATCTCGAGCTGGCGCGCCATTTCGGTTTTCAGGGATTGTTGAGCTCCGAGACTGCCGGGACGGTCTGGGACCTCGCCTCCGCCGCCCTGCCGCGCCTGCGGGTCCACGACCTCCTCTCCCAGCACCGGGTCAAGGCGCTCTGCACCACCGATGATCCCGCCGATTCGCTCGAATTCCATGAGGCCATCCGGCAGGGGCCTCTTCAGACCAAGATCTATCCGACCTTCCGTCCCGACAAGGCGCTATCATTGCGGGATGCCAAGGCGTTCAACGCCTGGCTCGATCGTTTGGCTGCCGTTTCCGGCGGTTTGATCGCCACGCTCGATGACCTGCTCCAGGCATTGAAAAGCCGCCATGCCGCCTTTCATGCCTTGGGATGCCGCATTTCCGACCATGGATTGACCTCTTGTCCCTTTCCGTCCTGCGATCCCGCCCAGGCGGCCCGGATCTTCGCCACCGCTCGCTCCGGCCAGACCGTCACTCCCGAAGAGGAAACCGCTTACGCCGCCTCCCTAATGCTCGAGTTCGGCCGTTGGAACGCCGCCTCCGGTTGGACGATGCAGCTCCATCTGGGAGCCTTGCGCAATAACAACACCCGTCTCCTGCGGACGCTCGGCGCCGACGCGGGAGTCGATTCGATCGGCGATTTTCCTCAGGCGGCCTCGCTTTCCGGCTTTCTGAACGCCCTCGACCAGACCGATCAACTCCCCCGCGTCATCCTGTACAACCTCAATCCCGCCGATAATTACCTCTTCGCCGCGATGGCGGGGAATTTCCAGGACGGCACCATCGCCGGGAAGATCCAGCACGGTCCCTCCTGGTGGTTCCTCGACCAGAAGGAAGGAATCGAATGGCAGCTCGATACTCTTTCAAACCTTGTCCTGCTGCGCCGCTTTGTCGGAATGGTGACCGATTCGCGCAGCTTTCTCTCCTTCTGCCGCCACGAGTATTTCCGGCGGATTCTCTGCAATCTCCTGGGGCGCGACATGGCCAAGGGCTTGATCCCGACCGACCGGGCCTTGGTCGGCACCCTCGTCCGCGAGGTCTGCTATGGCAACGCCCAAGGTTATTTCGGCCTGGAAACCGCGGAATGACGGCGTGTCTTCAGCGATGATCGCTCCGATTTTTTTATGAAAACATCCCCAACATCCGAGAAGCCATTAGACATCGGCTCTCAAGCTGATAAGCCTAAAAAAATGAACGAGGTGCGCATCGGCGTCATCGGTTTGGGAAACATGGGGGCGACCCACGCCCGCACCCTCCTGGAGGGGAAAGTCCCCGGTGCCGTGCTGAGCGCGGTCAGCGATGTGGTGGATCGCCGCTTCCCCGATTTTCCGGTCCCTTCCTTCCTGAACAGCACCGATCTGATCCGTTCCGGCCTGGTCGATGCCGTCATCATCGCCACGCCCCATTTTTCCCATACCTCCACCGGCATCGAGGCGCTTGAGGCGGGCCTCCACATCGTCGTCGAAAAGCCGATCTCGGCGCAGAAATCGGATTGCGAACGGCTCATCGCCGCCCATCGTGATCCCAAGCAGATCTTCTGCGCGATGTTCAACCAGCGGACCGACCCCCGCTACCGCAAAGTCCGCGACCTGATCCAACAAGGCGAGTTGGGCGAAATCCGCCGGATCAACTGGATCATCACCGATTGGTTCCGCACCAACGCCTACTACGGTTCCGGCGGCTGGCGGGCCACCTGGGCCGGAGAGGGCGGCGGTGTCCTCCTCAATCAGGCGCCGCACAACCTCGATCTCTGGCAGTGGCTCTTTGGGATGCCCCGGCGGATCCGGGCTTTCTGCAAGTTCGGAAAATATCATCCGATCGAGGTTGAGGACGATGTCACCGCCTACATGGAATACGACAACGGCACCACCGGCGTCCTCATCACCACCACGGGGGAAGCCCCGGGTACCAACCGCCTGGAGATCACCGGTGACCGGGGTCGCCTGCTGGTGGAAAATGGAAAGCTCCTCTTCACCCGCAATGAGATTCCGATGGACGAATTCAACCGGACAAGCGGCGAAAGCTTCGGCCGCCCTCCTGTCTGGAACGTCGAAATTCCCGTCCCCGTCGCATCGCCGGGAGGACAGCACCAGCTCATTCTCGAGAACTTCGTCTCGGCGATTCGGGAGGGGACGCCGCTGCTCGCGCCCGCCACCGAGGGCATCCACTCGGTCGAGCTGGCCAATGCCATGCTGCTTTCCACCTTCGAGGACCGGACCCTCACCCTGCCGCTCGATGCCGCCGCCTACGAGGCCGCCTTGAACGAGAAGATCAGAAATTCGAATCTCGAAACGAAGAAAGCCGTCCCGGTCAGCATCGCCTCGGGCGACTTCGCCAAATCCTTCGGCCGCTGAGCATCGCAATTCGCGAATTAACTCCGTACCACTATTACCGCCATGTCTTCCGCTGATGGAATGAATTACGCCCCCCAGGGCAAACCGGCGCCGGTCGTCGGGGAAGGGGAGTTCCCCTTCGCCGCCGTGGCCCTCAATCACGGCCATATCTACGCCCAGTGCAACGGTCTGCTCGAAGCCGGCGCCACCCTCCGCTACGTCCACGATCCCGATCCGGAAAAGGTCGCCGCCTTCGTTAAAAAGTATCCCCAGGCCCAGCCCGCTTCGCTCGAGCAGATCCTCGACGATCCTTCCATCCGGCTGGTCGCGGCGGCGGCGGTTCCCTGCGATCGCGGCCCGCTCGGCATCCGGGTCATGGAGGCGGGTAAGGATTACTTCACCGACAAGACCCCCTTCACCTCCCTCGAGCAGCTGGAGCAGGCCCGCGCCGCCGTCGCCCGGACGGGGCGGAAATACATGGTCTATTACAGCGAGCGGCTTCATGTCGAGTGCGCCGTCTTCGCGGGCGAGCTGATCGCGCAGGGCGCCATCGGGCGGGTGGTCCAGGTGCTCGGCTTGGGACCGCACCGCCTCAACGCGCCCACCCGTCCCGCCTGGTTCTTCGAGAAGGCTCGCTACGGCGGCATCCTCTGCGACATCGGCAGCCACCAGATCGAGCAGTTCCTCTTTTATTCCGGAGCGAAGGACGCCACCGTCACCGAGGCGGCGGTGGCCAACTACGCCAATCCGCTCCATCCCGAGCTGGAAGATTACGGCCACGCCAACCTGGTGGCCGACAACGGCGCCAGCAACCACTTCCGCGTCGACTGGCTCACTCCCAACGGCCTGCGCACCTGGGGCGACGGGCGGACGGTCATCCTCGGGACCGCCGGTTACATCGAGCTGCGCAAATACATCGACGTCACCCGCGATTCGGGTGGCGATCAGCTCTTCCTGGTCAACGGCCAGGAGGAGAAGGGCTATTCGCTCGCCGGAAAGGTCGGCTTTCCCTTCTTTGGACGGTTGATTCTCGATTGCCTGAACCGGACCGAAAACGCCATGACCCAGCAGCACGCCTTCAAGGCCGCCGAACTCTGCCTCAAGGCCCAGTTGCAGGCCCGCCGCTTGACCTGACTCCAACTCACACCCCACATGAAATTCTCCCAAGTCGCCCTCCAGCTCTAC